>JADMIO010970568.1_pt1 | contig 21800 bp, 21 predicted proteins | sample 8958161 | NCBI WGS metagenome assembly JADMIO01 (sample SAMN16585339, study PRJNA669376) | soil metagenome | isolation source: Crop rotation soil | place: USA: Cullars Rotation, Alabama | collected 2011
CCGCGACTTCAAGTCACGTGAATTCCAAGCTTCGGATCCCACTGTGCTGGAAAGCCGGCGAGCGTCGCGGCCGACGCCGGCTCGCACCCGATCCCCGCGCGCCCGATCTGCGCCTTCGCATCCGCGATCTGCTGCTCGCTCACGCGCTCCACAATTCCGTTCGTCGCGCGAATTTCGCGCAGCGCCTTCGGCCACGAAACCGGATCGCCGATCCGAATCGCCGTCGCCAGCGTCTCCGGCTTCGACACCGCGCGAAACTCCCCGCCATCGCGCACGAAATCGTAGAACGGAGCCGCGCCCTCGGCCTGGATCACCGCGAGCCGCGGCAGGCGATCGATGAATCCGTGCCCCCGCAGCTCGCGCAGCGCCTTCCCAAACGCCGACGTGTTTCCGAGATTTCCGCCCGGCAGCACGATCCAATCCGGCACGCGCCAATCGCGCTGATCGAGCATTTCGATCACGATACTCTTCTGCCCCTCGATGCGAAACGGGTTCACCGAATTGAGCAGATAAATCCCGAGCCGTTCCGCCAGCGCGCGAATCATCGCCAGAATTTCGTCGAAGTTCGCCTCCACTTCGAGCGTCCGCGCGCCATACTCCAGCGCCTGTGCAATCTTTCCGAACGACACGTTTCCGTGCGGCAGAAAGACCAGCGCTTCAATCCCCGCTGCGGCCGCATACGCCGCCATCGACGCCGACGTGTTCCCCGTCGACACGCACGCCACGCGCTGCATTCCCAGCCGACGCGCCTGCGCGACGCCGCAGGTCATCCCGTTGTCCTTGAACGATCCCGTCGGATTGAAGCCCTGGTGCTTGAACGTCAGCGCGTCCAGCCCGCCATACTTCGCCGCGGCTCCGGCATCCAACAGCGGCGTGTTGCCTTCGCGCAACGTGACCACGCGCGAGTAATCGTCCAGGAACGGAAACAGCTCGCGATATCGCCACACTCCGCTCGTGTCGAGCGGTGCATTGCACATCCGCCTCTCGCGAAACGCCCGCTTCAGCCCCGCCGCGTCCACGCCCGCCTGATACGCGACCTCCAGCAGCCCTCCGCACTCCGAGCAGTTGTACAGCACCGCGGTGATCGGAAATTCCGCACGGCAACTTTGCTCGAAACACACCAATCGGGCCATGATTGTTAGGTTACGTCATGCTCGCAGTTCATCTTGAAAATCGTTGCGTGGAAGTTCGAAACGTCCCGATGCCGCGTGTGCCCGATGGATTCGCGCGAATCCGCATGCTCGCCGCTGGCATCTGCTGCACCGACCTTCAACTCCAGCGCGGCTACTACGGCTTCTCCGGAACGCCAGGCCACGAATTCGTTGGCGAGCTCGTCGACTCCGCAGGCGGCCTCCCCGCGGGCACGCGCGTCGCCGGCGAAATCAATCTCGCGTGTCGCAAGTGCGATTGGTGCGCGCGCGGGTTGGGCCGACACTGCCCCACGCGCACCGTTCTTGGAATTGTGAAGCATCCCGGCGCGTTTCGCGAATTCCTCACATTGCCCGTCGCGAACCTGCACATTGTGCCGCCCGAAATCTCCACCGAACATGCCGTCTTCATCGAGCCTCTGGGCGCCGCTTGCGAAATCCTCGATCAGATCTGCATCGCGCCGAAGCAGCGCATCGCTGTCCTCGGCGATGGAAAGCTCGGCCTCCTGATCGCGCAGGTTCTCGCCGCGCACGGCGCCAGCGTCCATCTCTACGGTCGGCATCGCGAAAAGCTGCGAATCGCGGAGCGCGCCGGCGCCACCACCGAGCTCGCCCCGAAGAAAATCCCGCAGCGATCCTGGCCCGTGGTCGTCGATTCCACCGGCTCTCAGCACGGCCTGCGCGACGCGATCGCGATGTGCGAACCACGCGGGACGGTCGTCATGAAGAGCACCGTTCACGGCCTCGTCAAGATCGATACGGCGCCCGCGATCGTCAACGAAGTCACGCTGGTGGGCTCCCGCTGCGGACGATTCGAAGCCGCGATTCCGCTGCTCGCCTCGGGGAAGATCGACGTCGCGTCGCTCATCTCGGAACAGTTCCCGCTCGATCGCGCGTCTCGTGCCTTCAGCCGCGCCGCTACAAAGGGCGTGCTGAAAATCCTGCTCACGCCTCCGGCGTAACGTCGTGTGTCGAGTCGTACACTGGTCGACATGCTACGTGTTTTACTTCCCGTCGGCCTCGTTCTGCTCACGGGTTGCTCCGTAAAAAAGTACGCGGTCAGACAACTTGGCAACGCGTTGTCCGGCATTGGCGATCAGTTCGCCTCCGATGACGATCCCGAACTCATCCGCGGAGCCGTGCCGTTCAGCCTCAAGCTGATCGAAACTCTGCTGCAGACCGATCCGAAGAACGAGCAGTTGCTTCTCGCCGCCGCGAAGGGTTTCACCCAATACTCGTACGCATTCATTCAGGAAGATGCCGACGAAATGGAAGAGCGCGATCGCGCCGCTGCGCTCGTCTTGCGACAACGCGCCGCGAAACTCTACCTCCGCTCGCGTAATTACGGATTAGCCGGACTCGAAGTTCGCCACCCCAACATCACCGCGCGCATTCGTCAGAATCCCAAAGAAGCCGTCGCCGAACTCAAGAAATCCGACGTCCCGTTCATGTACTGGACCGCGGTCTCCTGGGCTGCGGGCCTTTCCGCATCGCGCGATTTCACCATGCTTCCCGAAATCCCGCGCTTCGAAGCCATGGCGAATCGTGTCCTCGAGCTGGACGATCAATACGAGGACGGCGTGATTCACACCTTCCTGATCACCTACGAAATGTCGAGGCTCAATCCCGCGTCCGATCGTGTCGCTCGTGCGAAGCAACACTTCGATCGGTCCGTCGCGCTCTGCTCCGGCAAGCTGGCCGGCCCTTATGTCAACTATGCGGAGAACGTACTAGTCTTTCAGAAGAACAAGCCCGAGTTTCAAAACATGCTGAACCAGGCTCTGAAGGTCGATCTCAACAAGTCCCCCACGGATCGCCAGTTGAACCTGGTCATGCAGCGCCGCGCGCGCTGGTTGCTTAGCCGTGCCGACAAGCTGTTCCCACAGTAGTCCCTGATTGTTTTAAACAACACCAAGAGGAAATGTTATGGCGTGCACCCCTGAAGTTCTACGAGACGTACCCTTGTTCGCGCTGCTCGATGAGGAAGAGCTGGCCGTACTGGCCGGCCAGGTCGAGCTGAAACAGTTCGCCCCGCGGCAGCGCATTTACAAAATGGGCGATGCCGGCGGACGCGCGTACGTTCTCATCTCCGGCATCGTGCGCGTCACCACCGTCGATGAGGATCAGCAGGAGGTCTTGGTCGATCAGCCCGGGCCCGGCGAGTTCTTCGGATTCGCCTCGATGCTGGACCAGACGCCGCACCAGACCGAAGCCACCGCGCAGGACGATGTCACGTGCATCGAAGTCGACCGCAATGACATCTCCGTGCTGCTCGAACGCAAGCCTCTCGCGGGAATGGATATGTTGACCGTCCTCGGCCGCCAGTTCCACGGCGCGCAGCGATTGGTCCGTGTCCGCGCCGGCCGAAATCCGAACGAGATGATCGAAGACGTCGCAACCTTCGGCGATCGCGTCGCCGACGGCGTGGCGCGCTTCGGCGGTTCCTGGCGATTCATCATTTCCTTCGCCGTCGTGCTCATTGTTTACACGTGGGTCAACACGGCGCTCGGAAAATCAGCCTGGGATCCCTATCCGTTCATTCTTCTGAATCTCTTTTTATCGATGCTCGCCGCCGTCCAGGCGCCGGTCATCATGATGAGTCAGAATCGCCAGGACATGAAAGATCGTCTCCGCAGCGAACTCGATTACGACGTCAACCGCCGCGCAGAATCGGAAATCCAGGGACTCTCGCGCAAGCTGAATCTTCTGAACGACAAGATGGGCGATATCGAAGACTTGCTCCGCGAGGAGCGCAAACGCTAGATCGCTTCCAGCTCTTCTTCGAGTAGCTGCTTCTGATACAGATCCGCGTAATACCCGTCGCGCGCCAGCAGGTCGGCGTGCCCGCCCTGATCCACCACTTCGCCGTGCTCCAGCACGAAAATCAGCTCCGCATTGCGAATGGTCGACACGCGATGCGAGATCAGAATCGTCGTGCGCCCGCGCATCACGCCCGAAAGCTCCTCTAGAATTCGTTCTTCCGTCGCCGTGTCGACGCTGGAGAGCGCATCGTCCAGCACCAGAATTCGCGGATTGCGAAGAATCGCGCGCGCGATCGCCGTGCGCTGCTTCTGTCCACCGGAAAGCGTAATCCCGCGCTCGCCCACCACGGTGTTCAGCCCGTCCGGAAACCCCGCAAGATCCGGACCAAGCCCTGCGATCTCCGCCGCGCGACGAATCTCAGCCTCGCTCGCTTCCTTCACGCCCAGCGCGATATTCTCGCCCAGCGTCGCGCTGAAAAGAAACGTCTCCTGCGGCACGTAGCCGATCTGCCGCCGTAACTCCTCGGGATCGAGCTCGCGCAAGTCGATTCCATCCAGCGTGACGCGTCCGCGCGTCGGATCCATCAGCCGTGGAATCAAATGCGCCAGCGTACTCTTGCCGCTACCCGTGTGTCCCACGATCGCCACCGTCGCGCCGCCGGGAATCCGCAAATTCACGCGACTCAACGCATCGCGATCTCCGAACCGAGCCGCGATATCGGCAAACTCGATCTCTCCGCGCAGCGGCGACGGAAGCGCTTGCGGCCGCGCGGGCGCTGCGATTTTCGGGCGCTCATCCAAAATCCCGCGCACACGCCCCAGCGACGCCTTGCCGCGTTCCATCAGGTTCGCCACCCAGCCCATCGCGATCATCGGCCACACCAGCATGCCCATGTATGTGCTGAACATCACGAAGCTGCCCAGCGAAATCTTGTGCGCGGCAAGTCGAATCCCGCCCATCCACAACACTGCGAGAAATCCCAGGCCCACCAGCGCTGTCAGCAGCGGATTGAACAAACCGGAGATTCGCGCCAGCCGCAGATTCTCGCGGATGTAATCGCGATTCAAACTCGCGAACTGTTCCAGCTCCGGCTGCTCCTGCACATACGCGCGAACCACGCGCACGCCGGAAAGATTCTCCTGCACGCGACTGCTGATATCGGAGAACATCTTCTGGATCGACTCGAATCGATCATGTATGCGCCGTCCGAAGATCAGCACGGCAATAGTCACCAGCGGCGCCGGTGCCAGCGCGACCAGCGTTAGCGGCCAATCGACGAACAGCATCACGCTTACAGCCAGCACCAGCGTCAGCGACGTCTCGCACCAATACATCACGCCCGGCCCCAGCATCATGCGCACCGCGTTCATGTCATTGGTGGCGCGCGCCAGAATGTCGCCGGTCCGCATGCGCCCGTAGAAGTCCGAGCTCAGCGTCACGAGCCGGGCGAACAGATCGTTGCGCAAGTCGTATTCCACGTCGCGTGAAATTCCGATCAGGATCACGCGCATCCAATACTGGAAAAATCCCTTGATGATCGATGCCGCGATCAGCAATCCGCAGAAGCCGAACACGACACGAAGAGCGCGGCCGGCGGTCAGAGCATCGATTGCCGCGCGCATGATCAGCGGCAGCGCCGCGCCCAGCAGATCCTTCATCGCCAGCGCGCCGAACCCCAGCACGAAGCCGCGCCGATAGCGGCGCATGTACGGCCACAGGAATTGCGCGGCGGATTTCACAACCCGAACCACTCCGCCACGGTCTTCATCCATTCGTTCACGAACGTCTTGCGGCCTTCCCGATTGCGCCACCAACCGGCAACCGAAAAATTCGTATCCGGCGCGGCGACGACGGAAACTTCGCCATCCGGAAATGCCGCGCGCATCAGGCGCCCGGCGCGCCGCGTGTGGTAATCGCTGGTCAGCAGAATCATCCGTCGCACGCCCAGCCTTCGCAGTTCATCCCGGATATAAAGAACCTCAGCCGCCGTCGATCGCGCTTCATGATGCAGGTGCGCGAAGTACGATTCCGGAAAGCCCGCGCGCACCGCGAACGGAATCGCCAGGTCGCATTCGTAGGAACCATAGATTCCCGATGGACCGCTGACGATCGCCTTCGGAACCAGCCCGCGCTTCACCAGATTGGCTGCCGTCTTGATGCGATTGCCCGCGGAGTCTCCCGCCAGAACCACCACGATCTCCGACGCCTGTGGTTCGCTCGCCTGCACCAAATAACTCCCCATGGCCCGAAAGATCGACTCGCGAAAAAGAAATGCTCCAACGACGATCAGGCCAACCAGGATGAGGACAACGCGAAGTGTGCGCTTCAACGGGCGGCGGCCTCCCGATTTACGCAAGGGTGCAAGGAACTACTTGTCATCCGATCCGCGAGGATCGAGCCGGCCCACCGACTTCAATCGCTGGAACAGGCGCTCAACTTCTTCCTCATCTTCGGGTCGCAACAGTCGCGGTCGAGGCGCAGGCAGTTGCTTCGGTGCGCGCGCTTCGCCCCAGAACTGCGGATACGGAACGCCGTCAAGCAGCGCGTAGCGCGAATAGCGCCGCAAATGACGAAGCAGACTCGTGGCAGAGTCGAAATCGCCCGGATACACCAGCAGGAGCCGGCGTTCGTCGGCGAGCGTGAGATACACCGCCAGCGGCGCGTTCCACCCGGTTTGATCCAGCCGGCGCACGTCGCTCCACGCGATCGCCCGCCGTCCCACCATCAGATGTGTTTCGTGAATTTCGATGCTGGGCCGCAGCGCCAGCAGCAGGATCGCTGCCGCCGATACTCCGAACAGCACCGCCGCGATCCATGCCGGCTGCCACCGCATTCCCATCCATGCCGCCAGCAGCGCGCCGCCGATGGCAAATAGCGCCAGCGAGAAGTACCGGCGAGACGGAGTAAAGCGGGCTACCGGGCGGCTCACGTTTACAGGATACCTCGCGCTTTTCCAGGTCACGCCGTTTCGCGGGACCTCGCCGCCGTGCGAAACGCCGGGCTAGTTCTTCTTCTTCACGTCGGGTTTCTTCGGATCCGGCTTGGGGTCGTCCGGCTTGGCCGGCGTCTCCTTCAGCTTGTCCTCCGGAATCGAATCCGACGAATCGAATGTGATCGACGTGTCCGCGCTGAACTTGCGATAGCTGCGAAATTCCGTCTCGTTCCACACCAGCAGCCGGCCTTCGCGCGATCGCAGATCGCTCTTCAGCGGGAGCACGAATTCCTGATCGCCGATCTTGGTGGGCTCATAGTCCAGCGTGATGCGAACTTCCTGGATCGGATAATCCGCGGGCAGATCTTCGCACTGCAGGGAGAGTCGCATCACCTGGTTCGAATCTCGATCCGCGTAGACCAGCCCTCGATATCCGGCCACCACCTTGCGCCGCGATTCATGGTGATAGATGCTGTACTTCGATCGCGATTGCCGCACGCGAAACGCGAACACGGCCATGCGCTTCCCGCGCAGCGTCCCCCAGTGGTCCCACACGAATTCCGTATCCGTCTCGGGCGCGAAAATCTCCGCCAGCAAGTACCCGAACTCGCCCGAGGACGTCGCGCCGCCAAGCTGGTTGTGGTCTACGTTGGTCACCAGGTGCCCGCTCACGGAGATCACTTTGTATTTCTCTTCGTGATCGAAAAACGTGAGCTGTTCGGCCACCTTGTCCATCTCGCGCCAGAACTCGGTGCCGCTCGGGTCCATTTTTCGCGACGTGACGCGCAGGCAAATATAATTCGGCAGCGAATTCGTGTAGTTGATCGCTTTTTCGCGCATTTCGGCGATCATTCGCGCCTGCTCGATCGAATCCGGCGCCGGAATCACCCGCGCGGCCGGCTTGACAACGGGCGTGGGCGGCGGCGCTTCCGGCAAACCCGCGGTCTTCAGGCTCAGATCGCGCAACACGGCCATCGTCTTCGGCCCGATCCCGCCGGTCCCCTGAAGCTGCTCGATCGTGCGGTCGTCCAACCGCTCCTTCAGCTTGATCGTCTTCAGGTAATTCGCCACTTCCAGGTCGTTCTGATGAAGCTGGACCGAAGATTTCACGAAAGTCACCAACTGCTCGACCTTTGTGATTTGTGCGCAGGCCGTCACGCCGACGAAAACCGCAACCGCGCAAATCTGCCACACGCGCTTCATATCTTAATTGTCGCTTACTGATTCGACGAGCCTCGGGGCTTGGTAGGTTTCACCGGAGCTGTTGCCGGGGCCGAAACGGGCGCGGACGCGGTCACCGTCTTGTGGATCGCATCCAGCGCCAGCGGCGCCATAATGCGATACCCGCGCGCATTCGGATGCAGCCCGTCGTCCGCCAGATCGGTTTGCAGGAAGCCCGCCTGATCCACCATCGCGGCATGATAGTCCAGGAACGTGAAGTTGCGCTGCGCGCAGTAGCGCTGCAGCCAGTCGTTCAGCGCCTTGATGAACACCGGCGGCCGCTGCGTCGTCATCTCGAACCGCGGGTTCACGTCCTTGTGGTAATCGCTCACTGGCAGCACCGACGCGAAGATCACTTTGATCTTGTGCGCCGCCGCGAGGTCCGCGATCATCTCGTAATTGTTCTCGATCGTCACCAGCGGAATCCCGCGCGCCAGATCGTTCGTGCCCGCCAGGATCAACACCGCCGCCGGATGCAGATCGATCACGTCCGCCTTGAACCGCCCCAGCATCTCGCCCGTGATCTGCCCGCTGATCCCGCGATTCACGAAATCGCGATCCGGAAAATACTCGTTCAGCCGCCAGCCATCCGTAATCGAATCGCCGAAGAAAACCACGCGGGGCTTCGAACGCTCCGGCGGCGCCACCTTGCGATTCGCCTCCGCATAGCGACGCAAATTGTCCCGATCCACCGGCCGGATCTGCGTCTCTTTCTGATCGAGCAGCGCGCGCAAATGAGCATCCAGCCGGGCCACGCCATCGCGGAGCTCCTCGAGTTGCTTGCGCGCCGCTTCAGGGAAGGGAAATGGCTTCGGCACCGCGTCCGATAGCGAAACGTAAGCGCGCAAATTCACCAGCAGCGAATACGTCGGCTGTCCCGTGTTCGGCCGCAGTTCCAGATCCTTGCAGGATTGCTTCGCGTTCTCGATCACCGGCGCCGCGGCGCGCGCCAGCTCGGGAATCGCCACGCCGCCCGCTTCCATCAACTGCGCCGATCTCTGGCAGAGCTGCGCGGCATCGCGTGCGTTCAGCAGCGGGTTCGGAGCATTCTGATTCTGCGCGAACGCAACCGCCGCCCACGCCGCCAACATGTAGATCTTCAATTCCGCTCCTCCTTCTGCAACTGCAGCGTCACCGTCCCCACCGGAAACGGAAGCTTCAAGCGAATCTGGACCGGCAGGTGCCGCGAATCTTCGGTCAGCCAGATCAGCAGCCGGCCTTTGCGGGGATACACCACGCCGTTCAGCAGGAACGCCTCGTACCGATTCGTCGCCATACTGCCCAGCGGACCTTTCACCGTCTCGCGTTCCTGCGCGTCTACTTTGACGTACGCGAACTTACGCCCGTCACTCGTCGGCACCTGCAGCGATTGCCCCAGCGCCGGCGGCGCGCCGCGCAGCGTCATCAGGCCGCCCAGAACATCCTGCACGCATCCCGGAATTTCCACGCTGGTCGTGCGAATCGTCGCGTTCTTCAGCAGGTCGAGCTCGAGAAACGAAGCGCGCTTTCCCGCGCGATCGTACGTGACCTTGGTTTCGTGATGACGCTTGCCCTCGAGTGAATCCAGCACGCTCGCCGCCGCGCACCCGTCTTCGTAGCCGATCGTATACGTGTCGCGAATCTTGAACAGCGCCGATACCAGCCCCGCCGATTCCAGCTTCAACGTCCCGCGATTCTTCGCCGATTCGAACGTCACCGTCCCCGCGTGAATCATCCGCCACTCCGCCGAATAGGTCAGCCGCTCGAACGGCTCCGCAGGCGTCGTGGCCGCGACGGGTGGTGGGGCGGCTGCAGTTTCCGCAACCGGCGGAACGGTCTTCTTGACCGGCGTGGTCGATTTCTTGGGCGGATTCTGCGCCGGCAGCAGCGCGGCACACAGCAGAAGCGCAAAGGGCACGGTGCGCGCCGTTTTGCGCGAACTACAAAGAAGCGCGAGAGCACCGGAGATGCGCATCTTTTTGAAGTCTACTACGCACCCGCCGCGATACACTCGAAAACGTGCCTCGCCTCCCAGGCCGATTCTTCCTCCAAAACCTGGTCGAACGCCGCGCCCTGGTCGCCCAGCTCGTGCGCCGCGATTTCCAGCAGCGCTACGTCGGCTCCGCCGCCGGCTGGCTCTGGGGCCTCGTCCATCCTCTCGTCCTCCTCGCAAGCTGGATCTACGTGTTCCAAGTCGTCCTCAAGGTGCCGCTTTCCCCCGGCGACGTCACCCGCAACTACACCATGTACCTGTTCTGCGGATTCCTCCCCTGGCTGCTCTTTCAGGAAACCGTCACACGCTCGGCATCCGCTCTCGTCGATCACTCCAACCTGATCACCAAGACCGTCTTTCCCTCCGAAGTCGTCGCGATCTCGATCTTCCTCTCGTCCCTCATCCACCATTTGCTCGGCCTCGCGCTAGCCGTGATCGCCGGTGCCGTCATGCTGAAATCCGTCAGCCCGATGATCCTCTGGCTGCCGCTCTACATGTTTTTCGTGGGCTTGCTCGGCGTCGGCGTCGGCTGGATCGCGTCCAGCCTCCACGTCTACCTGCGCGATACCGGCCAGGTCCTGAGCGTCCTCATGACCATGTGGTTCTGGTTCACGCCCATCATGATCACCGAGCAGCAGATCCCCGAACGCATCCGCTCCTGGGTGCAGTGGAACCCGATGTCCTGGGTGGTGCGCGCTTATCGGGAGCGATTGCTCTCCACGCGCTGGCCCACCGCCGAAGAGCTGGCCGTCATCGCGGCTTATTCAGTCGCGGTCTTCGTCGCCGGCGGACTCTTCTTTCGCCACCTGAAGCGCGGCTTTGCCGACGTGCTCTAGAAGCGCCTAGTACTTCAACCGATCAGGCTTCTTCTCCCACTCTCGAAACACCGCGAGGGCCTCATCGCGCATCAACGGAATGAACGGAATCTTCCGCTGCTCGTACGGCGTCCCGATCTCGTCATAGATAAACGCATCGTCGAAATCCGCTGCCGCCGCATCGCCCGCCACCGCCGCGAAGAACACCCGATCCGGCCGAGCCCAATAGATGGCCCCCAAACACATCGGGCACGGCTCGCACGTCGTGTAGACATCGCAGCCTTCGAGCTGAAATGTTGCCAGTTCCTTGCACGCTGCTCGGATCGCGGTTACTTCCGCGTGCGCCGTTGGATCCATCGTGCTCGTCACGAGATTCGTTCCGGTCGCGACGATTCGGTCGCCCTTCACGACCACAGCGGCGAACGGCCCGCCTCGCCCCGAACGGACATTCTCGATCGCGAGCTCGATCGCCCGCCCCATGAATGGGTTTTCCATCAATCTAATGCGCAGGTTAGCGCACTAGCGATTCGTGTGTCAGGTTTTGTGGGTCAGGCTTCCGCCCGGTGTCTGCGTTGTGGGGCAGGCTTTCAGCCTGCCGCCGGGCTTCTGCCCGGTGTCTGCATTGTGGGGCAGGCTTTCAGCCTGCTGCCGGTTTAGCCTGCCGCCGGGCCTCTGCCCGGTGTCTGCATTGTGGGGCAGGCTTTCAGTCTGCCGCCGGGCTTCTGCCCGGCGTCTCCCTCAGAACAAAAACTTCAGCGCCAACTGCACCCTCCGCGGACTCTGTGCCGACGTCACCTGTCCAAACGTCGGCGAACCCACAAACGCATCCGGCAAATTGAAATTGTCGCGATTGAACAGATTGAAAAACTCCGCGCGAAGCTGCATCGTGAACCGCTCCGAAAACGCCGTGTTTTTCACAACCGAGAAATTCACATTCGCCAGCCCCGGGCCATCCAGAATGTTGCGCCCCGCATTCCCGAAATTCCCGCGCGCTGGAATCACGAACGCCGACGTATCGAACCACCGCGCGGGCGTGGGATTCGACAACTCCGGATTCCGCACCACATTCGGCCGATCGTTATTCCCAAAGCCCAAACTCGCCCGACCCGTATTCGAATTGTCCAGATCCTGATTCAACGCCACCGTGAACGGCTGCCCCGTCTGGAACGACATCACGCCGAACGTCTGCCATCCGCCCAGCAAACGATTCCCCTTCGCGATCGGCAGATCGTAGCCGTAGCTCAGCACGAAGCGATGCGCCACGTCGAAGTTCGAACGCCCGCGCTCCGCCGCCAGATTGCGGCTGTTCTGCGGGAAATTCGGATCGCCCGCGCTCGAGAAAATCCCCGACGTATTGTCGATCGATTTCCCGTACGTGTACGACGCCAGCGCCGACAACCCGTGCGAGAAGCGCTGCTCAAAGCGCGTCTGCAGGCTGTGATAAATCGAGTTGCCCTGCGACTCGATGATGTCGATGTCCTCAAACGCCCGATTCGGACGAACGTACTGAGGCGCGTTCGACGGCAGCGGCTGATTGATGTCGCGCGAGTCAAACAGTCGCGTTCCCTTCGACCCGACGTACGCCACTTCCAGCACTCGCGACCCGCCCAACCGCTGCTGCACGCCGAAATTCCAGTGCTGCAGGTACGGTGTCCGCAAGTCGCGCTGGAACGCCGTCGCCGACGCGCCAAGGAACTGCGGGAATCCGGCCGGGAACGGATTCTCCAGAATCACCGGCGGCAATCCCTGGAACGGAATGAACAGGTTCAGCGTGAAGTACGGCGCGCTGAAGTACAGTCCTTCGCCCGGCGCCAGTGACGATTGATCGTAGTGAATCCCGTACGCGCCGCGAATCACCGTCGTGCTGCGCGCGCCCCACGCGAATCCGACCTGCGGCGCGAAATTGTTGCGATCCGGTTCGTAACCCGCCCGCGGGAATCCGTTCTTGCCCACCGGCACCAGCTTGCCCTGCGCCGGATCGTACACGTTCGCCCGATCCTGCGCGTCCACCGCCGGCGAATTGTATTCGTAGCGCACGCCGAAGTTCACCGATAAATTCGGCCGCGCGCGCCACGTATCCTGCACGAAGAAATTCGAGCTGTGCGATCTCAAGTGCTGCGGGTTGTCCATCTTCGCCCCGCCCGTCACCGAAACCAGATCCGTCAGCATCTCCGCCAGCGCGTTGCCCGTGAATCCCGTGAACTGAATGAACCCGCGCGACTCCACGTCGCGGAACGCATTCTGTTGCAGAAAGCGCTGGTCGAATCCGAACTTCACCAGGTGCCGCCCGCGCGACCACGTGGCGATGTCGCTGATCTGGTACGTATTCGTCGCGCCGAACTGCGGCGATGTATTGCCGTTGCCCAGCGGCGCGAACCCAGCGATCGAAATCTCCGACAAACCAAAATCGCGCGGATTCGACGACAGCTCCGGCAGCCCCACCAGGCGATTCCGGCTGGTCCCTTGTCCTTCCTGATCGGTGTGATTCGCCACACGATTAAACGCCACCCGAGCTTCGTTCAACAGCGTCGGCGCAAACACGTGCGTCTCGCCGATCATCGCGTTCTGCGCGCGCCGCGGAATGTTCAGACCGAATCCCGGAAGCGGAGAAAAGCCTCCGTACGGCTCGAACAGATCGCGATCCCCGAAGCTGTAGCGGCCCGCCAGCTCATCGCGCGCGCTCAGCAGGTGATCCAGTCGCATGTCGAACCGGTCGTCACGATCCCGTCGAATCGGCGACGCCACGTAATTGGCCCCCGGCACTGCACGATTCGGCAGCGGATACAACGCTGCGATCGCCAGCCCGATCGGATCCAGAAATGGCTGCGGAATCTTGTTCCCCTGGAAAGGCTGGAACGTCAGCGGATTGATGGGCGGCGCCAGGCTCTTCGAAAAATCGCCAGTGCGCTCCAGCGCCGTGGGCACGTTAGTCACCAGCGTCACGCCCTCGCGCAGCCGGCGGCCCTCATAGTCCATGAAAAAGAACGTCCGGTTCTTCGCGATCGGTCCGCCTAGTGAGAATCCGAACTGATTGCGCTGATAGCGCGGCGCCGCTACGTCCTTCGGCGCGAAAAAATTCCGCTCGTCGAATACTTCGTTGCGGAAAAACTCGTATGCGGTTCCGTGCAGCCGATTCGAACCGCTCTGCGTTACCACGCTGATCTGCCCGCCCGCATTGCGCCCGAACGACAGATCGTACGTCGACGTCGCCACCTCGAATTCGCGAATCGCATCCACCGGAGGCGTCAGCGCCGCGCCGTTCAGTTTCGGATCGCCATTGTAGGCGCCGTCGAGTAGAAAATTGTTCGAGTCCTCGCGCGCGCCGTTCACCTGCACTGCGAAATCGCCGCGCACCGATCCCGCCGATCCCTGCGCCGCCGGCAACACGCCCGGCAATAGCAGCGAGAGTTCGTAGAAGTTGCGCCCGTCGAGCGGCAGCATCTGCACTTGCCGCGGCGTGATCACCCCGCCCAACGTGCTGGTGTCCGTCCGCAACAAACCAGCCGACGCCGTCACTTCCGCCGACGCACCCGTCGAAAGCACCACGCCGATCCGAACGTCCTGGCCTACTTCCAGCGTCACCGGCAGCGTCAGCTTGTTGAAGCCCTTGCCTTGCGTCTCCAGGCTGTACTTGCCGGGAGCGACCAGCGTAAACGTGAAGTCGCCCTGCGCATCGCTGGTGGTCGTGCGTTTCGCGTTCGTGCCTTCGCTGGTCAGCGTGACTTCGGCTTGCCCGACCGGCTTTCCGGATGCATCTTTCACCGTCCCGCCGATCACGCCGCGCGTGGTCTGAGCCGCAGCCAGAGCCGCAAATACAACGAGTGCAGATAGTAATTTCACAAGGGTCCTCAAGTGCGATATCGGTGTAATTTTCACTATAGCTTGACGGTCTTCCAACGGGAAGGTTTGAACCCTCCGCCGCGCTAAGATAGAAGATGACCGCCCCTATGTACGATTCAGGACTCCACCGCTTCGCCGTTCTGCTCGCGGTGTGCACGCTTTTCCTGGTCGTCGCGGGCGCGTCCGTCACCAGCAAAGAAGCCGGACTCTCCGTACCCGATTGGCCTCTCTCCTACGGACAAGTCATGCCCCCCATGATCGGCGGTGTGAAGTTCGAACACGGGCATAGGATGATCGCAACGTTCGTCGGGTTGCTCACCATCCGCCTCGCGTTCTGGCTCCAGCGCAGCGACCGACGATCCTGGATGCGCAAGCTCGGCTGGATCTCGCTCGCCGCCGTGATCGGGCAAGGCTTGCTGGGCGGCCTTACGGTATTGCTTCTGCTGCCGCCCGCCGTCAGCATCGCGCACGCCTGCCTGGCGCAGCTTTTCTTCTGCACCACCCTCGCGATCGCCCTCTTCACCTCGAAACAATGGGTCGAAGGACCCGAGCCCGTGCACGACCACGGCTGGCCTTCGCTCCGCTCGCTCTCGATCCTGGTGCCGTCGCTGGTCCTGCTGCAGGTCGCCCTTGGCGCCGCCTTCCGGCACCGGGTACTTAGTGTGATGCCCCACGTGATCGGTGCGATGATCGTCGCACTCGCGGTCATGTTTCTAGCGGTCTTCGTCCTGCACCAGTTCCCGAATCATCGCAGCCTGCGCCCGACGGCGCTCGCGGTTCTCGCCATCACGTTCGTGCAGGTCTTTCTCGGCATCGCCGCCTACTTCGCGCGCCTCGAAGCTGCCGCGCGGCCGCTCGCCATGGTCCTCTCGACCGTCGCTCACGTCGCCGCCGGCGCTCTGACCCTCGCCTCCGTCGTCGCGCTTTCCATTCAGATCCGCCGAAACGTGCGGCCCCACGCCACGGTCACCGAACAAGCAGCGGTGACTTCATGAGCTATCTGGAGCTGACCAAGCCGCGCATCACCTGCTTCATCCTGATGAGCACCGCCATCGGGTTCTTGTTCGGGCTGCAATCCGGCGCCCCGATCTCGTGGTCGCTTCTGCTGCACACTCTGCTCGGAACCGCGCTGATCGCCAGCGGAACCGCCGGCTTGAATCAGTGGTACGAGCGGAAGGCCGACGCGCAGATGAATCGCACCAAGTCGCGACCCATTCCGTCGGGCCGAATCCCCGCCACGCGCGCGCTCATTTTCTGTACGACACTTTCCGTCGCCGGATTCGCCGAGCTCTGGTTCGGTGCCAACCCGCTGGCCGCGCTGCTCGGGTTGTTCACCCTGGCGAGTTACCTGTTCCTTTACACGCCGCTCAAGCAGCGATCCACGCACGCCACCACCATCGGCGCAATCCCCGGCGCGATGCCGCCGCTGATCGGATTCGCGGCCGCGAGCGGCACGCTCACGACCGGCGCTTGGGTCCTGTACGCGATCCTGTTCCTCTGGCAGTTCCCGCACTTCTACGCGATCGCCTGGATCTATCGCGACGATTACGCGCGCGCGGGCATTCGCATGCTGCCGGTCGTCGAACCCGACGGTGCCTCCACCGCGCGACGCATCCTGTGGCTATCTGCGCTTCTGATTCCGATCAGTCTGATTCCGAAATTCACCGGCATGGCGGGCAACTGGTACGTCGCCGGAGCGCTGCTGCTCGGCGCCGGATTCGTGTGGTCAGGCGCCCGCGCCGCCGCCCATCTTTCCACCGCCGCCGCGCGCAACGTCCTGCTCGCCAGCGTCATCTATTTGCCCTTGCTCTATGGTTTCTTGCTGGTCGATCGTTCGTAATCGTGGGGCAGGCCTTCTGGCCCCCCATCGGAGTGGGGCAGGCCTTCCAGCCTGCCATAAAAGTGGGGCAGGCCTTTCAGCCTGTCATAAAAGTGGGGCAGGCCCTTCAGCCTGCCATAAAAGTGGGGCAGGCTTTCAGCCTGCCGCCGGGCTTCCGCCCGGCGTCCGACACACCAGTGGACCAGGCTTTCCGCCCCCCGCCAGCCTTCTGGCCGGCGTCCTCAGCGTCCTCCTCCTCACCGCCTGCTCCGGCGCCCGAGCCGATAAAACCGTCTACTCCCACGTCCCACCCTTCACCCTCACCGACCAAACCGGCGCCACCTTCGACAGCCGCACTCTCGCCGGCAAAGTCTGGATCGCCGATTTCATGTTCACCAACTGCACCGGCCCCTGCCCGCGCATGAGCGCTCAGATGCGCGAAGTCCAGACCGCCCTCGCCGCCGAGCCCGATATCCGACTCATCTCCCTGACCATCGATCCCGCCCGCGACACTCCGGAAACCCTCGCGCGCTACGCCACCCGCTATAACGCGACCCCCGGGAAATGGTTTTTCCTGACCGGACCGGTCGAGACGCTCCAGCTCCTCGACAAGAAAGTTTTCATGCTGGGCGACGTAGACGCATCGCTCCAGCACTCCACCCGATTCGTCCTGATTGACCGCCGCTCCGACGTTCGCGGCTACTACTCCACGCCCGAACCCGACGCGATCCCGCACCTGATTGCAGACGCCAAAGCGATGCTGAAGGAGTCCCTCTGATCGGTCTTCACGATTTGCCCGCCGTCAACGCAACCCTGAACGCAGCCTCGGCCATACTGCTCGCCATCGCCTATGTCCACATCCGCAGCGGCCGCCGCGACGCGCACCGCAAAACGATGCTCGCGGCATTCGGCGTCTCCGTCGCGTTTCTGGTGTCGTACCTGATCTACCACGCGCAGGTCGGCTCAGTGAAGTACCCCGGAACAGGTACGATCCGAACGGTCTATCTCGCGATCCTGCTGACCCATACGGTGCTCGCCGCCGCTGTCCCCGTGCTCGCGATCGTCACCCTCCGCCGCGGTCTGAAGTCGAACTTCCCGCGCCACCGCGCCATCGCCCGCTGGACCCTCCCGATCTGGATGTACGTCAACGTGACCGGCGTGGTCGTCTACCTGATGCTCTATCAGTTCGCCCCGGCCCCGGCTTAGCTTCCGGCGGACCGCATTCCTTCCACGCCCGCCCGCTTCGCGCGCCTCAGAAACGATTCATCAAACGTCGCAAACGCCGCATCCCGTGGACGACTGCTCACGTGCATCGCATCCGCCAGGTCTATCCCATGCCCCATCAAGCCCAGCGCCGCGATGACTGCCGGCGCATCTTCCACCTCGACGTTCGCCAAGCCGAGCAGCTTCTCGAGCGCCTCCCTTATCGCGCCTTCTTCGAATTTGTACAAACTTCGGAGCACCCAACCGGTTTCGAGCAAAACGGTTTTCGCCACCCAGATCTGCTCACGGGCGAACAGGTCGCGTGCTGCCGCGGTCTGCGCCCGATCATCGTCGGTCAGCAGCCGCACCAGGACGTTAGTATCGACCGCGACCACGCCGCCTTCTTACCTCGCGATCCACGGCCCGCCGCATCTGCTCGATCGATTTCGGCTTGCCCGCCGCCTTCAGACACCCAACCACGTCATCCAACTGACTCGTCGGGAGGCTCCGAACCGGTCGCAGCAGCAGTCCGTCGCGCGTGTCCTCCACAACGAATTCCGTCCCCGGCTCCCATGCCCGAGCAGCCCGGATATCCTTCGGCACAATGAGCTGCCCCTTGGTGGAAAGCCTGACGGTGTTCATCGGTAAGACTCCGGTAAGATTATCTCACGCGGGCCGTCCGCCGGCTCATTCCGGATCGCCGCCCCCCTCTCCCGATTACCTTTTCCAGCATCACCCGACCCCCGTTCTGCGTCATACTAGTGGAGGCTTTTTACTGGAGGCGTCGCCATGATCCGCATCGGCATGAGTTTCAGTCTATTGGCCCTTTTCACCGCAGGCACCCTGCTCGCCCAGTTCCGACCCACTCCCGGCGGCCACGGCAGCGTCCTCTACCCCGGAACCGGCGGCCCCCCCTCCTCCCGACCCACTTATGGTGGCGCCCCCGCCGTCCGCGGACCTGTCATCGCCCAGCCGCCCGCCGTCCGGCACCCGTCGCATCACCCGCGAACCGTCATCGTCCCCTATCCGGTCTACTACGGCGGCGGCTACTACTCTGACCCGACCCCTTACATCGCGCCCCCGCCCGAACAAGCGCCCCCCGGTTCGGCCTATGCACGCGGCGAAACCGCCCCTCCACCAGTCGTCATCATCAATCAGGGCTTCCGCCCCGAAATCGCCCAACCCGTATTTCGCGATTACTCCAACGTCCCGCTCCCTCAGCCCGGCCTCGAAACTCAGCCCCAAGCCGCAGCCGCCCCTGTCGATGACACGCCCTCCTACTATCTCTTCGCGATGAAGGACCGATCCATCGTTGCCGCCATCGCCTACTGGGTCGACGGCGATACCCTGCACTACATCACCCAGCAAGGCGATCAAAATCGCATCTCCCTCGACCTCGTCGACCGAGAATTCTCGAAACAACTCAACCGCGATCGTCGTATTGAATTGAAACTGCCCGGGAAGTAAGGCGACAGCTAACCCCGGCGGACGATGATCGCGCGTCCCCTGCGGCGCGCCTTCGCGTATTCGATCCGAAGGGGGACGTGTGTCCATGCTCGACCAGCTTCGTCAGGATGTTGTGGTTTCGTTTCGACGCCTCCGCGGCGCGCCCGGCTTCACCGCCGCCGCACTCGTGACCCTCGCCCTCGGCATAGGCGCGAACGCCACCATCTTCAGCGTGGTCAACGCCGTCGTCCTCCGGCCCCTCGCGGTTCAGAACCCCGACGAGCTCGTTTTCCTCAACACCCGCATGCGCAGCGGCGAGTTCCCCACGCAGTCTTACCCCAACTACCGCGATTACCGCGATCGCAATCGCACCCTCGCCGGTCTCATCGCCTACCGCATGGCCCCGATCAACGTCAGCCGCGGCGGCGTCAACGCGCGCCTCTGGGGCTACGAAGTCAGCGGAAATTACTTCGACACTCTCGGCGTCCAGCCCTTCGTCGGACGATTACTGCACGCCGATGACGACATCAAACCCGGCGGCCACCCCGTCGCCGTCCTGAGCTACGGCTGCTGGCAGCGGCGCTTCGGCGGCGATCCCGATCTCATCGGCCGCACGGCCAAGCTCAACGGGCTCGAATTCAACATCGTGGGCGTCGCCCGGCCCGATTTCTTCGGAACCGAGCTCATCTACACGCCCGATGTCTACGTGCCCATGGCCATGCAGGCGCAGCTCGAGCCCAGCTTCAAATGGCTCGAAAGCCGCGGCGCATCCAACATCTTCGTGCTCGGCCGCCGGAAGCCCGGGATCTCCACCCCGCAAGTCCATGCCGATCTAACCTCCATCGCGACGAAACTTGCCGCCGACTACCCAACCGACAACGCCGGCCTCGAACTCACCCTTTCGAAACCTGGTTTCGCCGGAAGCTTTCTGCGCGGACCCATCACGGGATTCGCCGCCGTCCTCACGGCCGTCGCCGGCATGGTGTTGCTCATCGCCTGCGTGAATCTCGCCGGAATGCTCCTCGCTCGTGCCGCCGATCGCCGCAAGGACACAGCCATCCGACTCGCGCTCGGCGCCAACCGCGGACGCTTGATCCGCCAGCTCCTCACCGAAAGCCTGATGCTCTCGCTCGCCGGCGGCGTCGCGGGATTGTTGCTGTGCTCCTGGCTCATTACGCTGTTCCGCAACTGGACCCCGCCTGTCGACGTCCCGATCATTCCCAGCGTCTCCGTCGACACGCGCCTGCTGATCTTCTCCTTCGTCGCGTCGGTCTTCACCGGCCTGCTGTTCGGTCTCGCGCCGGCGCTCCAATCCAGCCGATCCGGAGTCGCCGCCGCCATGAAAAACGACGCGATCAGCGAGCGCCTCCGCCGCTGGAACGTCCGCGATCTCCTGGTCTCCGCCCAGGTCGCGCTCTCCGTCATCCTGCTGGTCGGCTCCGTGCTCGTGGTGCGCAGCCTGCAGCACGCCATGACGCTGAAACTCGGGATGAATATCGAACATGCCGCGCAGGTCGCCTTCGACCTCGATATGGAAGGTTATTCGCATTCGCGCGCCGCAGAATTTCGCAAGCGGGTCATCGAAAAGGTTCGCGCCTTGCCCGGTATCGAATCTGCCGCGCTCGCCGACGCTCTCCCGCTCACGCTGGCCATCAACAACAGCGGCATTCTGATTGAGGGCGAGCCCTTGCTGAAAACTGGCGATCGCGTCCTGGCTGGCCGCTATGATGCCGGTCCCGAATTCTTCAAGACGCTGGGCACGCGCCTCATCGCCGGCCGCGAATTCGAAGAGCGCGACGGCCCACACGCGCCGCGTGTCGCCATCGTCAACCAGGCATTCGTAAACACGCTGTTGCGCGGAAAAGATCCCATCGGCAAGCGATTCCAATACGACGAGCACGGCACCTATCGCGAAATCGTCGGCGTCGTCGAGGATGGCAAGTACCGAACTCTCAGCGAAGGCCCGACGCCGATCGTCTGGGAGTGCGTCTATCAGGACTCCGGCTTCATGACGACCGTTCTCGCGCGATCGCCTCTGCCCGACACCCAGCTTCTGAGCATGCTGCGCCGCGCGGTTTCGGAAATGGACCCGTCGATCGTGCTCAGCGACGCCCACACGCTGAGAGATCACATGGCGTTCCCGCTATTCCCCGCGCGAATCGCGGCGGCATTCCTGGGCGCGTTCGGAATTCTCGCGGTGACTCTCGCCGCGACCGGTGTCTACGGCATGATGGCTTACGCGGTGTCGCGCCGCACTCGCGAAATCGGAATCCGCATGGCTCTTGGCGCGGCCCCGGGTCAAGTTCTCGGCGTGGTGATGGGTCGATCCGGAATTCTCCTGGCGCTCGGCGCCGCCGCCGGTATCGCGATCGCGCTCGCCGCAGGGAAATTTTTCTCGATGGTGCTCTACGGCGTGAGCGACAAGGACCCGGTAACCTACGCCGTCGCCATCGGCGGCATGGCCTTCGTCGCCCTCGCCGCCTGCTGGCTTCCCGCTCGCCGCGCGATCAAGGTCGACCCGTCAACCGCCTTGCGCACGGAGTAGGGCCGGCATCGCCGGATTTTGTGGCGCGGCTTTGCCGCTCAGATGTGCTCGCCGGGTTGGGTTAATTTTGTGGGGCCGGCAATCTTGCCGGCGAGC
>JADMIO010983899.1_pt1 | contig 21797 bp, 21 predicted proteins | sample 8958161 | NCBI WGS metagenome assembly JADMIO01 (sample SAMN16585339, study PRJNA669376) | soil metagenome | isolation source: Crop rotation soil | place: USA: Cullars Rotation, Alabama | collected 2011
CAGCAGCTTGACGTCCTTGTAGTTGATGTCGTCGATCTTGTCCGCGCAGAACTTGCAGACCTTGCGGCGGCGGAACATCGGACGGCGCTGGCCGTCCTTCCCCTGCTGCCCGCTCTGTCCGCCGGTACGGCCGCGGCCGCCACTGGATCCCTTCCTGCCGTTCATCGCTCCACCTCGTTCATGTCAAAGCGGTCGTCGTCTTCCGTCTCGCCGCGCTGACCCTCACCAGGCTGGCGGTCGGGCGGCAGGCCGCGCGCGACGCGGCGGCGGCGCATGTTCTCGGTGCGCTTGCCGCGCGTGCGATCGATGACCTGCTGCTCCTCGTCGATGCGCACGACCAGGTGCCGGATGATGAGATCGGACACCTTCAGGCGGCGATCGATTTCCTTCATCAGCTCGCCGCCGCCGTCGATGGTTTCGATGACGTAGGTGCCTTCCTTGTGCGGGCCGATTTCGTAGGCGAGCTTGCGGCGGCCCCAGTTGTCGGTCTTCTCGATCTTGCCTTTGAGGCGCTCGGCGATCTGCTCGACCTGCGTGTGCAGCTCGGCCACCTGCGCCTCGGTCGCCTCGGGCGAGACGACATACACGAGTTCGTACTTTCTAGCCATGTATCTCCTTCTGGACGGCTCGACTCGCCCCCTCGGGCTCGCTCGCCGGCCGCATCAAGCGGCAAAGAGTGATCAGTCCGGGTCCGTGGCGCCCGGGTTGTACGTGTTCATCACCTTCTCGATGCTTTCCGCGGCAAACATCTCGGCGGCATCCGCCGCCCGGGTGATGAACTCTCCAAGGGCCGACTGCTCGTCGCCCTCGAACTTCGAGAGCACGTGATCCGCGAGATCTCTCCGCGCATCGCCGCGCCCCACGCCCAGCCGGAGCCGGGCAAATTCCGTGGTCCCCAGCCGCGCAATCACGGACTTGAGCCCGTTGTGGCCACCTGCCGATCCGCGCGCCCGCGCGCGCAGCCGGCCAAACGGCAACGCCACTTCATCAACGACGACGACGAGGTCTCCCGTCGCCACGTCGTAGTAGCGCGCCAGCGCCGCCACCGCGTCGCCGCTGTTGTTCATGAAGGTCAGCGGCTTGGCGAGCATGAACGGCGGCTCGCCGAATTTCTTGGCGACGAACGCATCGGGGACCTGCGACGGCGCCATGGCCAGCGTCAGCCCGTGGCGCTTCGCGATCTCGTCGACCACCATGAAGCCGACGTTGTGCCGCGTATCCCGGTATTCGCGGCCGGGATTGCCGAGACCGACTATCAGCTTCACGTCTGCCGGCGGGTCCGCCTCGCCTCCTCCGCTTCGCTTCGGCGGAACCCGCCCTACTTCTTTTCTTCCTTCTCTTCGGTCTTGCCCTTCTTGATGACCTCGGGTTCGGCCGCTGCCGCCCCCGCCGCCGGCGCCGCCGCTGCGCCCTCGGCGGTCGCCGTGGTCGCCGCCGATTCCTCGGCCTTCGGCATCACGACGTGCACGATCATCGTCTCGCCGTCGGTGACGGCCTTCCACTTCGGACTGGTCGGGAGGTCCTTCACACGAATCGACTGGTGCAGGGACAGCTCGCTGACGTCCACGTCGATTTGCGCGGGAATGTCCGTCGGCAGGCACTGCACCTGGATTTCACGCGTGACGAAATCGAGCAGGCCACCCTGCTGCTTGACGCCCACCGGCTCGCCCTTGACGACGACGGGCACCGGCACGGTGATCGCCTTGTCCATCGCCAGCGCGTAGAAGTCCGCGTGCAGCAGCTTATGGGTGATCGGATCGAGCTGGTAATCGCGCACCATGACGCGCGACTCGCCGCCATCGAGCTTCAGGTTGATCAGCGTGTTGGCGCCGGATTCCGAGTGGAGGATGCGAAGCACCTCTTTCGGATCGACGGCGACGGGCACGCCCTCCGGCGTCTGCCCTTCCTTGCGCGAGCCGTAGACGACCGCCGGAATCTGTCCGTCCGCACGCAGGCGCCGCGCCTCGTTCTTGCCCCGGCCATCACGCTTCTTTGCTTCTAACGTCGCATCCATTGCCATTCCTCGCAGTCACAAACCACGGAGACACGGCTTCGTGCCTTCGTGGTTCGTTTCCATCACACGAACAACGACGACACCGAGGTCTCTTCGTGAATACTCCGGATCGCCTGACCGAGCAGCCGGGCCACCGAGAGCACGACGATCTTCTTGCACTGCTGCGCGTTGGCGCCGAGCGGAATCGTATTGGTCACGATCAGCTGGTCGAGCGGCGAGTTCTCGATGCGATCGATCGCCGGTCCCGAGAGCACGCCGTGCACCGCGCAGGCGAGCACGCGCTCGGCGCCGGCGGCCTTCAGCGCGCTGGCTCCCTTCTGGATCGTGCCCGCCGTGTCGATGATGTCGTCCTGCAGGATGCAGGTGCGTCCCTGCACGTCGCCGATGACGTTCATCACTTCCGCCGTGCCGTCTTCCGATCGCCGCTTGTCGATGATCGCCAGTTCGGCGTCGATCCGCTTCGCATACGCGCGGGCGCGCTCGGCGCCGCCCGCGTCCGGCGAGACGATGGTCAGCGTCGGATAGTTCAGCCGCGAGAGGTACTCGATGATGACCGGCGCCGCGAACAAGTGGTCGACCGGGATATCGAAGAACCCCTGGATCTGCGCCTTGTGCAGGTCCATCGTCAGCACGCGATTGCATCCCGACGCGCTCAGCAGGTTGGCCACCAGCTTGGCCGAGATGGGGACGCGGGGCTTGTCCTTGCGGTCCTGCCGCGCGTAGCCGTAATACGGGACCACCGCCGTGATGCGCGCCGCGGACGACCGGCGGAACGCATCGACCATGATCAGCATCTCCATCAGGTGCTGATCGACGGGGTTCGACGTCGGCTGCACGATGAAGACGTCGGTGCCGCGGATGTTCTCGTCGATCTGGAACGAGACCTCGCTGTCGGGGAAGCGGCGCAGCCGCGCTTGCCCCACGGGAATGCCGAGGAAATCGGCGATCTCGCGGGTCAACTGCGGATGGGCGCTGCCCGAAAACACCTTCAGGTCGCCGAACCCTGTCGACATCAGCCCGTCACCGCTGAGCGGTCTTCTCATCCTGGGTGACCCCGTCGCCCCTTTGTTTGATACCCCGACCCACGACCCGCCCCCGCCTTGGCTGCCCGCCTCCGCACGCACTTCGCGCGTGCTTCGGCGCGGCTTTGGTTGGGGCGGAAGGATTCGAACCTTCGAATACGGGATCCAAAGTCCCGCGCCTTACCGCTTGGCCACGCCCCACCACGTGAGTTTTGCTACGGACCGTTCGGCGAGGGGCGGTGGAAACTCTTAGTTTAGACGACCGGCCTTCGCGCGCGCAATTACGGAACGCTTTGGCGAGGCAAGGCGTGCATACGCACCGCGATCGAGCGATTCCGTCAGGATCACCTTCCAGCCGGCGCCCTTCAGGCGCCCGGCCGCCTTCACCGCATCCCCGCGCTTCTGAAAGAGGCCGAATACGGTCGAGCCGCTGCCGGTCATCGCCGCGGCCACCGCGCCCGCGCGCTTCAGGGCGGCTTTCATCTGGTCGATCTCGGGATATCGGGCCGCAATCGGCGCCTCGAGGTCGTTGATCATCTGCGCCGCCCGCGACGGCCAGGGTCCGGGCACGTGCTGCGCCTCGCGCGGCGCGCGCGACAGCTCCGGTTCCGCGTCGTACCAGCCGTACGCCTCGCTCGTGGAGACGCCAAAGCCGGGAATCAGCAGCACGATCCAGTGCCGCGGCAGGTCCGCGAGCGGATAAATCTCCTCCCCGCGTCCGAGGCCGAGCGCGGTGCCGCCGGCCAGGAAGAACGGCACATCCGAACCGATATGCGCGGCGACGTCGGTCAACTGCGCCGGCTTCGCGGGCACGCGCCACGCCTGCGCCAGCCCCATCAGCGCCGCGGCGGCATCAGCGCTACCACCGCCAAGCCCCGCCTGCAGCGGAATCTGCTTGTCGAGTTGAATGACGATGTCGCGCACCTCGCCCGGGCGGCGAAGCGACCGCCAGAGGGTCTGTGCGGCGCGCCAGATCAGGTTCGATTCGTCGAGCGGGATGCCGGCGGTCGCACACTCGATGGCGAACGGCCCTTCGCGCGGGATGCAGCGGATGGTGTCGTGCAGCGTCAGGGCCTGGAACACGGTGCGCAGCTCGTGGAAGCCATCCGCACGCATGCCGAGGACGCGCAGGTCGAGATTGATCTTCGCGTGGGCTCTGACGGTAACGATCGCTGGCATTTACGAATTTACAAATTTACGAATTTACCAATTCATTTGTCGATTGAAATGACGTCAATCGTCAATTCGTCAATTCGTAGATTCGTAAATTCGTAAATCATCCAGAGTGATCGCCTCGGCGCCCGGCGGCACCGTCACGTTGAACGCCGCGTCGTCCAGGTCCTTGTTCGTTTCGATCTGCGACAACGAGGCCGTGAGATCGACGTTGGCGTTCGCCTGCGTCGACTGCAACCGCACCGTCTGTGGAAAGTTGCCGCTCCACGACGGATATTCGATCTGCCAGCCGGCGCGCTTCGCCGCGCGCACCACCCACGTGTTCTGCGCGCGCTGCAGGTAGATGGATGCGCCGCCAGAGAGCTCGATCGATGCCCATCCGTTGGCGTGCAGCCGGCCGGCCGTCGCCTCCCCCATCGGCACCACACAACCGGTCAGAATCGCCAGCAGGTCCGCCGGTCCGAGCGCGACGCCGGTCAACGCCCCGAGGATGTCCTCGGGCTTGGCGCCGCGCAGCACGCGCGGCTCGTCGCGCGGCAGCAGCAGCGTCGCGTTCTCGCCCCGCGCCACGACGATGAAGGCGGGCGGTCCGAACGGCGCGACACCCTCCAGCCGCATCGATGCCGGCCGCGCGAATCCGGCGACCACGCGCCCGCGCAGCTTCTGCCGGCCGGCACGTCCCGACATGCCGATCTCCGTCGTCAGCGTACGCACGCCGGTGCACGCCATCGCCAGTTGCATGTGAATGGCCTTGAAGTCAGGCAGCGGCATGCCCGCATCCGCGGGCAGCACGATGTGCGGATGGGCGCAGGAAGAAACGAAAAATCCCAAAACCCAAATCGCAAGTCCCAAAACCCAACGATGCACATTGGCTTGGGATTTGGAGCTTGGGACTTGGGATTTGGGATTTATCAGCGGACCTTTCCGCGTGCGTCGGCGATCTTCTTCTCGACCGCGGCTTTGTTGATGTCGCCTTCGTCGCCCTGCAGCGCGCGCGTCCAGGCGGCAATCGCGTCGGCCCAGCGTCCACGCTTGGCGAGGATGTCGCCCAGGTGCTCCTGCACCGTGGCGTTGCGCGGCATCTGCTGGGCGGCGGGTGCGAGGTACTTCTCCGCCTGGTCGTAATCGCCGCGGCGGAAGTAGGCCCAGCCCAGGCTGTCGAGATAGTTCGGGTTGTTCGGCTCGATGTCGAGCGCCTTGCGCACGAGACGAATCGCTTCATCGAGCTGCTTGCCGCTGTCGGCGAGCAGGTAACCGAGGTAGTTCAACGCATCGGCATTGCCCGGCTCGAACGCCACGAGCTGGCGGACGGTTCGCTCCGCGTCCTGCTTTCGGCCCGTGGTGCTGTACATGTCGGCGAGCGCCAGCTGCGTCGTCGCATCGTTCGGATTCGCTTTCGCCACCGGCTCGAGCACGGCAATCGCCCGCGAGGTGTCGCCCACCTCCTGCAGCGCGCGGGCGCGCAGCTGCGGGAAGCGCAGGTCGTCGGCGTGCTGCATCTGCGCCGTCGCCGCGAAGTCGGCGGCACGCTGGTAATCCTTCGCGCCGAGCAGCGCCGCGATGCGGCGCACCTTCAGCTCCCGGCTGTTCGGCGCCACCGACAGCGCCTTCGTGTACGAGTCGGCCGCGTCCTTGAGACGGCCGGCCTGCTCCTGGAACTGGCCGAGCATGTTCGCCACACGCGGCTCGTCGTCGACGATCTCTTCGAGCGTGGCGATGGCGTTGTTCACATCGCGCGCGACGACATATGCCTGCGCGAGCGCGAGGCGCCCCTGCACCGACTGCGGGTTCTCGTTGACGACACGCGTCAGCGCCTGCACCGCCTTGTCGGCCTGGCCGTTGCGCGTGTAGAGACGGCCGAGCGTGTATTGCAGATTGAGATCGGTCAGGCCGGCGGGATTCTCGATGACTTTCTCGAGGTGCCCGATCGCCTGCTTGACGAGCTCGGCCGACGCGGCGGCTCCCGCCTGGCCGCGCGGCGTGTCTTCCGACCGTGACGCGTAGAGCATGCCGAGCACGCGATGCGCTTCGGAATTGTTGTCGTCGAGCTGCAGCGATTCCTTGGCCACGCGTTCCGCGTTGTCGCTGTCGTCGCGGCGCAGGTAAAAGGCGCCGAGCTCGGCGCGCACTTCCGCGGATTTCGGATCGACCGTGACGGCTTTCTGGAGCAGCGACTCCGCGCCTTTCGAGTCGCCGGCGGCTTCGAGATGCCGCGCCATGAGGAAGTTGTAATAGGCCTCGGCAGGCGTCGGCTGCGTCTGCGTCGCCGCCTGTGTCTGCGGTGGTGTCTGTGCGCGTGCGGCACCAGGGAGCGCGACAACGACCGTACCGGCAACGACGACGGCGACGCGCAAGGTGCTCATGGCCAAGGCGATCTTAGCTCAGAATGCTATAGTTTCCAGCCGTGGCGATCGACGCAGAGCTGCTCGAAATTCTCGCCTGTCCGAACTGTAAAACGCCGGTCAAGCTCGTGAAAAACGGCACGGCCCTGAAGTGCGGTACATGCCACCGGGTGTATCCGATCAAGGATGACATCCCGGTCATGCTCATCGACGAAGCGACGATTGAGCCGGAAACGGCCGGTTAGCAGTTCGTGGTTGGTTCACCAACCATGCGCATCCTGCTGGTCCGCCTGCGGCTGATCGGCGACGTCGTGCTGACGACGCCGCTGCTGCGCGGGCTGAAGCGAACGTATCCGGACGCACGACTCACCTACCTCGTCGAACCGTCGGCGGCGCCAGTCGTCTCCGGCAATCCGCACCTGACCAACGTCGTCGTCGTGCCGAAGCGCCGCGGACTTGCGCGGCTGCGCGACGATCTGTCGATCGCGCGTCGGCTGCGGCGCGAGCGCTTCGATGTGGCCGTCGATCTGCACGGCGGGCCGCGTGCAGCGTGGTTCACCTGGGCGAGCGCGGCGCCGATGCGCATCGGCTACGCGGCTGTCGGTCACACGTGGATGTATACGCACGTCGTGCCGCGGCCTGCCGACGACGCACCGCGTGCGGCCGTCGCCAATCAATGGGATCTGCTCGCGCCGCTCGACATCGCACCGCCCAATCCCGCTCGCGATCCACTGGAGATGACCGAGGATCCGCGCGCTGCGGCCGCCGTCGACCGCCGCCTGCGCGAAGCGCGCATCACCACCGCCCATCCGCTCGTTGTCGTGCACGTCAGCGCGGGCAATCCGTTCCGCCGCTGGCCGCGCGAGTCGTTCGAGGCGCTGGTCATCGCGCTCGCTCGCCGGGATCCGTCGCGCCGCATCGTCCTCACGGCCGGTCCGTCGGATGCGGCGGCCGCGAAAGCGATCGCCGATGGCGCGCGCAGCGCGCTCGGCCCATTGGCGTCCGCCGTGCCCGACATCGGTGAATTCGACCTGGCGGAACTCCGCGCGCTGGTCAACCGCGCGGCGGTGTACATTGGTGGCGACAGCGGACCGTTGCATATTGCCGGCACGACGACGACGCCCATCGTCGCCCTGCTCGGGCCGACGCTGGCGGAGCGGTCGATGCCCTGGCGCGATCCGCGATGGTTCGCCGAAGCGGTGGATGCGGGGCCGCTCGAGTGCCGGCCGTGCCGTCAGCGCGAGTGCGTGCCCGGCGATTTCCGCTGCTTGACGCACATCACGGCGGAACAGGTGGCCGCGGCCGCCGAGCGCGCATTAATGGGGTCGGGGGTCATTTTTCGAGGACAGCGATGACGACGGCGGCACTGAGCATCCCGCAGACGAGCACCGCGCCGCGCCTCGAGCGCGCGACGGTCGTGCTGCTGCTTTGCTTCGTCGCCTCGCTGCAGATCTCCATCGCCGCGGCCAATATCCTGCTCGCGCTGATGATGGTCTGCTGGGCGGCGCAGCTCGCCCAGGAAAGGACCGTCCCGGCGGTGCCGTCGTTCTTCTGGCCGCTCGCGGCCTACGCCGGCGTGACGCTGGTCATCTCCGCCTTCTCGCTCGACCCGCGCACCAGTTTTGTCGACGACAAACAACTGGTGCTCTTCATCATCGTGCCGGCCGTCTATCAAATCGCGCGCGGCGACCGCGCGGCGCTCGTCGTCGACGTCATCGTCTCCGTGGGCGCCGCCAGCGCGGCCTACGGCATCATCCAGTACGGACTGCTCCACTACGACAACCTGGGACGGCGTCCCGAAGGCGCGATGTCCCACTACATGACCTACTCCGGCCTGCTGATGCTGGTCATCTGCGGGGCGGCGGCGCGCCTCCTGTTTGGCCGCCGCGGGCGCATGTGGCCGGCACTCGTCATGCCGGCCCTCGTCGTCGCCCTGGCGCTGACGCTCGGACGGAGCGCGTGGATCGGCGCATCGGTCGCGCTCGCCCTGCTGCTCGCGCTCAAGGACCTGAAATTGACGGTCCTGCTGCCGGTCTTCATCGCCATCCTGTTCGCGGTCGCGCCGAACACGGTCAGCAAGCGCGTGATGTCGATCTTCGATCCGCAGGAGCCGACGAACCAGGATCGGCTGGCGATGATCGAGATCGGCGCACGCATCATCCACGACCACCCGCTCACCGGCGTCGGGCCGAACATGATTCCGCGCGTCTACGAGCAGTACCGCCCCGATTACGCCATCAACAAGGTGAACCCGCACCTGCACAACGTACCGCTGCAGATTGCGGCCGAACGCGGACTGCCGGCGCTCGCCGTCTGGCTGTGGTTCATCGGATCGCTGCTGGTGGCGCACGCGCGCCTGTTCCGGCGCCAGACAGACAAGGTGCCCGCCGCCGCGGCGCTTGCCGCCGTTGCCGCCATGCTCGCCGCCGGCTTGTTCGAATACAACTTCGGCGATTCCGAATTCCTGATGCTCTTCCTCGTCCTCGTCACGCTGCCGTTCGCCGCGGCACGCGAGCCAGATGCAGCTCCCTCCGCTCGCGTCTGACCGCGCGCAGGCGCTCGTCTCCGCCTTTTCGCGCGCGCATGTGCTCGTCGTCGGCGACGCCATGCTCGACACGTTCATCGTCGGCCGCGTCACGCGCATCTCGCCCGAGGCGCCCGTGCCCGTGGTCGCGTTCGCGCACGAGACGCATCGCATTGGCGGCGCCGCCAACGTCGCCCACAACATCATCGCGCTCGGCGGCCACGCGACGCTCGTCGCCGTGATGGGCCAGGACGACAACGCCACGACGCTGATGCGCGGCTGCCGGGAAGCGGGCATCGAAGCCGGCGTCATCGCCACCGACTCGGATCGCTCGACGACGACGAAGGTGCGGATCGTGACCGAGCGGAATCAGCAGGTGGCACGCGTGGACTACGAGACCGATGCGGAAATTTCCGGTCACGTCGAAGCGGGCATCATCGACGGCGTCCGCCAGCACGGCGCCGATGCGTCCGTCATCGTCGTCTCCGATTACCTGAAAGGGTGCATCACAAAACGGGTGATGGAGGCGGTCGTCGAGACGGCCGCGCAGCGGAAGATTCCCGTGCTCGTCGATCCGAAGATCCCGCACATCGACTACTACGCCGGCGCGACGGTGATCACGCCGAACCATCACGAAGCCGAAACCGCGACGCACACGCGCATCCGCTCGGCGAGCGATGCACGGCTGGCCGCGCATGCGTTTCGCGACCGCGCGCGCTGCGACGCGATCCTGATGACGCGCGGCGACCAGGGCATGTGGCTGCTGGCACCACGCGAAGGCGAGGGAGAGTTGCCGGCGCTGGCGCGCGAGGTCGCCGACGTCACCGGCGCCGGCGACACGGTCATCGCGACGATGGCGCTGGCAATGGCGGCCGGCGGCACACTGCTCGAGGCGGCGCACCTCTCGAACCAGGCGGCCGGGATTTCGGTGGGCAAGTTCGGCGCCGCGACCGTCACGCCAGCCGAGCTGCTGCGCGCCATCCACACCTCCGCGGAGACATAAAGAATCGACGATGGCTTCGCCGCGTCGGTCGGTCGTCTTCGGCCTCGACGTTCTTGCGCTTGCCCTGCTGCTCGTCGCGCGCGCCATCTTCCGCCACGGCAGCATCGTCTTTCTTGCCGGCAGCCAGCGCGTGTCGCTCGGCTCGCCGCATCGCGCGCTCCTCGCGCTCTTCCTCGTCGTCGTCATGCGACTGGTCGTCGCGCGCCGCATCGGGCCGTTCGGCTTCTGGACGGACAGGTGGCAGCGGCTGCTCGACGCCACGATTGACGAGCCGCTCGTCGTCGCGCCGCGCGCGGGCGCCTGGCGGCGCGCTGCCGTTGCCGCGCTCGGCATTGCCGCGGTGCTCGGCATCGTGCTGTATCAGCAGATCGCGCACCTCGACCAGGTGCCAGACCTCGGCGATCCGCTGTTCTCGATGTGGCGCGTCGGCTGGGTGGCGCATCAAATCGTCGCCGACCCGCGGCACCTGTTCGACGCCAACATCTTCTTTCCCGAGCGGCTGGCGCTGACGCTCTCCGATCCGCTGATTCTGCCGGGGTTGACGATCGCGCCGCTGCTCGCCGCCGGCGTACATCCCGTCGTCGCCTACAACCTGCTCTTTCTCTCCGGCTTCTGGCTGTCCGGGGTCGCCACGTATCTGCTCGTCGAGCGCCTCACCGGCTCGGCGCGCGGCGCGTTCGTCGCCGGCCTCGTCTACGCGTGCTACTCCTACCGCTTCGAGCACTACAGCCATCTCGAGCTGCAGATGATGCAGTGGATGCCGCTGGCGCTGCTCGCGCTGCACCTGTTTCTGTCCACGGGCCGGACGCGATACGCGCTCGCCTTCGGCCTGGCAGCGGTGGCGCAGCTCTACTCGTCGATGTATTACGCGACGTTCTTCGTCGCCTACGCGGCGGTCATCGGCGCCGGACTGGTGTGGGTGCATGGGATTTCGATTCGCCCGCTCGTGCGGCCGCTGGCGATCGCCGCCGTTGCCGTCGCGCTGCTCGCCGTGCCGCTCGCCCGCTCGTTCGTCGCGGCCGAGCCGCTGAAAGGAGCGCGGGGTCTCTACGAAGTCGAGTTCTACAGCGCGTATCCTTCGGATTATCTGCGCGCGAACAGATACAGCGTGCTGTGGAACAAGCGGCTGGACCTGCCGGTTCCCGAGCGCACGCTCTTCCCTGGTGCCGCGCCGCTGGCGATCGCCGCGCTGGCGATAGCGCCGCCGCTGGGCACGATGCGCTTGATCTACTCGGCTGGCCTGCTCACCGCCTTCGATGGCTCACTCGGGCTGCACGGGGTCGCCTATCCGTTCTATTACGACCTGATTCCGCCCTTCCGCGGACTGCGTTCGCCCGCCCGCTTCGCGGCGCTCGTCGGCATGACGCTGGCGATTCTTGCCGGCTTCGGCGCCCGCCGTGCGCTCCGCTGGCGGCCGTGGCGCGTGTATCAGCATGCGGTGTTCGCCGGACTCGTCGCCTTCGTGATGATCGATGCGTGGCCATCGCTGCACCTCGAACCGGTGTGGAAGGAACCGCCGCCCATCTACGACGCGCTGAAGTACGTGCCGAGCGCCACGCTCGTCGAAACGCCGATGCCGATGGACGAGATCTTCAACGTCCCGTACATGTATTTCTCGATGTGGCACTGGGGACGGATGGTGAACGGCTACAGCGGATTCATCCCCAAGTCGTACGTCGAGTTCCACAAGGAGATGGCGCTCTTCCCCGACGCGCAAAGCATCGCCGCATTGCAGAAGCGCGGCGTGACCTATGTGACGGTGAACTGCGGGCTGCAGATACTCCTCAACCCGGTCGACTGCGGTGCTCTGGTCGACCGCGTCCGCCACCAGCCGCACCTGCGGCTGGCGGCTGAAACCCAGTGGAACAACCACACGGTCCAGCTCTGGGAAGTGCTGCCGTAGGCGCAGGCCGACCTTCAGGGTGGGCCCTTTAATGGAAGCCGCGCGACTTGACGACGCCGCCTTCGGCGCCGGCAAGCGCGTGGTAGACGACGAACGCTTCGGGGTCGATGTCCCGGACGATCGATTTCACCCTGCCGATCTCCAGGCGCGTGATCACGCAGTAGAGAATGTCGCGCTCGCGGCCGCTCATGCCGCCGACGCCGCGGTAGATCGTCACGCCGCGTCCCAGCGCGTGCATGATGCGCTGGCGTATCTCGACGTTGTGGTCCGAGACGATGGTCATCGCCGTGTATTCATCGATGCCGTGCAGGACGAAATCGAGCGTCCGGGCGGCCGCCAGGTAGGTGAGGATGGAGTAGAGCGCCGGCTCGACGCCAAGCAGCGCGATTGCCGACACGAACAGCACGGCGTTGAAGCCGAAGATGATGTCGCCGACGCGCAGCAGGTCGCCGCGCCGGCTCAATAACAGCGCCGCGATCTCCGTGCCGTCGAGCACCGCGCCGCCACGAATGGCGAGGCCGATACCGGCGCCCAGGAAGAAACCGCCGAAGACCGCGGTCAGCACGAGGTCGGGCGTGACGTCTGGAAACGGTACGAAAGCGAGGGCCACGGCGAGCCCCGCGATGCCGAGCACGCTGCGCGCGGCAAACATCCCGCCCATCTGGTGCCAGCCGATGGCCACGAACGGCAGGTTGATCGCCGGCAACAGAACGGCGAGCGGCGTGCCCGTCACCTGCGAGAGCAGCATGGACACGCCGGTGACGCCGCCGTCGATGAAGTGACTCGAGATCAGGAATCCCTTGATGCCCATGGCGGCGGACAGGATGCCTGCCGCGATCAATGCAGCGTTGAGCAATTCGCGGCGGAATGAAGATCGCACGGCTTGCTAATGCCGGAAATGCCGCCGCCCCGTGAACACCATCGCGATGCCGCGCTCATCCGCTGCCGCGATCACTTCCTGATCGCGCACCGAGCCTCCCGGCTGCACGACCGCGGCCGCACCCGCGTCGGCGACCGCATCGAGACCGTCGCGGAACGGAAAGAACGCGTCGGAGGCAACGACGGATCCCCTGAGCGCATCAGGGCCGATCGCCCCGGCCTTCATCCGCGCAACCTTTGCCGCATCGACGCGGCTCATCTGACCCGCGCCGATCGCCAGCGTGCGATCCGCTGCCGTGAAGATGATCGTGTTCGACTTGACGTGCGCACAGATACGCCACGCGAACCGCAATGCCTGCCACTGCTCTGCGCTCGGCTGTTGCTTCGTCACCACGCGCAAATCGCCTGACGGCCACGGCTGCGATGCCTCGACGACGCGATCGCGCGACTGCAGGAGCACGCCGCCGAGGATCGACCGCAGGTCGCGGCCACCTTCTCCGGCCAGCGACGTGAAGTCTGCCGTGACCACGCGCAGGTTCGCCTTGGTCGCGAGGATGCTGCGGGCATCCGCATCGACGGATGGCGCAACGACCGCCTCGATGAACGTCGACACGATGGCGCGCGCCGTATCCGCATCGATCGGCCGGTTCAATCCGACGATGCCGCCGAACGCCGCCACCGCGTCAGCGTCGCGGGCGCGGATATACGCATCGGCCGCGTTGGCGCCGGTGGCCGCGCCGCACGGGTTCGTGTGCTTGATCACCGCCGCCGCGGGCTCCTCGAATTCGAGCACGATGCGCGCGGCCGCGTCGAGATCGAGCAGGTTCGTATAGGAAAGCTCCTTGCCCTGCAGCACCTGCGCGTTGCCGAGTCCGCTTGCCGGTTCCTCCGCGTACCACGCCGCGCTCTGATGCGGGTTCTCGCCGTAGCGCAGATCCCGCAGCTTGTGCAGCGCCAGTTGAATCGTTTGCGACGGCCTGGATTCACGATGGAATCCGCTCTCGTCCGCGACCACGGTCGCGAGCGTCGAGGCGATGGCCGTGTCGTAGCTGCCGGTGTGCGCGAAGGCTTTCCGCGCGAGATCGAATCGGAACGCGCGCGTCGGGCCGCCCGATCGATCGAGCTCCTTCAGCACCGCGTCGTAGTCCGCCGGCGACACCACGACGAGCACATCCAGGAAGTTCTTCGCCGCCGCACGCACCAGGCTCGGGCCGCCGATGTCGATTTCCTCGATCAGCGCGTCGAACGGCGTGGCGGGGTTGCCTGCCGCTTTCACGAACGGATACAGGTTGACGACCACGAGATCGATGAGTGTGATGCCGTGTGTCGCGGCGGAAGCGAGGTCGTCGGGACGCGCACGGCGGGCGAGGATGCCGCCGTGGACGAGCGGATGCAGCGTCTTGACCCGGCCGTCCATCATTTCGGGGAATCCGGTCACATCGGAGATGCCGATGACGGCCAGCCCGGCCTGCTGGAGCGCCCTGGCGGTGCCGCCGGTCGAAACCAGTTCAAAGCCGCGGGAGGCCAGTCCGCGGGCGAAATCGACCAGTCCGGACTTGTCGGAAACGCTAATCAGCGCACGAGGCATATCGAGAGGGGCTCAGGAATCACGGTTTAGCACAGAGGAATCAGGGCTCGGGGCACAGGGATCAGGGTTCCGGATTCAGGGAGTAAGGGCAGCCATCGTGTTGAAACGATGATGGTTCCAGCCAGCGGACCTTGACACGGATGGGTCTGATGCTTAGTATGGCGCTGCGTTGGGGGGCGTTCCCGCAGCGTGCAGTCGAGGCCGCGCAAGCACTCGCGGTCTTTTTTTGTGCCCGGAAGCTCATCTGGAACTTCGGGGGCATGTTTCAGCAGGGAAGAAGAACGATGCGTATCACAGGTAAGGTCAAGTGGTTTAACAACGCCAAGGGCTACGGTTTCATTGAACGCGAGGGTGGTAGCGACGTGTTCGTGCACTATTCCGCAATCAGTGGCAACGGTTTCCGGTCCCTGGAAGAAGGCCAGGCGGTTGAATTTGAAATCGTCGACGGCCCCAAGGGTCCGCAGGCAGGGAACGTCACCAAAGCCTAGAACCACTCCACGACCTGCCCGGCGCCGACTGCGGCGCCGGGCTTCATACCGAGCCGCTCCCATCACCCTTCATCATCTTTGGCGCCTTTCATTGCACGCGCAGTGAAAGCGACTTTTCCCCCTTTGACCGCGACGCGAAAGGCCACTTCCGGCGTCCCCTTCTGCTTGAAGGTGCCGACCTGCGTCTTGATCAGATCCGCAAACTTGTGAAAGGGGATCGCCTCCTCGCCGACCTCGCGCCGCGCTTCCGCCAGGCTCTCGTACAGGTCCTGTAATTTGTCCATCTCGCGCAGCGGATCGCTGAAGGTCGCGACGTGCAGGATGCGATCGGGCGCGCGCTTCGGCTTCTCCTCCGCCGGCGGCTTCAGGTTGGCGAACGGCCCCGGACGCCCTTCCTCGCGCGCCTTCAGCCCGCGATCCCACAGGTCGCTGAACGTCTGAAACCGTGACTGCAGCGTGTTGAACCGGAAGCGGCCGCCCGTGTTCGGGATGTGCATGTTGTCCAGCCGCCGCACCATCGCGTTCACACGGCCGCGCGTTTCCCATGGCGGGCGCGGCAGCCGGCCGGCGAAGAACATGTTGTACTCCGCCTCCAGGCGCTTCAGCTCCGCTTCGAGGACTTCGAGTTCGCGATCGAGGTCGGAGGCTTCCGGTTTGGCCACCTCCGATCATTTTAGGTCACACGAGAGATGCAGCCTATTTGAGCTCCGAAGCGGCCGGGTATGCGCTGATTTTCACGTCGATTCTCCAGCGCTAGAAAATCGTGGCGATTGACTGGGCGGCGAGGTTGAGGACCTGGGTCGGCAGGATCCCGAGGTAGAAGATCGCGGCAATCGACACCGTCAGCGCGGCCATGCTGATGGCGTTGACGTGGATGCGCGGCGCGTCGGCGCTGCGTTCCTGCATGTACATCATGACGACGACGCGCAGGTAGAAGAAGACGGAGATGACGCTCGTCAGCACGCCGATGACGGCGAGGCCGTAATAGCCGGCGCTGACCGCGGCGCTGAAGATGTACCACTTGCCGATGAAGCCTGCCGTCGGCGGGATGCCGCCGAGCGACAGCAGGCAGACGGTCATCAGCGCGGCGAGCACGGGATGGCTGTACCAGAGGCCGGCGTAGTCGCGGAGCTCGTCGTTGCCCTTGTCGCGCGCGCCAAGCAGGGCGATGACGCCGAACGCCGCGAGATTGGTGATCGCGTACGCCGCCAGGTAGAAGAGGATCGCGGCCTTGCCGATTTCATTCGCCGCGACGAGACCGACGAGCAGATAGCCGCCGTGCGCGATGCTCGAATACGCGAGCATGCGCTTCAGGTTCGACTGCGCAACGCCCACCACCGTCCCGAGGATCATCGTCGCCGCGGCAATCACCCAGACGATCGGCGCCCATTCGGCGCTGAACGGCTCGAACGCCTGCAGGAACACGCGCGCGAAGGCGGCGAAAGCGGCGGCCTTCACGCCCGTCGACATGAAGCCGGTGACAATCGCCGGCGCCCCTTCATACGCATCCGGCGTCCACATGTGGAACGGCACGGCGGAAATCTTGAACGCGAAGCCGACCAGCAGCAGGCCGACCGCCACCAGAATCAGCGGGTTGTCCGAGAGCGCCTGCGCGGCGAGGAACGAGCCCACCGTATCGAGCCGCGTGCTGTGCGCCAGGCCGAAGGTGAACGCAATGCCGTAGAGGAAGAACGCGCTCGAGAAGGCGCCGAGCAGGAAGTACTTGAAGGCGGCTTCGGTGGCGCGCGGGTCCTCGCGGCGGATGCCGGTCAGCACGTAGACGGCCAGCGACAGCACCTCGAGGGCGATGAAGATGACCAGCAGATCGTTGGCCGTCGCCATCATGATCATGCCGGCGATCGAAAACAGGATGAGCGTGTAGTACTCGCCCGCCGGAATCCCGTCACGATCGACCACCTGCGACGAGAACATGATCGTCAGGATGCCGACCCCGACGAGCACGAGGGTGACGAACAATCCGAAGTTGTCGCCCGAGATGACGCCGAAGCTCGAGGTGTTGCCGTTCCAGAGGAACGCGGCGGAAATCCCCGCGCCGAGCAGGCCGACGATACCGAGGCCGCCGACCGGCATGCGCTCGCCCTTCTCGCGGAACGCCTCGGCCGCCATGCAGGCCAGCGCCGCCAGCGTGACGGACAGCATCGGCACGATCGCCTGGAGGGATGCGGGGATAGTCATAACGAAATTCAAAATTCAAAAGTCAAAATGCAAACCCTACCTGTAGGCGGCTACGGGGTGAAAGTCGCTGCGACCTTCACTCACCGCATCGATCCGACTTCGTGTTTGCATTCTGAATTTTGCATTTTGCATTGTGTTGTCCACATGCAGCGTTTGCGTGTTCTGCATCCGTTCGACGACGCGCGTGACCGACGGCTCCATCGGCTTGAGGAAGAATGTCGGGAATACACCCATCGCCACGGCGACCGCGCAGAGCGGAATGACCGAGGCCCACTCGTGCGGCAGCAGGTCGGGCAGTCCGCGGTTCTCCGCGTGCGTGACCTTGCCGTAGTAGACGCGCTGGAACATCCAGAGCATGTAGACGGCGGAGAGAATCACGCCGAGGCCGGCGCCGACGACGTAGCGCGGATCCCAGCGGAAGGCGCCGAGCATGATCAGGAACTCGCCGATGAAGCCGTTGAGGCCGGGCAGGCCGATCGAGGCGAGCGTGATGACCATGAACGCCGCCGTCAGCCGCGGCATCACGGCTTTCAAGCCGCCGAACTCGCTGATCAACCGCGTATGCCGGCGATCCGACAGCATGCCGACGATGAGGAAGAGGCCGCCGGTGCTGACGCCGTGCGCCAGCATCTGGTAGACCGCGCCCTGCACGCCGTTGACGTTCATCGCGCAGATGCCGAGGACGACGAAGCCGAGGTGGCTCACCGACGAATAGGCCACCAGTTTCTTCATGTCCGGCTGCACCATCGCGACGAGCGCGCCGTAGATGATGCCGATGACGGCGAGCACCGCGATCCACGGCGCGAATTCCGCCGCCGCCATCGGGAAGAGCGGGAACGCGAAGCGCACCAGGCCGTAGGTGCCCATCTTCAGCAGCACGCCCGCCAGAATCACCGAGCCGGCAGTCGGCGCCTGCACGTGCGCGTCGGGCAGCCACGTGTGGAACGGGAAGAGCGGCACCTTGATGGCAAACGCGATGGCGAACGCGAGGAAGAACCAGCGCTGCGTGTTCGGCGCGATGTCGAGCGTCGAGAGCTTCAGCAGATCGAAGCTGTAGGAGCCGGTCGCCGCGTTGTGCAGGTAGGCCAGTCCGAGGATGGCGATGAGCATCAGCACGCTGCCGGCCATCGTGTAGAGCATGAACTTGATGGCCGCGTAGATGCGCTGGTCGTAGCCCCAGATGCCGATGAGGAAATACATCGGCACGAGCATCGCGTCCCAGAACACATAGAACAGGAACAGGTCGAGCGAGAGGAAGACGCCGATCATCGCCGCTTCGAGCAGCAGCAGGAAGATGCAGAACTCCTTCACCTTCTTCTCGATGCTGATCCACGCCGAGAGCACGGCGATGGGCGTGAGAAACCCGGTGAGGACGATGAGGAGCAGGCTGATGCCGTCGATGCCGATGTAGTAGTCGATGCCGAACGCCGGGATCCACCCGTGGCGCTCGATCAGCTGGAACTCCGCGGAGCCCGGATTGAACGACGCCCACATCGCCAGCGTCACGCCGAAGACGGCAATGGAGAGGATCAGCGTGACCCACTTGATGAGGCCGTTGCGCTGTCCGTCGGCGTTGCCGATGAACAACAGCAGCGCCGCGCCGATGACCGGCAGCAGCCACGAAATCGTGAGCAGCGGAACGTTCAATCGATCACCGTATGGCGGGTCCTTTCGGACGCGCCGGATTTGTCATCGCCACAGGTAGTAGCCCAGAATCAGCACGACGCCGATGAAGAGCGAGCCCGCATACGCGCGCACGGACCCGGTCTGCAGGCGCCGCAGCAGCGACGAGCTGCCGTCGACGATGGACGCGGTGCCGTTGACGGCGCCGTCGATCACGTTGACGTCGATGCCCTGCCACAACCCTTCGGTCGAGACGATGCGAATCGGCTGGACGACCGTCGCGTCGTACACCTCGTCGACGTAGTACTTGTTGAGCAGTAGTTTGTAGAGGCCGGGGAAGGTCGCCGCGGCCTTGTCGGCAATCTCGCGCCGTTTCAGCCAGATGAAGGCGGCGATGCCGATGCCGGCGAGCGCGACGAGGCTCGACACGACCATCAGCGACAACTCGGTGCCGCTGCCAGCTTCCGCTCCCGCCGCACCTGCCTCGGGCTCGCCAACCTCGCCGACAGCCCGATCGGCAAGCGTCGTCGCGCCGCGGGCGGCGAAGGATGGCGCCAGCCAGCTGCCCAGGGCGTTGTGACCACCGAGTGCGCCAGGGATGCCGACGTAACCAGCGACAACGGAACCGGCGGCGAGAAGCACGAGCGCGAGGGCCATTGCCGCCGGGGCGTCGTGCAGGTGGCCACCATGGTTCGCGGGTTCGTGGTGGGCGGGTGCGGGGGTCGATGGTTCGAGGTACGACGGTGCGTGGTTCGCGTGTATCCCATGCGCCGACGCGGAGGCGTCATGTGCGGCCGGCTCTTCCTCCTCGGGATGCTGCGGCGCTGGCGCATCGTGGCGCCGCTCGCCGTGGAACGTGAGGAACACGAGCCGGAACATGTAGGTCGCGGTCAGCAGCGACGTGAGAATGCCGACGGTCCACAGGATCGTGTGGCCGTGCGCAAACGTCTCGAAGAGAATCTCGTCCTTGCTGAAGAAGCCGGCAAGGCCGGGCACGCCGGCGATGGCCAGCGAGGCGAGGAGAAACGTCCAGTAGGTGATCGGCAGCCCCGCCTTGAGGCCGCCCATGTTGCGGATGTCCTGTTCACCGTGCAGCGCGTGAATGACGGCGCCGCTGCCGAGGAACAGGCAGGCCTTGAAAAACGCGTGCGTGTAGAGATGGAAGATACCCGCGCCGAACGCGCCGACGCCCATCGCCAGGAACATGTAGCCAAGCTGCGAGACCGTCGAGTACGCCAGCACCCGCTTGATGTCGTTCTGCACGAGGCCGATCGTGCCCGCGAACAGCGCGGTCACCGCTCCGATCGTCGCGACGATGATCATCGTCTTCGGTGCGTGGCTGAAGAGCACCGCGTTGCGGCCAATCATGTAAACGCCGGCCGTCACCATCGTCGCCGCGTGGATCAGCGCCGAGACCGGCGTCGGACCTTCCATCGCGTCCGGCAGCCAGACGTAGAGCGGAATCTGCGCCGACTTGCCCGTGGCGCCGATGAAGAGCAACAGGGTGGCGACCGACAGCGTGCCGAAGGTTCCTTCCACGCCGAGCGGCGCGACCGCCGAGGCGATGCGCTGGAAGTCGAGCGTATGGAAGCGGACGAAGATCAGCAGCGTGCCGAGGATGAAGGCGTAGTCACCGATGCGGTTGACCACGAATGCCTTCTTGCCCGCATCGGCGGCCGTCTTCTTCTCGAACCAGAAGCCGATGAGCAAGTAGGAACAGAGGCCGACGCCTTCCCAGCCGACGAACAGCACGAGGAAGTTCGCCCCGAGGACGAGCACGAGCATGAAGAAGGCGAACAGGTTGAGATACGAGAAGTAGCGCGCGAACTCGCGGTCCACCTCCTCGTGCATGTAGGCCGTCGAGTAGATATGAATCAACGAGCCGATGCCGGTGATGACGAGGATCATCACGGATGACAGCGGGTCGACGCGCAGCGTCAGGTCGAGGTTGAAGTCGCCCGACGCGATCCACGTATAGAGCGTCTGCTCGATGACCCGCTGCGCCGGCGCCAGGTGCGCGACCTGCCAGACGACGATGACCGAAACCGCAAACGACGCGAGCATCGCCAGCGAGGCCAGGCCGCCGGAGATGGTCTTCGGCAGGCGGCGCCCCATCGAGGCGTTGATGGCGAAGCCGAGCAGCGGGAAGAGAGGTATGAGAGCGATCATCACCACTTCAGCAACGTGAAAGCGTCGGGGTTGAGCGATTCGCGGTGCCGGAAGAGGCCGATGACGATGGCCAGGCCGACCGCCGCTTCAGCCGCCGCGACGGTCATGACGAAGAACGTGATGATCTGACCATCGACGTTGCCCTGCGCGCGGCCGAATGCGACAAACGACAGGTTCACCGCGTTGAGCATGATCTCGATGGACAGGAGGATCGTGATCAGGTTCCGCCGCAGGAAGACGCCGGCGGTGCCGATCGAGAAGAGCACTGCCGAGACGACCAGGTAGTGTCCAAGCGGGATCATTGCTGGCCCGTCTCCCGTCCGGCGAGGAGCACCGCGCCCACCATCGCCACGAGGATGAGGATCGACGTCGCTTCGAACGCGAACATGTAATCGGTGAAGAGCACGCGGCCGACGGAGCGCACGGAGCTGATCGCCGCCACGTCGCCGGCGGCACCGACAGCCGTTGACGACTCGTTCACGCGCACCAGTGCCCAGATCAGCTGGACGATGAGCAGGCCCGCGAGCAGCGCGCCAAACCGGGCGGTGCCGGGCCGCCGCAGCGGATGCGTGCGGTCCCACTCCGCGGCATCTTCCTGCGGCGCGTTGAGCAGCATCACCACGAACAGGAAGAGCACCATGATGGCGCCTGCGTAGACGATGATCTGCGCCATCGCCACGAACGGCGCATCGAGCTGGATATAGAGCGCCGACAGCGCGCCGAACGACGTGATGAGCAGCATGATGCTGTACATCGGGTTGCGCTGGCCGATGACGAGCGCCGACGCGACGATGGCCATGCCCGCGAAGAGATAAAAGCTTTCCAGCACATTGGGATCCTAAGCTTAGAATTCCACGTGGACAAGTTGTCGCG
>JADMIO011000803.1_pt1 | contig 21797 bp, 26 predicted proteins | sample 8958161 | NCBI WGS metagenome assembly JADMIO01 (sample SAMN16585339, study PRJNA669376) | soil metagenome | isolation source: Crop rotation soil | place: USA: Cullars Rotation, Alabama | collected 2011
AACACCAAGGGCAAGAACGCCAGCGACATCGGCCTCGTCATCGACGCGATGGACATATTGCACGCGGGCAAGGTGGACGGGTTCGTGCTGGTGTCGTCGGACAGCGATTTCACCCGGTTGGCCAGCCGCATCCGCGAGGATGGTTTGCAGGTGATCGGCATCGGCGAAGCCAAGACGCCGGAGTCGTTGCGGAAGGTGTGCAACCGGTTCGTGCTGATCGAGAACATCGTGTCGGGGGCCGAACCGGCGATGGAGGCGAAACCCGGCCGGGCCGAGCCGGTGGCCGCGGCGCAGGCCGCGAAGGAGGCGCCGTCAAAGGCGATTCCGCTGATCCGCGACGCGATGAAGAAGATCGACCCCGACCAGGACGACTATTCGCTGGGCCAGCTGGGGCAGGTCATCACCCAGCTGCACCCCGATTTCGACCCACGCACCTACGGGTCGGCGAAACTGTCGGACCTGCTGCGGAAGACCGGGCGGTTCGAGGTGTTCCCGGGGCAGAACAACAGCCTGAAGGTGCGCGACAAGGCGTGAATTATCCGCCTTCGCTGAACCGCAGGCGGTCGCCGGAGTTGCGGATGCTCCAGTCCGGGCCTTCCTCGAATTCCAGCACCAGTTCCGAGCCGCGGTTGCCGATGATGTGGCGCACCCTTGTCACCCGGCGATAGGCGAAGCGGCGCACCGGCATGGCCTGGGCGGTCACGGTGCCGTAGCCGGCCATGTCCTGGTCGTTCCAGTCGGTGGGGGACAAGAGCAGGTTGCGGCCGTCTGCCGCGCCGCGCACTTCCAGCACCTCGCCTTCGTGGTCTTCCAGAACTACGGCCAGCACTTCGGGGTCGTCCTCGCCGTCCGACAGCACCAGCCGCCGCACCCGGTAGCTGGCGGCGTTGCTGTTCAGAAGCCGCTGGAAATCCGCCCCGGCATAGGACCTTGCGCCGCGTCCGATTGCGTTGCTCATGCTACTTCCACCGTTGCCCAGGTTTCGAAACACACCCCGCCCGCCAGTGCCATCACCCCGATCGTCGCCCGCCCGCCAAGGCCGCGTTCGCGGCCGAACACCTCGACGAACAGGTCCGACAGGCCGGACGAGACCTTGTGGACCTCTTCATACTCGGGGGTGCAGACCACGAAATTCAAGGTGCGGACGATGCTTTTGACCTGGTCGAGCGAGCCCAGCGCCTGTTTGATGCCGCCCAGGACGTTGATGCCGGTTTGCCGGGCAGCCGCGTAACCCTGTTCGGTGGAAAGGTCGGCGCCGAGCCGGCCCTTGTGGGTGATCTCTGCGCCGACCTGAGCCACATGGCCCGACAGGAACAGGAGGCTGCCGACGCGGTGGTAGGGCTTCATCGTGCCGTAACCGGCCCCGTAATAGCCCATGACGTCGAAGTCGGGGATATCCAGTCCCATTTCGATGGCCATGCGTTCGGGAGTCATGAAGGGTTTCCTAGCAGTCTTGATTTCAGCAACGCCCGCACGTCAGCCATCGTTCCATGGTCTACGTTCCCGATCACTTCGGCCACCGCAGCTTCGATGGTGGCGATCCTGGCGGTGCGGACCATTGACGGGACAGGAAGGCCGGCGCGCGGCAAATCGCCCAACGGAACATCGCCAGGCCATCGCCGGTTTTCGGCGGAAGTTATCATCAGAACCCATAGGAGAAACACGGCGCCTGTGCCCACCGTGGACACGACGAGTGCGGGCCGGCGTTCATGCGTCGCGCCATGCGAATAGGGAAAAGGGACGCGGACAACGAGGCCCGGCTCAAAGGTTGGCATAGGCCCGGCGATCCGCCTCTGACGACCATTCCTCGAATGTGGCGAATGGATCGTCATCTATGATCGATTCACGGGCGCGCGTTAGAACCACGCGGTCACCTTCGATCTCGTAGCGTAGGCTATCTCCCGCTTTCAGCCGCAGGGCCTTGCGGACGGGGAGGGGAACGGTGGTTTGCGCCTTGCTGGTAAGCTTGCTGACGATCATGGCTGACACCTCCAGGCAAAGGTAAGGGATTTCCTTACTTGGTGCAATCCTCAGATCATCCTGATGGTTTCCTTGCCCACCGCCAGCACGTAGCCGCGCCGGGCGATGGTCTTGATCAGCAGTTCGCTGACCAGCTGATTGCCCAGCGTGTCGCGCAGGCGCTTGATGCGCGTCGCGCCCGCCGCCTCGTCGCAGTCAGCCTCGTTGCGGCCCGAAATCACCGCTTCGAGCTGCGCGCCGGTCAGCACGTCGTCGTCCATCCGCGCCTCGGCCAGGACGGCGAGGGTTTCCAGGCTGGCCTCGGTCAGCGCGAATTCCAGGTCGTTGATGTAGACGGCGCGCGCCTCGCGGCTGATGACGAGGCTGGACACCTGGATGCCCGACCGCTGGATCGCCGAAATCCGCCGGTTCAGCGCGATGATCGTGACCAGAAAGACGAAGGCGGCCAGCATCAGCGCGGTGGAAAACAGCAGCAGCACGAAGATCACCGACCGGTAGCTTTGCAGCACCTCGGCGAAGCTGGTGCCCGACTGGGCCAGGATTTCCAGCAGCTTGATCTCGCCGCCGGTGTTGAGGTCGTTGTTCTCAATGAACAGCCGCTCGACGCGGGCGTTGAAGGCATTGGCGTCAGGCAGGTTCAAGAACAGGAACACCGCGGCGGCAAGCAGGATCAGGACGATGGCGGCGATGCCAAAGCCGACGACCCGGTTCCCTGCCTTCAGACTGTCAGTAGCGGAGGAAGAATTCTCCGGCACTCGCTTTCCTTTCGCCCAGGCCTTCCGGGCCAAAGGTGGACACAATCTTCAGCAAAGTCCAGCCGTCCGCCGCGAGCCGGGGCTGCAGTTCGGCCTTGGCCTGCTTGGGCTTGCCGCAGGCGCCGTCGCTGACCTGGCTGACACCATAGGCCAGCCGCAGCGGCGCATCCTGCTTGGCCTTGTAGTCGGCATAGCAGTCCGCCTGCGCGGGCAGGGCCAGCATCAGGGCCAGCAGCGGGGCGAGGAAAAGGGCAAGGCGCATCGGGCAACTCCAGTGGGTGCCTCCATCTAGGGCAGAGCGCCCCTGCTATTCAATATCACGCGGCCCGTTCGCCGCCTTCCCGCCATGTTATCGCCTAACAGCGGCCCGATATTGCCTGTCTGCTTCGATCCTGGGGAGATGGGGGCATCACCAACGGCGCAGACCCGCGCCACCTGCTGCAAGAGGTCCGCATGCCCCGCTCCAACCTTCTGAAAGACGCGCTCAGCGATCTGGGCGAGGATATTGCCTTCCACGCCGGCAGCTTGGTGCACCGCGCGTTTGACGGGCTGGTCCTGCTGGCGCTGGGCCTGCTGGTCTATGTCAGCACCATCGACACCGCCAGCGCCGGCCTGCATGGCCGCGTGATGTTCGGCGTGCGGGCCGAGGTTTCCGGGACGGTCGGCATCATCGTCAACGCCAGCCAGGCGCCGTCATCCTGCCATCTGACCAACGACCTGCTGCCGTCGGAACACCGCAGTTGCACCCAGGCGATGATTCTGGAGCCTGCCGTTCTCTGAGTTCGCCGGGCGCGCAAGCGGCGCGCAGCCCTGCCGGGGGAGGGGATCGAGCAGTCCCCTCCCCCAATCTTTTTCGGCTTCCCCCCGGACCGCGGTTGAGCTTAGGTCCGGTCATGGACGACTGGCCCGACTTCACCCACGAACACGCCGCCCGCAGCCGCGGCCTTGTCCGTGTCGCCGGGATCGACGAAGTGGGGCGCGGTCCCTTGGCCGGGCCGGTCACCGCCTGCGCCGTGATCCTGGACCCCGACCGCATTCCGGACGGCCTGCGCGATTCCAAACAGCTAACCGCCGAGCGTCGGGAAGCGCTGTGCGTCGAGATCCTGGCGACGGCGCAGGTCGCGGTGGCCCATGCCACGGTCGAGGAAATCGACACGCTGAACATCCTGTGGGCGGCGATGCTGGCGATGGAGCGGGCGGCGGCGCAGCTTGCGGCCGACCACCATCTGGTCGACGGCAACCGGGTGCCCAAGGGCCTGCACGGCCGGGCGGACTGCATCGTCCAGGGCGACATGCGCTGCCTGTCGATCGCTGCCGCCTCGATCGTGGCAAAAGTGACACGCGACCGCATCATGGTGGATTTGGCGCAACAGCATCCCGGCTACGGCTGGGAAAGCAACGCCGGCTATGGCGTGCCCTTTCACCTTGCCGCTTTGCAAAAACTGGGCCCGACCCCCGTTCATAGGCGTTCCTTTGCGCCGGTCTACAACATCTTGTATCAAGATAAATCTCTAAGTGCTTGATTCAAAAAGAGTTTGACCGCGACTCGCGCCTGACTCATCCTGATGGACAACAAGCTGCGGCAAACGCGGCACGGGACAGAGGCAGAGAATGGCTGTAAAACTGACGGCGGAGGTCACGCTTCCGCTCAACCGGATTCTGGCGGGCGACTGCATCGCGGCGATGAATGCGCTGCCGGCGGGCAGTGTCGATCTGATCTTCGCCGACCCGCCCTACAACCTGCAACTGAAGGGCGATTTGCACCGGCCCGACAACAGCCTTGTCGATGCGGTGGACGACCACTGGGACCAGTTCACCAGCTTTGCGGCTTATGACGCCTTCACCCGCGACTGGCTGGCCGCCGCCAAACGGCTTTTGAAACCCAACGGCGCGATCTGGGTGATCGGGTCCTATCACAACATCTTCCGGCTTGGGGCAGAGCTGCAGAACCAGGGCTTCTGGCTCCTAAATGACGTGGTCTGGCGCAAGTCGAACCCGATGCCGAACTTCCGCGGCAAGCGGCTGACCAATGCGCATGAGACGCTGATCTGGGCCGGGCGGGATGAGTCCAGCAAGTACACGTTCAACTACGAGGCGCTGAAGGCGCTGAACGACGGGGTGCAGATGCGGTCGGACTGGGTGCTGCCGCTGTGCACCGGCCATGAACGGCTGAAGGATGCGAACGGCGACAAGGCTCATCCGACGCAGAAGCCGGAAAGCCTGCTGCACCGCGTGCTGATCGCCACCACCAACCCGGGCGATCTGGTGCTGGACCCGTTCTTCGGCACCGGCACCACCGGTGCGGTCGCCAAGATGCTGGGCCGCGACTTCATCGGCATCGAGCGGGAAGAGGCCTATCGCCGCGTCGCGCAGGAGCGGATCGACCGCATCCGGCGGCTGGACATCTCCGCGCTCGACACCACCGCGTCCAAGCGCAGCGAACCGCGCGTGCCGTTCGGCCAGGTGGTCGAACGCGGGATGCTGCGGCCGGGGGAGGAGCTGTATTCCCTCGGCAACCGCCACGTCGCACGGGTCCGCGCCGACGGTACGCTGGTCGGGCACGAGGTGAAGGGGTCGATCCACCAGGTCGGCGCCCATCTGGAAGGCGCGCCCAGCTGCAACGGCTGGACCTACTGGCACTTCAAGCGCGACGGCAAGCTGATCCCGATCGACATCCTGCGCCAGCAGATCCGGGCGGAGCTTGAACCCTAGGATGGGCGATCCGCCCGTCCCGACTTACCCATAGCCCGAGACGCCTGCCCTTGCGGACCGCCCGCAAGGCACTGCCCCGCCACGCCCTGCGCTGGCGGGGCATTTTTTTCTTGACACTCATAATCGGACAGCTATAAATAACTCATAACCATCGGGCTATCGTTCATGCAGACCGCCGATCCCATCTTCAGGGCCCTGTCCGACCCCACCCGCCGGGCACTGTTCGAACGGCTGTGTGCGGCGGAACTGACCGTGCGTGTGCTGACCGACGGCGCCGGCATCTCGCAACCCGCCGTGTCGAAACATCTGGCCGCGCTGAAATCTGCCGGGCTGGTCACCCTGCGGCCTGCCGGGCGGGAGACTCATTACCGGGCTTCACCGCAAGCCTTGGCGCCACTGGTCGACTGGGTCCGCCACTATGGCGCGTTCTGGGACGAGAAGCTGGACGCCCTCACCGATCTGTTGAAGCGAATGGACCAATGAAATCCGTCACCCTGATCCGCGACCTGCCGTTCCCGCAAGACCGGGTCTGGCGCGCCCTGTCCACCGGCGCACTGATGGCGGAATGGCTGCTGCCCAACGACTTCCAGCCGGTGGCGGGCCACCGTTTCACCCTGCGCTCGCCCGCGCCGCCCTCGTCCGCCTGGGACGGGCTGATCCAGGCGGAAGTGCTGACGGTCGATCCGCCCAACCGCCTGTCCTACAGCTGGAACACCACCGGCGATCCGTGGGCGACCGTGACCACCACCGTCACCTTCATCCTGACCGCCACGCCGACGGGAACCCGGCTCGACTTCACCCAATCCGGTTTCCGCGACGACCAGCCGCAGAACTACGCCGGCGCGCGGTATGGCTGGACGATGTTCCTCGACCGGCTCGACGCCCGTCTGGCCAAGGAGACCTGAGATGCGCTATCCGCTCGCCATGCGCCTGATCCACTGGGTCACCGCGCTGATGTTCATTCCGCAGCTGGCCGGCGGCTGGTTCTGGCTGCGCACGATGGACAGCGCCGACCCCGCGAAGCTCGACGCGCTGATGTATCACATGATCGTCGGCGTGGGGCTGGTGGTGCTGACGGCGATCCGGTTGGGCCTCCGCCTGCGGATGGCGCATCCGGAAAACACCGGTCTGCCGCTGTGGGTCCACCGGGCGCTGTACGCCTGCATCTTCCTGATGCCGGTGTCGGGCTTCACCATGGTGTTCGCGGCCCGGCTGAACGACATCGTCTTCGCCCGCACCGGCGCGCCGCTGCCCGCCGACCTTTCGACCATCGCCGGCCATTTCTGGCACGGCGCCACCGCGCTGGCGCTGACCCTGCTGATCGCCCTCCACATCGCGGGGGCATTCAAGGATCGGGTGACGATAAGGCGGATGGTCTGAGCCTCAGGCGAGGAGGGTGACATATGCCATCCTTCCCAGTTTCCTGTCGAAGGTCGCCAAGTGTGTGCAACCTGCGAGACGAGCCGCTTCCCGAATCATATGGTCCGCGAGGCCGGGTCCGCCCGTCGCATAGTCTTCGATTGCCACAGCCATGGCCTCTCCTGCCTCGAAAACCAACTCCTTAGATCCCAGAAGCCCTTCGAACGTCTCGGCGATTTGTTGTCTACCCTGGCGAAAGCTGCTTTGCAGGACCCATGCCAATTCGACGACCACTTCACGCGATACATAGCCTGGGTTTTCAGGTGAAAGGTCGGCCATGAAGGCCTTCGCCGATTTGTATTGATCGGGATCGTCATGCGTCAGAAACCGCACCAGTATATTGGTATCGAGCCCTATCACAGGTCGGCCGCAATGGCCGCCGCCATGCTTTCGTCGATCTCCTCAAGAGTCATGGGCTTCCTTGCAGGATCGTAAAGGATACCCGCAAGTTCCATAATCGAGCGGCTCCGCAACAGGATGACGTTGCCGTTCTTTAGGATGATGTACTTCACCCGATCTCCTTCCTTGAGGTTCAGCGCCTTTCGAACCTCGGAAGGCACTGTGGTTTGGCCCCTGGATGTGATTGCGGACGAAAGCATTGCCAATCTCACTTTGCATTACATTTGACAAAATGCATTGTAGCCCTCGGTGCCCCAAACTTCAACCCTACGGCGCGCCCTTCGGCCAGGGGTTCTGGCCCTTGTTGTAGGGCGTCCAGTCGGTCACGTCGGGGTAGAACTGCGACCGCCAGGCGCGGACCCTGGGGTTCATCACCCGGCGCCACAGCTTGGGAAACAGTGCCATCGTCGTCATCACCGGATAGCCATAGGGCAGTTGCGGCGCTTCCTCGGCGGCGTAGTTCTGCAGCAGCGGAAAGCGGCGGTCGGGCTTGTAGTGATGGTCGGAATGGCGCTGCAGGTTGATCAGCAGCCAGTTCGACGCCTTGTGCGCGGCGTTCCACGAATGGCGGGGCAGGACGTGTTCGTATTTCTGATCGCCCAGATAGCGGCGGGTCAGGCCGTAGTGTTCGACGTAGTTCACCAGCTCCAGCTGCCAGATCGCCACGAAGGCCTGGAAGATGAAGAAGGCCAGCCCCTCCCACCCGCCGACGATGAGCGCCAGCAGCAGGAAACCGGCCTGCAGCAGGGCGTAGCGCAGGAACGGGTTCTGCACCGTCCACGGTCCCTTGCCCTTGCGCGCCAGCATCGCCACTTCGGCGTGCCAGGCGCTTTCGGGGCATTCGCGCAGCAGGCGGAAGAAAAACCGGTGGAACCCTTCGCCGTAACGCGCCGTCACTGCATCGCGCGGGGTGCCGACGTACAGGTGATGGACCCTCAGATGCTCGCTGCGGAAGTGGCTGTAGAGGACCGAGGCGAGCAACAGGTCGGCGAGCCAGCGTTCCAGCGGGTCCTTCTGGTGCATCAGCTCATGGGCATAGACGATGCCGATGGTGCCCGACATGATGCCCATGCCGAAGAACAGCACGATCTTTTCAAAGATGTTCAGGTTGCCCGACAGCGGCACGTACCACAGCATCGCCATCAGGATCACGAACTGCACCGGGAACCAGATCAGGGTGATCATCCGGTACCAGAACAGATCCTCTTCCGGCGTTTCCAGATCGGCGTCGTCGGCGTTCAGGCCCATCAGTGCGTCGAGCAGCGCATACAGACCCCAGGTGTAAAGCGGCATCAGGAACACCGCCAGGCCGCCCCAGGTGACGCTGAGCAGCGCCACCGGCACGGTGCCGAGCGACAGCCAGAACGGCAGCGCGTTCTTGAGCTTGGCCAGTTCCTCGGGCGCGATCACCGCCATTCAGCTTTCCCCCAGCGCCAGTTCATGCGCCTTTCGCATCAATGTGGGCAGATCCTGCGGCGAAAATAGGTTCTTCCCATGGAATTCGCCACGGGTCGGAGTGGCGCCGGTGGTCACTCGCCCCACCAGAACCGCCAATTCAAGATGAAAATGGGTAAAGGTGTGCCTGACGGCGCCGACCTCGCGCCATTCCGCCGCGACCGGCGCCTCGCCCGCCGACCCGTCCCAGCCCGACCCCGGAAAACCCAGCGTCCCGCCCAAGAGGCCGCGCGCCGCGCGCCGTTCCAGCAGCACGGCCCCGTCGTCGCGCAACGCCACCCAGACGTACCCGCGCCGCAGCGGTTTTGCTGCCTTGGCCGACCGGCGCGGCAGGTCCGCCGCGATGCCGAGCGCCCGGCCCCGGCAGCCGCCGAACCACGGGCAGATGCCGCAGGCCGGGTTCCGGGGGGTGCAGACCGTCGCGCCGAGGTCCATCACCGCCTGGGCATAGTCGCCCGGTCTTTCCGCCGGCGTCAGCTGCGCCGCCAGGGCCACCAGTTGCGGTTTCGCCGCGGGCAGGGACGTCTCGACCGCGAAGACCCGCGCCATCACCCGCTCGACATTGCCATCCACCACCACCGCCGGCAGGCCGAAGGCAATCGCCCCGACCGCCGCCGCCGTGTAGGGCCCGACCCCCGGCAGGGCGCGCAGGGCCGCAAGATCGGGGGGGAATTCGCCGCCGTGCCGCGACACCACCGCCCGGGCGCAGGCCAGCAGGTTGCGGGCGCGGGCGTAGTAGCCAAGGCCCGCCCATTCCGCCATGACAATGGCATCCTCCGCCGCCGCCAGCGCCCGCACATCGGGCCAAAGCGTCACGAAACGGCTGAAATAGCCCTTGACCGCCGCGACCGTGGTCTGCTGCAGCATCACCTCGCTCAGCCAAACCTTGTAGGGATCGGCCCGCCCCAAGCGCACCCGCCAGGGCAGGTTGCGGGCGTGGGTGTCGTACCATGCCAGCAACTGGTCGGGGGTCACGCCGCCGTCACGCAATCTTTATGCCGCCCTTCCCGCCAAACCGCTGGCGCCGCAGCCGCCGCAAAGCTTACATTAGCCGCAGATCGCAGCAGGACCAGATGGCCCGACGACCCGCAACACCGGACGCCCCGCCCGAACGCCGCCTGCGCGGCTTTGAAGCGGCATCCAGCCTGTTGCAGCAGCGCATCCGCGCCGTCGGCGAAAAGCGCGGCTTTGCCGCCAGCCGGCTGCTGACCCACTGGGCCGACATCGCCGGCGAAGCCATGGCGGCTGTCACCGTTCCGGTCAAGGTGCACTATGGCCGCGAAGGCATGGGGGCGACGCTGTCCCTGCTGGTCGCCCCCGCCCATGCGCCGATGGTGCAGATGGAGCTGCCGCGCCTGATCGAGCGGGTGAACGCCGCCTACGGTCACGCCGCCATATCGCGCATCACCCTGACCCAGACCGCCGCCAGCGGCTTTGCCGAGGGCCGGACGCCGTTTACCGCCGCAAAGCCTGCCGCCGTGCCCGACCCCGCGCTGCGCGCCGAGGCCGTGCGGACCGCCAGCCCCGTCGCCAACCCCGACCTTCGCGCCGCCCTTGAAGCACTGGGGCAAAACATCTTAACTCGCCGCAAGGCCGCAGACACCACAGAAGGCAAATGACATGACCCTGACCCGCCGCAGCCTGCTGCTTTCCTCCGCCGGCTTCGCCGCGCTTTCCGCGACCGGCGCCTGGGCGCAGGCCGCGCCGATCGAGGATTTCTCGGTCGGCAGCCCCGACGCCAAGGTGGTGCTCGCCGAATACCTGTCGGTCACCTGCCCGCATTGCCAGCATTTCCACGAGGCGACCTATCCGCAGCTGAAGGCCGAATACCTCGACACCGGCAAGGTCCGGCTGGAGATTCACGAGGTCTACCGCAACCAGTACGACCTGTACGGCGCGCTGGTCGCGCGCTGCGGCGGACCGATGCGCTATGTCGGCATCGTCGACCTGCTGTTCGACAAGCAGGCCGAATGGGCCGGCGCCAGCGATGTGAACGGTGTCGTGGAAGAGCTGAAGAAGATCGGCCGCACCGCGGGCATGAACGATGACCAGATCATGGCCTGCCTGCAGGACAACGCGATGGCAGAGGCGCTGGTGGCCGATTTCCAGGCCGACATGGCCAAGGCCTTCCCCAATGACAGCTTCGGCGGCACCCCGTCGTTCCTGATCAACGGCGTGCTGAATCCCGACATCAACTCCAACATCGCCTACGCCGACCTCAAGGCGATTCTCGACGCCGAACTGGCGAAGTGACCCCGCTTTCGGGCATCAAGGTCGTCGAACTCGCGCGGATTCTGGCTGGCCCCTGGGCGGGCCAGACCCTCGCCGACCTGGGCGCCGAGGTGGTGAAGGTCGAAGCGCCCGAAGGCGACGACACCCGCCGCTGGGGCCCGCCCTTCATCGAAAGGGACGGCGACACCTCGGCCGCCTATTTCCATGCCACCAACCGCGGCAAGTCTTCCCTTACCTGCGATTTCCGCACGGCGGAGGGCCAGCAGATGGTGCGCGACCTGGTGCGCGACGCCGATGTGCTGATCGAGAATTTCAAGCTGGGCGGGCTTGCGAAATACGGGCTGGACTATGCCGGCCTGCGCCAGGTCAACCCCCGGCTGATCTATTGTTCCATCACCGGTTTCGGCCAGACCGGCCCCTATGCCCATCGCGCCGGGTATGATTTCATCATCCAGGGCATGGCGGGGCTGATGTCGGTCACCGGCGAACCCGACGGCCAGCCCCAGAAGGTGGGCGTCGCTGTCACCGACATCTTCACCGGAGTCTATGCCGCCACTGCCATCCTGGCCGCACTGATCCAGCGCGGGCGCACCGGCGAGGGCCAGCACATCGACATGGCGCTGATGGACGTGGCGACGGCGGTGATGGCCAATCAGGCGATGAACTATCTGGCCACCGGCACGCCGCCCGGCAAGATGGGCAACGCCCACCCAAACCTGGCCCCCTATGCGGTGTTCGACTGTGCCGACGGCTGGATCATCCTGGCCACCGGCAACGATACCCAATACCGGCGGCTTTGTGGTTTGCTTGGCCTGCAGGACATGGCGGAACACCCCGACTACCTGACCAACGCCGACCGCATCGCCCACCGCGCCGAGATGACCCGCCGCCTGACCGAGGCGACCCGGCGGCACACCAAGGCCGACCTTCTGGCCGCCTGCGAGGCGCAGGGTGTGCCCGCCGGGCCGATCAACGACCTGGCCGAGGTTTTCGCCGACCCGCAGGTCATCGCCCGCCGGATGCAGATCGCCCCCGGCGGCATCCCGGGCGTGCGGTCGCCCTTCACGTTTTCTGGCGCCGACCTCTCGCTCGACCGGCCCGCGCCGAAACTGGGTCAGGACGACGCCTGAGGTTGCGCTCCACACGCGCTGCTTTCGCCGCCGGTTGACGCCGCTTCCTGAAATTCCGATCCCGGCCAGCAGCCCGCCGCCGCAATTCCGGTCGATAACAATTGAATTGGATTTCGCGCGCCTTGGGTGACGTTAAAACTTTACCGGCCTTTTAATATCTATCCCAAACCGGGCCATATTCCCAACACCTCCCTGTCCCCGGGCCTCTGCCAAATCCCCGCAGTTCGACTGCCGGGGGAAAGCAGATGTTTACCGAAGCCGTATCCATTGCCGTCTCGCCGACGCGGGGCTCGGTGATTTCCGAATCGATGTTCGGCATCAACTTCGCACTCGGCTACGAAAGTTTCGGGTCCAGACCGTGGGACAAATTCGATGACGTTCAAAGCCTGGTCGGCGCGACCCAGATCCGCTTCCCCGGCGGGGCGGAAGCCGAGACGCTGTTCGATTATGCCAATCCCAACGCCACCAGCGCGACCTTGCCCGACGGATCGGTACGGCAACTGCCCGGAATTGACGCCTTCCTGGCCTATTGCGGCGCGACCGGATCGAAGGCGACCATCGTCCTGCCGACCGAGCAATTGCTGACCGGCAGTCCATACGGAACCCGGGACTTCGCCGCCGGAATGGAAGCGTCGGTGCGCGCCTATGTGCAGCATGTCCTGGACCTGGCCGGGCCGGGCGGGATCAGCACCTTCGAGCTGGGCAACGAATACGCCACCTACATGACCTCAGCCGAATACGGCAAGGTCGCCAGCGCGCTGGCCGCCATCGTCGCCGACGAACTGGACAGCTACTATCAGGATCATCCCGGATACCATGGCGACCGGCCCGAAGTGGCAGTGCAAATCTGGAGCAGCAGCATCAACGGCGGCATGACGCTGGACGCGCTGGCGGCGCGCAACGAAACGGTGATGGCGCAGTTCAGCGCGGCGGAGTTGAACGCGGTGACGGCGGTGGTCGACCACTTCTACTACGAAGCCGGCTCTCACCCCGGCGCGCCGAACTTCCACAGCTACGCCAACATCGGCGAAACCCTGTCCTACACCTTTGCGATGATGAACACCTGGGATCAGGCGACCGGTCGCACGCTGGATCACATCATGTCGGAATGGAATGTGAACCACCACGATACCGGTGACTTCGGCCTGAAGCAGATTCCAATCCTGCTGGAACTGTTCGACGTCATGGTGGCCAGCGGCATGGACGAGCTGGATTTCTGGTCGACGCTCTACAAGCCGACCGCGCTGGCCAATCCGGGCGGCGGGCTGCAGGCCGCCGGGGTGATCTTTGACCTGATGTCGGACAGGCTGATCGGCAAGCAGTCGATGGAGGTTCCCGTGACCTCGGACAATTTCGACGTCCATGCCTATCTGGGCGGCGGCGCGGCGGTCGTGATGATCTCGTCGCTGGCCGACAGTTCCGGCACGGTGAAGGTCGATCTGCACAGCCTGCTGCAGGGTTTCGTCGCGCAATCGAGCGGTGTCATCCGCGTCGACCCGGCCAGCGCCGATGGCCAGTATGGCGGCGTCAGCGGGTTGGCGGTCTACAACGAGGCGGATGCGCTGATCCGCTATTACGACGTGAACCTGTTCGCGGGGCTGGCCGATGGCCAGATCGACCTGCAGCTGGGGGCGCATGAAACCGTGGTGCTGGAATTCACCCGGTTCCGGCAGATCGACGGCACCAGCCAGGCTGAAACCCTGATGGGCGGCAATACCTGGGACCGGATCCTGGCGCTGGCCGCGAATGACACGGTGTCGGGCGGGCTGGGCAACGACCGTATCCTGGGCGGCATCGGCGCCGATACGATCAACGGCAACGCCGGCAATGACCGGCTGATCGGCGGCGAGGGGGCGGACCGGCTGATCGGCGGCGCGGGCGCCGATTATCTGGAAGGCGGCAATGGCAATGACATCCTGACCGGCGGGCTGGGGGCCGATGCCTTTGTCTTTCAGGTGGGCAGGACCGGCCGCGATGTGATCACCGACTTCGACGCGGCGGGCGGCGACCGGATCATCCTGACAGGTACGGGACTCGACATCGCGGATTTCGGCTATGCGCGCTGACCTACCTGCCGACCGGCGAAGTTCTGGCGACCCTGCAGGGCGACACCGCCGGCATCGACATCGTCTTTGGCGCGACCGGCGCGCATTTCACGCTGGGCTGAACCTTCAGCCGGTCACTTCTTGCCGAAGATGTCGCTGACCCGCGGAATCTCGGCATTCACCCGCGGCGCACGGCTTTGCCAGTATTCCCTGGCCTTGTCGTGATGCGCCCGGTCGCGCGCATAGACCTGATTGATCCGGGCGCGGAGCGGCTGGTCCAGGATCTCGTCCCTGGAAAAGCCGGGTTTCGAGCTGTAGCGTTCCTGTTCGTTCAGGATGGCGGGCAGATCCGGCACGATGTCGGACAACAGGATCGTCAGCTTCTGGTTGAAGCTGTCCAACAGCAGGATCTTGAGGTCGAAGTGCCGCACCACGTCGAACCGGTAATGCTGCGGCGTCCAATGGGCGTTGGGTTCCAGGTCGATCCGGTCGCGCAGGTTCCGTTCGATCCATTCGATGAGAATCCCGCAATTGCGGCGATGCTCTTCCACCGTGTCGGCGCGCGGGTTCAGCCCGTAGCCGTATTGCAGGATTTGCCGCAGCGGCACGAATATCTTGTAACCCTGCCCCACCACCTTGTCGGAATACAGCGAATAGAACCGGTCCACCGGGCTGCGCAGAACGACGAAATTGCACGGCTCGGCCCGAATATCCTCCAGCGACAGATCCCATTCCGATGCCCGGGCAAATTCGGTGTCGATGTCGTGGATTCGCGGCGGGTCGGCGTAATTTTCGCCGTGATCCAGCCGCCAGATCAGATTCTTGACAAAGGTGCAGCCGCACTTGGGAATCGACAGGAACCGCAGCGGATAAGTCCGGCACGAAAACAGCCGCTGGGCGTGCTGAACGGTATTCGGCATGGCGGTCAACTTCTCTGTGCGGCCCTTTGCGTGGATACAATGGGCTGGCCGGGCGGACAAGAATGTGGCGTTTGAGAGAAAATCTCTCGACTTTCGGGCAACCCAGATCAACAGCAACCCAGACGAGTGCGGGACAGCCGGATTTAGGACCGGATTACAGGAACCCCGGCGCCAGCTGCAGCGTGCCGGTCTCCTTGCCGCGCCAGTTCTTCTGCACCGAGTTCAGGCGTTTTCTGGCATAGGGATGGTCGGCGTCCAGAACCCCCAGGCGGATCAAGAGCGCGGTCACCACAGCCTCGGACGCGCGATAGCCGCCGTCGACGATCTTCAGCGCGATGCCGCGCTTCAGTTCCGGCAGGATGGCGACATAGACCGCTTCGGCCCCGCCCTTGATCGCGACGCGGCCGTCCATCGCCCGCATCAGTTCGGTGCAGGCACCGGTGTCGCCGGCCACGAGTTCGGGATAGGCGGCCATGGCGCGGGTCAGCCGGTGCATGGCGCGGTCGCGCGCGTCGCCCGTGCCGGTCGCGCCGGCAAAGCGGCCCATGGCGCGGGCCAGGCCGTGGACGGTGGTGGCGAAGTTGGGGGCCGAGCAGCCGTCGATGCCCCAGCCGGGCGAGGGTTCCCCGGTCACCTCCTCGAACGCCTGCTTGATCATGCGCTGCAGCGGGTGGTCGACCTCGACATATTCCGCCTCGCCCTTGATGAACTGGTTCATCGTCAGCATTCCCGAATGCTTGCCCGAGCAGTTGTTGTGCAACTGGCAGGGGCTTTCGCCTTCGCGGATCAGCCGGTTGCGCTCGATCTTGTCGGAAGGTTCGTGCGAACCGCAGCGCAGGTCGCTTTCGCCCATCCCCAGCCCTTCCAGCCAGGTGCGGGCCAGGTTCACATGCAGCGCCGAACCGTGGTGACTGGCGCAGGCAAAGGCCACATGCGCTTCGGTCAGTTGCGCGGCATCGGCAGCGCCGCTTTCCATCAGCGGCAGGGCCTGGACCATCTTGCAGGACGAACGCGGGAAGATCACCTGATCGGGGTTGCCCCAGCTTTCGACGATATTGCCCTTGTCGTCGCAGATCACGGCATGGCCGCGATGCGCGCTTTCCAAGAGCCCGCCGCGCCAGACCTCCACCATCGAAACCGCGTCCTGATTGGTCATTCTCCGCTCCTCCGCGGTCAACATTCAGCGATTTTCTGCCCAAGGGGCTTTCGCAAAATGGTCATTTTCGGTTATCCATGGGATATCGGACAGCAATAGGCCGCGCCACAGGAAAAACCCGGGATCAAAAATCGGGTCGGGGGCGCGGGCAGGCAGGGGCTCGGAGGCCGTAGGAACATGACAAGCTGGATGGCGCGCACCGCAATCGGGGCGATTTTCGCGGCAGGTCTGGCTTTGCCGGCCCTGGCGCAGGATTCGGACAACCAGGTGGCGGTGAAGACCGACTGGAGCGTCTTTGCCGAAGAGAACCCCAAGGAGTGCTGGGGCGTCTCGCCGCCCAAGGAAACCGTGAACAGCCGCGACGGCAAGCCGGTGACGGTGAAGCGCAGCGACATCCTGTTGTTCGTCACCTTCCGTCCCGGCCAAACGGGCGGCGAAACCTCGTTCACCGGCGGCTATCCGTTTGCGAGTGGTTCGACGGTTTCGGTGGATGTCGGCGGCGCCAAGTTCTCGATGATCACCGACGGCGAATGGGCCTGGGCGCCCAGCCCCGAGGAAGACGCCAAGCTGATGGCGGCGCTGCAGAAGGGCACCACCGCCACGCTGACCGCGCATTCGGCCAAGGGGACCGAGACCAAGGACACCTTCAGCCTGCGCGGCTTCACCGCCGCGATGGCGGAAGCGGCGAGCCGCTGCAAGTAGGCGGACACGCCTATCGGGTCGCCTGCTTTACGAATCGTAGATATGGATCAGATAGCTGGTGACGACCCCATGAAAGTCCGCGATCTTAATCGCTGGAGCGATTCCGCTGCCGTTGCTGTCAAAATATATCGCGAACTGGCTCCTGCTGAAGAAGAAGCGTGTTTCCGGCGTTTCTGCGACAACTCCGTCGACAAACTCGAACTGTCCGTTTCTGAGCCCGCCGCCAAACAGAGAGGTGGACCAACTGTCTGGGAACCAAAGGCTGTCGTGCTGGCCATCGGCGGTGATGACGTCAGCCCCCATGATATTGTTGGCTGACGCCTCATCGTAAATGAAACGATCCTCATCGTCACCGCCGACCATCGTGTCTCTGCCGGCGCCGCCATGGAATTCGTTGATGCCGTCCCCGCCGAACATCCGGTCGTTGCCGTCGCCGCCGAAGAGGAGATCATCCCCGAACAAGCCATAAAGGCTGTCATCGCCGCCATTGCCGCCAAGCTCATTATCAAGCGCGTTGCCATATAGCGTATCGCCCAAGTCTGATCCGCCGACTGCTTCGATTCCAGTGGCGGTTTCGCTGAACCCATAACCATCGTCCAGTACCTGATCGACAGATCGCCGAAGATCAACGTGGACGCCGTGCCCTGGGGCGGCGACGTCCCAGAATGCCAGAACGTCCCAACCTGCCCCGCCATAAATGACGTCCTTGCCCCTTCCGCCCTCCAAGAGATCGTCTCCGACGCCGCCGGTCAGCCGGTCAAACCCGTCGCCCCCGAAAATGTCGTCATCGCCGGCATTACCGGTCAGCGTGTCATTGCCGGCAAGCCCCCAGAAATAGTCGCCCCGACCCGCCCCGATCAGCAGGTCGCCAAACCTGCCGCCCTCATATTTCTCGACCGCCGTGGCGGTTTCGACATTGCCGAACCCGTCGTTCAGGATGTTGCCGGCCGCCTTGCGCATGTCGACCGACACGCCCTGGGTCGCGGCGGGATCGCTGAAATAGACGCCATCGACGCCGGCGCCGCCGAACAGCCGGTCCACGCCCTGGCCACCGCTTAGCCAGTCGTCGCCGCCGTTGCCGAAGATCGTGTCGTTTCCGGCGTAGCCCGAGATGTCCTTGCCGAGCTCCGAAGTGCGCAGCAGATCGTTGCCGTGGCGCAGTTCGGCATAGGCGGCCTCCATCTGCGGGTCCTCCACCATGCCCGACCCGCTGGTGGTGCCCAGGACCAGGGTGTTGAACATGGCCAGCGCGGTGGCGAGGCCGGTGTAGGCGACGTAGTGCACCCCATTGCTGAATATCTGCATTTCGCGGATCGTGCCGCCGATGGGAATGCCCTGGGCGTCATAGACGAAGCCTTCGCCCTTGACCGTGATCACGAACCCGTTGGCCGAGACATAGCGGAACACCAGCGCCCCGCGCAGCGTCACCTCGCCGCCGGCGATGTCTTCGTAGGAATTCCAGTCAAGATCGCTGAGAAAATTGAACGTCGCCATGGCCGCCCCTTGCGCTTTCGGCGAGACCCTAGCGGAGCGTGCATCGCGCTGGCAAGTGACGCCACGGCGAAGCTGCCCTATGTTGACCGCAAGGCAGCGGTTCCCTTTGGCCGCATCGCCCCCTATATCACGCGCGCCATCACCTCGAGTCGCCCCATGACCGCCAATACCCCGATCACCCAGGACGTTCTGACCATTCCGCGCAAGCTGCCGGAAGCGGGCAAGGTCAACCTGGTCGGGCTGACGCGGCGGCAACTGGCCGAGGCGTTCCAGGCGGCGGGCGTGCCCGAGAAACAGCTGAAGATGCGGGTCGGCCAGGTCTGGCAGTGGGTCTACTACTGGGGCCTGCGCGATTTCGACGGCATGACCAACCTGGCCAAGGATGTGCGCGCGCGGCTGGCCGAGCACTTCGTGATCGAACTGCCCGAGGTGGTGACGCGGCAGGTGTCGGCGGACGGGACGCGGAAATATCTGGTGCGGATCGCCGGCGGGCACGAGGTCGAGGTGGTCTATATCCCCGAAACCGACCGGGGGACCTTGTGCATCTCGTCCCAGGTCGGCTGCACGCTGACCTGTTCGTTCTGCCACACCGGCACCCAGAAGCTGGTGCGCAACCTGACGGCGGGCGAGATCGTCGGTCAGGTCATGCTGGCGCGCGACGATCTGGGTGAGTGGCCGGTCAAGGGGCAGGCGAAGCCCGAGGTGCGGCTGATCTCCAACATCGTGCTGATGGGCATGGGCGAGCCGCTCTACAATTTCGAGAATGTCCGCGACGCGATGAAGGTGGTGATGGACGACGAGGGTATCGCCCTCGGCCGACGCCGGATCACCCTGTCCACCTCGGGGGTCGTGCCGGAAATCGCCCGGGCGGCCACCGAGATCGGCTGCCTGCTGGCGGTGTCGTTTCACGCCACCACCGACGAGGTGCGCGACCGGCTGGTGCCGATCAACAAGAAGTGGAACATCGCGACGCTGCTCGATGCGCTGCGCGCCTATCCCAACCTGTCGAATTCCGAACGGATCACCTTCGAATACGTGATGCTGGACCATGTGAATGACTTCCCCGAGGACGCGCACCGCCTGGTCAAGCTGCTGGAGGGCATCCCCGCCAAGGTGAACCTGATCCCGTTCAACGAATGGCCCGGCGCCCCCTACAAGCGGTCGAGCGGCAACCGCATCCACGCCTTCGCCGACATCATCCACAACGCCGGCTACGCCAGCCCGATCCGCACCCCGCGCGGCGAGGACATCATGGCCGCCTGCGGGCAGCTGAAATCGGCGACGGAGCGGGCAAGGAAGAGCCGGGCGGAGATCGCGCGGGAGGCGGGGGTTTGAAGGGTTGCCCTTAACTTCTGGTTAACCCCGAGACTCGAGACTGGACTGATGGAGAACGGTCTGGTCACTCTGAAACTCCCGGAAGCTATGGTCGCGGCGCTGCGCGGGATTGCTGCCGAAGAAGACGTTTCCGTCGGGCAGATCATTCGCGACGCCATCGAGCGCGACATGCGGCGCAGAGCGACAGCGAAGACGGCTGAAAGGCCGGATGAGCGGCTCGTCGCTCCCTTGCGGGCGCTCCTCGCTGACGACTTCGCCTATGCGCGCGGCTGGGATGATCTGTTCGAACGCCTTGCGGCCAAGGGCTACCGTCTTTCGGAGTCCGGCGGCGGGCTTGTTTTGGTCGATGCCGACGGGCGGAGGATCTGCAAGGGTTCGGATCTAGGCTACAGCTATTCTCGCCTGCTCCGCCGCTTCGACGCGCCGTTCCCGGACCACCGCCACGGGTGGGTGCTCGACCGTGTTCGCGCGGCCGCGCGGTCAGGCGGGGCGGGCCGGTTCGGCGGTTAAGGCCGGGCCCGGCTCCATCGCCGCGACCGCAGGGCCCTCGCCGTCCGGCGGCGGCGGCACGGAACCGCCGATCGTCGGTTCGGTCGGCACCGCTTTCGGCAGCAGCCGCACCATCCAGCCCATCATCACCGGGTTCACCAGGATCGAGATCAGCGCGCCGGCCACCACCAGGTCGCGGGCGGCGGCGGGGACGATGTCGAGGTCGACGCCCATCACGATCAGGATGAAGGAAAACTCGCCGATCTGGGCCAGGCTGGCGGCGATGTCCAGGGCCTGGCCCTGCGGCTGGCCGAAGCGGCGCAGCACCGCCCAGGCGGCGGCCGTCTTGACCCCCAGGATGATCACGACGGTGGCCAGCAGCGCCAGCGGCGCGGTCCACAGCGCCGCCGGGTTGAACAGCATCCCGACCGAGACGAAGAACAGCACGGCGAAGGCGTCGCGCAGCGGCATCGTGTCCTTCATCGCCTGGGTCGACAGGGTGGACCCCGCCATCACCAGCCCGGCGAAGAACGCGCCGAGCGCGAAGGACACACCGAAGAACGACGACGACCCGTAGGCGACGCCCAGCGCGATCGCCAGAACCGACAGGCGGAACAGCTCGCGCTGGCCGGTGTGGGCGACGAAATGCAGCATCCAGGGGATCACCCGTGCCCCCACCACCAGCATCAGGGCCAGGAAAGCGGCCAGCTTGACGGCGGTTGTTCCCAGCATCGCCCAGAACGGCGCCAGCCCCAGGCGCACCACCTCGGTCGCGGCGCCTTCTGCCAGCGGCACCGCATCGCCGCCCATCAGCCCGGACAGCGGCGGAATCAGCACCAGCACCATGACCATCACGATGTCCTGCGCCACCAGCCAGCCGACCGATATATGCCCCTGGTCGGATTTGAGAAGGTTGCGCTCGGTCAGCACCCGCAGCAGCACCACGGTCGAGGCAACCGACAGCGACAGGCCGAAGATCAGACCGGCCCAGACGCCCCAGCCCATGGCCCAGCCCAGCCCCATCCCGGCCAGGCAGGACACAGCGATCTGCGCCAGCGCCCCGGTGGTGGCGATGGCCCTGACCGCCAGCAGTTCACGCAGGTGCAGGTTGAGCCCGACCCCGAACATCAGAAGGATCACCCCCAGTTCGCCCAGTTGCGAGGCGATGTTCTGGTCGGCTTCATATCCCGGGGTGAACGGGCTTATGAACACCCCGGCGATCAGGTAGCCGGCGATCAGCGGAAGGCGCAGCTTGTGCGCCGCCATGCCGAAGACGAAGGCCAGGCACAGGCCGGCGACGATGGTGGTGATGAGCGAGGTGCCGTGATCCATGAGGTCCAGAATAGGGGCGGGGCGGTGGAGCGCAAGCCGCCGGGCGGCGCGCCTTCGGTTCAGGCAGGTCGTGCGGGTTCGTCGGCGGTTTCGGCGGCAAGCGCGGGTGCTTCGGTCACCACCGCCGGTTCCGGCGCGTCTTCGCGGATCGCCGGGGCGGGTGCCGGAATGAGCCGGGCGAGGTGGCGCAGCAGCAACGGGTTCAGCAGGATCGAAATCAGCGCCCCCGCCACCACCAGGTC
>JADMIO011089374.1_pt1 | contig 21793 bp, 15 predicted proteins | sample 8958161 | NCBI WGS metagenome assembly JADMIO01 (sample SAMN16585339, study PRJNA669376) | soil metagenome | isolation source: Crop rotation soil | place: USA: Cullars Rotation, Alabama | collected 2011
GCCGCGACTTCAAGTCACGTGAATTCCAAGCTTCGGATCCCACTGTGCTGGAAAGCGATGGGCGGCGAGCCGACGTTTGTGTCGATCGATTACCCTGACGACGAGGAGTGGAACACGGCCGCCGTCGGCCCGCGCAAGCGCGCCATGGGCGGCGTGCTGCTCAAACGCCTGCGCGAGAAGTTCGCGCCCGGCGGGCTGCTGCACTACGGACAAGGCAAGTGGTACCCCGGTGAATCGCTGCCGCGCTGGGCGTTGGGCTGCTACTGGCGCAAAGACGGCGAACCGATCTGGCGCAATCCAGACCTGATCGCTGACGAAGCGAAAAGCTATTCGATGCAGAGCGTACAGGCGCAACAGTTCATCACGGCGCTGGCGCAGCGGCTGCAGGTCGATCCGGCGCTGGCGCTGCCGGGTTACGAGGACGCATGGCATTACATGCTTCGTGAACGGCAACTTCCGGTGAACGTCGATCCGCTCGCCAACCGGCTCGAAGATCCCGAAGAGCGCAAACGCATCAGCCGGGTGTTCGAACAGGGCTTGAACACCGTGGTCGGTTACGCGCTGCCGCTGCAACGCCACCTCGTGAACGGCCAGGTGCAGTGGGTCACCGGCCCCTGGTTCCTGCGTCGCGAGCATCTGTTCCTGATTCCCGGCGATTCGCCGATGGGTTTCCGGCTTCCGCTGGAGTCGCTGCCTTGGTCGCAGGAAGGGGAGGGGGACACGGAGTTCGATCCGCTGGCGGACTTGCCGCCGCTGCCGCCGCATCGCGAACTACAGCGCAGCGTTGCTCCCGAGGGCCGCTACAACCGCGTGGCGCGCGATACCATTCGCAAGCAAGGCATCCCGCCACGCACGCGCCGAGGCGAAGCCGAGGAAGCGGCGCGCGCTCGAACTAATCCCGTGCAATACGATGTCGTGCGCACGGCGCTCTGCGTCGAACCACGCGAGGGACGGCTGCACATTTTCACGCCGCCGCAGCGCTACCTCGAAGACTATTTGAACCTGATGGCGGCGATCGAAGACACGGCCGGCGATCTGCGCATGCCGGTGCTGATCGAAGGCTACACGCCGCCGCACGACCACCGCTTGAACGTGATCAAGGTCACGCCCGATCCCGGCGTGATCGAAGTCAACGTCCATCCCGCCAAATCGTGGGATGAGATGGTAAAGACCACTGAAGTCCTCTACGAAGAGGCGCGGCAGTCGCGGTTGGCGACTGAGAAGTTCATGCTCGACGGCCGCCACACCGGCACGGGCGGGGGCAATCACATCATCTTCGGCGGGGCGACGCCGGCCGACAGCCCCGTGCTGCGACGGCCCGATCTACTCCGCAGCCTGATCGCGTACTGGCACAACCATCCGTCGCTGTCGTTCCTGTTCTCCGGACTGTTCATTGGCCCGACCAGCCAGCACCCGCGCGTCGATGAGGCGCGCAACGACAGCGTTTACGAACTGGAACTCGCATTCAGAAACCCGCAGTTCGCACCAGCCGCAAACACGCCGCCATGGCTCGTTGACCGCCTGCTGCGAAATCTGCTGATCGACAGCTCCGGCAACACGCACCGCACGGAATTCTGCATCGACAAACTCTTCTCGCCCGATTCAAACAGCGGCCGGCTCGGCTTGGTCGAACTGCGCTCGTTCGAAATGCCGCCACACTCCCGTATGAGCCTCGCGCAACAATTACTGCTGCGCGGGATGATCTCCAATTTCTGGCGCGCGCCGTACAAGCAAAAGCTGGTGCGCTGGGGCACGGAGCTGCACGACCGTTTCATGCTGCCGCATTTTGTCGCGCAGGATTTTGCGGATGTGCTGGATGATCTCAATCGCGCGGGCTATCCGTTTCGCAACGAGTGGTTCGCGCCGCACCTCGAGTTCCGTTTCCCGCCGGTCGGATCGATCGTGCAGCGCGGCGTCGAAGTCGAACTGCGCCAGGCGCTGGAGCCATGGCACGTGATGGGCGAAGAGGGCGCGAGTGGCGCCACGGTGCGCTACGTCGATTCATCCATCGAGCGCATCCAGGTGAAGGTGCGCGGGATGACCGACACGCGGCACGTCGCCGCATGCAATGGCCGGCGTATTCCTCTCCATCCGACCGGCATCAACGGCGAATTCGTCGCCGGCGTGCGTTACCGCGCGTGGCAGCCGCCGTCGTGTCTGCATCCGACGATCCCGGTACACGCGCCGCTGGTGTTCGACCTGATCGACTCGTGGCAGAATCGCTCGATCGGCGGCTGCACGTACCATGTCGCTCATCCTGGCGGACGCCACTACGAGACTTTCCCCGTGAACTCATACGAAGCCGAAAGCCGCCGCGCCGCCAGATTCTTCAAGAGCGGCCATACACCCGGTTCGGTGAGCGTCAATGACGAACGGCGCTCGAACGAATTTCCATTCACGCTGGATCTGCGAAACCAGCCATAGCATCAATCGTTCCCGTCCGTACTCGGACTCGGGTATGGCAAACTGAATTGATGTGTGCAGTCACTGGCTATAGTGTGCGTAATCTATGACAGCAATAGAGGTCCCGGCAGCCGTTCCGCAATCAACCGCCGGAAGACTTGCCCATCTCGCGTTGCCTTTGGGCGCTTTTATTACCACCTTTGTCATCTTCGCTCCATTCGCGCGCATTGGCGTCGATATTCAACACGACGGCATGGTGCTGAAGTCCGCGCTGGATGTGTTATCTGGGAAAGTGATCCACAGAGATAGCTTCATCTACAACAGCTCGCTGACCCCGTTCGTTCATGCAACTTTTCTATACATATTTGGTCCAACCCTGCTGACGTTGAAATTTGCCAATGTGTTTATGTACGCCCTGGCCGCGTCGATCCTCGTTTCGATTTGGCGGCAGTTTCTCTCTCCAGGACTGACGATTGCCGCCTTTGTGCTGTGGCTGATCTGTGCGCCCTTTTATCATCCGGACCAGCCGCCCTGGCACATCACGCCGTCCGTGGCGCCGCCGGCGCCGTTGCTCGGCAATATCATGCTTCCGTGGTCGTCGGTATGCGCGTTGCCTTTTCAAGCGGGGACACTCGCGTGCTTGCTGGCGGTCTTACGTAAATCCAACACGGGATGGAACGCACTGTCGGCCGGTTGTGGCGCCGCGCTGGTATTCTATTGCCGGATACTTACCGGCGTCACGCTTTTTGCCGCGGTGCTGCTCACCCTCATACTCGTGCCGGTCCTCAACCGCGAGAAGATCAACCGTCGCGCGTTGCTCATGGTTTGTCTGGGCAGTCTAGCGGTGCATGCGCTCTTTATTGGATATTTCTGCCTCCATGGCGCACTGTACGAGTGGTATTATCAAATACTGGTCTGGCCCCGCGAGTGGGCCGCATCGTGGCCCATAGGATGGTTCGAAACAGTGCTATTGCACGCCACCCTGGCTGGCGTGGTTGTCCCCATGACCGCACTGGCGTTGGCGCCTGCCTATCTATTTCCACAGCGGCAAACGGCGGACACTGGCGAGCGCTTGTCCTGGCGTGCGCGTTTCATGCCTTGGGGCCTGCTACTCATTCCATACTATATTCTGCTAGGTTACTACATACACAGCCAGTGGTGGCGGTTTTGCAATCTGCGTCAAACCGGCTGGGCAAGTGCGACCCCGGTGTGTCTTGCCTTGCTCCTGCTGTTCACGTGCCGGACAGCCATTATCCGCCGCGCTTGTTCGGCGCTCGACAGCGCGGTTATCGCCATGTGTATTCTCGCGGGCGCATCCCTGATCCAATTCTACCCCTCTCCCGATGAGCGGCATCTCTACTGGGCGCTGGCGCCGGCGTTCGGACCGTTTGTGTATGCGATGCTGCGTGCTGCGCGAAGCCGCGCCGTGTTCGCGTACCTCGCGTTGGCGGTGTTGTTCCTGCCCCTGCTCCACAATCGACTCATTATTGCCAATATGAAATTATCGCAGACTTACGTCGCGCTCGATAACCCGCCGGCTTTGCGGAAAATGCTCGTTCCCGAATCATACGCGGTCAGTTTCCAGATCATGAGCAACATCTTTGCGGCGCATCCCGAGAAGCCAATCCTGATTGAAGGTCCAGACGCGCTCTGGGCAGTTTTTACAGACAATCTCGAAAACCCCGGCCCCTTTTTTGTCAGCCTGGACTTCAGTTCCGCCTTATTGAAACAATCAACAGAGAAGAACTCAGTCTGCTCGCGGCAAGAGGAAGTTACCGCGCGCCATATCGCATTCATTAAGGAGAAATTGCCGTTTGTTGTTTTGCAGCGCTCAGTCCCGAAGATTCAACAACTCCTGGGCGAGCTAGGTTATACGAACCAGTACGGCATTGCCATTCCGCCTGAAGCCAGCTCTCCGCAAAATTAAATTAAGGCGGTAGCGCGCGATCTTGGACTCAAACCGCCGTCTCATGATAGACTCCGGACCGGATTTTTGCTAACATCCCGCCAGTAATCCATTCTGCAACTCGTGGAGCGGTCGCCATTCCGGAATTCAGTTCAAACGCTCAGTGGCGTGAAGGTTACGCGGCAGGCACGACGGCCTACGATGAGCTATTCGCGCCAAATCAGACGCTCCGTCCGCATTGGCAGACCTTCGTTGCGCATCTGGACCGGCTTGGGGCGAGCGATCTGGCGCGACGGTGGGAGCAGGGCCGCCGCCTGATCCACGAAAACGGCGTCAGTTACAACGTCTACGGCGATCCTCGCGGCATGGACCGGCCGTGGGAGCTCGATTCGATCCCGCTGCTGATCTGCGCTGAAGAGTGGGCGGCGCTCGAACCGGCGCTCGCCCAACGGGCCCGGCTGATGAATCTGCTGCTGGCGGACATCTACGGCCCGCAGGCGCTGCTGCGCGCCGGAGTGCTGCCACCCGAGCTGGTGTTTTGGAATCCGGGTTTCCTGCGTCCGTGCCACGGCATCCGGCTGCCGAATCAGTGTAATCTCAATTTGTACTCCATCGACATCGCACGCACCCCCGATGGCCGCTGGTCGGTGATCAGCGATCGTACGCAGGCGCCATCGGGAGCCGGCTATGCGCTCGAGAATCGCATCGTGCTCTCGCGCATCTTCCCGGAAGTGTTCAATGAGTGCCAGGTGCAGCGTCTGGCCATGTTCTTCCGCACCGTCCGCGAAACGATGAGCGCGCTCGCTCCGTACAACCGCGACAACCCGTTTATCGTGCTGCTATCGCCGGGACCGTACAACGAGACCTACTTCGAGCACGCCTACCTCGCGCGCTATCTCAATTACACGCTGGTCGAAGGCGGCGATCTGACCGTGCGCGATCAGTGCGTATACCTCAAGACGCTCGGCGGGCTGCATCGCGTCGATGTCATCGTGCGGCGTCTCGATGCCGAATATTGCGACCCGCTCGAATTGCGCGCGGATTCGACCCTTGGCGTGCCGGGCCTCATGCAGGCGGTGCGATCCAGCAATGTGGCCGTCGCCAATCCTCTGGGCACCGGCGTGGTTGAATCGCCGGCCATCAGCGCTTTCCTGCCCGAACTCTGCCGCGTGCTGCTGAGCGAAGATCTGAAATTGCCGTCGGTGCCCAGCTACTGGTGCGGCCGCAAGGCGGGTTTGCAGCAGGCCATCTCGCGACTCGATCAGATGGTGATCAAACCGGTTTTTCCATCTCCGGAGATCGAACCCGTGTTCGGTGCGCGGCTCACAAAAGAGAAACGCGAGGAGTTGATCGCGCGCATCAAGGCGCAACCGCACCTGTACGTCGCGCAGGAACAGATCGCGCTTTCGACCGTTCCGGTGCTGGTGAACGACCGCATCGCACCGCGCCAGGCGGTGCTGCGCACGTACCTCGCCGCGTCGAGTGGCTCGTACTCCGTCATGCCCGGCGGGCTGACTCAGGTGCCGGCCACCTCCGAAGCCCTGGTGTTCTCGCTACAACGGGGTGGGGGAAGCAAAGATACATGGGTGCAGTCGAGCGCCCCGGTCAGCAACTTTTCCCTGCTGCGGCCCGAGCATCAGCCCATCGAGCTCAGCCGCGCTGGCAGCGACCTTCCCAGCCGAGTCGCCGACAATTTGTTCTGGCTCGGGCGCTACGTCGAACGCACCGAGAGTGCCGTACGTCTGCTGCGCGGTATCGTCGTGCGCCTGTCGGAGAAATCGGCGCTCGGCGAGGTTCGCGAGTTGCCCGCGCTGTTGCGGGCGCTCAAAGACCAGTTCTACAGCTTGTCCAACGCGAAAAATGGCAATGGTAGCGTCGCGGAAGAAACCCTCCCTCCCGACGAACTCAATTACATCCTCGACCTGACGCGCAAGCCCGGTGGCCTATACAATACGCTCAGGTCGCTTCAAGGTGTCGCGCGCATGGTCCGCGACCGGATCTCCACCGACACCTGGCGCGTGATCCGCAGCCTCGATGAAGAAGTCATCTGGCCATTTCGTCCGGATGTGGGCGCCCATCTCAGCGATGTGCTCGCCAACCTGAATTTCATGATCACCGCCATCGCTTCGTTCGGCGGATTGGCCAGCGAGAGTATGACCCGCGGCCAGGTCTGGCGTTTCCTCGACATGGGCCGGCGCCTCGAGCGCGCGCGCAACGCCGCGGGCTTGCTGCGCAGCGTGCTGAAGACCGCCTCCCGCGACGAGACCACGCTGCTCGAAGCGCTGCTTGAAGTCTCCGACAGCTTCATGACCTATCGCCGCCGCTATCTCGCCAATCTGCAGCTCGCGCCAATGCTCGATCTGCTGATCTGCGACGAGACCAATCCGCGCTCGGTGGCCTTCCAGGTCTCGGCCTTGAACGAACACGTCAACAGCCTGCCGCGCGATTCGGCGCCGCATCTTTCTCCGGAGCAGCGGATTACGCTGGCCAATGTCGCGATGATCCGGCTGATCGATATCGACGCGATGAGCCAGGCCGACGCCGATGGCCGCCGGCCGCAGTTGGATTCGACGCTCACCCGCGTGGACGCCGACATGGCGTCGCTCTCGGACATCCTCACGCGCCTGTATTTGAGTCACGCGCAGCCAGCCAGCCAACTGGCCACTCTCCGCACGGAGGCCGCAGAATGAAGTACCGCGTGCGGCACGTGACGAAATATCTCTATAGCGACGCAGTGCTGCTGTGCCACAACATTGCCCATCTGACGCCGCGCAATGCCGGGCGCCAGACACGCAACTCGCTGCAGTTGACCATCGCGCCCGAGCCCGCCGTGTTGAGCGACCACATTGATTTCTTCGGAAACACCGTCGTGTTCTTTACGGTGCAGGAGCGCCATCAGGAGTTACAGGTCACGGCCAACAGCGAAGTCGAAGTCTTCGCCGCCAACCCGGTCGTTCCCGGCCTCACGCCGCCGTGGGAAGATGTGCGCGATATTCTGGCGGGCGAAGATCTGCACCGGCACTTCGATGCAGTGCAGTTTCTGAACGACTCGTTTTACGTCAAACGCAGCCCGGAGCTGGCCGAGTACGCGCGCCAATCGTTTGCGCCGCATCGTCCCATTTACGAAGCGATGCTGGACCTGACGGCGCGCATCAATCGCGATTTCAAATTCGACAACGCGGCTACGTCTGTCAGCACCGCCGTCAGCGAAGTCTTCAAACTCAAGCGCGGCGTATGCCAGGATTTCGCGCATCTGCAACTGAGTTGCCTGCGCTCGCTGGGTCTGGCGGGGCGATACGTGAGCGGCTATCTGCTGACCACGCCGGCTCCGGGCGAGAAAAAGCTCGCCGGCGCGGACGCGTCGCACGCCTGGATTTCTTTTTATTGCCCTGGCTTTGACTGGATCGACATGGACCCCACCAACAACGTTGTACCCGGCGATAAACATATTTTGCTGGGATGGGGGCGCGACTACGCCGATGTCAGCCCGCTCAACGGCGTGATTCTGGGCGGTGGGCAGCACACGATTCAAGTGAGCGTAGACGTACAGAATGGTTGAGTTTTCGCGCAGACTGCTCAAAAACCAAACCCGCCGCACACGTGAGGGCGTAAATTTTACCTCAAAATGGCTCATTCGCTGTACGGCAAGCCGATGCTTGTAGTAGACTGCCGCTCCCGCTTGAGTCTCTTCCGTGGGGGAAGAGCTCTTAACCGATCGCTATGAAAATCTCGAATTATCAGACCGAAGGATTCTACGACGAGATTTTCGAGGACGGCGGCAAACCGCGGAGCCGCGCCCAACTCCTCGTTCAAAAACTGCAAGCGATGCCCGAACGACAGATCTTCGAACGCCAGCAGGCGGCCGAAAGCGCGTTCCTCAAGATGGGAATCACGTTCAACGTTTACGGCGCCGAAGCCGGCACCGAAAAAATCTTCCCCTTCGATCTCATCCCGCGCATCGTCGAAGCTGCGGAATGGGAGTGGATCGAGCGCGGACTCAAACAGCGCATCTATGCGCTCAACCAGTTCATCAACGACATCTACCACGAGCAGAAGATTATCAAAGACGGCGTCTTTCCCGCGCACGTCATCGAAACGGCCAAGAGCTTCCGCAAAGTCTGCATGGGCTTGAATCCGCCGCGCGGAATCTGGTGCCACATCACCGGCACCGATCTGGTGCGCGACAAAGACGGCCAGATCTATGTGCTCGAAGATAACCTGCGCTGCCCGTCCGGCGTGTCGTACGTGCTCGAAAACCGCCGCGTGATGAAGCAGACCTTCCCGCAGGTCTTCGAACAGTCGCACATTCGTCCGGTCGAAGACTACCCCGGCCAGTTGCTCGACATGCTCCAGCATCTCGTGCCCGACGCCGTGACTTCGCCGCGCGTCGCGCTGCTCACGCCCGGCATCTACAATTCAGCGTATTTCGAGCACTCATTCCTCGCGCAGCAGATGGGCATCGAACTGGTCGAGGGCCGCGACCTCTGCGTGATCGACGGCCGCTTGATGATGCGCACTACCAAGGGCTTCGAGCGCGTGGATGTGCTCTATCGCCGCATCGACGACGATTTCCTGGACCCCAAAGCTTTCCGCTCCGACTCGGTGCTCGGCGTCCCCGGGCTGCTCGACGCCTACAAATCCGGCCGCGTCGCGCTGGTCAATGCACCGGGCACTGGCGTCGCCGACGACAAGGTCTCCTACGCCTACGTGCCCGCAATCATCAAATATTACCTGGGCGAAGAGCCGATCATCCCCAACGTCCCGACGTACCTGTGCTGGGTCGAGAAGGACCGGCAGTACGTGCTCGAACATCTCGATCAGCTCGTAGTGAAAGCGGCCAACGAGTCCGGCGGCTACGGCATGCTGATCGGTCCGCACTCGACGCGCGAGCAGCGCGAGGAATTCAGCAACCGTATTCGCGCGCATCCGCGCGAGTACATCGCGCAGCCGACGCTCTCGCTCTCGCGTGTGCCGGTGCTGTGCGAGGACCGCTTCGAAGGCCGCCACGTCGATCTGCGCCCGTACATCGTCTACGGCAAAAGCATCTACGTCCTGCCCGGCGGCCTGACCCGCGTCGCGCTGCGCAAAGGCACGCTGGTCGTGAATTCATCGCAAGGCGGAGGATGCAAGGACACGTGGGTCCTTACGGAGTGATGCGGCGAGTTCTGAGTTTTGAGTTTTGAGTTGTTGTCCACGAGCACAACTCAAAACTCAGAATTCAAAACTCAAAACTGCTCGCCTTGTCCTCTGTGGTTCAAAAAAGTCATTCGGAGTCGTCAATGCTGAGCCGTGTCGCCAATTCAATGTTCTGGATGAGCCGCTACATCGAGCGCGCGGAGAACGTGGCGCGCTTTGTCGATGTCAACGGCCGGCTGATTCTTGATTCCTCGGTCCCAGAGGAAGAACAGTGGATGGCGCTGGTGGACACGACCGGTGACCGTGAGGCTTTTGACGATCGGCTCGGCAAGGCCACGCGCGAGAATGTGATCCGCTTCCTCACGTTCGACAATGCCAATCCGAATTCCATTTATTCCTGCGTGCGCGCCGCACGCGAGAATGCGCGCGCGATTCGCGAGACGATCTCGTCAGAAATGTGGGAGCAGATCAACACCTTCTATCTGATCCTCAACGATTCGCGCTCGAGTGAGCGGGCGCTCGAGTCGCCGTACGATTTCTTCAGCCAGGTGCGCCTGGCCAGCATGCAGTTTGTCGGCGTCACCGATACGACCATGTCGCACAACGAAGGCTGGAACTTCTGCCGCCTGGCGCGGTATCTCGAACGCACGGACAAGACCTCGCGCATCGTCGATGTGAAATATTTTGTGGTGCCGCAGAGCAATGCCCAGGAACGGCAATCACTGGAAGCGGTGCAATGGGCGGCGGTGCTGCAGTCGGCCAGCGCGATGGAGATGTATCGCAAACGCCACCGCCACGTGTTGCCAGACCGCGTGGTGGAGTTTTTGCTGCTGGATCGCGAATTTCCCCGCGCGGCGCTCAATTGCGTCATCAATGCCGACGAAGCCTTGCACGCGATCACCGGCGCCGCCCGCGGCGTCCACAACACTCCCGCCGAACGCCGCCTCGGCATGCTCTGCTCCGAACTGGTCTACGCCGACGTTCATGAGATCCTCGCCTCCGGCCTCCACGAATACGTCGATCAGCTCCAGACCCGCATCAACTCGATCGGTGAGGCGATCAACGAAACCTTCTTCTCGCTCAGGCACGCGCAGTCTTCGCAGACCCAGATCCTCATCCGTCATTCCTGAGGCTATTATTCCTGAGGCGTCTCGAGCAGCTTCAGCGCCTCTTCTTCCGTGTTCGCGATCCGCAGCACGCCGCCCGCGCCGCCCAGTTGCAGCATGTCGAGCACGTTGGCGACCTGTTCAGAAATCCTGAGCAGCACGATGCCGCCGTGTTCGCGCGTCGCCTTCAGCCGCGCCGTCACGAACACGCGCACGCCGGCCATCGTGATGTAATCGACGCCGGATAGATCCAGCATCAGTTTGGCCTCACCGTGGTTGATCAGGCGGTCGAGCTTGGATTCGAGCGTGCAGTAAGTCTGTGTATCGAGCGCCCCGTGCACTTTCACCATCACAACGCCCTCCGTTTCCAGGTGCTGCGTTTCGATCGTCAGTTCGTGAGTGGCTGTCATGGCTATTCCCTCCTCGCGTGTTTGTCGCGGCTTCGTGCCGCGTTCCACGCATCTCATGTCGCAGTACACAGGCGGGAGCTACGTAAGGCTACGTAATTGGAAAGTGAGGCGGCGTGGGGAGTTGTCGAATTGCACAGGAGCAGGTTGGTGGCCCACCTCGGAGCGCAGCGAGAGATGGGTCGCGTCAGCGACAGGAAGCTATTAGAGCACCGTTCGCAAATGGAATCGTTTGCTTCGACGGACGCGTCGGAACGCGTGAATAAAATAATTTTCTTGGCCCTATTGACATCCTAATTTTCGAATTGTATTGTGTCTTCAACTTCGCTCTGGATAATGCGCCTAAGCATTCGAGCTAAGCCGGCCTCTTTTAACCAACACAACTCAAGTTTCGACCGCGGTGAGATTTTCTCTCTCCGCCGCGCCGTGCCGTGATGCAACCGCACCGTCCCGCGGCCCTCTGGGCTGCGAGAGCGGAAAGTTCTCACGCGGTGAAGCGTTCTTGAGCGGACTATGTAGCCCGCTCCATCGAAGTCTGCCGTTCACGCAGCCCAGAGGGCCGCGTTACAAGGAGTCTGTCATGAAACTCGAAGCCCAACACTTTCGCGCGATCCAGGATCTCTCAATGGGGATGTCGGCGGATGAAGTCATCGGCAGTTGCAAGATTTCGAAATCCACGCTCTACCGCTGGAAGAGCGATCCCGACTTTAAAGCCGCGCTCGAAATGGAGCTCAAGAAAACGCAAGCCGCCGTGCCCGAGCAGCTCCAAATCATCGCCAACGAAGCCTTCTGCTCGATCCGCGACGCTCAGCGTGAACTGCGAGCCTATGGCCTGGGCAAGAAGAACGTCGAATACGCACGCGTCATGTCATTGCTGGGAATTCTCAAGTTCGGCGCGCGCTGGATCAGCCTCTCCGGTTTCGATCCCGCGTTGAAAGAGTCCGCGGCGAAGCTCGCCTTCCGAAACCCGACGACCCCAACGCTCAGGAAGTTCCCGAGATTGTCGAAAGCGATCAGAGACCCGCGCCTGAACCGCTCCCGCTCGGCGAACTCCGCGCCGTGCCGGCCGTGCACGGCGCCTACACCGCCGAAGAACTCGCCGAATGGGTCCGCGCCGACCGCATCGCCCGCGGCTTGGCGTTGCCCGAAGAAATCGACGACGAACTCGAAGCCCGCAAGCAGTTGCTGCTCGGCGCACTGCGGGAAATCGAAGGCCTCCAGGAGCGGGCAGTTTATGGGGCGCGGACATCCTTGTCCGCAAGCGACGGACAGATGTCCAATGGCGCTGCGTCATCCAACGTGGAAAGCAACATCGCCGAGTGTGCCACTGGTGGCTTGGCTTCACAGCGGCAAGGCCGCTGCGAAGCTTCCACCAGTGCGAACGCGGATGAGAGCGTTAGTTCAAAGATGGATGCGAGCGTCACGAGCGGCGCCGAAGAGTGTGCCACGGGCAGCGGCCCTATGCTGCCCGTGCAAACGCGCGGGACGGCTGACGCCCAGGGCGCAAGCTTCCCCGACCGCGTCCTGGAGTCGCACGGGCAACTCAAGGTGAATGCAACGGTTCCCGATGCTTCATCAATCAGTCCGGCAGCAACAACAACGGGAGATTCCAACACCGCTGCCCGTGGCACACATTTTGAGCATTCAGGGTCAAAGGACGATGACTCCGATGATCAGACGATTCAAACCGTCCCCGCGAGTTTCCGTGGCAAGCGTGACTCCGTGCGCTTGAAAGCGACCGAGAAGTTGCGCAAGCCAGCTTAGGTAGAGGTCAATGAGGACTATGGGGCGTGGGCATCTTGCCCGCGAGCGACGGACGGATAATTGATCGCGGCTTTTTGTGCGGCGTGTTGGAACGCTCACGCTCATTGGAAACGAAATGGGGCTGTGACGTTCATCCCACGATGAACAACGCACAGCATCGCCACGCCCGTCCGTCGCTCGCGGGCGAGGACGCCCACGCCCCATAGACACACGGCGTTTCGAAGCCTCGCGTTGGAGAAGAAAGGGACTTAATGATGGTTCTCCACGATGAACAACCTACATCATCGCCACGCCCGTCCGTCGCTTGCCGGCAGAGACGCCGGCGCTCCATGGCGCGCAAGGAATTCTTCGGCGTCTTATTCCACGACGAATGCTCAACCCCCTCGCAATATCCATCCGCCGCTGGCGGGCGAGCCGCCGGCGCTCCATACCCCAAAAACAACGGCGCGCTTCGCCTCCCAATCGTCATTCCTCAATCGTCGTTCGTCTTTCGAGACTCCCCCCTGCTGAGTCTCATTTTTCCGGCAACACCCAAGACTACAACGACTTGCGGTGAGACAAAGTTGTCTCATTCTCACCGCGGTCTCACGCCAGTCGCCTGTAACGAGAAGCCCATCGGGGGCGTCTCTATTTCTGTGCATTTTCTTTCGCCGTTCCGGCAGAATGCTCGGCTACTTATGAGTGAAACGAAGGACGAACGCGTGACGACCAGTCCGCACGATGCGTGGGTCGCGCCAGCGCTGGAGCGCTGGCGGGCGACTCAGGACCGAGAGGCGTTGGGCGAGCTGCTCAAGTGGCAGCGCGGGCGGGCTTACGCGACCGCACTTCGGATGGTGCGGAATCCTGAGGACGCAGAAGACGTCGTGCAGCAGGCCTGCCTCAAGCTGCTCAACCTGCGGCAGGGATTCAGCGACGTCCCAGCATTCGAGCGCGCGATTTACTGGTCGGTGACGCAGTGCGCGTTGAACTTCAAGGCAAGCATCCAGGCCCGGCAGCGACACGAGACCCACGTGAGTCATCTTGCACAAACCGCGATGCCCGAACTGACGTTGACCGCCGCCGAGCGCGCCGAGGCAGTGCGAGCGATCGATGACGAGTTGGAGCAACTCTCGCCGGACGCGCGAGCGGCCGTGGTGCTCTGTTGTCAGGAAGGTTTGAGCCTGACCGACGCGGCCGGCGCGTTGCAGACTTCGCGCGAAACCCTGCGCGATCGGCTCGCCAATGCGCTGACGAAGCTGCGCGGCCGGCTGAAACGCAGAGGCGTGACCCTCTCGGTGGTGCTGCTGTTCGGCTTGATGCGCAGCACGCGGGCGGCGGGTGCGCCCGAATCATTGTGCGCAAAGCTCGACGCGGAATTTCCGCACAAGCCCTGCAACCAGATTCCCGAAGCTTCCGCGGGCAAGTCGCATTTCGCCGAAGTGCTCGGCGAACTCAGCGGCCCATCGCAATCACTGCTGATTGCCGCGCTGGTGATCGCGATGCTCAGCGGCGTGATGGGCATGCTGGCAAGCAGCCAATCGAATCTGGCGACGAATCCGCCGCAGCACGCGGCGGCGCCGGCTGTTCGCGGAACTGAAACTCGAAATCTGGAGCCCGAGCGGGCGAAACAAACCAACCTGGTGTCTCAAACCAAAGAGAAAGAGGAGGAGGAACCGATGAATAAGAAACGTGCAGGCGCAGTGGCGGCAGTGCTGGCGGCAACGGTGCTGAGCGGTGCGAAAGCCGGCGACGGCGATAAGAAGATCACGAAGGAGGACATTAAGGCCGCGGTGCGCGCAGCGCTCGAACGCGAAAAGAATCCGCCGTCCGCCCCGAATCCCGCGCAACTTCCCCGCGTGAAATCCATTCCGCAGCAGGAAGACCGCGATTGAGGAATAGTAGCGAGAGAGTGGCGGGGTGTGTGCCACGGGTCTGCGGCCCCTATTCCCAAAGGGGGCAGACCCGCGCCAACGCGCAAGGAAGTCGAGTTTGTAACAAGGATTATCGCTCGCAGGAGAACAAGGCACGCGGTCAAACACACAGTTAACTGAATGGTTGAATTTGCGCTGGGCACGGGTCTGGAAACGGCCCCAGACCCGTGGCACACGTTTGCAGCACGAAAACTAGATTGGGAGACTCAGATGTTTAGAACGATGAAATCCCTGGTGGTATGTTGTGCCGCGATGCTGACGGCGTGCTGCGTTGCCGCCGCCGAATCCGGCCCGCGCCCCCTCGACGAGATTCTCAAGCAGAAGGTGGACGTGAAATTCCACCGTCACTACCTGCCAGAGGTCCTCGACACGCTGGGTGCTCAGACCGGACTGCGCAGCGCGTATCCAGCGACGCTGGATACGCATCTGGCCGTGACCTTCGAAGGGAAGGGTATGCCGGTCGGACAGGTCCTGGCGGCGATGACTGCCGCGTGCCGGTATCAATTCGATTTTCGTAGCGACCGGGTGCTGGTCTGGGATCGCGTGGACGACAAGCTATTCGAAGACACGGTAAAGAACCTGCATGACGCCGACCGCTGGAAGCGTTGCGAGGCCGCTTACGAACTCGGCCGGATGGCCGATCCACGCATCTACGAGCCTTTGATGAGCGCCTTAAAGGACTCCAACCCGCAGGTCGTGGGTTGGGCTTTGGATGCGCTCTCGAAGCATGCGGACGTGCTGGCATTCGTCGAGCTGAAGGATCGCGAAGCGCTGGTCAAGACCATACAGGCGGAACTGGCCCGGCCGGTCACCTCCAGTGATCCGTCGATGTACTACAACGCCGCCAGCGCCGGGCTGACGCTCACCCAGTTGCTGGGCGCAGCCAACACGCCTTCATCGGTCGAAATCCTGAAGGGTTTTCTCAAGGACGACTCAAAACGCTACGCAGGGCTGTGCGGTCTCAGCTACAGCCGTCAGGCGGCCGCAACCGATCTGATCCTGAACGAGGCGCGCTCCGCCGATCCCACTAAAACGTTCGGCGTCACCGAAGCGCTGCGGCGCCTGGACACCGCGGCCTCGGCCGAAGTGCTGATTCGCATGGCGAAGACACCCTTGCCTCCCACAAAGGAGGGCAAGAAGACTGCCGGAAACGCGGTCTTCGGCGCCGTCAATCCGGGAGCGAACATTCAATACATGAAAGCGTCTGCCTGGCGCGCGCTGTCCACCATGCATGAACCTGCCGCGCAGCAGGCGGTGCTGAGCTTCCTGAAGAGTCACGACGAACTAGCTGCTCTCGGTGAGCAGCTCTACGCGATTCCGTCCCGCGCGCCGCAGGCAGCGGATGCTTTGGCTGCGCTGCTGAATGATGGTGACGAGCACATCAAAACATTTGCGATCAATTCGCTGGCGCAAATTGGAGACGCGCGGGCGTTGGAGCCAGTGCTGCAGCGGATTAATGCTCCAGCCAAAGACGACAGGCCTGGCATGCCCCGCATTGGAGGCGGACTCGATTTGCATTCACTCTGCTCCATCCGGGATGAACGCGCGGAAACGGCCCTGATCAGGCTGTGTAAAAATCCGCCTGCCCGGCCTGAAAACCAGCAAATGTACGGCGCGCGCGAGCCTGAATGGCTCTCCGCGATGATCTTTAGCCGCGACACGGAAGTCCCCGAGTCCTTTATGGAGATGATGAAAGAGCCCAAAGCCGATCCGCTCGAATGGACCCGCCTGGCCACCACGCTGGTTCAGAATCTTCGCGATCCAAAGGAAACCGAGAAGTTGAATGAGCTGTTGCTGGCCAGCGACGGCGCCGCGCTTCGAGACCTCGTGTTGCAAACGTCTTCGTCTTCGGGAGGGAGCGGCGCCTTTTACGATTGGACGTCGTTCAATGTCAAACATTCGTTCTTCGCCACCGATCCGCGCTGGATCAAGGTCCTCTCTGACATGATCGAGCAGCCTTTCGTCAAAGGTAACGGCGGCGGCGGCAGCATGAGTAACGGCTGGCTGACCACCACGTTCCCTGAAAAAGGGCGCATCAAACTGATCTCTGGCAACCCGGCCATCGCGGCGCTGCTTCAGATCGGCAGCCCCGTCGCGGTGCGCGCGGTCTTAAGCGTCTACAGCAGCGCCAACGATGAGATCCGCAAATCCGCTGTGGCGGCAGGCGCCCAATTTCCCGAGGCAGCGCAGCGCGATCCTGAGCGCATCGAGGCGCTGGCGGCGCGGCTCAACGACACCGTTGGCGAAGTCAAAACCAGCGCCATCCGGCAGCTTGCTGCCCTCGGGGATAAGCGCGCCATCGGGCCGCTCAAGGAAACCATCAAGAACCCGCCGCAGCTCGAGGGCAACAATCTGGTCAACAATACCACGCGCGTGCGCTGGGATGCCGCGCAGTTGCTCCTTCAGGCGGGAGACGCCGAAGCCAGGGACTTGATCGTTTCGCTGGCTGAGGATGAGAGCGCCAACTACAGCGACAGCGATGTCCGCTACCTGGGCAACATCAAGACACCGCTCGCTGCGGAAGTGCTGCGCGCGATCATGAAGGACGAGAAAGTTCCCGCCGACCGGCGCGAACAGGCCGCCTCGGCGCTCTATGCTGCCTCGAAAGACAAAGAAGCGCGGGAGGTGTTGTTCGAAATTCTCAAGACGCCCTTCCGTGAGGGCATCAAGAACGGCCAGCATCTTGGCGCCACTGACTGGAACAGCCATCAGCGCATCATCCAGTCGCTGCAGCAGGAGAAAGACCCGGCCATCACGGTGTCGCTGATCGAGCTCGTAACCGACACGAATCTCGACGAAAAGCTCCGTTCGTTCACGCTGGAGCGGATGAGTGCGTCAGGTATGGACGATGCGTCGCTGGCAAAGATCAAGGCGCTGTGCATGAGCGATGACGCGCCGCTGGACGTCCGCGTGCGCGCCGCCTCGATGCTCTGCGGCCGCGCCAATGTCTATGGCGCCGTCAAACTGGAGACGCCGCCGCCCGCCGACGTGCTCAAGACGTTGATCGCGCTTTATAAGGAAAAGCCGCTAAGCACTGAGAGCTCACAGCTTGCCTGCAACGTGCTGGCCGGAATTGACGATCCCGCGGCGCAACAGGCGCTCGTCGATAACTTCAAATCTGAAGTCATTCAGAAAAAGCTCCAGGCCGCAGCCGCGGTCGCGCAGGTCCGCAACGATCCTGCCGCAATCGATGTGATGCTGGACATCGTCAAGAATGGCCAGGGGCAGCAACAGCAGCAGGCGCACAGCCAGTTGCAGGGCATCCTGATGGATTGGAACAAGACCGTGCCGCAGGCAATCAAGGACAAGATCAAGAACGCGTTTGACGAAATCAACAAATCCGCCGAGAAGCCGCAGAAACCACCTGCGCCCCCGGCGGACTTTTGAAGCACGAGGCAGGGCGCGATGGCAACGGTGTGTGAGCAGCGGGTAGCAGGGACAGCGCAAGCGGCGCCACCCGACGCCTCACTTCCCCAGTCGCTTCAGCCCGTCCTCGACCTGCGTCTTTTCAGCCGGCGCCTGGATGTTCGGCGGCAGCCAGTTGATCAGTTCTTTGGCGCGCAGCAGTCGTTCCTGGGCGGATTTAAGGTTCTTGAGCTGCTCGGCAAGGATGTCGGCGCGGGACGTGCGTTCATAGCCGTATGGCAACAAGCTGCCTTTCTCTTCGTAGCGGCGCGCTTCTGCGATCAGGTTCTCGATGGTAATCAGCGCTTCCTGCCGATGCACGCGCTCCTCGCCTTCCAGTTCGCGCATCTTCTGGGCGATGCGCTGCGTGTGGATGCCCAGCAGCGACTCGACCATGTGAAGCTTCATGCGGGCCGGCGAGTAACCCGGCGCGAGCGCCAGGGCGCGTTCGAAGTAGACGCGCGCCTCTTCGTATTCGAGCTCGTTCATCAGCTTCAGGCCGCTCTGATACGCCTGCTCGGCCGCCTGCTGATTGGACTGCGCATGCACCGAATCCTGCCGCGCCGCATCGTTGAGCAAGCGAGCGGCCCGCTGCTGTGCGGATTCGTCGGCGGGCTTCGTGTTATCCGCGGCAGTCGCTACGAAGTTGATGAAGACAACGATCAAAGCGAGGCGGGTGAGCATGTTGCGATCCTCGGAGGCGTTTACATAGAGGACTTTATAGCGGGTTTCACATCACTCAAGAATTTTCAGGCGCACACAGCCGGGGAGGCGGCAGACGTTTTGCCGCAGCAGTCATATAGCCTTGTTACAAAAGGGGGATGCTCTAAGCTTGCCTGAGTAGGATTAGCTCTGGCAAGGGGTGAATCGTGGCATTCGGCGATTTTTTCAGGAAGGCTAAACAGACCGTTGTCGGGCTGGCGAAGAAGGCCAGCGACACGCTCGTCATGGGCGTCCAGAAGACGGCTAAGACGCTGCGCAGCGGGCTGGATTTTATTGTCGGACGGAAGCTGGATGAAGAGAACGCCACGAAGCTCGAAGAGACATTGATCGCAGCCGATGTTTCACCTGCGATGGCGGCGGAACTGGTCGAGAAGGCCAAGGTGGCGTTCAAAGACCGCACGATCGAAAAGAAAGACGACGTGCTGCAGTTCCTGAAAGAGCAAGTAAAGGAGATGTTTCCGCCGCAGGAGAGCGCGCCGCTCTGGGCGCCGGCCGGGCAGCCGACCGTGATCCTTGTGGTGGGAGTCAACGGCTCGGGCAAGACGACGTCGATCGCGAAGCTCGCGCATCGCTTCAAGACCGAAGGCAAGTCGGTGCTGCTGGCGCCGGCCGACACCTTCCGCGCGGCAGCGGTGCAGCAACTGATCACGTGGGCTGAGCGCATTGGCGTCGAGTACATTCCGGCGCAGCAGGGGCACAAACCGGACTCGGTCGCGTATCAGGCGGTGGAGAAGGGGATCGCCAAGAAGTTCGACGTCGTGATCATCGACACGGCTGGACGGTTAGACAACAAGAAGAACCTGATGGACGAGCTCGAGAAGATCGTCCGCGTGATGCGCAAGCTGCTTCCGTCCGCGCCGCACGAAGTTCTGCTGGTGCTCGACGGGAATACCGGGCAGACGGCCGTGCGTCAGGCCAAGAATTTCGAACACACCGCCGGCGTCACCGGCCTGATCATCACCAAGCTCGATGGCACCGCCAAAGGCGGCGCGGTGATCTCGATGCGCGCCGAAGTGGACACGCCCGTGAAGTGGATCGGCCTGGGCGAGAAGATGACGGACCTCGAGCCGTTCGATGGAGATGTGTTTGTGGATGAGATCTTTAAGACGGAGGCGGAGTAGTGGTCAGTAGTCAGTGGTCAGTGCCAGTTTTGAGGAGCGCTTCGCGCGCCAAAAGATAGCTGCACGCAGCGCTCCTTCATACTGACCCTGGCCCCTGACCCCTGGCCCCTTCTGTTCGCGATGGACCACGCGCAATTCATGTCAGAAGCTCTCCGCCTCACCCGTATGGGCGGGAGGTGGGTCAGTCCTAATCCGCGCGTCGGAGCAGTTGTGGTGCGCGATGGCCGCATCGTCGGCCGCGGCTGGCACAAGGAATACGGCGGGCCGCACGCGGAAGTGTTTGCGCTGAAGGAAGCTGGCGAGCTGGCGCGCGGCGCGACGCTCTATCTCAATCTCGAACCGTGCAACCACACCGGCAAGACGCCGCCGTGCGCGCCGGCGATTCTTGCGGCGGGGATTTCTACCGTCGTAATGGGCGCAGCCGATTCCAATCCGATCGCGGCTGGCGGGGCTGCGATGCTTGAGGCGGCCGGCGTTTCGGTTATTCGCGGTGTCTTGGAAGCGGAATGCCGCGCGATCAACGCTCCGTTTTTCAAGACGCTGAAGACGGGATTGCCGCTGGTGACGCTGAAGTGGGCCATGTCGCTCGATGGGAAAATCGCGACCGTCAGTCGCGAATCGAAATGGATTACCTCAGAGGAGTCGCGCGCTGAAGCGCACCGGCTGCGCGCGCGGCACGATGCGGTGCTGGTCGGCATTGGAACGCTGCTCTCGGACAAGCCCGAACTGACTGCGCGGCCTGCGCTTTCCAGCGATCAGCCGCCGGTGCGCCAACCGCGGCGCATCGTGCTCGATTCGTCCGCTCGCACGCCGCTGGATGCTCCGATCTGGAATGCGGCCGGCGGCGGTCAGATCGTCGTCGTCTGCTCGCAGTCGATGCCGCATGAGCGCAAAGACCTGTTGCGGCAGCGCGGCGCTGAGGTCGTGGAAGCCTGCGGCGAGGTTGCGGGACTGGACGTGCGTGACGCCCTAAAAGGGCTGGCGAAGCTGGGGATTCAATCGATGTTGGTCGAGGGCGGCAGCCGCGTGCTCGGTTCATTCGCCGATGCACGTGTCGCGGATCGCGCCGCCGTGTTTCTGGCTCCAAAGATCATCGGAGGATCGGGCGGGCTGACTGCGGTAGGAGGACAGGGCGTGTTGCGGGTGAGCGACGCGCTAGGATTGCACAGCGTTCGCGTGACGCCAATCGGACCGGACGTGTTAATCGAAGGGGCGCTTAGTGAGTGGGAATGGGATCTTAAGGATTGAACAAGGTGCTTGATTTCGGTTCTGAAAACGCTTAACGTGGCGACAAAACCGCATTAATTGAAGGAGCGCAGCTCATGGCAACTCCCTCGACAACCGAAAAGAAACCCAATCCGAATGCACCCAAGCCGAAACAACAATCGCTGATGATCGGCGCCATCCTGATCGTCCTCGCTGGAGGTTGGGCCCTCTATGAGTGGAACCCAGCAGGGATGGTCCGCGCTGAAACGCAAGACGAGAGGAAGGATCGCCAGGACGAAGAAAGAGCGACCGCGGAAAGAGCAAAGAAGGAAAAAGAGGAAACAGAGCGCGCGGAGAAGATTCGCAAAGCGATTCAGGCCGGCGCGAGGTAAGATTTTTCAGCTTGGATAGACGAGGCAGTTTATGGCGAAGGCGCGCAAAACTAAACGAGCCAAAGATGAAGATGACGCCGAGGAGGATGACGTCATCGAAGCTGAGCCGTATGAAAAGGAAGAGAAGGAGTATGACCGCGAGGCTGCCGGGGAAGCCGCGCCGAAGCAGGACGCGCCAAAGAAGAGTTTCTTCCGGCAGTTCGGCGAAGGTTTAAGGACCGCCGGTTCGGAAGCGGCCCGATACACGAAAATCGGCGTGCTTTCCAGCACATTGGGATCCTAAGCTTAGAATTCCACGTGGACAAGTTGTCGCG
>JADMIO011294225.1_pt1 | contig 21791 bp, 13 predicted proteins | sample 8958161 | NCBI WGS metagenome assembly JADMIO01 (sample SAMN16585339, study PRJNA669376) | soil metagenome | isolation source: Crop rotation soil | place: USA: Cullars Rotation, Alabama | collected 2011
CGCGACAACTTGTCCACGTGGAATTCTAAGCTTAGGATCCCAATGTGCTGGAAAGGCTCTTGAATCGCGGACTCGCGGTCACCGGCGTCGATCCGGCCGAAATGCATCCGGCGGTCCTCGATCATCCGAACTTTCGCCACCTGCGAATGCGCGGCGCGGAAATTAAACGCCGCGAGTTGCGCGGCGTCCGGTGGTTGATGACCGATATGAACGTCGCGCCAAACTACACGCTCGACACGGTCGAGGCCTTGGTGACGCATCCCGACGTGCAGGTCGAAGGGATGTTGCTGACGTTGAAACTGCTCGACTGGAAACAAGCCGACGATGCCGAACAGTATCGCTCGCGGGTGCAAAGCTGGGGCTTTTCCAAGGTCCGCATGCGACAACTACAACATAACCGCCGCGAGTTCTGCCTGGCGGCGATTCGCGAATGATGCATAAAGCCGCGACCGTCGGTCGCGGTCTGGGTTTTCCGCGACCAACGGTCGCGGCTTTATGAGTCGCTTCTATCTTGCCAGCCGATAGAGATCGCACGTCATTTTCATCACGTAGAGCACGTCGTGCTTCGGGTCATAAGCGAGCCACGTCAGGCCGCCGGTTCCTTTGAGGCCTGGCGGCGGGGCGATCGGCGGTAGCCAAGTCGCACCGCCGTCGAGGCTTTCGACGACGCCTGCGGCGGTGAGCAAGAACAGTTGTTTCGCATCGCGGCCGAAGACCGGGCCGTAACGGCCGTCCTTGACGTCGGCAACCTTGTTCCAGGTCGCACCTTGGTCGCTCGACGCGATCAACGCCCCTTCCACCAGCCAGTACAGCGTGTCGCCGCGCCACTTGGGCAAGGCCTGAACGCTGCCGGTTCCGACCGGACCGTAAGCGCCGCACGGATTCCAAGTCTTCCCGCCGTCGATAGTGCGGAGCAAATTGGGATTCGGTCGGTCCTTCGATTTGGCTTCGGCGACGACGGCGGTCGTGCCGCTGAAGACCCAGCCGGTGCCGAAGCCGCGACCGATTTCGGCGAACGTCGCGCCGCCGTCGTGCGAGGCCAGCAGCAGGCCGCCCGCCTCGTGTTTCAACGCGAGTACGAATTTCATTTCGGGATCGGTCCAATCGACGGCGCACCAATCGATGTGGCTCGCCTTGCCGTCGAACGACTTCCACGTCGCTCCTTCGTCCGCGCTGACGCCGACCGGCGAGCCGTAAACGAGGGCTGAAAGCATCCGTTTGCTCGCGCCGGTCGGGTCCGGCAGTAAACAACCGGGCGTCTCGGTGCGGCCTTTCGGCTGCATGTCACCGCAGCGGCGAAACGTTTGGGCCTGATCGTCCGATCGGTAGAAACCGCGATCGCTGACGTTGATCCAGACGCGGCCGGAAGTCGGATCGACCGCGACGCCGCAAAGTCCGCCGTAGCCGGCATTTTCCGCTTTCACAAAGTCGCCGAGCATCGCTTGCCACGCGGGCGGTTCGACCGCGCGCGACGGCTGAACTGCGATCAACGACAGAACGGCGACGATGCACTTCGCGATGCGGGTCATGGCGTCCTCGATTTGCCGATGCAGTACAGGTTCTTGCCGCCCTTGATGTAGAGCCGACCGTGCGCCACCGCCGGAGACGCGGCGCCGCCGTCGCCGAGATCGTTCTCGGCGGTCGCTTCGTAGGTGGGGCCGACTTTCACGACGACGCTCTTGCCACCGGTGGCGAAGTATAAACGGCCGTCGGGCGTGAGGATGGGGCTGGACGATGTGTTGAAGCCGCTGGGAAGCCGTTCGACGAACACCTTCTCGCCGGTCGTCAGATCGAAGCAACTGAGGACGCCCGGGTTGTGCGCGCGGTAGACGCGGCCGGCGGCGATCGTCGGCGACGAAAAGCCCTCGGGAATCGGACCGGTTTTCCATTTCACGTGCGTGGCGGTCACGTCGCCTGCGCCGGTCGGATCGACCGCGATGCCGGGCCCGCCGCGGCCTCCTTCGGAGTAAACCAAGCCTTCGGCAAAGGCCGGCGTCGGTACATCCCCTTTGTTCTTGGCGAACCAGAGCACGTTTCCGTCTTTCGGATCGACGCCTTGCAAAGCACCCGACGAGGCGATGAGAAGCTGCGGCTTGCCGTCGACGACGATCTGTAGCGGCGTGGTGTGATTGAAGTTCGCCTCCGGTCGCTTCTTTTCCCAGCGAACGTCGCCGGTCGCTCGATCGAAGGCGATCAACCGCGAGTGCTCCGGCTTAGTGCCGTCGGCCAGAATCAAGACGACGTCGTCGACAAGAATCGGGCTGGTGCCGATCGCGACGTCCCACGCATAGGGCACGATCTCCTTGCGCCACACCACTCGTCCGGTGAAGTCGAGGGCCGCGAGCTCCGAGGAGCCGAAGAGGAAGTAAACCCGCTCGCCGTCGGTGCACGGCGTCGACGCGGCATAGCCGCCGCGGTGATCGGTCAGTTGCCAAGGACCGGGCGGGACAATGGTGTCCCACTGCATTCGGCCGTTAACCGTCGCATAACACGCAACGTGATGCTCGGGAAACTCCTTTTGCTCCACGTCCTTGGGCCAGTAGGCCGTGATGAGAAAGAGGCGATCTTTCCAAACGATGGGGCTCGATTGATTGTGATCTTGCTTCGCGTCGCTTTCGGTGCCGGGCAACGGCGACTTCCACACGACGTTCTCGTTCGTCGGTCCTCCCCAGGTCAGCGGCAGATCCCGTTCGTCGGTGAGACCGAGACCGGTCGGGCCGCGCCAACTCGGCCAGGTGTCGCCGGCGAAGAGCTCGGCGGAGGTGATTGGTGCGAAGCTCGACAGAAACAACAGGACGTTCAGAGTGAGTCGACGATTCCGACTATGCCACACGGTTCACTCCTTGAGCACGATGCCGCTATAAAGAATGCGCGGGCCGGTCGGGGTATCAAGGCGGAGGGCGCCGTCGGCGGCGATCCCCGTGCAGATGCCGGAGACCCGTTCGTCGCCGACTTGCACGTGCAGCATCCGTCCGCGCTGGAGGCAAAGTTCATCGGCCAGCGCGGCCAGGGCCTCGCGATCTTCGGAGAGGCGAACCAACGCCGCATCGACAGCCGACAACAAACTCGACAGAAACTCCGTGCGGTCGAGCGGCCCGCCGAGTTCGTCGACTAACGACGCGACGATCATTGCGACTTCCGGCGGGGCTACCGCGACGGAGTTGTTCACGTTGCACCCGAGACCGAGGATCTGCCGACCGTCGGGAAGTCCCTCGACCAGCACGCCCGCCAACTTTCGCTCGCCGATGTAGACGTCGTTCGGCCAGCGGAGGCCGACGGCCGGGCTCGGCAAACGTTCGGTCACCGCGTCGATCAGGCCGATCGCCGCCGCCAACGGCACCATGCAACCGTAGCGGATCTCGATGCCGTAACGCGCGGGATCGAAGAGCAGACTGAACGCCAGGCTCCCGTCGCCGGTCCACCAACGATTCGAACCGCGGCCGCGACCGGCCGTTTGCCGCTCGGCAACGACAAGCAACGTCGTGTCGCGCGGCAGTTCGCCGGCCATCCGCCGGGCCGAATCGTTCGTCGAATCGATCTCCGCGAAGTACTCGACCCGCGCGATCGACGACGGTAGTTGCAGGCGATGAGGTTCGAGCATGAAGACCGCAGTGAAGGTAAATCGCGACGGGGAAGACGCTTCATTCTAAAGGATGAAGCGGCCAATTTTGCACATCAATACGGCGGCGACGTTCGATTTCAGCTTGGCCCAATTCAGTCGTTGAAATCCGCCGCGGTTTCTCGTAGGGTCGACGATGCGTGATTCTCGTTGGAGTTCCGGTTTTAGCCGGCCTGTGATTTCCAGAGCCGCCTAACGGCGGAACTCCAACGACGTGTTCTTTGGCAATTCGGTTTTACGTAACGTAACGACTTACGTCGAGCGCGCTTTGCGGACTTACGTCAAAACGAATTCGCGCAGGGTGCGCGACGGTTTGGCGCAAATTTCGCGCAGTTTGGGGCCCCCATGGGGGCCTCGCGATGCGCGATCTCAACCGCGCAAAATCGCGCATTCTCGCGCAGTGCGCGAAATCGTAAGTACTGGAAAGAAGAAGTCGGGCAACGGGGTTCAGCCGGCGACTTCTTGCTTCTGGGGATGGAGATAGATGAAGCTCTTTCCGAGCCGGCCGCCGTAGTTTCCGGCGGAGATTTTGATCAGGCCCGGCACGTCGAGGGCTGCGTCGACCGCGCGGCGAGTGGCTTCGGCGATCGTCGGCAAGTCGCGGCCGTTGATTATGATTTCCATCACCGAGGCCACGCCCGGCGGCAACTTCGATTGTTCGCCGAGTTTTTCGCGAAGCGTCGGACAATACTCGGCATAGGTGCTGGCGATCGTGAACTTGTAGCGGCTGCCGGCCTTCGATCCGCTTCCGGCAATGCCGCCGGGAAACGGCAAGATCACGCCGGGAACCGTCGCCGCCGCATCGCGGGCCCGGCTCGCGGCGTCGAGGGCCGCGTCGATCGTCGCGCCCATGAACCAAACGTTGCCGCCCATTAAACCGTCGGTGAAACCGAAACGCCGGTCGAGCACAAACTCGCCGCCGAGAATCGGAATGACCCACACGCGGCGGCCGAAACGCACGTCGCGAAACTGATGACCGTCGCCGAAGAACGCGATCTTGCGACCGAGCTTGAGATAGGGATCGGTGTCGAGCAGGTTGAAGCACGCGGCCGTCGGACAGGTGAGAACGTTCTGACTGAGGCGCACCAACAACGACCGCTCGATCGCTTCGACGCGATCTTTGCGGAACCGCGGCACATGGAATTGCACGATGGCGCCGGGTTGGCCGTCGGGCGTAGCGAACGATTCGTCGCCGCCGGGACCGACGTAGCGATCGAGGCCCGCTTCGCAATCGCAGAAGATCGTACTCGAAGCGTTCCCCGTCGCTGCGGTCACCGCATGATCGAGCCACTCGCGATCGCGGGCCGTGATCAGCACTTCGGCGTAGATGCTGCGAAAGGCTTCTGCGTACGTGTCGTCGACGAGGGAACGAAAACGAGAATCGGACAAGGGACGAATCCTTTCGGGAAGGCGACGGCGGGCGGGTTGAGTAGTGTGGCGGGTCAATCAGCGGGGCGACGGATTAACATAGCAGCGTCCTTGCCAAGTGTCGCGTCGCACGAACTCGGCCTCGAGGGCCCGGCGAACATCGACCTTGTCGAGACACCAGGCCGGACCGAGATGATAATTCGGCGGCGATTCGCCGCTCACGCGTTCGACGATCATCGTCGGCGGGAGGATTTCCAGGACGTCGACGACCGTGTGAATGTAATCGTCGCGCTCCATCAGCGACACTTCGCCCCGCTCGACCTGGTCGCCCAGCGGCGTTCCTTTGACGGCGTAAAGGTTGTGGAGCTTGACGGCGTCGACGTTCAGGCGGGCGATCTCATGGGCCGTGGCCAGCATGTCGTCGTGCGATTCGCCGGGAATACCGAGAATGGCATGAGCGCAGACTTCAAAACCGCGGCCCCGACTGCGCTCGACGGCGTCGACCATCGCCGCGTGGTGGTGGCCCCGGTTCATCCAATCGAGCGACCGGTCGTGCATCGTCTGCATGCCGTATTCGACGGCGACATAAGTGCGGCCTGCCAGTTCCTGGAGCAGGTCGAGGACGTCGTCGGGCACGCAGTCGGGCCGGGTGCCGACGGCCAAGCCGACGATCTTCGGCACGGCCAGGGCCTGTTCATACAGCGTCCGCAGCTTGGCGACCGGGGCATAGGTGTTCGTCGCGGGTTGGAAATAGGCGATAAAGTCGTCGACCTTGTACCGCCGCTTGATCCGCCGGATTCCTTCGTCGATCTGCCCGGCAATGCCGGTGCGGGGCAAACGCCGGCTGGGGCTAAAACTACGGTTGTCGCAAAAGTTGCACCCGCCGACCGCGACCGTTCCATCGACGTTCGGACAAGTAAACCCGGCGTCGACGCTGACCTTGTGAATCCGTCGACCGAACCGATGGCGCAGATAATGGTTGTAGCTGAAGTACCGGAATCCGGCGGCTCGCCAATCAAGGGCTTCGGCAAGGTGCATAAGGGAGGATGCTTTCCGATCCGGGGAGGCGAGATCACCCCTAACTTACAGAACGGGAAGCCGGGATGACAGTTCCCCACCATCCAATCCCCGACGAACCGCCGCCGGCAATCGGTCCCTACCGGCGGCGGGGGGCGCATTCTTTTGCGAAGTCGGAGCATGACGTTGCAGCGCGTGGTTACTAGAATACGATTGGAAGTGGTGAGATATACGGCTCAGTCACTCGACATTAGGAGTCGTCGTCATGTGGGCATGGTGGTGGTTGGCGGCCGTTCCGATCGTTGCGGTCGCTGCAGCATGGCTCTGGTTGGGCCCCTGGCGTGAACGTCGACGCTCGGCGGAGTTCATCGCCTCGCGTCGTGAATTCCATCATCGGCGCGAAGGCTTGGAAGCAAAGTTTGTGCAACTCGCCGGCGCGAGCGGCAAGCCGCGCGGTCTCCGTTGGGTGAATTGCGATTTCGACGACGGCGTGGCCTATGCCCGCGATCGTCAGAGCGGCGCGCTGTGCGCCTTCGTCGGCGTGACCATCTCCTTCGAGGCGATCGAAGGCGGCGGGATGGAAGAAGTCGAAGCGGTGGGCAATCTCCGCGCTGCAACGGCCGTGTTCCGGTTCGCCGACGGACGCTGGACGACCGAAGGTCGCGCCATCTTTAATCTGAATCCGACCGAGGCCATCGCCCATTTCCGCGACGACTTGGTGCTGGTCGGTCAAGAAACGGCGACGCAGTCGACGCAATCCTAGTGCGACGATCGGCCCTAGTGCGGCGATCGGCGTAACACGCGAGGTTTCACCGCGCGGGCACGTCCGGCAGAACCATCTTCGTCGGAACTCCGCGACGAATCGGCATCATCTCGATTTTCGCCGTCTTTGGAAAAAGGGGGCTGGAGTTCGCCCTTCTCCAGAATTACCCTGTTTTACGACGATGCACATTTTGCCCGCCCCGTACGGTCGCTGCCGACCGTTTCGATTTTGATCCTGATTCGCTTTCCGATTCACATAGGAGTTTGGCGACTATGCGTTTTGTATTGAGTGGATTGATTGCGGTGATGCTGCTCGGCGTCGCCTCGTCGGCCGAAGCCGGGTTGTTTTGTCGCAAGCGATGTCGGCCGTCGTGCTGCAAGGTGAGTTGCTGTGCGGAACCGTCGTGCGGTTGCGCGGCCCCGGTTGAAGCAACGCCGGTCGCTCCGCCCGTGACGCCTCCGCCGGCGCCGAAGGCCGTGGCGCCGAAACCGGCGCCGGTCGCTCCGTCGACGCCTCCGGCCCCGCCGGTTGCGCCGCCGGCTCCGAAAGCGCAGGTGGAACCGAAGTCGCCGTCGGACAAGCCTGCCGCTCCGGCTCCGAAAGCGACGACCCCGCCGGCCGCTCCGAAAGCGGCGACTCCCGCTCCGAAGACCTCGAAGACCGACGATGTGAAGAACGAATCGAAGACCGCGAAGAATGAGAAGCCCGCCGTCTCGAAGCCGGTGCCGACGGCCACCGCCTCGGCGACTTCGGTGATCCCGAAGAAGTCGAACAAGGCCGCGTCGAAGAAGGACGAAAACTAAGGAACGCTACTGTCCGCGCAGAAACACTGTTTACCAAACCGACCGGGTCGCCGACGTTTGAGCATCGGCGACCCGGTTTTTTTTGCGCGCCGAGTCGCTGTTTAATTCGATGGCGCGGCGAGGGCCCGCGAGAGCAGTTGCTTGTCGGCCGGCAGGCAGGTTCTTCTGAACGGCTACCGGTCTACTAACCTCCGGTTAGCTTCTTTCCCGAACGCAAACTCGCGCAGCGTGGGTTGTCGCAAAACGAGACGACCCAGCGGCGTTTGAAACCCTAAAGAAGCAGCGAAGCGGGCGATCGTCGGCGCAAAGAAAAACCCCGTAACCCTCGGACAAACCAAGGATTACGGGGCTTCCAGCGGAGAGGGCGGGAAACCATGAAGCCTCGCGCCGCAATTACCGACCGCGTGTAGCAAACGACTGTTCTGCAATGAGTTAGAGCGTTCGACGCTCTACTCAAATCTTACGAATACCACCTGGCTTTTCAAGTGTGACCGCTACAAAACCGCTACAAGCCTAACATAGAAATCTGGCTGGCAAGATCGGCGACTGCAACGGTCGGAATGATTGTCGATACCTAAATCTCGCTCACTTATATATGCCGCGATTTCGCGAAGAATTTAGGTCATAGTGTTCCAATAAGTTGCAACGGTTGGTGTCAGAAACTCCCGTAGGCGCGGCGGCGATAGCGACTCCAGAGCCCTTACCAGGTTCATTTCTTCGCGCCGAGAACCGGCGAGAGAACCAACGACGAGATGGTCCATTGCGCGTCAGCGCCGATTGCCAGGAAAAGCTGATCTTTCGGCGGCATCGCTAGGCCCGGACCCAAGCCGAACGCCGTTAGATCTTCCTTGTAGTCAACGATGGTCTCGCCGTTCAGCGTCGCTGTAACGGATTCTTTACGGACCGAGCAGACGAGTTGGTACGGCTGTTTGACCGGATAATTCTTTCCCGTGACGAGATATTTGTTGTTCGAGATGCCTCGGATCCCGATGCCGGACCGATCGGGACAGAGGTAGATGTACGATTGTTTGCCGCCGGCGACAAAACCGAGCATCATCCCGGGTGTGTTTTGGCCGCCAGTCAACTGCCCAATCAAAGTGAGATCGTATTCATCCGGCGGGGTGAGCGGGATCACCATACGGGCCGTATTCCCTCCGCCGCCGACGAGCGCGCCGTTGACGTTGTTCCATTTGCCGTGGATGACGTCCCGCGAAAGATTGATGAGTCCCAAAAGATTCAAAGGCCCTTTGATCGCGGTCGGCCGCGCAGTCGTAGTAGCCGCCGATTTCGGAGCGGTGATCGGCGCCGTCGGTGTTGCCGGTGTCGACGGCACGGCGACGATCGATGTCGGAGGCGGTGATCCCGATGCAAATGCTTGGAACGGTAACTTTGTAGCGGGAATGGTTCGCGGCGGCACGGCGGCCGTGGTTTCCGTCAAACGTTTGTCGACGCGGGCCTTCGGCAGGCCCTGCAAGGCGGGCGCAGCCTGGACGTAAAAGTAGTTGGCGCCCGTGAGGAGTTCCGACTTCAGAGGCGGCTTAGCGGTTTGAGCTGCGTCGTACCAGGCGTCACCTGCGGCGGCGAGCGTCGCGGGATCGTCGGCCGTCAGACTTTGCTCGGCCAAACGCCGGAGCGTTTCGTCGCCGGTCTTGGCCAATAGCGGCAGTGCGCCGCGCCAATCGCCGACGACGAGCGCTTGATACCGGCCGACAATCAGGTTGGCAGCTGCGTCGTCGGGCGCGGTGGACAGTGTGTCGGCCGCCGCCGAGATCGAGTTCCACTCTTTCTGCCGCGCGGTCAGCGCCGTGTTGCGATCGGTCGCGAACTTCACAATCGCCGCGGAGTTCGGCTGACGTCGGGCCGTCAACAGAGCAAAGTCGCCGTAACTCTTAGCGTCGTCGAAACGGCCGTCGACGACCGCCTCGTCGAACAGGCCCGCCGCTTCCTCGTACAGAATCTTGATCGTCGCCGGATCGACGCGCGGTCGCCGGAGCAATTCGTTCCAGCCTTCCAACAGCGTCGTTGATTCCTCGACGTCGAAGTCGCGGTTTAACAGGGTGAGCACCTCGCGAATGGCCGCAAGGTTGCCGCCGTCGATCGCCAGCCGTCGAGCTTCGTCGAGTAGGACGTATTCCGACGTCGGTTCGCCGGCCGATTGCCGCGCCTGTTCGACGAACTTCATCGCCAGCGCCGACTTTTGTTCCGGCGACTTAGCGACGACATAGTCGGCCTTGTATATGTCCTTCACGTCGGCGAGCGCCTTCTGCCGTTGGGCGGCTTCCGGAATCGGTCGGCGTGAGGAGGTCGATTCGGCCAACGGCGCCACGCCGTCGAGAATCGGCTCGCACACGACGCGGAATCCGTACGACGCCCAGCCGCCTTCCCCGGCCACGCGATGTCCGCCGCAGCGCGTGGTCGGCGCCGTGGCGTTGAATGCATTGCCGCGGAGGACGTGCTTGTCGCCCGACGGCGGACCTCGTGGATCGGTCAACGGCGAGCCGATTTGATAGTCGGTCGCATAGAAATCGAAGCACCATTCCATGACGTTGCCGTACAGATCGTATAAACCCCAGGGATTCGGCTTGAGTTGCGCGACGGGATGGGGCTCGCGACCGTTGTCGCGCCCCCAGGCATACTGCGTGAAGACCGACGGATCGTTGCCAAAGAACCAAGTCGTGCTCGTTCCGGCGCGGCAGGCAAATTCCCATTCGGCCTCCGTAGGCAATCGAAATCGGTAGGCCTTTCCGAGGGGCGACTGATTCAGCTTGCCGATGTACGCGCTCGCCGTCTCCCAGGAAACGATGTTCCGCGGCATGTCGACGTCGAGGACTTCCGTTCTCGATAACTGCGTTCCCACCGCCCGCCATTGGGCATTGGTGATCTCGGTTTCGCCGAGATAGAACCGGCGCGTGAGTTTGACTTCGTGTGGCGTCTCATCGGCGCGACGGCCGTTCTCGTTCGCCGGTGACCCCATGAGAAACGTCCCGGAGGGAATCGAACGGAACCGAAGCGGCACGTCGCGTCCGAGGGTCAGTTCGAGCAACGTGCCGGGCGTCGCCGGAACCGGACGGGGCGGTGGGATCGACGACGGCAGCGCCGCTACGGTCGCGGCGGGCGTCGCCAACGGCGTGGCGACGGTCGGCGTCGCTTGCGCGATGGAATCCGCGGCCGAAGGTGACGGCGATGCGACGCGGGAAGGCGCAGCCGCGACGGCTGCGGAGGATGTCGGTGTAGCGGCGGGCGGAGCGCTCGCAGGGGTTGGAGTGGGTGTCGCGATCGGGGCTGGCGCGACCGTTGCAGTAGATGAAACGGCTACAGTCCGCACCGTCGGTGACGGGGCAGGGGCCTGAGCAACGACGGCCGCGGCTTGCGGCGCATCTTCGGGACGGTCTTGGTTCTGAGTGATGAACCAGATTCCGCCGCCGATTAGGGCCGCGGCGACGCCGCTGGCGATCACCAGCGGTGATTTTGATTTCGGCGGCGGCGCAACGGCCTGGCTCGTCGCCGCCTTTTGAATCGTCGTCGCCGTAGGCAAGGCCATTCCGCGCGGAACGGTCGACGAGGCCGGATCGTGTTTCGCGACCGGCGGAGGCGTCCGCACCTGCGAACCTGCCCCGGCCGTAATTACGCCTGACTTTCCGGCGTCCGCCGCGTTGGACGTCGCCAGCGCATCGGCGACTTCCTGCATCGTCGGACGCTCGCTCGGCTCCTTCGCCAACATGCGTCGACACAAGGCGTCGACGTGCGACGGCACGTCGGGTCGCGCCTGTCGCGGCGATGGAATCGGCTTCGTGGTGTGCGCGAGAATTCGCTCCACGACCGTCTCGCCGTGGTACGGTGTGTCGCCGGTGAACAGGCGGTACAACGTGCAGCCTAGACTGTAGACGTTGCTCTTGGCGTCGGCGCGGCGTGTGTCGGCCGCTTGTTCCGGCGCCATGTAGTCGACCGTGCCCATGACTTCGCCCTGCTGCGTCAACTCCGACCGGGCTTTCGACGGCGAGGCGCCGGCTTGGTCGTCCATCCGCGCCAGCCCGAGGTCGAGAATCTTGACGACGCCGTCGGTGCCGACGAGCAGGTTACCCGGCTTAATGTCGCGATGCACGACTCCTTTGGCGTGCGCGAACGCCAAGCCGCGAGCGGCTTGAACGACATAGTCGCAAACCTGGCGGACGGGAAAGCGGCCTTGGCGTTTGAGCAGCGTCGAGAGATCGGCGCCGTCAACGTATTCCATCACCAGGTAGTGTTGGCCGTCTTCTTGTCCAGCGTCGTGTGCGATCACGATGTTCGGATGGACGAGTTTGGCGGCCGCTTTCACTTCACGCTCGAACCGCTTTACGGCGTCGGCGTTTTTCAGTGCCGCGGCGGCGATGACCTTCAAGGCGACGATCCGGTCCATCCGTCGGTGCCGGGCCTTGAAGACGACGCCCATACCGCCGGCGCCGATCCGATCAAGCACGACGTAGTCGCCGTAGATGAGCGACTTCCCTTTTTCCTGGAAGATCGCCGCCGCCTGGTACTTCGTCAGTTTGCCGCGCTCGACGAGCAGCCTCGCGGCGCTCTGTACGTCGTCGCGCTGTGCGGGGGACAACTCGGCCAGTATCGACGAGAGTTCCGTCTCGTCGATCAGTTCCAATGACGACGTTTGCTGCGCGAACTCCGCGGCATTCAACGGCATAGCGCATCCGTCCGACTAGTTACTTGATGCGGCCCGCAACCGGCGCGATTTTAACCCTTGGGAAACCGCGAAGCGACAGCTTTTCCGCGATTCCGGCGACGCGTAAGAGATTCGGATGGTGCCACGGAATTCCCTTTGGGAACGGCCTCATTTTCGGTGAATAGGGCATAGGTAGATGATCGCGCATAAGATATCCGCCACACCGTGGAGGTTGCGCGCATCGGTAACTTTCGAAGCAACGTAAAGCCTATAGTTCTCTTCGGTAGGTAAAAAGTGGCGCGCGCGACCCCCGTCGGAGACGTTGCGGAACAGCTTTTGAGTGAATCTCTGAGGGAGGATGCACAGCGTTGTGTTCCGCCTGAAGGGATCCGCGTGGAGGTAAGAGATTAGGACGAATCCTGTCGTGCCTGGAGGAATGGCAGCAGATGACAGTAGCGGAGATATAGAATAATTTGTCGCTGGATCCAGTTCAGAAGACGATTTTCTTCGCCCGCTTCGTCTGGACCGGCGGCGACAACATAGCGTTGCTCAACAATACTATTGTGGGGAGTAAGAACTCGGCGCTGAAGCGGGTTCGGGGCGACTCGGCCGCCGGTGTGAATCTGTTCTGGAAGAACGGCAGTGACGTAGACGATTGCGATCTGAGCGGCGAGGGATTCCTCGACAAGAATCCCCGGCTGTCCGGGGATTACAGGTTGGCGCCCGACAGTCCCTGCATCGACGCCGGAACAGCCGCGCTTGAGTACAACGGCCAGGAATTGACGTTGGCTCGTGAAATGTATTCCGGCGCCGCACCCGACCTGGGAGCGTACGAGTCAAGGAAGTAGCAGTCCTTAGGCGCACGGCGGGCGATTCAGTTACGGTTCGAGTTCATGCTGCCGAATCTTATCGTGCAATTGCCGGCGACTAATCCCCATTTTTGCACAGCTCGGGTACGGCTCCAGTCAGTGTCTCGCAATGCTGCGCGATGACGCCTCGTTCGGTCTCCGCCAAGATTCACGCAGCGTTCGTTTCGCTCGGCTGTGGCGTCGCGAGGTGCTGAAGGTGCCGAAGCGACCGCGAAAACGCCGCTGATCCGGATCGAGCATGAACGCCTACCTGGGTACGTCCTGCCGAACGCGTCAACGACATCTGGTGTTTGGACTTCGTGTTCGACCGGACCGTCGGCGGGTCGACGTTGAAGTGGTTGTTGATCGTCGACGAGTACACGCGCAAGTGCTTCGTCTGGAACGTCGATCAGAGTATCACGAGCGAGGACGTGATCTTTATGGCGCACGATGTACGCCGGCATTTGAGCTTTGAACCGCGCGCCGGAGCGGCGATCACCGCAATTAAGAACGCGGAACTCGGACCTAATTAGTGATCTTGCAATTCGGCAACGCTTGCTTCAACTCATCGATCGCCGCTTGCGGGACGGGTACGCTGTGCACATTCAACGTTGTAAGTTGCCGACAGTCGTGCAGCGGCGACAGGTCCATCACTTTCGTCTTGTCGATGCTCAAGGTCATCAACGGCAATCCGCGCAGCGGCGACAGGTCGACGACCTGCGAGTAGTGGCATTGGAGCGTTTTCAACGGCATGCCACGGAGCGGAGAGAGATCGGACACCTTAGTGCTGCGAATGGACAGGTACGTAAGCGGCATCCCGCGGAGCGGTGACAGATCGGCGACTGACGTCTCGTTACAATAGAAGTACTCAAGCATCAAGCCTTGCAAAGGGCTGATATCGGCGAACTGACCCGACGAGCTTGCGCTGCATTTAAGACTGGTCAAGCGGGTGAAGGCTCGTAGTGGCGCGATGTTCGTAACGTAAAGAGAATTGATATCGATCCCGGCCACGACACCGCTGTTGATCGTCGGCTTCAAAACGCCGTCGAACTTAGGATTGAGCTCGATCATTTTTTTGGAGACTGCTTCGACCTGCTGCTCGGCCGGCATCGCGGCGACGCTCGTCATCCATTGCTGAAAGATGGAATTGTTAATCGCAGGAGGGAGTGGACCGCCAGCAGGCACCGCGCTCGCACCTACGGGCGGCGGAGCGGACGTGGTCGTGGTCGGCACGGTCGCGGGTTTGGCATCGCCGAAGCCACGCGTCGGGACTACGCCTTGATTGAGTGATTCGGGCGTCGGCGCCGGAGCCGTGCCAGCGATCGCCGGCAAATTCGTCGCTGGAATCTTCTTCGTCGGAAGCGACGACGCGGCGTCGTTGATGCGCTTTTCGACGCGGGCCTTTGCCAAACCACTTAGCGCCGGGTTCGCCAAGGAGTACCAGAAGTGCGCGCCGACGAGCAACTCGGTTCGTTGTTGCGGCTTGGCAGATTGAGCCGCGTCCCACCAGGCGTCGCCTGCAGCGACTTGCGCGGCCGCATCGCCGGCCGGAACAGCGATGCTCTTCTCCGCTAAGCCCTTCAACGTTTCATCGCTCCCCTTGGCCAGCATCGGGAAGGCTCCGCTCCAATCGCCCAGCGCCATCGCGCGATAGCGGCCGATCGCCAGGTTGGCGTCGGCGTCGTCGGGCGACGTCGCCAGCTTTTCGGCCGCGACTTCGATCGCTTCCCATTCTTTTTGCCGAGCAACTAGTGCGGCGTTGCGTTCGGTCGTCGACTTCGTGATCGCCGCCGCGTTTTGCAGGCGCCGCGAAGTGGCCAGCGCGAAATCGCCATACCGCTTGGCGTCGTCGAATCGGGCGCCCGTTACGGCTTCGTCAAACAGCCTCGACGATTCGTCGAACAGTACCTTGATCGTCTGCGGATCGACCTTCGGCCGCTTGAGCAGCTCGGTCCAGGCGTCGACGAACGTCGACGCTTCGTCGACGTCGTATTCCTGCGTGATCAGCAATAGCGCATCGCGCAGGATATCGGCCTTCACGCCGTCGATGGCCAGAGTGCGTCCTTCGTTGAGCAGCACGTACCGCGCGGCGGGGTCGTTGATGGTTTGCTTCGCCTGGTCGACCAGTTTCTTCGCCAGTTGCGCCTTCAGCTCCGGCGTCTTCGCCGCAGCGTAGTCGTCTTTGAACACGTCCTTCACCGTCGCCAGCGGCGCCTGTTGGTCCTTCGCCTCGGGCACCGGCAGACGCGTCGCAGTCGTCGTCGTGGTTGCTACGGCAGTCGGCCCTAGCGCGAGCGTCGTCGGCGCGACGACCGGCGGCGTCGACGGCAATCCACTCGCCCTGGGGATCGTCGCCGCAACGGGGTTCGTCGGCACGGAGCCGTCGGTCCCGGCAGGCAATCGCACGCCGGGAGGGAGATGGAACAATAGCTGCGGTGGGATCGGTTGTAAGTCGGGAGCGCCGGGAGGTTGCCATTTGACTTGGGTGTACCCGCGCGCCGCGAAGTAACCGAGGGAAACAATCGTCGCGTATCCTTTTTCCAACTTCATCGGTTCCGAGGGCGTATTTGAGTTGTCTCGATAGGGGCAGATCGGTCGCCCGTTGATGTATAGCGCATTGCGATCGTAGAAGTTGTCGTGCCGGAAACGGTATTCGCCGGGCACGTCAATTTTCAGAAAGCCCGCCACGGCGGCGTTCAGGTCTTGGGGAAATTTCCAATCGTCGATCGACGTGACAAGGAACGGAGTGCGCGGATCGCGGATCGGTTCGCCGAGATCCGCGGGTTCGACGAAGCCGCCGGTCGTAGTCGATTGAATCGTGGCATGCCGTGCATAGAGTTGGCCGAACAGACCGGGCTTTAACAGGCGTTCTTGCGCCGGCGTGAACGTCACGTTTGCCGTGCTCGCAAAGGTCGTCGTCAACGGGGGCGCTACGGACGTCGGCGGAGCCGGCGCGACCGGCGGCGCCGCGTTCGAACCCGAGGCCGTGAGCGTCGCCGGTCGGGTCGGAATCGTTTCTCCCGAGTTCTCGACCTGTTTTTGCGTCGGCGCCGACTTGGAGAAGGCGAGCAGTTCGGGCGGGGAATAGATCGTCAGCGGTTCGAGGTTTTGGGCGTCGAAGAACTGGATGAGCGAGTTGCCCATCCGGCCGCCGGTGATTTCCCATTTCACGGCATGTTCGCCTTTGGCGAGCGGCAGATTGAGGGAGGCGTTCTTCGATTTGTCGTCGCCGACCTGGCTGACCATCGTGCCGTTGACGTAGAGCTTGAGCCGGCCGCCGGTGCTCGAACCACCGGCGTGCCACACGGCAACATTAATGTCGGCCGGCACGTGCAGGACGCCGGCGAGCGTAACGGCGATCTGGCCCTTGCCCATGGCGTCGGCGACGGCGGGATCGCTACCGAGCGTTTCCATCGCCTTGTCGTGTTCGAACGTCTTGCCCGGCTCGTTCGTGAACAACACGCCGGCGTCTTGCTTGTTGACGGCCGCGCGTCCGACCAACTTCAATAATGAGCCCTTCGGCGGATTGAACGCCGGGAACCGCCGCTCGGGAACCGCAGGCGCCGAAGGTGCAGAGGCGGCCGCGGTCGTCGTCGATGCCGCCCCGTCCAACTTGCCGCCGCTCCACGTAATCGTGCACTCGGGCAGTTTCGCATGCAGTTCGTTGACGCCGGCTTCCGTCACCTTCGAGCCGGTGAGAATGAGCGATTTGAGATTGTGCAGACCTTCGAGCTTCTTCAAACCTGCGTCGGTCACTCCCATCGTGCCGCCGGTGAGGTTCAACTCCTTCAGCGTCGTCAGGTCCTTGACGTGATCCATTCCGGCGTCGGTCAGTTTCGTGTGATAACACCGCAAGACGGTGAGCGTCGCCAGGTTGCGGACCACTGCTAAGTCAGCGTCGGTGGCGTCGGTGCGATTCAGATCGATTGCCGCGATCGTAAAGGAACCGGCGGGCAGCGCCGACGCGGCGCGAATCTGCTGCGATGTCGACGGGCCGGTCACGATCGACACGACGCCGCCCAGTTCGAGCGCCTTCAGCGCCGCGGCGCGTTCGGCGGCCGGGTCGGGCGTGCGCGGGGCGGCAGGCGCGGTCGGTGCGGCAGTAATCGCCGCCGGAATCGTCATGTTTCCCCCGGCCAGTGCAAATTGCAACGCGGTGAAATCGAACGACACGTCGCCGTCATTGGCCAGGAAGAACTGGTCGGCTTGCGGACCGGGAAACGGGGGGCCGGTGAGTTGGGTGAAGTCGCCGCGGAACTCGTACAGTTGTTTGCCGTTGAAATCGACGCGAACCGAATCCTTCCGCACGGCACAGAGAAGGGTGAACGGTTGCTCCAGCGTCAGCTCCGGGTATTCGGCGAAATTCGGTTGCTTCGTAGTGCTTCCGTCGTTGATGCCGCAACTCGTGCGTCCGACGCGCACATAGACCTGTCGTCCTTGCGCGACCATGCCGAGATGGACTGCGGCCGAAGGTTGCGGGGCGCCGATCTGTTGGCCCGTCAGCAGCAGATCGTACTCGTCGCTCGGCGGAGCGTACGGGACTTGCACGACCGACTTCGGGCCGCCGCCGACGCGCACCGAGAGCGTCGCGCCGTTGCGGCTCCAGCTGCCTTTCACCTTGTTTTGCGGCAATCGGATCATGGCGAGCAGATCGATCGGATTGACGGCAGCGCTCGTCGCCGTCGGTGTCGCCGAAGTCGCCACGGCGGCGGCCGAGGGGCCGGCGACCGTGAGGCGAATGTTGCTCGCGTCGTTGGTTCCTTGATCCATCGGACCGATGATGAATGCCGCTTGGCCGACGGCCAAAGTCGCCGGGCAATTCGGATCAGTGTGCGGGGGATTCATTCCCATCGGCAGGCTTTCCGGAATCTTACCAGTGGCGACGAGCGTGCCGTTGAGCAAGAGCTCGTAATTCCCGGCGGCGTCGCAGCGGCTGACGACGGAATACTTAGTCGATTCGGCTAGCCGGAAAAACTGCGCGGCGGCGTCCGTTAACGTCAACTCAAAATGCGATCGCGTCCTCGCGCTGTAGACATATGGTCCATCCAAGCCCCAAGGTCCGCCGGGTACGCCCTGCGCCTTGTCCTTCCCTAGCACAATGCGGAAGTGGCCGGCGCCCAACGGATGAACGACGATGACGCCGTGGGCGGTGCCGGACCATTGGTAGTCGAATTGCCACATGGTGCCGCGCGATTGCCATTCCGGCGGCGCGGCGATCACAAAGCCGTTGGCCCCGCGTCGACCGTCGCCCGGCGCGCCGTCGAACGCAATCGCTTGCGGCACGAGTCCGGTCGGTTTCTTTTTCGCCTGCAACAAACTGCAAACCAACGCCGGATCGGCCGACGGCGCCGCGGAACTCGTCGTCGCGGCGCCGAACGTCGGCGAAGCGGCGGAAGTCGTCGCGGCGGGTGACGTCGGCGCGGATGCGGTCGCGGTTGGAGCGGCCGGTGTGGTCGTCGGCAAGGTGAAACTCACCGCCGAGGCCGACGGCGTCGCGACCGGAATCGGCGCCGTCGCCAGTTGCGGTTTCGCATCGGGTTGCACCGTGACGCTGCTGCCGTCGGGAACGAGAACGCGGGCCTGTTCGTTTCCTTCCTTATCGCGAATGATCAACCACACGCCCAAGGCGACGAGGATCGCACCGGCGCCGGCCGCGGCCACCAGCGGCGTCTTCGACTTGCGGCGGGGCGGGGCGGCCGCGCCCGTGCGCAGTTTTGCTCCGCCGGAAGCCGGCGTCGACGGGAACTGCGGAGCGATCGGAGCCGTCGGCACCACGGTCGCGGCCTTCGAGATGCCTTTCGCCATGGTCGGAGTCGTGACCGTCGTCATGCCGATGCCCGACAGACCTGCTGCCGAGCCGGGCGCTCCCGGCAGATTGGCGAGGCCGATGCCCGAACTCCCTGGCGCGCCGAAATCGATTCGGCTTAAACCGTCGGCCACCTCTTGCATCGTCGGCCGATGTTCCGGTTTCTTGGCGACCATGTGGGTGAAAATCGCTTCGACCTGCGGAGGGACGTCGGGCCGCACTTGGCGGAGCGCCGGAATCTGGTGCTCGCGATGGGCCAGGATTTTTTCGACGACCGTTTCGCCGTTGTACATCGTTTCGCCGGTCAGCAGGCGATAGAGCGTGCAGCCGAGTCCGTAGACGTCGCTCTTGGCGTCGGCGTGACGCGTGTTGAGCGCTTGCTCGGGGGCCATGTAATCGACTGTTCCCATCACGGCGCCGCTCTGCGTCAGTTCGGCTTCGGACATGGCCCCGCCGACGGTGTCTTCAAAACGGGCCAAGCCCATGTCGAGAATCTTGACCGTGCCGTCTTGGTCAACCAGCAGATTACCCGGCTTGATGTCGCGATGGATGACGCCTTTGCCGTGGGCAAAGGCAAACCCTCGCGCCGCCTGGGCGATGAAGTCGCACACTTGCTTAACGGGCAGCTTTCCTTGCTTCTTCAATAAGCTCGATAGATCCGGCCCATTGACGTATTCCATGACCAAAAAATGCACGCCGTCTTGCTCGCCGGCGTCAAATGCCGTGACGATGTTGGTGTGGGAAAGCTTGGCGGCCGCCCGTACTTCACGCTCGAACCGTTTCACGGCATCGGCGTTCTTCATGGCCGCCGCCGATATCACTTTGATCGCGACAATGCGATCCATTCGGCGGTGTCTCGCCTTAAAGACTTGGCCCATACCTCCAGCGCCGATGCGGTCGATCACCACGTGCTCGCCAAAGACCAAGTTCTTGGAGCGACCTTGGAGCGCGTTGAGCGCTTGGAATTTCGTCAGCTGCCCGGCGGTAACCAATTCGCGAGCCAAGGCCTGCGGGTCTTCGCGCTGATCGGCCGGGATCTTCTCCTGTACCGAGGTGAGGACATCGGCCGTGACGATGCCCGTGTCGGCCAGAGACTTCGCGAATTGCATCAATGTCAAACTCACTTGGGAACCCCCTGAGACGGCGGGCGGTGGTTCCACTTTACCCGATGTATGTTCCGGCACCAGTTTGGCCGCCGCCGACATGGCTTTACGGACCGCCGGGTGGGACGTATCGACGGAAGACGCAGCAACCTTACGGAGCGCCGCCCCCATGGTGTCTTGATCGCTCGCCAGATTGACGATCGTCGTTTGGCAATGCGGGCATTTTTCGAGGTGCGAGGAGATCTCGTCGGAGGAGGGCTCGTCGAGTTTCCCGGCGGCAAAATCGAGCAGCCGATGACGACCGGGGCAAACGGGGGGCATGACACACTGTCCTGGTTTACGACAAGGTTCGGGGCTATCACCCAGAACGTCGGCGTCTGACAAGAAATCTAGAACGAGGGAAGGGAGGACAGGGTTGTTCTATCTCCCGTCCTCAATCCTCCAGGTTTTGTAGCACCTTACGCAATCGCCGTAGCACGCGGCTTTTGCACTGGTAAGTATTTGCTACGGACAGCCCCAAAGCGGCGGCGACGTCGATCGGTGACTCATTGTTAACCGCCAATCGCCAAAACGCTTCCCACGTACGGTCGTTGAACTCGGCCCGAATCAGTTCCAGGCTTCCTCGGAAGACGATTCCTTGCTCTGTGGCATCGGCCTCGGTTCCAGGTTCAACGTTCAACAGATCGGGTGCCTCGGCCAGGGCGCGTTGAGCATCGTCGCCGCCGGCGGCGGCGGGTCGATTCCGCTGGGCCCGCGCCCAATCACGGAGCTTGTTGGTCGTGATCGTTCGCAGCCACCCGCGAAACGAGCCCTTGGCACGATCATGACAGAACCGTTCGATGCCCCGAGCGACGGCGCGAAACGTTTCTTGCAGCACATCGGCGGCATCTTCGTTTTGCAGGCCTGCGCGACGGCACCAATAGGTCACTAACGGACCGTAGACGTCGACGAACCGCCGCCAAGCATCCGCATCGCTAAGGCGAACTCGCTCCAGAAGTGTATGCGACGTTGATTCGCTTCCGTCTAATCGAACGCCCGAGGTCACAAATTCGCTCCAGAGTGTCCGCAATGTGCATAAATGAGTGTACTTGCCACAACTCGGCGTAGCACGTTTTTCTGCCTTTTGTCGACAAAAGGCGGTAGCAGAGTAGGCTGGCGATCGTGCCCCAAAAAAATTTTTGACGTGCGACCAACTTTCTGATTTAGGTGGCCGCCGTTGAAGAACTCGAACAACAGCGAGTTGGCGTTGACCGTCTGAGCGACTTATTCATTACGGAGTCGGCGGACGAACACCAATTGACGTACGTGCAATTCGTCGGCACGTACACGCCGCCGCGGTCGCGGACGATCACGGTTCGCGACCTGCACGAGAGCAACGAGTCGAGCGGATTCTCCGAGTCGGGCCATCGCTCGTATCAAGGGACGGGCAGCGGCAACTCGGTCTCTGGCGCGTTCTCGGAGACGACGACCGGCGCGGATATCCACGGGAGGTCTTCGCTCCGACAGACTTCCATACGGCCACACTTTGCGGAAATAACGTCTATGTCGTTGGATGCCTCGGTTATCCGGAACAGCGGCGGGTCGGACGAACTCCCGTTTATCGCTTGAAGTTGGATTGGTGGGAGATGGAAGCCTTCGAAGTGACAGGCGATGCGCCGGGCTGGATTCACCGCCATCAGGCACGCTATGAACCCTCTCGCGATACGCTTTGCATAACGGGAGGAATGATTTGGGTCGTCGCGGAAGATGAGAAGTCGAAGATCATTCCCAACGAAGAGCAGTTTGAACTGAACCTTTCTCGTCGGGAGTG
>JADMIO011827153.1_pt1 | contig 21791 bp, 17 predicted proteins | sample 8958161 | NCBI WGS metagenome assembly JADMIO01 (sample SAMN16585339, study PRJNA669376) | soil metagenome | isolation source: Crop rotation soil | place: USA: Cullars Rotation, Alabama | collected 2011
CTTTCCCCGTTATCGTGAAGGGCAGGAAGATCAACTGGGGGCGCTGGGCCTGGTTACTAATGCAGTGGTTCTGTGGAACACGCTCTATATGGAGGAAGCGTTGAGCTGGATGCGCCGTAATGGCGAAGAAATTATAGATGAAGATATCGCTCGGCTATCTCCCCTGATGCACGGGCATATCAATATGTTGGGCCATTATACATTCACGTTGCCAGAGGATATTTTAAAAGGGGAACTGAGAGCTCTAAATTTAAATATAAACAACGAATTATCTCCTTAACGTACGTTTTCGTTCCATTGGCCCTCAAACCCCGTATTCGTCGATCGGTTGCTGCCCGCGCACGGCGTCGATGCCACGCTCGGCTGGCCTTGCTTCTCGTGACCGAATCGCTCTCGCCGCCCGCGCCCGCCCGCGCGAACACGCGTCTCAACCTGACGCTCGCGCTGATCATGGTCGCCGTGCTGATCGTGATGCGCCTGGTGACCGGCGAGATCCCGGTCAACAACGGGCACGGCTGGGACGGCGGCGACTACGCCAAGGCAATCGAGGATGGCGTGCACACCGCCTCGGCGAACATCGCGTTGCGGCCGCTGGTGATTTGGGCCAACACTCCGCTCTTTCGGGTGCTCGGGTCGGCGGTCTCCGCCTTCCGGTGGATGAACGACCTCTACATCGGCCTGCTGGGCCTCGCCATCTGCCTGCTGTTCGATCGCTACAGCAACGACCGCCGCGTCAAGGTGCTGCTGATCCTGAACCTGTCACTGTGCGTCGCGACGATGAAATGCATCGCCTACTATCCCGTGCTGGTCGACGCCGGCGCCTACGCCGTGCTGATGCTGGCGATGACCGCGATCGCGGCCGACCGCCGGCGCCTGATCGTCCCGGCGACGATGGCCGCGGTGCTGGCGCGCGAGTTCTGCGCCGCGGCTGTCGTCTTCGGCGTCGTCCGTGATCTGCGGCGCCGCGTGCCGCTCGTGACCATCGCGCTGACCTACGTCCCCACGCTCGCGGTGTTCCTGCTCTGGCGCCGGCAGGTCTCGCGCCTCGCCGGTGACGCGGGGGCGTCGATGTGGACTGCCAGCCGGCTGCTGGAGAACCTGCGCTTCTGGCAGGAGCCGGTGTTCGTCACGTTCTTCTTCTACTTCGTCGGGACCGTGTTCGGCGGCATCAGCCTGTTCGCGCTGTCGTGCGGGCGGAGCACGGCGCGCCACTGGCGGCGCGAGCCGGAGTGGGCGCTGTTCGTGGCGATGATCGTCGGCGTGACGGCCGTCGGCGACGCCGACATCTGGCGCTATCTCGCCTACTGCTTGCCGGCCGCCGTCGTCGCCTTCGCCGTCGGCATGGATGCGCTCTCGCCGCGCCGGCGAGTGGCCGCCGGCGTCGTCGTCTCGCTGGCCACGCTGATCACCCAGCGCCCCTGGCAGGCGATGACGGTGCCGCTCTATTTCCGCGACTGGTTTCCCTATTACCTGCAGAAGGGGGGAGTCCCGCTCGACGAGCCCGTCGATCTGTGGCCGACGTGGGCATGGCGGCTGTTCGCAACCCTGGCGCTCTTCCTGGCGCTCGGGTTCGTCGCCCAGACGACGCTGCCGGCGCCTCTGTCGGGTCGGACATCACCGGACGGAGCGCCTCGGGGAGCCGCGTCATGACGATCGCGCATCCCGTGCGTCTCTCCATCATCACGCCCGCGTTCAACGAGAGCGCCAATCTGGTGGCGTTGCACGCCCGGCTGACCGCGGCGATGGACGTGTTGCGGCTGGAGTGGGAGTGGGTCGTCGTCGACGATCATTCGCCGGACGCGACGTTCGCGGTGGTGCAGCAGCTGGCGGCGCGCGATCCGCGGGTCCGCGGGATCCGGCTGGCGCGCAACGCCGGGTCGCATCTGGCGATCACCTGTGGGCTGCATCACGTGCGCGGCGACGCGGCCATCATGATGGCCGCCGATCTCCAGGACCCGCCCGAAACCATAGCGACGATGCTGGCGCAGTGGCGGCAGGGTGCGCAGGTCGTCTGGGCGGTCCGCCGGCAGCGTCCGCAGTCGTGGTACGGCGGCGGGTTTGGCACGGTCTACTACTGGATCATGCGCCACGTGGTGGGCATGAAGGAGATGCCGGCACAGGGCGCCGACTTCTTCCTGATCGACCGCGTGGCCATCGACGCGTTCAAGCAGTTCGCCGAGCGACACGTGAGCGTGCTGGCGCTGATCACCTGGCTCGGGTTCCGGCAAACCTACATCGAGTACGACAAGCAGCCGCGCGCCGCCGGGCGGTCGGGCTGGACGCTGGCCAAGAAGATCAAGCTGGTGGTCGATTCCGTCACCGCCTTCTCCGATGCCCCGATTCGCGCCTGTTCGTACGCCGGGGTGGGATTGATGGCGGCCGGCGTGGTGCTGGCGCTGGCCGGTGTGCTGATGTCGGCCTCGCCCGCCGTCCTGCTGGTGATTGCCGCGGTGGTCGCCTGCACCGGTCTGCAGCTGCTCGCGCTCGGGGTGGTTGGCGAGTACGTTTGGCGGGCACTCGACGAGGCGCGGCGCCGTCCGCCCTACCTCATTGAGGCGCTCGCCGGCGCGTCCGAGGGACCCTGGATCGCCGGGGAGGTGCGGGCCCCTGGGGCCGTATATGATGGCGGCGGGACCCCTCCGGTCGAGGCGCCTGAGCATTGAGCTCCGCGCCGGAGGTTCGAACCCGGTCGTCGGCGTCTATCAAGTAGAATTGAAAGCCTTTAATCCCGGAATTCGAGGACGACAGCAGAGCCATGGTTGGGACACCCGCACCGCTGATGGCCGAGTCGCGGCCTGATAACGCATGATCGACTGTATCGCCGGCTACCATCTGAACCCGTGGACGTGTGGCATCGCGAAATTCAACGCGATTCTCGCCAAGTACCTCACGACGCCGGTGGTTGGCATCCGGGCGGTCGAGCTTGGGAACTACGAGCGGCCGCTCCTGTCGATCAAGCTCTCCGAGTTCAGCGACGAGGATGCCGCCGACCTGAACGTCTGGTGTGCCGCCCACGCCGGCCGGTTCGAGCTCTTCCTGCACGCCTTCGACGGCACCGAAATAGAGAAGTGCCTGGTGGCGAACGCCGCCCGGGTCTACTGCGGCAACAGCGAGCTGTTCAACCAGCTGCGGCCCGTCCGCCCGGACATCCAGGAGCTGTTCTGCCCGGGCACCATTCTCAGCCCGCAGCGGTTCCACCGAACAGAGGTGTCGGTCTTCACCTTCGGCATGGCGCACAAGATCCGGGTGCCGCTGTACCGCCGGCTGCGCGACCTGCTGGACGCCACGGGCAAGACTTACTCGATCTACGTATCGACGGCGCTGCACGAGAACACCAGTTTCGACGACTCGTTCGTCGTCCGGTTCGAAGAGCTGCAGGCGCTGTTCAACGGGCAGGTCTATTTCATGGGCTACCTGTCGGACACCGCCGTCTTCAATCAGTTGATGGACTGCACGTATCTGGCGGCGTTCTTCGAACGCGGCCTGCGCGCCAACAACACCACGGTGAACGCGGCGATGGAATGCGGCTGCGCCGTCATCACCAACCTCGACGAACATTCGCCGGCCGGCCTGGCTCACATGAAGAACGTGATCGACATCAACGCCTGCGACCGCCTGCCCGACACCGAGCAGACGCAGCGCATCGGCCAGGCGGCGCGGCAGATCGCTCTCGAACAGTACGGATGGGAGCAGCTCGTCAACCAGCTGCGCCCGGTAGTGCGGACATAAGTCCGGCTGGCGCGGTGTGGCGATGTCAGCCACCTGCGACGAACGGCCGGCCACCAACACGTGGAGAAGGACCATTGGCGGGCACACTGAAGATCGGCGCTCACGAAGTCGGCGACCATACGCCCTGCTATGTGATTGCTGAAATCGGCCACAACCACCAGGGCAGCGTGGCCAAGGCGCGCGAGCTGTTCCGCGAGGCGAAGCTGGCGGGCGCGCATGCGGTCAAGCTGCAGAAGCGCGACAACCGCGGCCTCTACACCCGCGCTGCCTACGGCAAGTCGTACGACAACGAAAACAGCTTCGGCGCCACCTACGGCGAGCATCGGGAGTTCCTCGAGTTCGGGCTCGATGAGTACAAGGAGCTCCAGGCCTATGCCCGTGAGCTCGGCGTCGACTTCTTCTCCACCGCATTCGATCTCAAGAGCGCCGACTTCCTCGCCGCGCTCGACGTGCCGGCCTACAAGATCGCGTCCGGCGACTTGAAGAGCACGCCGCTGCTCGAGCACGTGGCCCGTCTGGGTAAGCCGATGGTGGTCTCCACCGGCGGCGCCCTCATCGAGGACGTGCAGCGCGCCTACGAGACGATCATGCCGATCAACCCGCAGCTGGCCATCCTCCAGTGCACCGCCGGCTACCCGGCAGCATTCGAGGAGCTGGACCTGCGCGTCATCAGCACGTATCGCGAGCGCTTCCCGGAAGCGGTGATCGGCTTCTCCAGCCACGACAACGGCATCTCGATGCCGGTGGCCGCCTTCATGCTCGGCGCGCGTATCATCGAAAAGCACTTCACCCTGAACCGCGCGATGAAGGGCACCGACCACGCGTTCTCGCTCGAGCCGGTCGGCTTGCGCAAGATGGTGCGCGACCTCGAGCGCACCGCCAAGGCGATGGGCGACGGACAGAAGAAGGTCTACGAGAGCGAGCGCGCCCCGATCCTGAAGATGGGCAAGAGCCTGGTCGTCGCCCGTGACGTGCCGGCGGGTCACGTCCTCACACGCAATGACATCGTCATGAAGTCGCCGGCTGGTGGCATCCCGCCGTACGAGCTCGACTCGGTGGTGGGCCGCATGACGCTCAAGCCGCTGTACGAAGACGACTTCCTCACGCTCGACGTGCTGAGCAAGCCGAACCCCCAGCTCGCGCGTTCGTGAGCAACTGGTTCAGCCTCGAGCAGCAGATCGCCGTCGTCACCGGCGCCTGCGGCAAGCTCGGCCCGATCTGGATCGACGCGCTTCTCGACGGCGGTGCCACCGTGGCGGCGCTCGACCTGCCGGGGACGCGTCCCACTCCGGCGTTCGACGCCGTCGCCGCGCGCGGCGGCGATCGCGTACGCCGGTTCGACTGCGATATCACCAGCCGGCCTTCGATCGAAGCGGCCGCCGCCGCCGTCGTGGAGACGCTTGGCGAGCCGACGGTGCTGGTGAACAACGCCGGCATCGACCAGCCGCCCGACAGCCCCAAGGGCCGGCATCAACTCACCGACCTGCCGCTCGACGACTTCCGCCGCATGGTGGAAGTGAACCTGCTCGGGACGTTCCAGGTGATTCAGGTGTTCGGCGGCCGCATGGCGGCGGCGCGAGACGGGTCGATCATCAACATCGGATCGCTCTATGCCTCGGTGTCGCCGGATCCGAATTTCTACGCCCATCTGGCCGGCAACGCCCCGTTCATCAAGTCTCCGGCGTATGGCGCGTCGAAGGCCGGCGTGGTGAACCTCACCAAGTTCTTCGCCACCCACTGGGCGGCCAGTGGCATCCGCGTGAACACGCTGTCGCCCGGCGGTGTGCTCGCGGGTCAGGACGAACAGTTCAAGGCCAAGTACGGCGCGCGCGTGCCGCTGCAGCGGATGGCGGTTCCCGACGACCTCAAGGGCCCGCTGGTGTTCCTCGCCTCGAAGGCGTCCGCGTATGTGACCGGTCACGAACTGCGTGTCGAGGGTGGATTCACGGCGTGGTAGCGATGCGTCCGCGCCGTGCACGCCGGTCGAAGGCCGAGTGAAAGCTCCGGTAGAAGCATGACGATCACCAGCACGGTCACCCCGCCGCGTCAGGGGCTCCTCGACTGCCCGGCGGTCATCCCGAATCAGATTGGCGCCGAGGATGCCGCCGCCACCGGCGGCCGGACATTCGACAAGATCAATCCGGCGGACGGCCGCGTCATCTGCCAGGTGGCGCGCTCGACTGCCGCCGACGTCGATCGGGCGGTGCGCGTCGCCCTGCAGGCACAGCCAGCGTGGGCGGCGCAGACGGTGGTCAAGCGCGGCGACATCCTTCGCCAGATCGCGATGCTGATGCGCGAGCACCGCGACGCCATCGCCTCGCTGGTGTCGCTCGAAACGGGGAAGTCGAGGAAGGACGCGCTCGGCGAAACCGACGCCGCGATCGAGATGGGCTTCTTCGTCGCCGGCGAAGGGCGACGTTTCTACGGCCAGACGACGACGAGCGCGGTGCCGAACAAGGCGGCGATGGTCGTGCGCCAACCGCTCGGCGTCACCGGCTTGATCATCGCGGCCAACACGCCGATCGCCAACGTCGCCTGGAAGGCGTTCCCCGCCCTGCTCTGTGGCAACGCGGCGATCCTCAAGCCGGCTGAAGACACGCCGCTGTCGGCATGGGCCTTCGGCGTGCTCGCCCGCCTGGCCGGCGTACCCGACGGCGTCTACACCACGCTGCACGGCATGGGCGATGAAGCCGGCGCACCGCTCGTCGAACACCCGGACGTCGCGCTCATCAGCTTCACCGGCTCCACCGACGTCGGCCGCTGGATCGCCGCCACTGCCGGTCGCCGTCTCGCCAAGATCTGTCTCGAACTCGGCGGCAAGAATCCGCTCATCGTGTGTGACGATGCCGATCTGGCGAATGCGGTGACGTGGACGATCGGCTCCGCTTTCAGCAATGCCGGGCAGCGCTGCGCCGCCGGCAGCCGCATTATCGTGTTCGACGCGGTCTACGACCGCTTCAAGGCGATGCTGGTCGAGAAGGTGCAGGCGTTGAAGGTGGGCACCGGCGATGCGGACGACTTCGGTCCCGTGATCAACGGCGAGCAGATGACCAACATGCTCGCGGCGGTGGAACGGGCCGCGGCCGCGGGTGCGGCGGTGGTGACCGGCGGGCAGCGATTGACCGGCGGCGCATACGGCGAGGGCTTCTTCGTTGCCCCGACGATCGTCGAGCGTGTCGGCGGCAACGACGAGATCTCGCGCAGCGAGCTGTTCGGTCCGATCACGTGCCTCTATCGGGTGCGCGATTTTGAAGAGGCGATCGCGCTCGCCAACGATTCGCCATTCGGTCTCACCGCCGCGATCCACACGCAGAACATCAATCGCGCGATGACGTTCCTGAACCGGATCCAGTCTGGCGTGGCGGTGGTCAACGGTGGCACCTACGGCAGCGAACCGCACATGCCGTTCGGCGGGCTCCGGCAGTCGGGCAACGGCTGGCGCGAGGCCGGGACCCAGGCGCTCGACGTCTACTCGGACCTGAAGACGATCTACATCAATCACAATCCGGCTGGCGTGTAACGTCAGAAGACAGAATTCAGAATTCAGAATTCAGAAGACAGGGTCGGATGCAAGGAGTTCCCGGACAACCAGCGGCGAGCGAGGAGACCGGCACCACTCTGTCTCCTGACGCCTGTCTCCTGTCTCCTGCCCCATGACTCCATCCGCCGTCGCGTTGATTCCAGCACGCCAGGGCTCGAAGCGCGTACCTGGTAAGAACGTCCGGTCGCTCGGCGGGCATCCGATGATTGCCTATACGATCGCCGGAGCGCTCGACAGCGGCGTGTTCGACGCGGTGATCGTCTCGACCGATTCGGAGGACGTGGCGGCGATCGCGCGGCATTATGGCGCCGAGGTGCCGTTCCTGCGGCCGGCGGCCATGGCCGGTGACACCTCGCCGGACATCGAGTGGATTGCTCACACGCTCGCCGAGCTGACGCGGCAGGGGCGCGAGTGGGACGTGTTCAGCCTGCTGCGCCCGACCAGCCCGTTCCGTTCGGCGGACACGATCCGGCGGGCCTGGCGGCAGTTCGTGGCGCAGGAAGGGGTCGACTCGCTGCGCGCGGTCGAGAGGTGCACGCAGCATCCTGGCAAGATGTGGGTGGTGCGCGGCGAGCGGATGTTTCCACTGTTGCCGTTCGGCACGCCGGTGCCGGCGGCAGAGGGACGAGAGGCGTTCGAGCAGCCGTGGCACAGCACCCCCTATCAGGCGCTGCCCCGGGTGTACGTGCAGAACGCCTCGCTCGAGATGGCGTGGGTGCGCGTCGTCGTCGAGAAGCACACGATTGCTGGGGACGTCCTGGTACCGTTCATTACCGACGAGTATGAAGGCTTCGACGTGAACGACCCCGTCGACTGGATGCTGGCCGAACGCCTGGTGGCCGACGGTACCGCCCAGTTGCCCCCGGTGAAGCAGCCGGCGTATTCGTAGGCCGGCCCTTTACGGGCCGCCGTGCAGGAGCCCGGAGCCCGAAGCCCGGAGCCGGATAAGAATCAGACATGGGTGACCTTCAGACCGATCAGGGAGAGAGCCTCGAGCTTCTCTTCATTCCTCCCTCCGAGTTTCAGCGCGTGGCGACGGCCGCGGCGCCGGCGACGGCGCGTGTGGCCGCGTTTGCCGCGCTCGCCCGGATCAACACCCTGTCGATGATCGCGGGCGCCTGGTCGGGGCACATCGGCACGAGCTTCAGCTCGATCGAGATCATGAGCTGGCTGTTCCTCAACGAGTTGCGCGATCTCGATCGCGGTCCCGAGCAGGCAGACGTGTTCTTCTCCTCGAAGGGACACGACGCGCCGGCGCTCTACAACGTGCTCATCGGCCTCGGGCTGCTGCCGGCGCATCTGCTGTATCAGTTGCGCCGTCTGCACGGCCTGCCGGGCCACCCGCACGTCGAGACGCCGTTCATCCAGGCGAATACCGGGTCGCTCGGTATGGGCATTTCGAAGGCGAAGGGGATGGCGATTGCCAACCGCCTTGCCGGGACGCCGCGCCGCATCTTCGTGCTCACCGGCGACGGCGAGCTCCAGGAAGGCCAGTTCTGGGAGTCGCTCGGGTCGGCGGTCAACCGTCGTCTCGGGGAGATCGTCGCGATCATCGACCACAACAAGATCCAGTCCGATACGTGGGTGCGCGAGGTCAGTGACCTCGGTGACGTCGAGGCCAAGCTGCGCGCGTTCGGCTGGCACGTCGTCCGCGTCGACGGCCATGACGTGGCGGCGCTCGAGCAGACGTTCCGCGCGCTCGACGCCGTCACCGACCTGCCCAAGGCGATCATCGCCGACACGGTGAAGGGCAAGGGCGTCAGTTTCATGGAAGGTCCGTCGCTCAAGTCCGGCGAGCTCTACGCATATCACTCCGGCGCGCCGCCCGAAGCGAAGTACGTCGCCGCGATGCAGGAGTTGCGCGCCAGCGCCGACAGTCTGGTGGCGGCCATTGGGCTCGGTACGCTGGCGACCGAGACGCGGGTGCGGAATCCGCGCCGCGAGCCGCGCGCCACCGACAATCTGGTGGCCGCATACGAGAAGGCGCTCGTCGAGCAGGCGGAGAAGCGGCCCGACCTCATCGCGCTCGACGCCGATCTCGTGAAGGATTGCGGCCTCGTCTCGTTCGCGACGCGGTTTCCCGAGCGGTTCGTCGAGTGCGGGATCGCCGAGCAGGACATGGTGTCGATGGCCGGCGGCATGGCGCGTCGCGGCGCGCTGCCGATCGTGCACTCGTTTGCCTGCTTCCTCGCCGCCCGCCCCAACGAGCAGATCTACAACCAGTGCAGCGAGCGCTCCAAAGTGATCTATATCGGGTCGCTCGCCGGCGTGATTCCTGGCGGACCGGGACACTCGCACCAATCGGTACGTGACATCTCCGCGCTCGGCGCGATGCCGAACATGGTGCTGGTGGAACCGAGTGCCGAGGCCGAAGTCCGCGCCATCGTCGATCACCTGGTGAACACGGTAGCGGAGAGCGCATACCTGCGGCTGGTGTCGGTGAAATGGCCGCTGCCGTTCACCTACCCGGCCGATCATCGCGTGCAGGTGGGCAAGGGCTGGGTCGTGCGCGAGGGTCGGGACGCGGTCGTCTTCGCCTATGGGCCGTGGCTGCTGTCGCACGCCGTCGAGGCGGCCGAGCAGATCGCGGCGTCGGGTGGACCGTCGATCAAGGTGGTCAACCTGCCGTGGCTCAATCGCGTCGACAGCGCCTGGCTGGCGAGCGTGATCGTCGGCAGTCGCGTGGTCATCACGCTCGACAACCACTATCTTCAGGGCGGCCAGGGCGAGATGCTGGCGGCGGCGATTGCCACGCACAAGATCGATCTGGCCGCACACGTGACCAGCATCGGCGTGACCGAGCTGCCCGAGTGCGGTACCAACGACGAAGTGCTCGGGTATCACGGTCTCGATGTGGCCGGATTGGTCACCCGATTCAATGCCGCGCTCGGCATCCACCGGCCAGGCCAGGTTCCCCAGCCCGCATGATCGTGCAGATGCAATGAACACTGTTGTTTTCTGGGATATCGACGGCACGCTGCTCACCACCGGCAAGGCCGGCGTGCCAGCGTGGGAACAAGCCGTGCGCGAGACGACTGGGCACGAGTTCCAGCTGTCGTCGATTCGCGTGCCGGGCTTGACCGACTATCAGATCGCCGTGAAGACGTTCGAGCAGCTCGGGTTCGTCGCGGACGAGGCAACGCTGCGGCGGATGGTTCGGCGCTACGAAGACCTGTTGCCGTCGACGCTGCCGCTCAAGCACGGGCGCGTGCTGCCCAACGTCCGGGAGATTCTCGAGGCGCTGCGCGATCGGACCGACGTGCGCTCGTACCTGCTCACCGGCAACACGCGCGGTGGCGGCAGTGCGAAGCTCACCCACTACGACCTGCTGCGGTACTTTCCCGACGGCGCGTTCGCGGAGGACACGCGTCCGCGTGCGACGATTGCCGAACGCGCGTTGCAGCTGGCCCGCCGTGTCGGCCCGTTCGACGATGACCAGGTCTTCGTGATTGGCGATACACCGCACGACATCGAGTGCGCCAACGCCATTGGGGCGCGGACGATCGCCGTGGCAACGGGCGGCTATACGCTCGACGAACTCGAGGCGCACCGGCCCTGGCGGCTGGTTGCCGAGCTGCCGGGGGTCGCGGACTTCTTCACGATGCTGGGACTCGCCGCGACCCAGACCGCGCCGGCGTCTACCGAACAGGGAGCATCCGGGCGACGGTCATGAAGCACGGCATCCGCAAGCTGCCGACGCTCTGGCGTGCGACCCGGTTGGCCCGGCGTTGGTACTTCGCGCGGACCGGCGCGTATCCCGACTGGCGCCCGATCATCGACGGACAGCCTGAAGTGTGGCGCGCGGCGCGCGCCGCCGCGCAGGGCGGGCCGCGGGTCCTGCTCGCGTCGGCGATCGGCTCGTATGCCCACGCGGTGACGCTCGAGAGCGCCCTGGCCGCGGCCCTGACGTTCCGTGGCGCCGACGTCCACGTCCTGCTTTGCGACGGCTCGATGACCGCGTGCGCCGAGTGCGAGGCGTCGCTCTATCCCGACGTCGCCCGCTTCGTGGCGCAGGGACCGTCCCGCGACCTCTGTCGCGATTGCCGGTGGCCGGCCGAGCGCGTGTACGAGCAGCTCGGGATCACCGTGCACCGCTACGCCGACTATCTCACCAGCGACGAGCAGGCCCAGGCACGGGAGATCGCGCGGTCGTTGCCGTCGGCGCAGTTGCAGGGCTACGCCCTCGATGGCCTGGCGATCGGCGAGCATGCCCACGCCGGCGCGCTGCGCTTCTTTGCCAGTGGCACCCTCGAGGACGAGCCGTACGGCGAGGCCGTGCTGCGCCGGTACCTCGAGTCCGCGCTCCTCGTCGCCTTCGGCACGCGCCGCCTGATGCGGGCGCAGCGGTTCGAGTCGGCCGTGTTCACCCACGGCATCTATGTGCCCTGGGGCATCGTCGGCGAGGTGGCCCGGCAGGAGCGCGTGCGGGTGTCGACCTGGAACGTCGCCTACCGCAAGCGCCGGTTCATCTTCAGTCACGACGACACGTATCACCACACGCTGTTGACCGAGCCGCAGGAGCACTGGGACGACCTCGACCTGACGCCGGCCCAGGATCGCGAGCTGACGCAGTACCTCGCCAGCCGCCGCGACGGGTTGTTCGACTGGATCGTGTTCCACCGGCCGACGCAGCAGAACCAGGGCGATATCGCCAAGCAGGCCGGCGTCGATATGACGAAGCCGGTGATTGGCCTGCTCACCAACGTGTCGTGGGACGCGCAGCTGCACTATCCGGCGAACGCGTTCCCCAACATGCTCGAGTGGCTGGTGCAGACGTGCGCCTACTTCGCCACGCGTCCCGACTTGCAGCTGCTGATCCGCATCCATCCGGCGGAGATCAGCGGCTTCCCCCCGTCGCGCCAGCCGATTCTCGCCGAGCTCCGCAAGCGCCTGCCGCAGCTCGCCCCGAACATCATCGTCGTGCCGCCGGAGAGCGGCATGAGCACGTACGCGCTCATGTCGTTGTGCGATGCCGCCATCATCTACGGCACGAAGATGGGCGTTGAGCTGACGAGTGTCGGCCTGCCGGTGATCGTCGCCGGCGAGGCCTGGATCCGGAACAAGGGGCTGACGCACGACGCGAGCACCGCAGCCGAGTATTTCCGGATTCTGGAACGGCTCCCGTTTGCCAGCCGTCTCGGGCCGGCGCAACTCGCCCGCGCGCGCCGCTACGCGTATCACTTCTTCTTCAACCGCATGATCGAGCTGCGCTTCATCGCTCCGAAAGCCGGGTATCCCATCTACCGGCTGAAGCTCGCCTCGCTCGACGACCTGCTGCCGGGGCGTTCCGCCGGCCTCGACACCATCTGCGACGGCATCCTCGGCAAGGGACCGTTCGTCCTGCGTGAAAAGGGTCAACGGTCGTCCGAGCTGGTCAGCTCGTGACCCCGCCCGTGCGACCCCGGCTGTTCCCGCCAGCCTGCTGAGCGTACGCCCGTACGTGTCCCCTCGGGCCCGAATTGAGTAAGCTCGTTCGCTGGAACCCGAGCTCAGCACGTGTCTCTGTATCTCATCGCTTTCGTCGTCGCGACCGCCACTGGAGTGGCGTTGAGCGGGCTTGTCCGCCGGGTGGCGCTCCGCGCCCAGGCGGTGGTTCCGCCGCGGCCCGATCGCTGGCACCAGGCGCCGACGCCGACCATGGGCGGGGTCGGGATCGCCATGGCGACGGTGCTCGGGTTCGTCGTCATCCTGTGGCGGCCCGATCAATTGGGGGCGATGGAGCCGTGGATCCCGGTGCTCCTGGCGGCGCTGGCGATGTTCGTCGTTGGCGTGTTCGACGACCGCCTGCAGCTGTCGCCCGTCGCCAAGCTGGTGGCGTCACTCGCGATCGGGGCGTTTCTGGTGTTCGCGCTGGCCGGCGTCGAGCCCTACGGCGCGCTGCCGTGGTTCTACACGCTGGTCGGCACCATCTGGTTCGCCGGCGTGTGCCACGCGCTCAATCTGCTGGACAACATGGACGGTCTGGCGGCGGGCGTGGCCCTGATTGCCGCCGGCTTCCTTGCGTTCCTGCTCGGCAATCCGCTCGGCGTTGGCCTGGTCCTGCTCCTGACCTCGCTTGGCGGTGCGCTGCTTGGATTTCTCTTCTGGAACCGGCCGCCGGCCCGCCTGTTCATGGGCGACTGCGGCAGCCTCTTCATCGGCGCGCTGCTGGGCGCAGCGTCGTTGGTGCCGGTGTTCCATACGCGCATCGCGTTCGTCAGCCCCACCGTCCTCGTCGCGCTGATTCTCGTCGTCCCGCTCTTCGACACGGCGTTCGTCCTGGTGCTGCGGCGCCTGGCCGGCCGCAAGGCGACGAAGGGCGGCACCGACCACGTGTCGCACCGGCTGGTGTCGCTTGGCTTTTCGGAGCGGAGCGCGGTCCGGACGCTGTATCTGTTCGGGCTCGTTGGCGGCGGCACGGCCTGGGCGCTCGTCGCCGGCAGCGCGATGCTGCCGATCGTGGCGGCGTTCGGCGTGCTCGTGATCCTGCTCGGCATCTATCTCGCGCGCGTGCCCGCGTACAACGCCCAGGACTTCATCGCGCTCCAGAAATCGTCATTCGCCCCGTTCCTCAAGGACCTTGCGTTCCGCTGGCACGCCGGGCAGGTGATGCTCGACTTCGTGCTGATCGCCGTCTGCTACTACGCGGCATATCGCCTGCGGTTCGACTACCCGCTGCTCGACACGTTCCTGCCGTACTTCACCGCCTCGTTGCCGGTGGTGCTCGGTTGCAAGTTGGCGGCACTCTACCTGTCAGGGCTCTACCAGCGCTCCTGGGAAACCTTCGGCCTGCGCGACCTGACCGCCGTGGCGCGCGGCGTCGGCTTCGGCTCGTTGCTTGCGGCGAACATGGCCGGGTACCTCTATCGCTTCCAAGGGTTCTCCTACGGCGTCTTCGTCATCGACGCCATGCTCCTCGGCATCGCCATCGTTGCCACCCGCGCCTCGTTCCGCACCATGAGCCTGGTCGCTGCCACACGGAGCAAGCGCAGCCGCCGGATCCTGGTCTACGGTGCTGGCTCGTTCGGCCAACTCCTGGTCCGGGAGATGCGCGCCAATAGCGACTGGAACATGAACCCCGTCGCCTTCATAGACGACGACCCGATGAAAGCGCAGCGCTGGATCAATGGCGTCCCCGTCCGCGGCGCGCTGGGTGCGCTCGAAGACACGATGAAGCGCTACGCTGTCGACGAAGTGGTGCTCAGCAGCCCGTCGATCAACGGCAGCGTGGAGAAGCGAATCAGAGAGGTCTGCGGCTCCCTGCAAAGGCCTCTGCGCCGGCTGCATATGGAGATTCGCTAGGGCAAAGGTCAAAGGTCAAAGGTCAAAGGTCAAGGGTCAAAGGGCACGCCTTCGGCGTAGGTCTTGGGTACCAGGTTCAAGGTCTCAGGTTGTTGTTGCTGCTCCAACCTCACGACCTGGCCGCGGCCAGACCTGTCACCTAGCACCTCGAACCTGAACCTAGGACTTGAAACCTAGCAACCTTGCCTTTGACGTTTGAGCCTTGACCTTTGACCTGCTTCGCGTCGGCATAGACGGCCGCACGTTCGCGTCGCCAGCGGCTGGCGTCCGACGCTACGTAAACAGCCTCGTCGCCGCTCTTCGTCAGGAAGGCGGCGTCGAGGTCGTAGCGCTCGGCGGCGACCCGGCGTCGGTGCCATCAGGCCTGGCTCACATCGCGGAATCGTCGCATCCTCCGACGAATCTCGGTTGGACGCTGGTCGGGCTGCCGCGCGCGGCGGCGCGGGGCAAGGTGGACGTGATTCATGCGCCGGCGTACACCGCGCCGTTCTGGGCGCCGGCGCCGGTCGTGTTGACGATTCACGACGTCAGCTACGAGCGGCATCCGGAGTGGTATCCGTATCGTCGCGACTGGGCGAGGCGCGCGTTCTATCGGCGGAGCGCCCGCAGCGCGGCGCACATCGTCACCGACTCGACGTTCTCGGCGAAGGAGATCGTTGCGGCTTACGGCCTGCCGCGCGAGCGCATCACGGTCGTGCCGCTTGGCGTCGACCCGTCGTTCGCGCCGGCGCCACCCGGTTTCGTGGCCGATCTACCGACTGGCCTCTCCACGCCGTTTCTGCTGCACGTCGGCGATCTGCACGAGCGCCGCAACCTCATGGTCGTGCTCGAGGCGGTCCTGCGTGCGCGCCAGCAAGCGGGCGTGGCTCCCGGCCTGTCGCTCGTGCTCGCCGGAATCGACCGCGGCGTCGGCGACGCGCTCCGCGCGATGGCGGTTGCCAACGATGCCGCCGATGCGGTGGTTCCGCTGGGACCGGTGGGTGATGCGTTGCTCGACACGCTGTACAAGGGCGCCGCGGCGCTGGTCTATCCATCGTTGTACGAAGGCTTCGGCCTGCCGGTCCTCGAGGCGATGGCCAGCGGCACGCCGGTGATCGGGTCGCGTGCGGCGTCGATTCCCGAGGTGCTCGGCGACGCGGGCATCCTGCTCGATCCGCGAGCCGTCCTCGCCTGGACCGATGCCATCGTCAGGGTGACCACCGACGAGACGCGGCGGGCAGACATGAGGGCGAAGGGACTCGCACGCGCGGCGACATTCACCTGGGCGGGCACCGCGCGGGCCACGGTTGGCGTCTACCGCCGCGTGGTGGCGAACCGCCGATGAGCACGACCCCGGACGTCTCGATCGTCATCGTCACCTGGAACGGGAAGCGTCATCTCGACGCGTGCCTGTCCGCGGCGTCGCGGCAGGCTGGCGTCGACGCCGAGATCGTGCTCGTCGACAACGGGTCGTCGGATGGCACCGTCGACTACGTGCGCGAGCGTTTCCCGCATGTGGTGGTCGTCGCGTCGCCGACCAATGAGGGATTTGCCGGCGGAAACAATGCCGGCGTGCGCGTCGCGCGCGGGCGGCTCATCGCCCTCCTCAACAACGACACGATTGCCGACGACGGCTGGTTGCGGGCGCTGATGCAGGGGCTGGACGAGGCCGGCGGCTTCACGCTCGTCACCTCGCGGATCGTCTACATGCACGCCCCGGATATCATCGACAGTGCCGGTGATGGGCTCCTGCGCTGGGGCGGCGCCTTCAAGCGGCTGCACGGCGCGCCGGCGGCGATGGCGCTGGTGAGTGGCGAGGTCTTCGGCGTCTGCGGCGCGGCGTGTCTGTTGCCGAAGGCTGTCTTCGACGAGCTCGGCGGGTTCGACGACGACTTCTTCGCCTCGCATGAGGACGTCGATCTCTCGTATCGGGCGCGGTTGCTCGGCTATCGGTGCCGCTATGTTGCCGACGCCGTCGTGCGGCATCATGGCAGCGCGACACTCGGTCGTGTGAGCGCCTTTTCCGTCTTTCAAGGGCAACGCAATCTGGAGTGGATGTATTTCAAGAACACGCCGGGAGGGTTGCTCTGGCGCACGCTTCCCGGCCACGCGATCTACAACGCGGCCGCGGCGGTGCACTTCGCCCGTCTCGGTCTGCTGATGCCCTTCCTGCGTGCCAAGCTGGCCGCGATCGCGGGACTCCCGCGTCTCTTGAAGAAGCGCGCGCTGGTGCAGCGCTCGCGCCGCGTCGACAGTCGGACGATCTGGGCCCACCTCGAGCCGCGCTGGCTCGCGGTGAAGCGACGGGAGAAGGCCTTTGACGTCGGCCTCGCGGGGGGCACGAAGTGACGCCTGAAGTCGCAGCGCTGATCGTCAACTACAACGCCGGCCCAGAGCTTCGCCACGCCCTTCAGTCGCTGGCGGACGAAACCACCGGCCGCCCATGGGAAGTGGTGGTGGTCGACAATGCCTCCCGCGACGGCAGCAGCGCCGTCGTCGACGAGTTCGCCCCCGCCGCGCGCCTGCTGCGCAATACCGAAAACGTCGGCTTCGGCCGCGGCATCAACCAGGCGCTGCGCGCCACGACCGCGCCGCTCATCGTCATCATGAATCCTGACTGCCGCCTCGCGCCCGGCGCGCTGACCACGCTGGAGGCGGAGCTGCTGTCGTACGACGACTGTGCCATCGTCGGCCCACGGATTCTGAATCCCGATGGCTCGGTGCAGGGCAGCGCGCGCGGCGATCCGGACATGCTGACCGGCCTGTTCGGCCGAACCGCGAAGCTACGGCGATGGCTGCCGTGGCTGAGCGTGTCGAAGCGGAACGTGGTGAACGATCACGTCTACGACGCGCACGCCAGCGTGATCGTCGACTGGATGTCCGGCGCGTGCATGCTGGCCCGCCGCGAGGCGCTCGAGCACGTCGGCGGCTTCGATGAGTCGTACTTCCTGTATTGGGAAGACGCGGACCTGTGCCGTCGCCTGCGTCAGGCCGGCTATCACGTCCGCTACGTCTCGGGCGCCACCGCCATCCACCGCGTCGGCCAATCGAGCCGCACTGCCCGCGCGTCGTCCATCAAGGCATTCCACGCGAGCGCCTACCGCTACTACACGACGCACGTCGCGCCAGGCGCCTTCAATCCCAAGCGCCTGCTCGCGAGAATCCTGCTCGCAGCGCGTTGCTGGCTGCAGTTGATGACGGCGGATTCGTAGGTTGCTGCTTGGCAACGACAGCCACTGATCTACGGGCCACAGAGTCACAGGAGACACAGAGATTCCCGGGCCTCGCTTCGCCTGAGCCCGGGGACTGGGACACTTCAGGTCGGCCCGTCACTGAAGCCTTTCGTTCTGAGTGTCGGACCCGCCGCCGAAGGCGGCGGTCGTGGCCTGTTTCGCAGGCCACGGGTCCGACTGGAGAAAGACCTCTGTGCCTCTGTGGCCCGTGATCAGTGAAAGTTGCTGCGACTCTTACAGAATCTCTTCGACCAACCCCGCCACATGTTCCCCAATCGCCAGGCATGACGTAAGCCCCGGCGACTCGATTCCCGCCGCGTGCACGACGCGCCCGTTCACCGCGTCCCGCCGAATCATGAAGTCCGCGAACGAATCTTCAGGCGGGTGGAGCTTTGCCCGGATGCCGCTACCCCCCAGGCGCAGGTCTTCCTGGTTCAGCATCGGCAGCAGCTCGCGCGCCGGTTCGAGGAAGTCTTCGACCGGGAAGCGGCTGCTCTCGTAGTCGTCCTTGCGCTCCTGGTAGCAGACGGTCGGACCGAGCGACACGCTGCCGTGCGTCGTCTTCGTGAGGTGGACGCCGAGCCCGTGTCCCTTGGCGTGGGGCAGCGGATAGACCAGCCCGTTCACCAGCGCCCGCTTCGCGGGGACCAGTTCCGCGTACTCGCCGCGGCAGGGGAAGATCTCGAACGTCTCGCCGCCGACCCGCGCCGAGACTTCGTCGGCATAGAGGCCCGCCGCGTTGACCACCGTTGCGGCGACGATCGATTCGGCCGGTGTCCGCAGCTCGATGCCGTCTTCGCGCACCGTGGCCCCCACGAGCGGTGACCCAGGCAGGACGACGCCGTCGGCCTCGGTGCACAAGCGCGCAAGCGTGCGCACCAGCGCCTCCGCTTCGAGGATCCCGGTATTGGGCGAGAACAGGGCAGCGATCGCGCGGATGTTCGGCTCGCGCGCCTGGATGAACCGCTGGTCGACCATCTCCAGCCCCTCCACCCCGTTCGCCACGCCGCGTTCGCGCAGCCGTTCGAGCTGGTCGACCTCGTCGACGGTCTGCGCCACGATCAACTTGCCGCAGCGCTCGTACGGCACGCCGTGCTGCGCGCAGAAGGCGTACAGCATCCGGGCGCCCTCGACGCAGTGCCGCGCTTTCAGCGTGCCGGCGGGGTAGTAGATGCCGGCGTGAATGACCTGGCTGTTGTGCGTGCTCGTGCCCATTCCCGGCCGCGGCTCGCGCTCCAGGATGACTACGCTGCGCCCGCGGCGGGCAAGGGTCAGGCCTGCGGCGAGGCCAACGACCCCGGCTCCGATGACGGCAGTATCGACGTGTTCCATGGGTTTGTGTGCTCAGCGACCGTTGAAGTACGATGGCCGGATGGTCGAGGGTGGCCGGCAGGTCATATGCCCCCCAGCGACCCCGACCGAAGCGCCGCCACTCACCTCTCTCGCGTCTCATGTCTCCGTTCACCTCGTGATCGGTCAGCGGCGCGCTGACAGCCTGGCGGTGCCATGTCACGCGCGAGCCCGACGCGGATCAGCGCAAGGATCGAGAAGAGGACGACCGTTGACGCTCCTGCAGAGGCCCTGGTGAAGGTTCCGTTACTCGATCTTCAGCTCCAGTACTCCGCCATCCGCGAGGACATCCTCGCGGCGGTGACCCGTGTCTGCGACTCGCAGCACTTCATTATGGGTCCAGAGGTGGAGCAACTCGAAACCGAGGTGGCGGCGGCGATCGGCGCCGGTTTCGCGGTCGGTGTGTCGTCGGGGACCGATGCGTTGCTCGTTGCGCTGATGGCGCTCGACATCGGTCCCGGCGACGAGGTGATCGTCCCGACGTTCTCGTTCTTCGCCACCGCGTCGGTCGTCGTCCGCCTCGGGGCGACGCCGGTGTTCGTGGACGTCGAGCCCGATACGCTGAACATCGACGTCACCGCCGTTCATGCGGCGATCACACCGCGGACGCGGGCGATCGTGCCGGTCCACCTGTTCGGGCTGTGCGCCGACGTGGATCCGCTCCTGGAAATCGCCGAGTCGCACGGAGTGACGGTGATCGAGGACGCGGCGCAGGCGATTGGCGCCGACTACCAAGGTCGACAGGCGGGCACGCTGGGGCAGCTCGCCTGTTTCTCGTTTTTCCCGACCAAGAACCTCGGCGCATTCGGTGACGCGGGGATGGTCACGACCAACGACGCGGCGCTGGCCGACCGCGTCCGTCGTCTGCGCAATCACGGCGCCGAGCGGCGATACTACCATCGCGAGATCGGCGGCAACTTCCGGCTCGATGCGCTCCAGGCCGCGGTCCTGCGCGTCAAGCTGCCACATCTGCCGGCGTGGAATGCCGCCCGGCGCGCGAATGCCGCTGGCTACGGCCAGCAGTTCGAACAGGCTGGCATCGCCGCACAGTTGCGGCTTCCGCAGCAGCCCGCCGGCCGGACGCACATCTACCATCAGTACGTTGTCCGCGTGGCGGAGCGCGATCGCGTGCGCGAACAGCTGACGGCGAGCGGCGTCGGGACCGAGATCTACTACCCGGTGCCCTTCCATCGGCAGGAATGTTTCGCGGGTGTGCCGTCGGCCGCGGGCGCTTTTCCGGTCGCCGATGCTGCGGCGGCGGAAGTGCTGGCGCTGCCGATTTTCCCCGAGCTCGGGTCGGTTCGACAGTCGCAGGTCGTCGCCGCGCTTGCGGAGGCACTGCGCTGAGCTCGAGGCGGGTCGTCATCCTCGGGGCCGCGGGTCAGCTCGGCGCCATGATCGTCCGCGCGTTTGCGGACGCTGACGTGGTGCCGCATACGCGGGCGTCGCTCGACGTGACCGATCCCGACGCCGTGCGCGTGGCGATTGCCGACGCCCGGCCAGACGTCATCGTCAACTGCTCGGCGTTCAACGACGTCGACGGCGCCGAGAGCCGGCCGCTCGACGCGTTCGCCGTGAACGCGTTCGCGGTGCGCGGGTTGGCGCGCGCTGCCGAAGCCGCGCAGGCGACGCTGGTGCACTACAGCACGGACTTCGTGTTCGACGGTGGCGCGAGCGAGCCGTACACCGAGCGTGCCGCGCCGTCGCCGCAGGGCGTCTACGCCTCGTCGAAGCTCCTGGGCGAGTGGTTCGCGCTGGAGGCACCGCGCGCGTACGTGCTGCGCGTCGAGAGCCTGTTCGGATCGCCGCGCGAGTGGACCGGCCGCCGCGGCTCGCTCGACGCGATTGTCGACGGACTCGAACAGGGCCGCGACGTTCGGGCCTTTACCGATCGCGTCGTCTCGCCAAGCTACACGCCAGACATTGCCGCGGCCACTCGCCATCTCGTGGACGGCGCCGCCGCCTCTGGCCTCTATCACTGCGTAAACGCCGGGCACGCCTCGTGGTACGACGTCGCAACCGAGGCCGCGCGCTTGCTGCACGTTCCGCCGCGACTCGTGCCGGTGACGATGACGCAGGTGGCGTTGAAGGCGAAGCGGCCGCGCTACTGTGCGCTGGCCGTCGACAAGCTGGTGGCCACCGGTTTTCCGATGCCAACGTGGCAGGAGTCGCTCGAGCGCTGGCTCGTCTCGCGCGGAGCGGCGGCCCCACACATATAGAATGAACCCCTCAGCACATGCCTAAGCGCGCAGTCATCACCGGTATCACCGGGCAGGACGGATCGTATCTGGCGGAGCTCCTGCTCGAGCAGGGCTACGAGGTTACCGGTGTCGTTCGCCGTTTGAGCTCGCCCAATTTCTGGCGCATCGAGCACTTGCTCGATCGCATCTCGCTCCGGCCGGCCGACCTCCTCGATCAGTTGTCGCTCGTGCGCATCATCCAAGATGTCAAACCGCACGAGCTCTACAACCTGGCGGCGATGTCGTTCGTTCCGGCGTCGTGGGACCAGCCGCTCCTGACCGGTGAGTTCAACGCCATGGGCGTGACCCGGATGCTCGAGGCCGTGCGTCAGGTCGATCCGAGCGTGCGCATCTACCAGGCGTCGTCGAGCGAGATGTACGGCTTTCCAGCACATTGGGATCCTAAGCTTAGAATTCCACGTGGACAAGTTGTCGCGG
>JADMIO010991049.1_pt1 | contig 21790 bp, 22 predicted proteins | sample 8958161 | NCBI WGS metagenome assembly JADMIO01 (sample SAMN16585339, study PRJNA669376) | soil metagenome | isolation source: Crop rotation soil | place: USA: Cullars Rotation, Alabama | collected 2011
CACCGCCGGTGCCGTTGAAGTTGAAAAAGCGCCCGGAATGGCTGCGCGCGGTGTGCTCGAGCATGAAGTGCCCGTCGAGCAGCAGTGCCTGCACGCGCGTGAGCAACGAATAGTCGCGGTTGATATACGCCCAGCGCGTCTGCACCATGCCCACCTGCGGGTCGAAGAACTGCGGCACCGTCTTCTCGAGAAAATCGACCGGCGGCACGAAGTCGGCGTCGAAGATGGCCACCAGGTCGCTCTCCACGCGCGCGAGTCCGGCCTGCAGCGCCCCCGCCTTGTAGCCCTCGCGAACGTCACGATGGACGACGTCGACGGAGAAGCCGCGCTTGCGCAGCTTCAGAGCCGTGTCACGCGCAATCGCCGTGGTATCGTCGGTCGAGTCGTCGAGCACCTGGATGTGAAGCTTCTCGCGCGGATAGCGCATGCGCGCCGCGGCTTCGATGACGCGCCGCGCCACGTACATCTCGTTGTAGAGCGGGAGCTGGACCGTGACGGAAAGAAGCTCCGCGCCCGTCGACTCGCGCGCCGGCGGAAGCGCCTTCCATTTGTAGTGGCGATGGTAGAGGTAAAGAATCAAATAGCGATGCAATCCATAAATGGACAGCACCGCCAGAACGGCGAAGTATGCGAAAACGATGATTGATTGCCAGGCTTGCATCGCATGCCTCGGGGGCTCGAGCCGGGCGCCGTTCCATCACGGCGCCCGACTCCCGCAATATAATAGCCGGACTGCCTAGCCTTTGTGCTGTTTCTCCTTCAGATTCGCCCAAACGCTCTCAGGTTTCACACCTAGTGTCTTGAAGACGAACGAATACATATCCGACAACTCCTCGATCTGCTTCGATACCGGCTTGCCGCCGCCGTGGCCGGCGCGCGTTTCCACGCGGATCAGGATCGGGTTGTCGCCGCCATCCTTGGCCTGCAGCGTGGCCGCAAATTTCTCGGCATGCGCGGGCGCCACCCGGTCGTCGTGGTCCGCCGTGGTGATGAGCATGGGCGGATATTTCACACCCTGCTTCACATTGTGCAACGGCGAGTACTTGGAGAGGAATGCGAAATCCTTCGCACTTTCCTCCGCATTTCCATAGTCGGAAACCCAGTACTTTCCGATCGTGAATCTATGGTACCGGTACATGTCGATGACAGGCACCTGGCACAGCACGGCGCCGAACAGATCGGGCCGCTGCACGGTGACGGCCGCGGTCAGCAATCCGCCGTTCGAGCCGCCCTGGATCACGAGCAGCTTCTTGGACGTGTACTTCTCCTTGATCAGATACTCACCGCCCGCGATGAAGTCGTCGAACACGTTCTGCTTGCGCTCGAGTGTTCCCGCCTGGTGCCACTCTTCCCCGTATTCGCTGCCGCCGCGCAGGCAGGCCAGCGCATACACCCCGCCGTTCTCGAGCCAGACCACGCGCGAGGCCGAGAATGACGGCGTCATCGCGATGTTGAAGCCGCCGTAGCCGTACAGCAGCGTGGGATTCTTGCCGTCGAGCTTGAGTCCCTTCTTGTGGGTGATGAACATCGGAATCCTGGTGCCATCCTTCGACGCGTAGAAAACCTGTTTGGTCTCGTACTGCGCGGGATCGAACTCCACCTTGGGTGCGTGGAAGGTCTCGCTCTTGCCGGTCGCGAAGTCGTAGCGGAACGACGTGCTGGGATACGTGAACGACGTGAAGGAGTAGAACAACTCCTTGTCCTCGCGACGTCCCGCCGCGCCGTCGATGGTGCCGATTCCGGGCAGCGCAATTTCACGGTCGAGAGTCCCGTCCAGCTTGTAGAGCATGAGCCGGTTGTGCGCATCGGTCATGTAATTGACGACGAGCTCGTCGTTCACGAGCGACACGCCGTCGATCACGTCCTTCTGCTGCGGGATGATTTCCTTCCAGTTTTCCTTCGCCGGATGGTCGAGATCGATCGCAACCACGCGGCCGCGCGGCGCATCCAGATCGGTGCGCATGTACACCGTGGAGCCGATGTTGTCGATGGGGCTGAACGACGCGATGTTGTGCTCGATCAGGTGCACGAACGGCTCATTGCTGTCCTGCGTGCGATAGTAGATGCCGTTCTCCGGGGCCGTGCCGTGATACACGAACAGGAACACGTACCTGCCGTCGTCGCTGCTGTAGGGCTGGAAGCCGAGCTCGACGTTCTGATCATCCTTGTGAACGATGACATCTTCCGACTGCGGCGTGCCGAGCTTGTGCCAGCACACGCGGCTGTGCGTGCCCTGCTGCTCGCTGCCGGGCTCGCCGTCGGCCGGGAAGCGGTTGTACCAGAAGCCGCTCCTGTCGTTCTTCCACGCGATGCCGGCAAATTTGCACCACTTGAGCACCTCGTCGTAGTCCTTGCCGGCGTCGATGTCGCGCACATGCAGCTCCTGCCAGTCGCTGCCCGCCGACGACAGCCCGTACCCGAGCAGTGACCCGTCGTGGGTATAGCTCGTCCCGGTGAGTGCCACGGTGCCGTCCTCGCTGAGCTTGTTGGGATCGAGCACGACCACGGGCTCGCCCGCGAGCCCCTTCTGCATGTAGAGCACGTTCTGATTCTGCAGACCGTCATTCTTGCTGAAGAAATAGCGGTCGCCCTCGCGCGTCGGGAGGGAGTAGCGCTCGTAATTGAAGAGCGACTTCAGCCGGTCCTCAATGGCTTCGCGCGCGGCGTAGGAATCAATGTACGCGCGCGTGAGCTCGTTCTGTTTCGTCACCCACTCCTGGGTTTCCTTCGCATCGGGATCTTCCATCCAGCGATACGGATCGGCGACCTTGGTGCCGTGAAAATCGTCCACCACGTCGCCCTTGGCTGCTTCGGGATACTTGTACTTTTTGGCGAGTGCCGAATCTTGCTGTGTCATCAAGATGAATCCTGCGGTGACGGCGGCCGCGACGAAAAGTCCGGCGCCCCTGGCTGCGTTGTGCATTTTTTCCTCCGTAAGCGGCGCGTAACGGGGATCTCGCGCCGGGGTGCCATTATACACGGCGGCACGCGTCCCGGCGAGGGCCGGGGGCGCCTTGACTTCCCCATTCCGCGCGCGTACTGTGACAGGTGAACATATGGGGTGCTCGCTGCGCGCGCAACGGGCTGAGATCAAACCCAGGCACCTGATCCGGGTAATGCCGGCGGAGGGAATTCGCGACGAGGCCGCCGCCTTCCGCCATCCGGTCGGGAACGGTGGCTTTTCTTTTGGGCGCTTCCAGCAATTCTTCCCGCATCATCATCGTCGGCGGCGGCGTAATCGGCCTTGCGATTGCGTGGCGGCTCGCGCGCGAGAACACGCGCGACGAGATCGTGCTGCTGGATGCCGACCGCGCCGGTGAAGGCACCAGCCGCGTGTCGGCGGGCATGATTGCGCCCATCGCCGAGGCCGGCTTCGAGGACCCGCACTTCATCAGGTTCGCGCGTTTGTCGCGCGAGCGGTACCGTTCGTTTGTTGCGGAAGTCTCGCGCGACGCCGACATGCCGGTGGTGTTGGGCGAAGAGGGCTCGATCATCGTTGCCATCCATCGCGACGACGTGGAGGCGATGCGACGGGTGTACGAGCACCGTCGCCACGCCGAGCTCCCCGTCGAGTGGCTCACCGGTAGCGAAGCGCGCGCGATGGAGCCGACGCTCACGCCGCGCGTGAGCGCCGCCATGTGGATTGCGTACGACGGACAGGTCAATCCACGCGCGCTGCTCCCCGCGCTGGTGCGCGCGTGCAACCGTCGCGGTGTCGAGGTGCGTGAGAGTGCGCGGGTGCAGCGCATCCTCATCGACGACGAGGCCGTGGCCGGTGTCGAATTGGACGGAGAGGCGATGGCGGCTGCCACGGTGGTAGTGTGCGCGGGCGCATGGTCCGGCACCATCGACGGCATGCCGGCGGACGTGGTTCCGCAGGTGCGTCCCATTCGCGGGCAGATTCTGCGCCTCACGCGCACGGCCGACTTTGCGATGAAGCACGTCGTGCGCGGACCGCGCGCGTATCTGCTCCCCAAGGATGACGGCACCGTGGTCGTGGGAGCGACCCAGGAGGAGGCCGGCTTCGACGCCACGCCGACAGCGGGTGGCATCAAGACCATTCTGGAGAACGCATGGGAAATGGTGCCGTCGATTTATGATTTGCCCATCGAGCGCGTGGAAGTGGGGCTCCGCCCGGCCACACGCGATCATCTGCCGCTGATCGGGCCCACGCGCATACACGGGCTCATCATGGCGACCGGGCACTTCCGTCACGGCATTCTCTTCGCGCCCACCACGGCGGATGCGGTATGCCGCGGCATTCTGACCGGCGATTTCGGCGCGGACGTGGCGGCGTTCGCACCCGATCGCTTTGCAAGCACACGGTGAGCAGCATGACGATCACCATGAACGGCAAAGAAACCAATCTGGCGGCTCCCGCCACGCTCGTCACGTTGTTGCGCGGGAACGGGATCACGGAGAACACTCTGGGAGTGGCCGTGGCCGTCAATTCAACCGTCATTCCGCGAAGCAGATGGAACGATGTGCGTCTCGCGGATGGAGACAGGATTGAAATCATCAACGCGGTACAGGGCGGCTAGCGCGCCATGCATGACAACATGAACGATCCTCTCGTTATCGCCGGGCGCGAGTTCAGGTCGCGCCTCATCCTGGGCACGTCGCGCTATCCCGACCCGCACGTCATGCTCGACGCACTCGCCGCCAGCGGCACGGAATTGGTGACGGTATCGGTGCGCCGCGTCAACCTGACCGACGGCTCGCGGGAGAGTTTCCTCGCCATGTTGCGCGGAAAGTATTCCATTCTTCCCAACACCGCCGGTTGTTACACCGCGAAAGAAGCGGTGCTCACCGCACAGCTCGCGCGCGAAGCGCTCGACACCAACTGGGTGAAGCTTGAGGTGATCGGGGACCAGGAGACATTGTTCCCTGACGTGCCCGAGTTGTTGAAAGCGGCCGAGCAATTGCTCGCCGACGGCTTCGTGGTGCTTCCTTACTGCAACGACGACCCCATCACGTGCCGCAAGCTCGCCGACATGGGGTGTGCCGCGGTGATGCCGCTGGGCGCGCCCATCGGCTCCGGCATGGGGATCCGCAATCCGTACAACCTGCGCATCATTCGCGAGCAGTGCCGCGTCCCGCTCATTATAGACGCCGGTGTCGGCACCGCCTCCGATGCGGCGGTGGCCATGGAGCTGGGGATCGACGGCGTCCTGGTCAATACCGCCATCGCGCAGGCCAAACACCCGGTGCAGATGGCAACCGCGATGCGCCTGGCTGCGCAAGCGGGCCGTCTCGCGTATACTGCGGGACGAATTCCCAAACGCCTTTACGCGACTGCGTCTTCCCCGGAAGAAGATATGATCGGCAGCGAAGAGTGAACCGTACGCCCCGCATGATCGATTTTCGTTTTTATCTCGTCACCGACCGCATGCTGTGTACGCCGCGCACGCTGGCGTCCGTGGTGCACGACGCCTGCGTGAGCGGTGTGCGCGCGGTGCAGCTGCGCGAAAGAGATTTTCCCGCCAACGACGTGGTTACATCCACCACCCGGCTGGTGGGGCTGATGCACCCGCAGGGCGCCAAACTCTTTGTGAACGTCGCCACCGTCGAGGACGACACGCTCGGACTGATCGCCGTGAGCCCGGGAGTCGACGGCTTTCATGTTCCCGACGATCCCGATCTCCTCGTTCACATCCGCCGCACATTTCCCGCCCACCTGATCGGCGCGAGCGTGCACACCATCGACGGCGTGCGCGCGGCGACCGAAGCCGGCGCCGATTTTCTGACGTTTGGACCCGTGTTCTTCACGCCGGGCAAGAAAAAGAACGAGGTGCAGGGACTGGAGACGCTGCGCGAGGCGTGCGCCGCCACCCGGGTTCCGGTCTTTGCCATCGGCGGCATTACCACCGGCAACGCGGGCGCGTGTCTGGAGAACGGAGCCCACGGCGTGGCCGTGGTGCGTGCGGTCATGGAAGCGACCAGCCCGCGCCGCGTCGTGCGTGAGTTCGCCGAAGCCATCGGGGATCTATGAGTTTCCGGCCGCAGATCGGGCGCCTCGTCGTCATCAGCGACACCACCATCCAGTGGCGCTTCAACCACGAGCAGCTGGCGGAGCTTGCCTGCGCGGGCGGTGCCCATGTGATCCAGCTGCGCGACAAGGTGCTCCCCAACGACGAGTTCGCGCGCGTGGGCGAGCGCGTGCTCGCGATCTGTCGCGCGCACAACGCGCAGCTCATCATCAATGATCGCGTGCACGTGGCGAAGTCGGTGGGTGCGGACGGCGTCCACGTCGGTCGCGGCGACATGACTGTGCAGGACGCGCGCGTGGTGATGGGCAGCCTGGCCGTCGTCGGGACCAGCGCCGCCAATGCCGATGAAGCGCAGCTCGCGCACCGCGCGGGAGCGGACTATGTGGGCGTCGGGCACGTGTTCGTGACCACGTCGAAGCACAAAGAGGGCGCACCCATCGGGCTCGGCACGCTGGCGGACGCATGCCGCAACACCAGCCGGCCCGTGATTGCGATCGGCGGCATCAACGCTGGGAACGCGGCCGGCGTCATGCAGGCGGGCGCCCACGGCATCGCGGTGATTTCAGCGGTGTGCGCGGCCGACGACCCGCGCGCCGCGACGGCACGCCTGCGCGAGATCGTCGACGCTAACGCGTAGAGTGCAGACCCACGCGGTTGCCTTCGCAATCGCGGATGATCGCAAAGAAGCCCATGTTGTCGCCGATGTTCGTCTTCGGCACCAGCACGCTCCCGCCCGCCTTTTCCACCCGGCCCAGCACCGCGCTCAGATCCGGATTGGCGCTGAGATAGACCATGGTGCCCGCCATGTTGGGCTCGTACCACTCACCCGCCACGATCGCACCGCCCACGCCGCTGCCCTGATCGTGAAGCAGAATGCCCATGCGATTGGGGCCCATCTGCATCTCCGGCATGTCGTAGTCGAAAATGGCCTGATAAAACTTGCGGGCGTTGTCGAAGTTCTTCACCGGAATCTCGAACCAGCTGACCGCGTTCTTCTGCATATCCATGACGAAGCCTCCGTGCAAACGAATGTGTGGCGCGAAATGAATGACGTGCCAGCGCAAGTTAGTGCGCTTCGTGGAATACGTCAATACAGTGGAGCCGGGTTGCGGTCGCCGAAACGATCAATAAAAGACGGCGAGCCAGATGGTCTCTTCGTTGGGGGCGGTCCAGTCCACGCGGTGGCGGGCGCGCGGCGGGATCGTGATGTGGTCACCGGCGGTCATCTCCACCACGGAATCGTCCGCTTCGAAATGAATGCGCGCGGCGCCTTTCACGAGCAGCACCCATTCGGTCTCGGCCTGGTCGTACCAGTAGCCGGTCGGCGAGGAGTGTCCGCGTGACACGATGCGCTCGATGCGCACCCCTTTTGTCCCCGCGATGCGCTGGACGAACTCGGAGCGCAACGCGGCGGGAATATTCTGGAATAGATTGTCCTTGCTGTTGGCCATGATCAGCGCACGTTGGAAAGTCGCTCGGCGAGCTCGCCGCCGAACATTTCCGGCAAGAGGTGTGAGCCGCCGCGCACGACTTCGAGATACGCGTCGACACCGAGTGCTTTGAGCTTTCGATAATACACGAGCGACTCCTGGTACCAGTACGGGTCCGCATCGCCAACGATGAAGCATACCTTCATCGGCTTCATGCGCGCGAGTCCTTCATCCTTGATGCCCACCGGGAATCCCGGCAACAACCACAGGCTGCGAATGCGCTCCGGCATCACCGCGGACACGCCGAACGCGGGGGCCGACGACGGCCCGTACGCGAGCAGGTGGAACTGCGCGCGCTCCACCTTGTAGCGACGTTGTATCTCGTCGAAGAGTTGTCCGGTGGCGCCGATGGGATCTTCGAGAAGAAGCGCGGGACTTTCCACCGCAATCCATCCGCGCTGCGATGTGTCTTCGCCCCAGAACAGTCCTCCCCAGTTGTCCTTGATCTTCTTTCCCTGCCCCGGCGCCACCAGCACGGGATAGGGCCGCGCGGGATCGTAGCCCACCGGGAGGTACACGGCGAACGGAAGCTCGGTCTTTCCATCCTTGAGCTTCAGTGTGAAGTAATTGCACTCGCCGGGAAGCTGAAAGCGTTTGTCGCCGCGCAGCGACGCCAGATCGGGATCCTTCATCATCTGATCCCGGTCGGCAAACCCGGCGCGCTTGGCGTTGTCGATCGCCTTGAATGCGTTGTCCTTGTCATGGTTGAGCGCATAGACGCAGGCGAGATTGTAGAGCGCGCTCGCGCGCACGGACGCGAAGGTGGACGCTTTCTCGCCGGCGGCAATAGCGGCCGTGGTGTTGCCGGCCGCCTGTTGCGCGCGCCCGAGCACGAACCACGCGTGACCGCTCTCGGGCTCATCCTTCACGGCCTGCACCGCAAAATCGACCGCTTCTTTGGGCCGGTTGTTGTCGAGCGCTTCTTCGGCTCTGACGAGCGCTGGCTTTTCGACGGGCGGAGTCGCCGCTTTGGCGGCCGGCGCCGGTTTCGTGGGCGCGACCTGAGAGGTATCGAGGCCAGCTTTTCCCTTCTCGATGCTGAAGGGCGAAGGCTTGTGTTGGGGCGACAATCCCTGCGCGACGGAGGCGCCGGCGATGCTCACCACCAGCGCCGCGCACACGAGCGCGCATGTGAAGCGATCACAAAGAGAGGTCATAGTTGAATTCCGTGTTTGTACGCAGTGGCGCGCAGCCGGTTCCGCACGCGCTCAAAAGACGCGACGCGGACGCCCGAGTGCACCCTGAATGGCCAGGAACTCACCGATGTTGTCCATCGTCACGAGCCCGACCAGCCGGCCCTGGAACGACACCGGAGCAATGCTCACGCGATGCTCGGCCAGGCGGCGGTAGGCAGCATCGAGCATTTCGGAAGATTCCACCATCTGAAAATCGGTCTGCATGACCTCGCCCACCCGCACATGGGCGCCCTGGCGGCCGAGTGCCGCCAGCATGTCGCTCTGGCGCAGCATGCCGGCCACGCGCTCGCCGTCGAGGACGGGAAAGTCGCGCTGCGTTCCCTTGAGCGTGAGCTCGACCGCATCCGCCAGCGTATCCTCGGGACGCATGGTGTGGAATTCGGTCACCATGGCGCGGCTCACCGGGATGCCGGAGAGCGAATAGCGCATCTGCACCATGTTCGATTCCTGAGCGGCGCCGATCCACACGAAGAGCGCGATGAAAATGAGCATGGGGCTGCCGTAGTGCGTGAACAGGCCGATCAGGCCGAAGACAAGCGCCATCAGCTGGCCGACGGTGGCGGCGATCTGCGTGGCACGGGTGTACTGCAATCGGGTGGCGAGAAGTGCGCGCAGCACGCGGCCGCCATCCATGGGGAACGCGGGCAGCATGTTGAAGAGCACCAGGGCGATATTCACGATGATGATGCGGCTCACGAAGGACTCGCTCATCATGCCTTCCAGGCTGGCATCACCGATGGAGAAAACGCTCGAGGTGAACTTGGTGACGAGCAGGAGGACGCCGGCAATGAGAATGTTAACGGCGGGCCCGGCGATGGACGCGCGACACCGCCGATCGGCAGGAGTGTGATGTCGCGCGTGGCGATGCCGTAGCGGCGGGCGGTCAGCGCGTGGCCGAGCTCGTGCAGGACGACGCAGCCAAAGAGCGCGCACATGAAGAGCACTTCCACCAGTGCGCCACCCGTGCTCCCGCCCATGCGCCAGCTCTCGGCGGCGACCCACATGAGAAACAGAAAGAACGTGAAATGGACGTAAAGTGGAATCCCGAACAATCGTCCGACGCGAAGTGACCATTTCATGACGCCTCAATATAACACGCAGCGTGCACGACCGCGAATATCGCTGTGGTAGACTGAAGCGGCATGAAACAGGCTCTGACAATCGCAGGCTCGGACTCGGGCAGCGGCGCGGGCATCCAGGCCGACCTCAAGACATTCGCCGCACTGGGCGTGTTCGGCACGTCGGTGATCACGGCGATCACGGCGCAGAACACGCAGGAAGTGCGCGGCGCCTGGGAGCTCCCGGTCGAGTGGATCCGCGCGCAGATGGAGACGGTGCTGGATGACTTCGAGATCGGCGCGGCCAAGACGGGAATGCTGGCGTCGGTCGCTGTGATCGAAACGGTCGCGGATGTGCTCGCAGAACGGGGCTTGAAGAATCTCGTTGTCGATCCGGTGATGGTTTCCAAGAGCGGCTATCGTTTGCTTCGTGACGACGCGGTGTCGGTTCTGAAGTCGCGTTTGCTTCCCATGGCGCGCGTGGTCACCCCCAATCTCCACGAGGCTTCCCTGCTGGCCGGCTACGAGATCGTTTCGCTCGACGATATGCGCCGCGCGGCGCGGGACATCGCTTCTCTGGGTGCGCGCGCCGTCGTTGTCAAAGGCGGTCACGCTTCATTCGCGCTCGCCGTCGATGTGTTGTTCGTCGACGGTGAGATCGAAGAGCTTCACCCCGACGCGCCCGTTCGTGAGCGCAGCATTCACGGCACGGGCTGTACGTTTTCGGCTGCTATCGCTGCCCGTCTCGCGCTCGGCGACTCCGTGCGCGATGCCGTCCGCGCCGCGAAGCGCTACGTCACCCGCGTGATCGCCGCCGCGCCTGATGTCGGCAGCGGCCATCATCCCGGCGGGCATTTCTATTTCATCGATCCGCACGCGTGGGAGTCGTAGGCCGAACGTTCCACGTTCGGGTTCATCACACTTCCCTCCGTCAGCTGCCCGCTCCTGTGTGCGTCAGACTTGCCTTACGGGGGTGGCGTTGCGTGCGCCCTTCTCCCGCGTCAGACGTGCCTTCAGTCGCGCCGCATTGCCTGCGCTCCTCGTGACACCAGGGCGCGCATCACTGCGTCACAACTGCCGCCAGTAGGGCCGCATCACCTTCGTGCCCATCGTGAGCTCTGCGGCCCTCCTATTATGTGCCGCGCACAGTAGTTGCAAGTTCTCCGGTGCTTGCACCCCGCCTCGTGAATACGGCTCCATGTGATCGATTTGCAGGCCCGTTCGGCACGCACATCGTTTGCCATCCGGCGCTACGTACGCACATTGTCCCTGATCGCGCACGTAAACCTGATCTCGAGTGGCATCGGGAATGTGTCGTGTGTCGGGCGCACTTTTGCACTCCCGGCGCCGGGAGTCGGAGCGCGGTGCATTTCTTCTTTTCTCACGTCTTTCATGCCGGGCTTCATGACTGTGCCGCTCGAGATACTCGTCCGCGAGAATCTCGATCACATCCGCCAACGCCATGTTCGGATCACTGGTGGAAAGCAACTGTTTCACCTTCTCGACCTTGTCGACCTGCGCTTCGCTCGCCAGGAACTGGACCAGCATCTTTCGCTCAACGTGAGCAGCACCCGCATTCTGATTGCTCGACGGCGCGGTCTTCACCGCCACGCAAACCGGTTTTACCCGATCGCGCAGCTTTAGCGGCGGTCGAAGCTCGCACGCGATCTTTTCGACCTCGCGGTACGATGCGCCCTTCACTCTGAACAAGATGTCCTTGTAGTTGTCGTCGGTCAGAATGCCGTGGATCTGCGAAATCGTTGTGAGGCTGAGCTCATTCTTTTCCAGCATTTCCAATACCACCGGATAGCGGTGGATGCAGCGTGCAGCCTGAATGCGCCGCCCTGCCGCCGCGCCGGAATACTCGAGATAGTTGACGCAATAGTCGAACAGCGAACTGTAGCCGAGATCCAGGTCGAGCCTGCGCTTTTCGGTTTCAATGAGATGTTGCAGGAGCTGAGTCATCGACTCATGCTCGGTATCGCGAAGTTTCTTGGTACGCGAAATCAGATCCGTGTCCTTGATATCAGAAAGATTAAGCAGCACAGCAGCACCTCCTGGTTGTGTCGTTTATTCACGGAGGAGATAACGCTGCATGAAAGATAACACGCTCATTTGTGGCTTTACTGGCGAGCGTGAGTGCCACGATCTCTCGCTGTTTCACGAAAAGAAGAACCAGCAAGGATGAAGCATGAACAGGGCGCAGCACAAACCGATGCAAGCATATCCTCGCGACTTGCAATTGCATTCCAATGTGAGCGTGTTTTATGTCGTCAAAGATATTCTTTTCTCAAGCAGAAGTTTTTCGCGGCCCGTTTACTTCGCCGCGTCAGGATTCGCAACAGATGGAAGTTTTCCAGGGAGTGCACAACCACGCCAACTCGTTTCACCGCGAAGCAGGACCGCGGAGAACGGCAACTCGATTCCAGGTTCTTGTTCGCAGGCGGCTTCCCTGAGATCCAGCGAGATCCGTTCAACGCCGTTTTCGGTTTGGCGCTTGCCGTTCCACTCCGATGCACCGGGTTCTTCCTGGCCCCAGGAGCCCTCGTAACGAAGCGTTGTTCGCATCATTCGTAATGTCGCGTGGTCGTTTTCGACTTCAAGGAGCCATGCCGGATTGTTCCCGGATGCGTGGATCGATGCATGGGTGGGATCAAACTCGGCCACGTGCGTGCTATCCGGCAGCGAGGCCGCCGCCGGTACGAGACCAACCTCGAAGGAACGGTTCCTCAAATGAAATGTGAGTTTGAAATAGGAGTCGGTCAGCGAATCGATATCGGCCGTATACGGGAGCTCGCTCCAGATAACGCTGAGCTGTTTGCCATCCCATCCCCACCTACCAAAATCTGGAGCTCCGCCTTTCGAGGCCCGGATGAAGGTGCCGTCAGAAAGGAACACGTAGAGATCTCTCTCGTCACCGCGAAACTCGGCGTTGGTCCAGACCTTATCGATGAAGCCTGCGGGCGCAGTCGCAGGTTGGGTTTGCCTCTCGCGCGAGCACGCCGTTGCGAGAACCAGAACGATTAGCGAGAGAGTCGGATACCTCATTCGATCCCGGTCTTTCTTTTCTTGGATTAAAGACCAAAGGATGCAAGAAGTCGGCCGCGCCAGCGGGCCGACCTGGATGATATTTCACTCCCGGCGCCGGGAGTGAAAATGGTGACGCGTGCAATCGCGGGAGTCCAGGGTCGACCATTACGTCCGCTCAATCAAATACCGCGGCATCGTGATCGAGAAAGACTGCGCTTGGAACTTACCGGCGCTTCGTTGACAGCTTGCTTGCCGCGGCTTCGTCGACAATCCAGTACAGTGCGCCGTCCACCGGAGCAATGCCCGCGGCCGGGCACACGTCGCGGGGAGGCCTTACTTCCAGTACATCGTGCACTATCTGCGCCTTGGCCGCGCCCGTGACGAGGAAGATGATGGCGCGCGCCGCGTTGAAAATCGGAAACGTCATCGTGACTCGTTCCACGGCGGGCGGCAGAATGCCCGGCGGCGTTGCGACTACCCATCGATCCATCACCGACAACGACGCCGCTCCTGGAAACAGAGCGGCGATGTGTCCATCCCTGCCGGCGCCGAGCAGAACCAGATCGAAACGCGGCGGGCCCTTGGCTTCACGTTCACCGAACACAGATTCAATGGTCGTCGCATACGCGTCGGCGGCCGCCGTGGCTGAAGCGAGCTGCGTCGCAACCGGAAACGTCTGCGCGGGCGGAACATCAACGTGCGAGAGCAAAACCCGCTGTGCCATCGCAAAGTTGTTCTCTCTATCATGCGCGGGCACGAAACGCTCATCGCCGACGAACACAAATGTGCGCGCCCAGTCGATCTGTTCGCGCATCGCCGGCTGCGCGAGCAGCGCGTACGTCTTCGGCCACGTCGAACCCCCCGAGAGCGCAATCACGGCGCGGCCGCGGGCGCGTATGGCATCGCTGACCGTGGTGACGATGAGCCCGGCGGCGTGCAGCGCCAGCTCGTGATCATCGCGAAAGACCTTCAGCGAGGAAGGCATAGTGTTTTCCTCCACGCGCGAAAAATCTTAAGCGTCGCCGGCATTATGACTGGTCGGGGTTGTGCCACGGGCCGTCGGATCCGATCAGCTCGTCCGCTTCTTTCGGACCCCAGCTGCCGCGCTCATACGTCACAACCGGCTCGTGTTCCGTGAGCACCGGATCGACCACGGCCCACGCGGCTTCGACCGCATCCTCGCGCGTGAAGAGCGCGCCATCGCCCGCCATCGCGTCGCCCAGGAGGCGCTCATACGGCGCCTGCTCGCCCGGCTCTTCTTCGAGCATGTAGAGCTCGCGCTGATCGCCCACAAACTCCTTGCCCGCATGCTTGACGCGCGCGCCGAGCGCGATGGACGAAACCGGAGCCAGACGAAAGCGCAGATAGTTGGCCGGGCCGTTCACCGGCACCGAGTCGGCGAAGAGCGCCTGCGGCGGTGCTTTCAACTGAACCCATACTTCGGTCGCGTGCGCGGCCAGACACTTTCCCGAGCGCAGGTACCAGGGCACCCCCTCCCAACGCCACGAATCGATGAACAGGCGCAGCGCACAGAATGTCTCGACGTCCGAGTCCTTGGCCACGCCGTCTTCGTTTCGATACCCCGCGTACTGTCCACGCACCACGTCAGCGGGTCGCAACCGGCGCATCGCCTCCAGCACCTCGACCTTCTCGTCCTGCACGGCATTCAGATCGCGAACCGGCGGCGGCTCCATCGCCAGGAGCGCCACAATCTGAAACAGGTGGTTCTCGATGACGTCGCGCAAACACCCCGCGGTTTCGTAGAACGCGCCGCGCTTTTCGACACCGAAATCTTCAGCCAGCGTGATCTGAACGCTGGCGACATAATTGCGATTCCAGATTGGTTCGAGGAACGAATTGGCGAAACGAAAGTAGAGGATGTTCATGATCGCTTCCTTGGCAAGGAAGTGATCGATGCGGAAGATCGCGTCTTCCGGAAATACCGAGTGCGCAACCTGGTTCAGGGCGCGCGCCGACGCCAGATCGCGACCGAACGGCTTTTCGACGATGACGCGGGCGTCTTGCGCCAACCCCGCGTCACCCAGGCCTTTGATCACGGTTTCGAAAAGCGCCGGCGGAATGGCGAGGTAGTGCGCCGGCCTCCGCGCCGGGCCCAGCGCGTTTTTCAAACGCGTGAAGGTTTCGCGGTCGGTGTAATCCCCACTCACGTAAACCAGCCGGTCCAGCAGTCGATCGTACGCCGCGCGGTCGTCGACTCCCGCTTTCTCGAGGCTGTCGGTCACGCGGTCGCGCAACGCCTGCACGGTCCATTTGGGAGACGCCACACCGATGATCGGCACATCCAGTGCGTGCCGTCGCTCCAGCGCGTAGAGCGCCGGGAAAATCATCTTGTGCGCGAGATCACCCGTCACACCGAACACCACCAGCGCATCGGAACGTGTGGCACTCATCGCATCAACGCTTCCCCGCTTCGGGCTTCTCCACGTGCCCTCCGAACTGGTAGCGCAGCGCAGAGAGGAGCCGGTCGGCAAAGTCGCTTTCACCGCGCGAAGCGAAGCGTTCGTACAACGCCGCGCTCAACACCGGCGCCGGAACCGATTCGTCGATGGCAGCCTGCACCGTCCAGCGCCCCTCGCCCGAATCGGAAACGCGCCCGGCGAACTTCTCCAGACCCGGGCTGGCGAGAAGCGCATTCGCCGTGAGATCGAGAAGCCACGATGCGATCACACTGCCGCGGCGCCAGAGCTCCGCGATGTCGGCGAGATTGAAGTCGTATTGATAATGTTCGGGGTGGCGCAGCGGTGTGGTCTCGGCGTCGACGGTCTGCTCGGACTTTCCCACGTTGGCGTGATGAAGAATGTTGAGGCCTTCGGCGTACGCCGCCATGATCCCGTACTCGATGCCATTGTGGACCATCTTGACGAAATGGCCGGCGCCACTCGGTCCGCAGTGCAGATAACCGTGCTCCGCCGTGCCGGTGGCGCGCTCGCGGCCGGGCGTGCGCGGCGCGGCGTCGATCGGTGGCGCCAGCGCGGCGAAGACAGTATCGAGACGCGCAACCGGCCCCGCCTCACCGCCGATCATCAGGCAGTATCCGCGCGCTTCGCCCCACACGCCGCCGCTGGTTCCGACATCCACATAGTGAATGCCCTTCGCCTTCAACTCCTTCGCGCGGCGGATGTCGTCGTGAAAGTAGGAGTTGCCGCCGTCGATGGCGACATCATCGCGGGCGAGAAGCGGAGCAAGCTTCGCCAGCGTCGCATCCGTCACCGCGGCCGGCACCATCAACCAGACGTGGCGCGGCGGCGCGAGTTTTTGCACCAGGTCCTCGAGCGACGCCGCCGCGACCGCGCCGTCCTTGACAAGCGCTTCGCCCGCCGCGGGATTCAGATCGTAGACAACGCATTTCTGACCGGCGCGCAAGAGCCGCTGAACCATGTTGCTCCCCATCCGTCCCAACCCGATCATCCCAACTTCCATGACGACATCCTTTCCGTTCTCGAACCTTCATGCTGGCGCAAAGCGATCGCGTTTGTAATCCGATATCTCACTGATTCGCTCGAGGGCGATGTCAGCGGGCGGATATGCCGTCAGAATCGCGGGATCCACCGCATAATGCCCCTGCCGGACGAACACCGTGGTCACGCGCCCGCCCCAGGTCTTCTTCATCGCATCGAGAATGCGCAGCTTGTCATCCACCATCACATAGTGGGCCGCCGGATAGCGCGCCTCCACGTCCGCGAGCTCCGTCTCCTTGTGGACGTAGATCAACGCGCGTCCCTGAAACGCGTCGTAGAGTCCCGAACGGTCGATCTTGCGCGGCTGGAATACGACGTCGCCGTCGGTGAGGAGAACCGGTGTGCCCCATCGTCGCACATGTTCGACTGCGTCCAGGGCACCCGGAAAGAGCCGCGCAGCGAAGGGGTAATTCATGAGAAAGCGTGATGCAGCCAGCGTTCCCGGGTCGTGCGGATATGCATTGCGGTAGCGTTGGAGCGCTCCCAGATAATCCGCATAGCCCAGCTCGGCGCGCAGCTGTTCGAAGATGGCCCAGTAGCTGCGCTCGCGCGCGGTTCCCACCTCGCGCTCGAGATGCGCACTCACATCCGCGATAACCGTATCGTTGTCGAGCAGCGTGTTGTCGACATCGAACAGGAATACGGTTTTTTCCGCGGGCCTACCCATGCCGTTCAATGTACCACGCCGCCCGCTTCGAATTTCAGCCTATCCATATGCCCAGTTTTCCACGCCGGCGCCGCTGCTCTTGCTACCGAAGACAGAATAGCCGGGTGATATTTCACTCCCGGCGCCGGGAGTGCAGGCTGACCACAAAAAAAACGGCCGCGGTATTTTCACCGCGACCGTCTTTGCAAACTATACCACGAAGTTATTCCAGGCTCGCCTTGAGCGCCGCACGCGCCAGCAGCCGTGTCGAGTCCAGCACCGGAAGCGGCGAATTCTCCTCGGTGATGATCAGCGGCACTTCCGTGCAGCCCAGCGCCACGGCCTCGCAACCGGCGCTGCGCATCTCCGAAATCAATCCCGTGAAATACGCGCGCGACTCGGCGGTGAACTGCGCCGCCACCAGCTCGTCAAAGATGATGCGGTCGATCAGCTTGCGATCCTTGGGGTCCGGCAGCACGACCGTGATGCCGTGCTTCGCCAGCTTGTCCTGGTAGAACGAGCTGTCCATCGTGATCGCGGTGCCGATGAGGCCCACCTTCTTGTAGTTCCGCCGGCCCGCTTCCTTCGCCACCTCTTCCGCGATGTGCAACCACGGCAGCTTCGCTTTTTGAGCGACCTGGTCGAACACATGGTGAATGGTGTTGTCGGGACAGATCACGAGCTGCGCGCCGGCCTTGGCCAGCTTGTCTTCCGACGAAAGCATGAGAGCGGCGACGCCCTCCCACTTGCCGGCGTCGAGCAGCCGCACGTAATCACTGAAAGGATGGGTGTGCATGCTCACCTCGGGGTGAGCATGCTTTTTTCCCATCAATTCGGGAGCTTCGGTACAGACGGTGGTGTAGCAGAGCGCAGCGCCTTCCGCGCTGCACGCAACGATACCGATGTGTCGGGCCACGAACGATTCCTCCGATGCGATGAACTGCGGTCCGGGCGACGCGCGGCGCTTACGCCTTCATCGCGTCGTGGCAGTAGGCCTCGTAGACACCGTCAAGGAAGAGCCAGAGTGCGCGCGCTGCCTTGTCGGCCACCGCGATGGCACGATCCTGCTCGGCTTCGCTCGCACAATGCGCCGCCAGGAGCTCGCGCTCGACGCGGCTGTGTTCGATGTCGGCCTCTTCGTGAACCGAAAAGAACTGCACCGAGCGTTCGTCATCGAGGCTGTAGAACTTCGCGAGTCCTTCGCGCTTGGTCTTCGCGACCATCGGCACCTGCGACTCGTAGGCATACAGAGCGGCAAGTCCGTCGCGGAAATCTTCGCTGCGCGTGAGCTCAACCATGGTGTCCACCGAAGCCTGGGTCTTCTCCAGGAGCAAGGCGTTGCGCACATCATCGCGCGCGACATTCATGCCGTCCGCGAAGCGCATCCACAGCTCGGGGTGGTTGGAGTCGCCCTGATCCTCGTCGATCAGGTTCTCGAGGAGCAGCTGGCGCACGCGAATGTCATCGCACGCGGCGTGCGCGGCGCTCACGTAGCGCGGAAACGCGCGCACGTGGGCGTAATACTGCTTGATGTACTCGCGGAGCGTGTCCGCGGAAAGGGTGCCCGCGTTCCATGACTGGTAGAACGGATGCGAAAGGAGCGCGTGGCTGGCAATCGTTTCGTCGAGCCGCTTGAGAAAATCGGCGCCGTGCACCTTGTTACCTCCGGGTCGTGTCAATGCGATGGTTCCGGGGCCGCCGGCTGGCCGCCCCAAGACTGGTTGCGGGTACTTTACCGCAGCCTGCCCTGTTTTCAAATAGATTTATCCGGGCCGGTTTTGGCCCTCGCGTGCTATCGTAAACGCGTGGAAGTTCTCGACACCATCCCGCGCCAGTTTCTCGCCTGCGTCGAGAAATATAACCGGCGCGACGCGTTCCGCAACAAGCTGGACGGAAACTGGGTCGACGTTTCGCACCGCGATGTGCTGGAGCGCGTGCACGCGCTGGCGCTCGGACTGCGCGAGCTGAAGCTCGCCAAGACCGACCGCGTCGCGATTCTTTCCGAGAACCGTCTGGAGTGGGCGATCACCGATCTCGCCATCCAGTTTGCCGGCGGCGTCACCGTCCCCATTTATCCCACGCTCATCACCCAACAGGTCGAATACATCCTGCGCGACTCCGACGTGCGCGTGGCGTTCGTGTCGACCAGGGCGCAGGCCGCGAAGGTCGCTTCGCTGCGCGCCAGCCTTCCCATTCTGGAACACGTGATCGCGTTCGACGAAGAGGCGGCGGGAAGCGGGGCGGAATCGTACGTCGATCTCCTCCAGCGCGGAGTCGCGCGCATGTCGACGAAGAGCGCCGCCGACATGGCGGCCGAAATGGCACCCACGGACTGGGCGAGCATCGTATACACGTCGGGCACCACCGGCGAGCCCAAGGGCGTCATCCTCACCCACAAGAATCTCATGACCAACGTGCGCCAGTCGCTCGAGGCCTTTCCGCTCGGCAGCGACGACGTGTACCTGTCCGTGCTTCCCTTGAGTCACGTGTTCGAACGCGTGGCCGGTTTTTACACCATGATGACGGCGGGCGTTCAGATTGCGTACGCCGAGTCGATCGAGACCACGATGGCGAATCTCAAGGAGATCCGTCCCACCGTGGTGTGCTTCGTGCCGCGTATCTACGAAAAATTCTACGACGGCATTCACAACAGCGTGGCGTCGAGCTCCAAACTGCGGCGCGGGCTGTTCGACTGGGGTGTCAAGGTGGGCACCGCGGCCGTGAACGCGCGCATGACCAAGCGCTTCAGCCCGGTCGCAAAACTGCAGCACAAGATCGCGCTCGCACTCGTGTTCAACAAGATCCGCGACCGCGTGGGCGGCCGCATGCGCTTCATGATCTCGGGCAGCGCTCCCCTTTCGCGCCACATCATCGAATTCTTCCACGCCGCCGGACTGATCGTCCTCGAGGGCTACGGTCTTACCGAAACCTCGCCCGTCGTCACCGTGAATACGCTCACCCACGTGCGCTTCGGAACCGTGGGGCGCCCGTACCAGGGAGTGGAGGTGCGCATCGAGAAAGACGGCGAGATCGTGGTGCGCGGCGAGAATGTGTTTCAGGGATACCTGAAGAAGCCCGATGAAACCGCCGCGGTGTTGAAGGACGGCTGGTTCTATACCGGTGACATCGGCGAATTCGACAAGGACGGTTACCTCAAGATCACCGATCGCAAGAAGGATCTCATCGCAACCGCGGGCGGAAAGAAAGTGGCGCCGCAGCCCATCGAGAACCGCATGAAGCAGAACCCGCTGGTAGCCGAAGCCGTCATGGTCGGTAACGGGAAGCCGTACATAAGCATGCTGATCATGCCCAACTACGAACGACTCGAGGCCTGGGCAGCATCCACGGGACTCGCCGGCGGCGATCGCGCGAAGCTTGTGACCTCACCCGAAGTACACAAGCTCTACCAGGGAATCATCGATGAAATGAACGAGAGCCTCGCGCAGTTCGAACGCATCAAGTCGTTCTCGCTCCTCGACGTCGAGCTCACCACCGCCAACGGCGAGCTCACCCCCACGCTCAAAGTGCGCCGCAAGGTCGTGGAAGAGAAGTTCCGGGAGCAAATCGACGCGATGTACCGTCCACAAGCGAGCCGCTAGCACGTCGTTGGTTTGGGTTCCCCGCCTGCCGGCGCGGTATCTAGTGCATCCCGCTCCCGCCCGATAGCGCTTTGGCCAGCTCTCCCACCACCTGTTTCGCGTCTCCGAACAACATGAAGGTCTTGTCAGCGAAGTAGAGCTCGTTGTCGATGCCGGCGAAGCCGGGGTTCTTGCTGCGCTTGATGGCGAACACGGTGCGTGCCTTGTCGGCGTCGATGATGGGCATGCCGTAGATGGGGCTGGTCTTGTCGTGGCGCGCGGCGGGATTCACCACGTCGTTGGCGCCGATCACCAGCGCCACGTCGCACTGCGGCATGTCGGGGTTGATCTCGTCCATCTCGACAAGATCGCTGTAGGGCACGTCGGCTTCGGCGAGGAGCACGTTCATGTGGCCGGGCATGCGACCCGCCACGGGGTGAATGGCGTACTTCACGGTGATGCCGCGCTTGTGGAGCTGGTCGGCCAGCTCACGCGTGCGGTGTTGGGCCTGCGCCACCGCCATGCCGTAACCGGGGATGATGACGACGAGCTGCGCCTGCTCCATGACCTGCGCCGCGCCTTCGATGGTTTCCGCCTTGTACACCTTCTGCTCGCCGGCGCCCTTCGCCTGCTGCACCTGGCCGAACGCGCCGAAGAGCACGTTGGTGAAGGAACGGTTCATGGCCTTGCACATGATGATGGAGAGAATGAGACCGCTCGAGCCGTCGAGCGCGCCGGCCACGATGAGCAGCTTGTTGTCGAGCACGAAGCCCATCGCCACCGCGGAGAGTCCGGCGTACGAATTCAGGATCGAGATCACTGTCGGCATGTCGGCGCCGCCGATGGGAATCACGAGCATGACACCGAACAGGAGTGAGAGGAAGATGATGGTCGGGAACATCCACATCGGCGCGCCGGCCGGATGCAGGATGAGGAACGCGCCCAACACCACCGCGAGCACGAGCATCGCAATGTTGACGATGTTCTGTCCCGGGTATGTCACGGGACGCTGCGGAATCCATTTCACTTCCTGCAGCTTCCCGGCCGCCATGATCGAACCGGTCAGCGTGAGAAAGCCGAGGATGATCTCGGCGATGATTGCAATCATGCGGAAGTGGGTGAGCATCTCCGGTTCGCTCCGGAGCCAGAGATAGAACTTCGCGGTTCCCACCAGACCCGCCGCCAGGCCGCCGAAGGCGTGCGACAGCGCCGTTCGCTGCGGAACGGCGGTGAGCGGCACCCGCGAGAGCGGCACTCCGACCGCAAAGCCGGCGAGAATGGCGAACACGATCCACCAGTGGTGAATGACCTGCGGCTGCACCC
>JADMIO011081477.1_pt1 | contig 21790 bp, 14 predicted proteins | sample 8958161 | NCBI WGS metagenome assembly JADMIO01 (sample SAMN16585339, study PRJNA669376) | soil metagenome | isolation source: Crop rotation soil | place: USA: Cullars Rotation, Alabama | collected 2011
TCACCGCCGTAGCGACAGGCGATGTCTTCGGTGCGCGTATGCTTCAACAAGAACGTACCTATCTCGTGCAGAACGATATCCCCTGCTTCGTGGCCGAAGGTGTCGTTGAAGCCCTTGAAGTGATCGAGATCGATCATGATCACGCCGAGTGGCTGGTTTCCCCTCGCGGCGCGATGAAGTTCCCGCTCCAGGGTTTCTTCGAGATAGCGTCGGTTGAAAAGGCCGGTGAGGGAGTCGCGAATCGACTGTTTGCGCAGGGCATCGCGCAGGCGAATGTTGGCGATCGCCAATCCTGTCTGTTCGGCGAAGGTTCCCGCGAGCGAGACCTCCGCGTCCGAGATGTGATGGTCGGCAACGTCGGACTGAAAATGGAGAATGCCAAGGGCCTCGCCCTGGGCCTGGATGGGGATACAGAGATAGGAACTCTCGAGTAATTTGGCGTGGGGGCAGGGAACCGACTGCATGGCAAATTCCCTGGTATACCGGCGGCCGGTTCGCAGGGCCCAGCAGTCGTCCGGGTCAAAGACCTGCGATTCCAGCCGGCAATCGGCCCATTGTCCTACTACTTCGAGAACGCTCTTCGAGGCATTCAGCAAGATGATGGCGCCGCGCAGATTGGGGAACATACGTGGCGCGAAGCCCAGAACTACGGTCAGAGCTTCCGAGACATCGTTGCAGGTTTGCAGGAGCTGACCCATGTCAGCCAGCAGCGCATTGTTCTTGGATTGGTCCTTCAATTCGACGACCAGGCTCTGGGTTTTCTGGTCCAACTCTTTTTGGGTTCGTTCCCGCTCCTGCATTTCGCGGGTGAGTCGCGAGTTGGCTTCTACCAGGTCTTCGGTGCGCTGCCGCACCTGCAACTCGAGTTCTTCCTGATTGCGCTTCTGGTCTTCAATGTCGGTGCAGCTGCCGAACCATTTGAGGATTTCTTCGCTCTCTCCCCGGAGCGGCACGGCGCGCGCCAGATGCCAGCGATAAGTGCTGTCCGAGCCGCGTTGGAAACGGCATTCCGCTTCGTATGGGTGACCTGAGCGTATGGCCAGCTGCCATTGTTGCGTACACCGTGGCACGTCATCCGGGTGCATGACATGAAGCCAGGTGATGCCATTTTCTGTTGGTTTCGGATTTGTGCCGGTGTACTCAAACCAGCGCTGATTGGAGAAGTCGAGTCTTCCATTCGGGCCCGCGGTGAAGATCATCTGCGGGATCGCGTCCGCCAGTTTTTGCAGGTAGGCTTCGCCCTTCTTCGCCTCATCGGCTGCTGCTTTCTGTGCAGACCATAGCCGGTCCAGGAATGCGGCCAGCGTGACTAGCGTCAGTAAGAGCAGAATGCTGCTGGTGATGACGCCAACCCCGACCATCGACATGGAGATGGTATGAGAGATATCCACGGGCGCATCGCTGGGCGTGAACCGCGCTGCCCACATTCCCGTGTAGTGCATGACAGGAATGGCGCTGCCCATGACCAGCGCGCTGATGACTTTTCGCTGCGTGACATGTTTTTCGTTGCGCGCTTTAAAGGTCAGGAGCAGGGCGACCATGGAGATGCCGATCGCCAGCGCGATAGAAAGCGCTACCAGGCCGCGATGATATTCAATCCGAGCCGGCAGGCGCATGGCCGCCATGCCAATGTAGTGCATGCTGGCGATGCCAATTCCCATGAATAAGCCGCTTACTACGACCTGCCACGTTTCCATTCGTCGCCGGCTAACGGTGACGAGTGCAATGGCAGAGGCGACAATCGCGGCAAGCAGCGAGTAGACAACCGTGGGGACGTGGTAAAGGGTCTGCATGTGCATGCGGAAGGCGAGCATGCCAACGTAGTGCATGGCCCAAATACCGAGGCCCATGGAGATGGCGCCGCCGGTGATCCAGAAGAGGCGGGCTTTGCTTTGGGCCACTGTGATTCGTCCGCCCAAGTCGAGGGCGGCGTAAGAGGCGAATATAGCGATGACTACTGACAGAGCTACAAGACTGGGATCATAAGTTGCGCTGATGTCTGAGTGAGAGATCATGAGGGATGGTCGCGACAACGACGATCCAGGGAATGAAAGGACCAGGGGCCTGCGTCCCGGTCATTCCTAAAATGGGAACACGCGAAGGCCATTGTCCTCAAGTTACGAGGGTTATCCGTGGCGGCCGGATTTGTCGCTTATAGGACATATGCACCGCCTTTGTGGGCTGCCCCGACTCCTGACGGAAGAGGTCAGCCCCATGTCTTGCAAGGGGGATGAAGACAAGATCAAAAACGCTCAGGTTCTAAAGTGTATATTGTATGCAAAGTTCTGGAGGGCTTAGTGAAACCGCGCTTCTCTCTTTCCCTTATGTTGCCGCTAATCGCTCCCTTCCTAGTTCCGGTCAACGCTTCGGCTGAGGGTTTAAATGCCGCACGGCAGTCGGAGCAGAAAATCCTAAAGGCTTATCCCCTGCCGCTGGGCAGCGTTCGTCTCCTGGGCGGTCCGCTCAAGGTGGCCCAGGAGCAGGACGCCAAATATCTTCTCGAACTGGAACCTGATCGAATGCTTGCCTTTCTGCGCGAGCGCGCCGGACTCAAACCCAAGGCGCAGGGGTATGGCGGGTGGGATGGCTCTGGCCGGCAGCTGACCGGCCATATCGCCGGGCACTATCTTTCTGCGGTGAGCCTGATGTATGCGGCTACAGGAGATGTCCAGTTCAAAGAGCGAACGGACTACATCGTCAAGGAATTGGATGAAATCCAGAAGGCCCAGGGAGACGGCTATCTCGGTGCGCTGATGGATGACAAAGGTGTGGATGGGAAAGTCCGCTTTCAAGAGCTGAGCAAGGGAGAGATTCGTTCGGGCGGCTTTGACCTGAATGGCTTGTGGTCTCCCTGGTATGTGGAACACAAGTTGTTCGCGGGCTTACGGGATGCCTACCGTCACACCGGAAATCAGACGGCATTGGATGTGGAGGTGAAATTCGGAGACTGGGCGGAAGGCATTCTTTCCAAGCTCGACGACGAACAGATCCAGAAGATGTTGAATACGGAATTCGGTGGCATGAACGAAGTTCTGGCCGACCTGTACGCCGATACCGGCGACGGGCGCTGGCTAACGCTTTCCGGGAAATTCGAGCATCGAGCCATCATCGATCCATTAGCGGCGGACAACGACATCCTCGGCGGGTAGCACGGCAACACCCAAGTGCCCAAGATGATTGGTTCATTGTCGCGTTACATCTATACCGGCAATGAAACCGACGGTAAGGCGGCGAAGTTTTTCTGGAACGAAGTAGCGTTTCATCACAGTTTTGCCACCGGCGGCCATGGACGAAACGAATATTTCGGGCCGCCCGATAAGCTGAACGCCATGATCGATGGACGGACTGCAGAAACATGCAACGTCTACAACATGATCAAAATGGCCCGCAGCCTGTTTTCGGTGGAGCCTGACATCCGCTACGCCGACTTTCATGAGCGGGCATTGTTCAATCACATCCTGGCATCGCAGGACCCGCAGGACGGACGCGTGAGTTATATGGTGCCGGTCGGCCGCGGCGTGCAGCACGAGTACCAGGACAAATTCGAAGACTTCACATGTTGTGTCGGCACGGGGATGGAAAGTCATGCGCTCCATGGCTACGGCCTGTATTACCAGAGCAGGGGAGAAAAGCTGTGGGTGAGTCTGTATGCGCCAACTGCGGTTAACTGGGAAGAAGGTGACGTCCGTCTGGAGATGAATACGGATTTCCCGCTCGGGGAGACCGCTTCCTTGAAGGTAATGCCAAAGTCTCCGCGAAAATTTACGCTCGCGTTGCGCCGGCCCTACTGGGCCAATGCCGGATTCAAAGTGAAGGTGAATGGGCACGTTGTGCCAAAGCTGCCCGGCCCGGACTCTTTCGTCGAGATCACTCGCACGTGGGAATCCGGCGACCGAGTTGAGTTGGTCCTCCCTAAGACGCTTCGCGAGGAAGCATTGCCGGACAATCCGCGTCGTTTCGCCGTGCTGTGGGGGCCGCTCGTGCTCGCGGGAAATTTGGGGCCCGATCAACCGCACTTTGAATATCATCCACATCAGGACACAGAACCGCCGGCGCCAGCGTTGGTGGCGCCAAAGGAGCCGGTCGAGAAGTGGCTCAAGCCGGTGGCAGGGAAACCCGGCGAATTTCGCACTGAAGGGGGCGGCCTCAAGCAGGCAATCGAGTTCCGCCCTTTCTATGAGCTGCCACGGCGGCGATACGCGATTTATTGGGACATGTTTACGCCGGAGGAATGGCGGGAGAAGTCAGCCGAATATGCGGGCGAACAGGAAAAGATGAAGAGATTGGAAGCCGCGACGGTGGGGTTCGCCCAGCCGGGGCAGATGCAGTCAGAGCGCGACTTCCACCAGCAGGGCGAGGAAACAACTCCGGTACAACTGGAAGGACACTATGGCCGGCGGGGAAGCAGGTGGTTCTCCTTTGATCTGCCGGTAGATTCTGCACACCCGATGCTGCTGCTGGTGACCTATAGCAACGATGGACGCCGTAAGGGAACATTCGACATCCTGGTGGACGGTAAGAAACTGGGCGAGCAGACAAGCGAACGACGCAGTCCGGAGCAGGAAGTGCACTTCTTTGATGTTGCCTACGAACTTCCTGCTGACCTGGTGTTGGGCAAGAAAGCTGTAACTGTCCGTTTCGAAGCTGCGAATGGCAACACGATTCCGGGTGTATTCGGAGTACGGATGGTAAGGGCCGACCAGGAGAGGTAGACACCCTTCGTGTCACTTCGTGATCTTTGTGGTTTCTCGACAAACCACGAAGGTCACAAAGAGCACGAAGGCCACCAAGGCCACCAAGAAGAGGCGCCCGCAAGACCTCATTCCGCGAAGACCGCTAAAATAACCTCAGCATGAAAATTGGAGTTCTAGCCCTGCAGGGTGATTTTGACGCTCACCGCCGGCGGCTCGAAGAACTGGGCGCCGAAGTGTTACTCGTGAAAAAGCCGGAGCAGTTGGCTGAGATTGACGGGTTGATCATTCCTGGAGGGGAGTCGAGCACATTTCTAAAACTTCTTGGAGAAGAAGGCTTTGAGGAACTGAAGGAGTTTGTGCGAAGCAAGCCGACATTCGGTACTTGTGCCGGCGCGATTCTGCTGGCGTCGGAAGTGGAAAATCCCAAACAGTCGGGGTTGGGAGCGTTAGACATCCGCATCAGGCGCAATGCCTATGGGCGGCAACTGGAAAGCTCGATTCGCGAGGGTGTGTTCGAAGGCATGCCGATTGAGATGGTGTTCATCCGAGCGCCAAAGATTGAAGAGGTAGGAAAAGGTGTCAGCGTGCTCGCGACAGAGGGCAAAGACCCGGTGGTGGTGCGGCAGGGAAGGACAATGGCAGCGACGTTTCATCCCGAGCTCTCAGAGGATGGGCGTGTGCACAAGGCCTTCCTGGACCTGGTACAGGCGACTTGCAGCAAAAATAAAGCATCGTAAGTGCGAGGGAGAACCAGACAATGGATCAAGCCCGCTTCGTGATTCTCGGCGGAGGTATGGTTGCCGGTTATGCGGCCAAGCAGATGGTCGAGTCGGGACTCAAGCCCAAGGAGTTGGCCATTATTTCTGCGGACACAGCTATTCCCTATGAACGGCCGCCGCTCTCCAAGGGTTTTCTTGCCGGCAAGGAAACAGAAGAGTCGATACGCATTAATGCGCAAGAGTTTTATCGCAAGCAGGGAATTGAGCTGAAACTCGAATGCGAGGTCACAAAGGTCGATGCGAAGGGCAAGCGGCTGACGCCGAGTTCGGGCGGGGAATTCGGATTCGACAAGCTGATTATCGCCACCGGCGCCAAACCACGGCGGCTCGAGATTCCGGGCGCCCAACTTGGCAATGTTCGCTATCTAAGGTCAATGGACGATTCGAAGGCGATCCGCAAAATTGCGGAGAAGGTCAAGAACGCAGCCGTGATCGGTGGCGGCTTCATTGGCATGGAAGTGGCGGCCGTTTTGGCGCAGAAGAATATTGACGTCACCATGATTACAGCCGAGGACCGCATCTGGAAGCGGCTGTTCACGCCGCAGATGTCGGAGTTCTTCGAGGACTACTACGCCGCGAAGGGCGTGAAGATCATCAAATCTGCAAAGATCACCGAACTGCGGGGTGACAGCACAGTCACTTCGGTGGTTCTCGGCGGCGGACAGTCGATCGCCTGCGAGTTAGTAGTGGCGGGTATTGGCGTCGCTCCGGTGACCGAGGTTCTCAGCGGCAGCGGCATTGAAGTGAATGATGGCGTCACCGTGAACGAATTCCTGGAAACCAGCCAGCCGAACGTTTACGCGGCTGGAGACGTGGCCAACTACCAGGACATTCTTTTCGAAAAACGGCGGCGCGTCGAACACTGGGACAATGCAGTCTCGCAAGGCCAGCACTGCGCCAAGGTGGTTATGGGCGACCGTCAGCCCTTCAGGCACGTTCCATATTTCTTTTCAGACGTATTTGACCTTTCCTATGAGTACTGGGGAGATACTTCGGGAGCGGACAACACAGTCCATCGTGGGGAGTTGGCGAGCAAGAGCTTCAGCGTCTGGTGGCTGCGGCAGAAGCGCCTGGTAGCCGCGTTCACCATGAGCCGTCCGGATGAAGAAAGGGACTCAGCCCCGAAATGGATTGAGGCGAAACAGTCGCTTTCCGCGGAAAAGTTGCAAGATCCAAAGAAGCCAATTGCCGAAGCAGCGGGCTAACACTCCCGACCCTGCCAAAGTGCGGGAGCCGGAGCATTGCCCGCCTCCAACTGAAGCACCGAACATTCCTGAACAACCGGCGTCCTAAGGGCCAGTGCGACCTCCGGTTGACCCGCCAGCGGGCTGGCGACGGACAGGATAAGTTTGGCCACGGCTATCCCGAGCACCCTGGGCCGAGCAATCCACTTGAGAGATATTGCGGTCACGGCAGTTATCCTTTTCTCCTCACTAGATAACGCGGAAGCCTTGGGAATATTGGCTCAAGGAATTTGAAAATTTGTAAATATTGAATGATGGAAAGAATGGGGCAAGGGATCGGAATCGATTTCGGAACTACCAACAGCACGGTTGCCGTGAGCGGGCCGGACCGGCAGATTACGACCGCGAAATTTCGACTGGGAGAACAGACCATCGAGACCTTCCGGTCGGTTCTCTATTTTGAGCAAATTCGAGTGGAAGAGCGGAAGCGGCTACTTGCGCTGGCGGGGCCTAAGGCGATTCTGCAGTACCTGGCCTCGGAGCAGAAAGGGAGGCTGATCCAGTCGCTGAAGTCGTATCTGGCGAGCCGACTGCTGACCTCCACCAGCGTGATGGGCCGGCCATACCTTCTGGAAGATCTAATTTCGTTCCTCATTCGCAGCCTTCGAGAGGAGTCGGAGGCTACCCTGGGGAAACTCACGGGCGCGGTAGTCGTTGGGCGGCCGGTGCGCTTTATGAGCTCCGAATCCCAGGAAGACGACGACTTCGCGGTCAACCGGCTACAAAAGGCACTGCACAGTGCGGGATTTGAGGACGTGGTCTTTGAATACGAGCCCGTCGGCGCCGCCTACTATTACGAGATGCGGCTCGATCATGAAGAACTGGTGCTGGTGGCGGACTTCGGCGGTGGCACCAGTGACTTTTCTCTATTGCGAGTGGGACCTGAGTTTCGCCAGAGCAGAACAGCAAGAAAAATCCTCGGCACGGAGGGTGTGGCGATTGCAGGCGACGCATTCGACGCGAGGATCGTACGCCACGTAGTCTCGCCTCTGCTGGGGCGCGAGTCTTACTACAAGTCGATGAACAATCTTTACCAGCCTCCGGCATGGATTTACGGCAAGCTGGAACGCTGGCACCACCTCTCGTTTTTGAAATCCAAAGAGACCATGGACGTGCTGCAGTCCATTCGCGCCCAGTCGATGGATACAAAGAAGATTGAAGCGTTAATTCAGCTTATCCAGGAAGACCTGGGCTTTTATTTGCACAGTGCGGTGCAGCGGACGAAGTTAGAGCTTTCATCGAACGAAACCACGATTTTTTCGTTCCAGGTGCCGGGAATTTCTATCTCGGAACTGGTGACCAGGCGGCATTTTGAAAGCTGGATCGAAGAAGAACTGCACTCGATTGCCGCCTGCGTTGACCGTTTGCTGACGCGGGTTGGAGTGGAAGCCAAAGCGGTCGATAAGGTGTTTCTGACTGGTGGGTCATCTTTTGTGCCGGCGGTAAGAAAGATTTTCGAAGAACGATTCGGCGCCCAACGCCTGGAGGTTGGTGGCGAGTTTACTTCGGTTGCCATGGGACTGGCGTTGCGATCCCTGGACCTGGCGCGCAACTGAGCCGATCTACCAAATACCCTTGTCGTCGCCGGTGATCTTGTAAGAAACCATGGCAGCGGCGGCGAGGCCGGGTAAAAGGCTGAGGCGGGCCATGGTGCGCAAGTCAGTATGAACGCCCGCGTGCGCCATTTGCCGCAGGAACAAGCCCGTCGCATCAGGCACGATGGGAATACGCAAAAAGCGCCCTTTCAGCGGCAGTCCATGATCGCTCGAATGGGCGGAGGCCAACACTTCCGAGGGCAGCGTCACTGTGGTCCCGTATTTTTGGGCGTACTCGGCCACTACCTGAAGGTATGTCGCCACTCCGGGCCAGATGCCGTTGGGTTCTGCAGCCGCGCGCAGCTTCCTGAAATCAAGCTGGCCAGCATTCATCAATGTCTTCGAATCGATGATGTCGCAAAGCCGGAAATAAAAGTGGCGATACATGCGCTGGAGCGTGCTGATCATGATGCGCTCCTCCGGCGCAGCCACACGAAATCGCCGACCTTCTACTTCACGGGGAACGGCATTTTGTGGCACGCGCTTGGCCAGGTTGATGTGTTCTCCGGTTTGACCTAAGACGCCAATGTGAATTTCCACGGCTTCTGGTAGACCGGGAACGCGAAAGTTCCATTTGTGAGCGATGCGGTCGCCCCAGCTACGAGGCAGGATCTCGGCGTCGAATTCCGTCTCCATCACAGAGACGATTTTTGATTCTTCTCCGGAACTGAAAAGATCGAGGTCGGAACCAAGATCCGGATAGTGGTCGAGCGACTTAATGACGATGGCCGCACATCCGGCCGCATCCAGGGTTTGAGTAATTCTTTCAAGGATCGAGATGGCGGTCGAGATACGTTGTTTCTCAGAAGCGAGGCTTGTCGAAACGGTGTCAGCGGCAACTTTGTGCGGCGTCAGCGAGCCATTCCGCAGAAGCTCATCAAGGCCGCGCACGATGACGTGGTGCAGGTTTGCAAAAGCTACGAACGCGGCGAGTTCCGTCTCCGACGACATGATTGCCTCAAAATCGGAAGAGCCCACGTAATCGGATGGCTTCCCCAACAAGAGCTGCGAAAGCAGCCGGGAGTAACGATCTTCGGATGGATTTGATTTCTTCATGCGGGTGATGGTCTCGAACTCTAAGAGCCCGGCTTAATCGGTTTGACGTTTACATTTTCCGGTGTCGAATTCTTACAGTTTGGAATCCCCCGTTCGATGGCGGAACCCTCTTCGTAGTCGTTCCAGGTGGCGATCATCAGATAGGGCATGGGGATGTTCTGGCTGTACGTCTGGAACATTTGCAGCGTATCTTCCCAGGTCTTGCCGCAACGGGGGCTGATATGGCGATCGAGACTCCAGGAAGCCTTGGTGTCGTCGAAGCTAGGCCATACGGTGCCGACCGTGATCTTGTTAGGCCGAGCTTGCATGCGGTTATAGAACCTTTCCAGATATTCTTTTCCCCAGTCACTGCCGTCTTCCATCCAGCCATTCTTTCCGGGATGGACCCACGCATAATTGCCGTCGAACGCTGCGGCATATTGCGGCGGTGGTTCGTCCTTGTAGATGAGCCATGGAGGAGTAGGCCAGGTATTGAGCAGCTCCCGGACGCGGTTCCAATCGGTATTGCCGCGCTTGGGGAACACGAAGATCACGGGACGTCCCTGGTATTCCATGTAGGCTTTTCTTCCGGGAGCGTCTGGCCGGATGTAATCTTCGTAAGCTTTGGTCATTGCGGCAAGAGCGTCTTCGGTGGAATGTCCGTTGTCCTCTTCTGTTTCGTCGTACATGATCGAAACTTCGAAGTTTTCCTGGGCTGCGACCCGCTGGATGACTGAATAACTGCGGTTCAGAAAGGGACGGCGATCTCCATACCAATCGATGGTGAAGGCATCCACCCCCATCTCCCGCGCCTTGGCAATCTGGTTCTTGATAACAACCGGGTCATCCGTTTTATAACCAACGCTGATGTGTTGGCGATCTCCAAACCAGGGAACGTAAACGGCGACGACCTTGGTAGCCTTGGACTGGCGGGCAACAGCTTCGCTCAACGGACGACTCGCCGTGGCGCGGTAGCAGGCCGGGGTAAAGAGGAAAGCCAGTGCCGAACCAAGGAGAATGGGGACCGTTTTCATAGTAACCATACAAAGATTGGATGCGGCCTTTATTGCGCGGAGTCCTCTTGCAACAGGCGCACCATCCAGCGGTCGGCGGCGGGCGTCATGATTACCACAAACGTCGCTGTCTTGGGCTCACGATAAAGGAGCTTTTCTCCGTCAAACACCTGAATTTCATATTGCGCGGTGTCGCGCAACTGCATGACACCACCATCCTGGGAATAAAAGAGACCTTCGAGCTTGTGCCCGCGGTCGTCGTAACGTCGGCGGACACCGGTGGCCCTTTGCTCGGAAACAGTCTTTGTGAGTTGGGTCTTGGCGAAGCCGGTGAAGTAGTCATTCAACAGGCCGGGGCGATTTTGCTCCATGGCTGCGGCTAAAGTTCTCCACGCCGCAGCGTAGTCGCGCACGATCTTTTTTTGTGTCAGATCTTCAATGTCGCGGGGCCCCATGGAAGAAGCATCGAGCTGGACCGAAGGCCGTGCAGTGTCGGCTTTCACCGCTCCCACCGGAGTGAAGACGAAGGCCAGGGCAACGAGAAGTGCGAGCACGCGCGCCGTCATTGCCCACCTACCCTGATTTCGTTCCCCAGCGTCACCCCGCTGGCTACGGAGATGGTGGCGGCTCCCTGATAGGGCATCTCTGCACGCGCAATGCTCTTTTTGATGGGAGCGTCGACCATGCTGCGCCCGCCTTTGTCGACCTTAATAAAGGTCACAATCGTGCCATCGGGAATGGCGTTTCCCTTGCAATCGCGGACGGGTTCGGTTTGCAGGACCAGCCGGCCGTTCACAGTTTTCGCCGAAGCACGCAGGTTGCAAGGATCGGAGGCTACCTGCTGGACAACGCGCCGCTCCGAAGCTTCCGCAACCGTGGCGCGAATTTCAACCGGGCCTTCTTTGGGGCCGGAACTCAGACGCGTCCAGGCGATACCATTACGGGTCTTCATGGGTTGGGAAGCACCCGGCCCGTCTTTGGTCGAAACTTCGAAGGTGACGGTGGAAGGACCGGTTACAAGATTTCGAAAACGGTCCATGACGACAGCGACCCCATTGATCGCATTGGGCTGCGAGACGGCGACACGTGAGGGATGCAATAGGAACGCGAGCTTGTCGGGCTGGGACGGAACCACGAACACGCGAGTGTCGCTACAAGCGTTTCCGGCGCATGCGACCAGATGATATGCGCCTGCGGATTGGGTTTCGGCGCCGGCGATTTCCAACTCACCGCCAAGCTGAATTATGCGCCGGGAAACGTGACCGGGAGCAATGACGTACAACGTGCCTTCTCCGCTGCCGCCGGTGGCGATATTGATGACCCCTCCGGCGCGGGCATTGGGAGGGGCTTGGATGCTAGGGCCCTGGGCTGCTGCCAGCAGACTCACGCCAAGAACTGTAATAAGGCCCAGGGAGCGCATCAAGAGTTCCCCTGACTGTTGTAATGCGTGACTACCACCCGGAAAGTCTGCGCGCGCGCAGCAATGTCATCCGGCAACGCCAGGGAGAACGCCTGCGGAGTCGTGGGAAGCAGAGCACGCTGAATATAGCCATCGGACACCCAGATGACCTTACCGTTGTTATCGTAGGAAGTGGCGATGACGTGGGCGATATTGACTACCTGTCCGCTTTGATTCTCTAGTTCGCCGCGCAAAACCTTCTTGCCGAGCGCATCGGTATCCAGCCGTTGATTCATCACGCCGATGACCGGATCGGCGGAGGCTGCCATGGCGCCGGCCTTGATATCCATGCGAACCTGTTTGATCTGGCTCAACTTCATCTTGAGGAAGTCAATCCGGTAAGGTGTTACCTCGCCCGGGAGCAAAGTGTGGGAGATCTTGTCGAAGCTGCTTTCCTCGACGAGATCCGCCCCGGTGGGCGAGATGAGCGTCGCATTCACGTTTACATACGCCGGAATCGTGTCCTCGTTGACGGCCTCGCCCAGAATCACAATGCCTTCGGGGCGTTCAATGGCATTCATGGAGATGATTCGGACTTTCGGCGAGTCGATGCCGGAAGCACCCCAATCGCCCTCCGGGCCCCGGTTGATCACATCCCATCGCAGATAATTCACGGGAACGACGCGGGCAGGCAGTTTGGTTGAAGGCGGCGTAGGCCAGGCGACGCGCCAGACGTCGCCATTGCGGACCACTTTTAGATCGCGAGTCTCACTCACCGCACCCACCGCGGTCGCCCAATTCATCTTCACGCGAACTGTAGCTTCATCGCCCGCTTTGTGAATGACATTGGCTTGGGCCTCTTGCAAGGTCGAGTAGGTGCGGAGGCTGCCGTCCGTGCCGGCAAGATCGCGGATGAAATCATCGCGGTCAATTTTCGAACTATTGGAAAGGGAGTCGTAGGCAGCGCCAAAATTGCGGCCACGAATCTTTTCAAACAGGGAATTGGTGGCGCGTTCTGGAGTGTTGTCCGAGCGAAGCAAGCCGGCCGCTCCCGCCGATTGCATATAACCGAGGCCCGCCAATCCCAACGTCAGAAGAATCAGGCCGATGCCGAGAATCTTGCTCATTGTGCCTCCCGCGGACGAAGGTGCTCATTGGGAACGGCGGCATAATCCGGGACAGGCGAACGCTCGCGATCTGGAAGAACAATAAGGAAAAACAGGGCCAACGCAGCGCTGCTTACGGGAAGTATTCCCCAGATCAGGCCTTCCCAGGGTGCCGGCATCGCGTCAGAAGGAAATTTGTGGGCCGGTGGTACGTCGTCTTTCGACCAGACGGTAATCGAGCCCGCATCGTAGGTTTCAATCTGGTGCCATCCGGCAAAAACCAAAAGTGGTTCGTAGTAAGTATCGTGAACCAGAATGTATTTAAGGCCGTATTTATTGGCGTGCTTGAGCATGGCACGCAATGAATCCATACCGGCGGTACCGAAAAATTTTGCGCTGGTCAACTGCGCAGAACCGTAAGCCGTCATCTCCGGCAAAAGCCGGGCGGAGTTGTATTCGCCGTCGATGCTGGGCGCGTCGGTGTAGGTGGAAAGTTTGGGCAAGGCATTGCCGAATCCAAGCGTTAAGAAGCGGTAGGCGTCGTGGCCATCCCGGTTAAGAAAATTCGCTGCTGAGTCTACGTTTAAGCTCCCCATGGATCGGAAGGGAGTCCAGGTCATCCAGCCCAAAGTAAGGGCGAAGGTCGCAATTGCCGCGGCGGATGCGGTGATCACGCCGCCCCGTCCATAGCGGTCAATTAACTCTTTGGCGAGAAGTCCAACCATGGGCAGCGCCAGCATGCAAGCCAGAAGAGTAAAACGCTCGAAGGTCAAAATGTCGAATGCGCGGCCAAGAAGTAGTTTAGGGAGCGGTGTAGTTCCGCCCAATCCAAAGATGAACGCGAACCAGAATCCCGCCAGCAACGGGCGCAATCGGCGTACCTGAACGCCGCGCAAAAAGATGAAGGGCAGAGCAAGAATCATCGCGCCGTAAGGAACGACGAAGTAATTGATGCCATACGTGAGATTGGTCAGCAGATTCGAGCGGCTGGCGTGGGGAATCGGAGCCTGTTTGATGGGGTGCTTCAAGATCGCGATCCAATAGGGCATCAGCACGATGCCAACTCCGACTGCCACCACGGCGGCAAATGCAGCACCCCGGGCCACCACAGCCGTGGGCGACCCTTCGGGATCATCTTTCGCGTCCCTCCACGCGAGATACCACGTGGGCAAGGCTAGTAGGGGCGCACCAAATATCAGGGTGACGTGGTGCACTGAGGCAGCCGCCAGCGCCAGGAATACACCTTTCAGAAGATCGGCGAACCGCCCTCGTCGAGCGAAATAATAGAGATAAGGCAAAGCATTCAGATAGAGCGGCGCAGAAAGAGTCGTGGAGAGCTGTCCTGCGTTATAGACGAGGAAGCTGAGCGACCCGATGAAAACACTCCCGACCGCCGCATAGCTTGCGGAGACTTCGTCAACCCAGAGCCTCGCGAACCGATAAACGCCTACTGGTACTAAAACCACCGCGATCAATTGGACCAGGGCATAAGCCATGTTCAGGCCGATCACATAAGAAAAAAGTGCTATCAGCTGATGGCCCAGGGGCGGGTAAGTGGTTTGCGAAAACCCAGCAAACCATTTTTCATTCCAGGGATCGAACCAATGATTGGCGTAATGCGAAGCAAAGAAAATGTGAAAATTCGTGTCGTACGAAGCCTTTGCGGGCAGCTGCATCAGGAGCAGGGGAGCATGGATTGCAAGTGCGAGCAGGACAACGGCCATCATGGGGATGGGCCGGCTCGCAGGTCTGTTCTGGTATGTCACTCCATCCTCCACAGCCGTAGTTTTACGTAGCTGATTTCGATTCTGAAAGTTCACGACAGGTTGGCCTGATAACTGCATTAGCCCTGTAAATTCAATGGTCTCGGAGCATCCTGCTCACTCCGAAAGGCATCTTAGGAGGGCTTGAAAGAATGCAAAAGTTTGCTCCCGGAGTCTATGCGGCTATTCATACGTCTTTTGATGCTTTTGCTTGTCTTGTGTCCTGCCCTGATTAGTGTCGCACAGACATTTGAGGTGGGGCCACAGAACGAGCCGGCAACTCCGAAGAAGAAACAAAAGCAGAAAAAGCCGAGTTCGACTACCAACGCGCCAGCCACCCCCTCAGCCACTCCAGAAGAGAACAACACCATCGGCTGGGGAGCAGGCCTGGACGTGGCGCGCGAGGCCCGGGCCGCCCAGGATGCTCTCCGCAATGAGCACTATGTCGAGGCGGCAAACCACGCCGCCAAGGCGGCGAAATCCGCTCCGCAAAACGCCGATCTCTGGTTCCTTTACGGTTACGCCTCCCGGCTGGCCGGACACTACAATGACTCGCTGTTTGCTTTCAATCGCGGGTTGAGCGTCAGACCAAACTCCGTTCAAGGTCTTTCAGGATTGGCGCAGACCTACGTGAAGATGGGCCAGAGAGAAAAGGCCTTGGAGTTGTTGCAGCAGGTATTGGCGGCGAACCCCAGCAGTCCTAACGATCTTCAGCTGGCAGGAGAGTTGTTTCTTACGAGCGATGCGCAACATGGCCTGGAGTTGTTGATGCGCTCCGAACAGTTGAAAGGGGATGCGCGCACGGAGTTGCTGTTGGCGCGCGCATTCACACTGCTGAAGCGCCCGGAAGATTCTCGCGTATACCTAGAACGCGCCCGTAGCCGCGCCCCCCATGACCCGAGTGTGTTACGTGCTGTGGCGGCGTTTTACCGCGAAAGTGGCCGTTACGATGAGGCACTGGCTGCCCTAAAAGAAGTAAGCAACAAATCTGCAGAATACTGGGGTGAGCTGGGCTACACCTATCAGCTGGCCGGTAAGCGCAACGAAGCGGCAGAGTCCTATGTGCGGGCGGCGGAGCAGGACAAGAGCGAAATTGGATTTCAACTCAGCGCTGCTACCGCGCTTATCAACGCTGGCAAACTCAAAGACGCATCGCGGTTTATTCAGCGCGCCGACGGCATTGACCCCCATCACTACCGGCTGCATGCCATCCGGGGGCAGTTGGCCACTCTCGAAAACCGCACCGAGGATGCAATCACGGAATATCGTGCGGCGATCGCAAACTTGCCCGCGCAGGGCGTGCCTGAAGGGATTCTCTATCCCATCGAGTTGCGCATCAACCTGTCTACCCAGTTACGCAACACCGAAGATCAGACAGGAGCGGAAGAACAGATCAATCTGGCTGCGGCGCAATTGGCGCAGTTGCAGGTGGGTGATGGCGGCCGCTCAGAGTTCTTGCGCCTGCGGGCAGCGGTTGAGTCCGCGCAGGACAACTTGCCGGCTGCGGAAAAAGACCTGAAGGAAGCCCTAACTCTCGAGCCGGGAAGCGTGAATCTCTCGCTCAACTATGGGAATTTGCTGTGGAAGATGCATCGTCTGGATGAAGCTTCCACGTTTTTTCACCAGGTGTTGAAGGCGGAAAATAACAACAAATCAGCTTTAACGTCATTAGGATTTCTGGCCCGCGAGCAGAATGACGACAAGGCGGCCCGTGATTACTTTGGCCGTTTAATCAAGCTGTATCCGGATGACCATGTGGCGTACCTCGCAATGGGCGACCTCTACACCTCGCAACGCGACTTTCCCAAGGCCCTGGCAAGCTACGAAAAGGCCAACAAATTGGCGCCCAAGAACGCTATCGTACTTTCTCGCGCGGTTAACGCCTCAATCGAATCCCACGATCTGAAGATGGCGGAAAACTGGCTGGCGCGCAGCAACCAAACCATGGACCAGAACCCGCAGTTAATGCGCGAGCGGGAGCGCTTCCTCACTTTGACGGGCAAATACGCTGAGTCGGCCGAGCTGGGTTACAAGGTCCTCGAAAAACTGCCGAATGATCCCGAGGCCCCGGTTTATCTCGGCTATGACCTGGTTTTCCTCGGGAAGTACAAGGAAGGCCTGGCGATCGCAGAGAAGTACAAACCAATCCTTCCCAAAGACAAAGATCTGTGGCTGATCGCCGGCCACGCGCACCGCGAATTGGGCTTCCTGGATGAGGCGGTTAAAGACTTTACCGAAGCGCTCGATCGTGATCCTACGATGGCGACGGGTTATATGGATCGGGGCTACGTTTTGAACGATCTGCGGCGGGCAAGGGAAGCGGCGCAGGATTTCGAAAAAGCTATCAAGATCAAACCAGACTACGCCGAAGCCCACCTTGGTTTGGCAATGGCCTATCTGCAATTGCATCGCGGCGGAAACGCATTGAAAGAAGTCAATATTGCGGAAGCTGCCCTCGGCGAGTCGCGTATCTCGCACATGACTCGCGGGGAGGCCTACCGCCAGCGTGTGCTGTTCCCTGCGGCGGAGAAAGAATATCGTGCGGCACTGCGATTTGCTCCTAACGACGTCGATATCGAACTCGCCCTGGCCGAAGTAATTTACCGGCAACGGCGGTACGAAGAATCGGCGCAGATGCTGCAGCAGGCCAGCACCGCTCGGCCGGATGACCCTGTGATCTATGCACGGCTGGCCCAGACGTACGCCAAGCTCGGACGTCAGCAGGAGACGATCGATTTCGCGGTGAAAGCAGAAACCATCTCGAATGGCCGCAGCACAGTGGAAATGGCGGTGGGAGAGGCATTCCTCACCCTCGGCGACCGCGATGCCGCCATGGAGCGGTTCTCGCGCGCTCTTGATGATGAGAACGGCGACAGCGTGTCCACGCGTATGGCGATCGCGAGATTGTTTGCGCGCGAGGGCAAAGTGGAAGACGCGCGTGAGCAGATTGGAATCGCTTTTGCCGAAGCCCGCGTCGAACAGGATAAACCGATCACCGCGCAAAACCTGGTGGAAGCCGGCGATATCCTGCTTTCGTTGCACGACTACGAGCTGGCGAAGAAGTATCTGCAGCGGGCGCGTGCCGATGGCGCGGACGACAGCGTGGTGTCCATCGCGATGGCCAACGCTTACCTCGCACAGGGAGAAACCAATAGCGCCCAGGCAGAACTTGCGCTGGTCCAGAAAGACGAAGGCTACGAACAGAACTACGAGTATCTGATGGCGCAGGCCAATATATTCCGCCAACGCCAGGAGACGGTGCAGGCGCTGGCTGCCTTTGCCCGTGCCGATGCCGTCTCGGGAGACGACCGGTCCGCCGAGCAGGCGCAATACGAACTAGCCTCAGCCGAGGGCCGCCAGTTGACACCCTCCTTCAGTGTGGGTTCGGAGGCAAGTTTCGCGCCGATTTTTGAAGACATCAACATCTATCAGATGGATGCCAGGCTGAAGGGGGCGACGGCCGGGAACCTGCCCTTGCCGCGCGCCTCGCACGAGACGCTGGCCCGCGAAGGCTACCACCTGCGGCTTTCTGGATGGCCGGCCATCAGCGGCTTCGTGGAAGAACGAAACGCCCGAGGGACCATTTCTTTCCCCAGCGAGGACCTCATTCAGGAACGGAATACCTACGACACTTCATTCAATACCGGGATAAACCCGATCCTACGCGTAGGATCGGCGCGGTTCCTGTTTAACACAGGGGTTGAATTTACGCTGCGGCGTGATTCGCTTTCCCCACGCGATCTGAATCAGAACCTGTTCCGTCAATTTGTACACATGTCGAGCACGTCATTGTTTAACTGGATGACGATCTCCGGCAGCGCCGTTCACGAGCGCGGTCCGTTTATCGATAAAGACCTGCATTCTCGGGACGTCTCGGCCAACCTGACTTTCAGGATAGGCCGGCCATGGGGAAAGACGGCCTTCATCACAGGGTATGGAGTGCGCGATATCCTGTTTCGTCCATTGATTCGGGAGTACTTTACGACCGACATGTACGCAGGCGTGCAGCGCAAGTTCGGCAAAAGTTTGCAGCTTACCGTGCTCGCCAGCTACTTGAGATCGTGGAGGGTGGAAGACACCAACTTCGCTATCGCCCAGGCCCTGCGCCCTGTGGCCCAGGTGGAGTACCGTATAAATCCGCAGTGGAGCGTGCAGGGCTCCTTCGCCATGTCGCGCGGCCAGGGCTTCCATGACTACGACAACCTGCAAAGTGGCTTCCTCATCTCATATCTGAAGCCTGTACGTCGTTCGATTTATGACGAAAAGGAACAGGTGACCGTGGCATATCCACTGCGGTTTGCATTTGGACTCCAACAGCAACAGTTTTATAATTTCAATGGGCCGAACCGCAGTGCATTTCTCCCAGTCATTCGCTTTAGTTTCTTTTAACAGGTAAGCTGTCGGGCGCCACGACGGTCTGCCTGGTATGTCATATCCAAGCGACTTCTGTGGTCCCGATCCCCCCGGGATGGACGGATAGCAGTACCCGGCGGCAAAGGGATCTCATGAAGAGTGGTAATCCAGAACTGGAGATAGTTCCGGAAGTCCAAATCGCTATGTCTGGAGCTGCCTTTCCGGCGGAACGGTCCCTGCGCGATGCCATCCTGACGGGCAGCATGACGCTGCTGATTGGGTCAGGCCTGGTCAGCGCAATAAACCTCGCCTACAACATTCTGCTGGCGCGCTCCCTGGGCGCGGCAGGTTTCGGCCACGCGGTATCGATCTATACCGTGCTGATGCTGCTCTCCGCAGTCACCCTTTCCTTTCAGTTTGTCTGCTCCAAGTTTGTAGCCAAGAATACCGATTTGTCGCGGAAGGCGACGGTATACCACTCTCTCCACAGGCGCTCCTGGCAGGTGGGGGCCGTGATCGGGCTCAGCCTTGCGGCCAGCAGTCGAGTGGTGGCCCATTATCTCAACCTTCCCGATCCCTGGCTGGTGACGCTGCTCGCGGCTGGGACCATGTTCTATATCCCGCTTGGCGTGCGGCGCGGCTGGCTGCAGGGTATGTGTGATTTCAAGCGGCTGAGCGTCAACTTCGTGCTGGAAGTCCTGGTGAAGTTGGGGGCGACGCTGGCGTTGCTGGCCTCAAATTTTGGCGTCCGCGGCGTCATCGCGGCAGTTTCGGCCTCGGTCATTGTTGCTTATTTTGCCGCGGCACCTGGCGAGATGGACGCGGCTTCCGGCGAGGAAGTGCCCGCCTCTCTGGAAGGGCTCCAGGCCATCGTCTTCTTCGTCGGCCAGGTGGTCATCAATAACGTAGACATTCTGCTGGTCAAGCATTTCTTCCCGGCAGTGGAAGCGGGAATTTACGCCGCGATTGCCGTCGTGGGCCGGGTGGTCTACATGGCTTCCTGGGCGGTTGTGAGCAGTATGTTCCCGATTTCGGCCGGTGTTCGACGCCTGGAACCGCACCGCCGCACTGTAGTCGTAACCCCGCTGTTGCTGATCCTCGGGATCACGGGTTTCTCCGCACTTGGCCTGTGGATATTGCCGCAAGTTGTGTGGAAAGGGATTTTCGGGCCGACTTTCCTGTTGGGAGAGAACAAGGGCTTGCTGCTTTTATACGTGGCGGCGACTGGAACTTATTGTGTAAGCGTGGTTTTGATCGCCTATGAAATTTCACGCAGGATCAGCAACACCGGCTGGCTGCAACTGGTGTTCAGCGGCGGAATTGCCTTGGGAATTTGCGCGTTTCATGAGACATTGCATCAGGTCGTGATGGTGCAGCTAGTCTTGATGGCAATCATGCTAGCCTGCGTTGCAGTTCCTTTCCTGAGGTTCAAATTGGAGTCGTCGATGGAAGAGGCAGCAGTAGAGCCCCTTACCGCTGGCGCAGTGACCAGGTTGCGCTCCGCCAGCGAAGAAGAAGTGATTGCTGAGTTTTTGAGGAACGAGTTCTACCAGCCGGAATTTCATCCCTATTGGCAACGCCTCGAAAAAATTGTTTTCTATCCTGATCTGACGGATGAGCGTGAGAACGCCATCCGGCGCGCCCTGCTGTTCCGGCGTCGAGGCCGCATGTGGCGTGAGTTGCCCCCCGACACGCAATGGTTCGAAGTCACGCTTGAACCCAGTGATCTGGGGCGAATCAGCGTATTTCCGCGCTCTCAATGGCGCAGTGTCGCCGAGGGAGATTTCAGCCTGAAGCGTATCGCGCATCGCATCCGGGCGGGCTCGGTGGCGCCGGCGAAAGACCGGTTTCTCGCCAAACTGCGTTCCTTAAGCGGTCATCTGCGCCAGGAAATTCCCCAGTCCGCAATCCTGCTCATCGGTCTGGATGAGAGCAGCCCGTTGACTATCATCGAAGGGAATCATCGCATGGTTGCGGCAACCATGGTTTCGCCATTCATCGTGAAAGAGCGCTTCCGCTTCTTCTGTGGGTTCTCCCCCCGTATGACGGAATGCTGCTGGTACAAGACAGACGTATTCACGCTTTGGCACTATGCCAAAAACAGCGTGAAGTACATTGCCTATGACCGGCGGCAGGCCATGCAGCCGCTGCAAGAAACAGCCGAGTAGGGCTGTGGAAAACTACCACTTCTAGGGGAATTGGCTGTTAGACAGCTAATCGGCGCCCCAGTCTTCGGAGCGAAGCGAGGATCCGTTTCAGTCTTACACCTCTATTGTCATTCCGATGCGTCGCGAAGCGAAGGCAAGGAATTTGTTGTTGCTTGAAGAGCCACGGCAAAAGCGGATTTCTCCCTTGGTCGAAATGACAAGTCTTCAAGGATGGTCGAAATTACAAGCCTTTTTGACGGCTTAATAACATCATTTGGGTTGGATTTGCGATGGCGGTTGCGAGGGTTCTACCACCAGGGAATTGTCGCGCCGCTTAAGCAGGATCGGCTTGTTTTCTCGCCGCCGCTCCAGTTGCGCAGAACGAATCGCGGCGTCAACTGCCCCGGTGTTTAAACCTGCCACCTCGCCCAGGCGCATACCCAGCACGTCCTGCCGGGTGGCTGCGGTCACTTTCTGAGCGGCACCTTGCGCTGTCTGGGCGCGGGAGTAGTAGGAATCGGCCGTTTCCTGGTCGCCTTCCATTTCGGCAAGGAACCCCATGTTGTTCAACGCGAAAGCATTGTTGGGATCCAGTTTGAGCGCCTCGAGGAAATTCTGGCGGGCGATCTGTGGCCGGTTGTGGTTGATCGCAGAAACGCCAA
>JADMIO010897391.1_pt1 | contig 21789 bp, 14 predicted proteins | sample 8958161 | NCBI WGS metagenome assembly JADMIO01 (sample SAMN16585339, study PRJNA669376) | soil metagenome | isolation source: Crop rotation soil | place: USA: Cullars Rotation, Alabama | collected 2011
GCAGTTCTTCGTAGCCGGAAATCGGCGCCTCGTCCTTTGGCGAGGCCAGAGCTGCCAGGTCGGATTTCAGAGAAGTTTTTTTTCCCGCAGAAGCTGTCGCTCGATGCTGCGCGGGTGGACCTGAACTTTGAAATCCGTCTTCACGAGCGCTGCCAGTTGAAGGAAACTGAGCGACGGATCCGATATTCGCTTTGTGCGAACGAATTCCATCACTTCCGGCGTGAGTTTGTGACCGCTTCTGGGACCTCGTTTCAGTGGCATCAGCCCTGACACGCCCCCCTGCTCGAAGCCCGCGCTGGCCTGGTAGAACGACGGCCGGGAAAGCCCAAACTCGTCGGCCGCCTGGGAAACTGACAGATGGTCGACATGGACCTGTCGGAGCATCTCGTACTTGACCTGAATCATATCGTCCGGGTCGAAGAAATCGCTGCCGCGGAACAGAGGATGTCGCACATCCCGGGGCCGAGGATTGAGTGTGCCGTTTTGCCGTAACGCGTTTTGTTTGTCGGTGTCCTTGTACGTCCGCGGCATGCTCGGCCCCTAAACCGAAATCGGAAACTGCTGTAAAGACAATTATGCCAACCTGTCGTGAGTTGTCAAGTAATTGTTGTTGGTAAGTGTGTGCACTGATAACATGTATTAACATAAATTAAGCTATTCAACCTGCTACGGCGAGCCAGCCAATGGACGACATTTGCTTTACACTCAAGACATCTTTTCCTTTACAGTGTGCCCCGGCTGTTCCGTGTTCAACGCCTGGATTCGTTGCGCCAACTCGAGCAGGTCCACCAGTCGAAATAACGAGCGACCCGCAGCCACGGCGACGAACGCATCCATCGGAGCAGCATCGGTCCAACTCGTTGGCACCGAATGGAGGCGGCAATCCTTGTCGTGAAACCAAACCCGGTCTTCACCCCAGTTCTGACGGAATGTCACTGCTTCGAACTCCTGCTTAAACAATGGATGGTAAGGGTGGGTTATTCGGAAACGTCGACCTTCAAAGTTGCCATGCGGCGCATTTGAAGACTCATGCCAACGCCTACGCGGAGCGATTCGTTCGGACGATAAAGGAGTCTTGCCTCGACAGAATCATCTTCTTCGGTGAGAATTCCTTAAAAAAATCAGTCCAAGAATTCACCACACATTATCATTTTGAACGCAATCATCAAGGACTCGGTAACCAACTCATCATGCCTGATTCGGCGCACGTGGGGAACACTGGCGCGATCCGGCGGCGTGAGCGGCTGGGCGGAATGCTCAACTACTACTATCGTGACGCCGCGTAGAGTTGAGCAGCTACCCGTTACTCTGCATGAACGTCATCAAGCGATCTGAATGCCGCGCAGCAGAGGCTCGAATCGGCGAAACCGATTATCGGTTGATATGTCCGTTTGTCTCGCCAGCAGCACGTACTTTTGTGTATGGAAGTCCGCCGCGTTGAAGTGTCAACGAGCGCCGGTTGACGTGATTCGATCCGGTATTTGGACGGTACGGGATAAGGCAGCCCTGCCGGCGGCGTGCGAACTCCCCAACCTCTGTTTACTTGAACTCCACGCTGTGCGGTAGCCAAAACCAAATCCGTTAGTGCAACGCTACGCGAGAATGCCTTTCACCGGGTGTGCCGGCTCTACACCGGTCAGCCGCGCATCCAGGCCCTGATGCTTGTAAACGAACCGTTCGTTATCGATGCCGAAGCAGTGCAGTAGTGTTGCCTGAAAGTCGCGGACGTGCACCGGATCCCGGACTACGTTGTACGAGAACTCGTCCGTCTCCCCGTAAACGATTCCGCCCTTAACGCCGCCGCCTGCGGACCAGATGGTGAAGCAGCGCGGGTGATGATCTCGGCCGTAATCGGTGTCGGTAAGCTTGCCCTGAGAATAGATAGTGCGGCCGAACTCGCCACCCCAAATTACGAGGGTGTCGTTTAACATGCCCCGTGCCTTCAAGTCAGTTAGCAGCGCGTAGGATGCCTGATCCACATCTTTGCACATGGCGGGCAGGACTTCCGGCAAGTCTTTGTGAACGTCCCAGCCGCGCTGGTAGACCTGCACGAATCGAACTCCGCGCTCCACTAGCCGTCGCGCCATGAGACAGGAATGGGCAAACGTGCCGCCTTTCCGCACGTCGGCGCCGTACAGCTTCATCACGCTTTCCGGCTCTTTCGAGAGATCGGTCAGCTCGGGAACCGAAGATTGCATCCGAAACGCCATCTCGTATTGCGCGATTCTTGCTCTGGTTTCCGGATCGCCGACCTTTTCCTGCTGGACCTGATTCATCGCGTTGAGCGCGTCCAGCATCCTGCGGCGCATCTCGGGCGGCATTCCATCCGGATTGCGGAGAAACAGCACGGGATCGTCGCCGGAACGAAGGGCCACGCCCGCATACTTTGCTGAAAGAAAACCTGAACTCCAGAGCTTCGCGGAAATTGCCTGTACTCCCGCTTTAGGATGCGAGTGCGAAGCATTCAGGACAACGAACGCCGGCAAGTCCTGATTGACCGAGCCAAGTCCGTACGCCATCCACGCCCCGATGCAAGGCCTGCCTGCTACCTGCTGACCTGTCTGGATGAAAGTGATTGCGGGCTCATGATTGATGGCTTCCGTTTGCATGGTCCGGATGATGGCCATGTCGTCGACCATCTTTGAAGTCCACGGGAGCAAGTCCGACATCCAGGCACCCGACTGTCCATGCTGTTTGAACGAAAACACCGACGGTGCGATGGGAAAGCGACTCTGCCCGGAAGTCATCGTCGTCAGCCGCTGACCGCGCCGAATGGATTCCGGAAGGTCCTTGTCGAACCACTCTTTCATTCCGGGCTTATAGTCGAAGAGATCCATCTGCGGAGGCGCTCCCACCATGTGCAGGTAGATCGCCCGCTTCGCTTTTGCGGGGAAGTGTGGGAGTTCGGACAGCCCTCCCGTGCCCGATTTGGCAGGTTCTCCTGAGGCATCACCGTGGATCAGAGAGGCAAGGGCAAGCGTGCCCAACCCGCGGGCGCCACGCGAGAAAAACTGGCGGCGGGTCTCGGCAAGAACAACCTGTTCGTGGATACTCATGGGTCCTCTTACTTCACAAGAACTTCGTCAAGGTTGAGAAACTGGTTGGCTGACATCGTGAGCGCCGCGAGCTCAGCGGCACTCAGTGAAGGATCCGGTTTCGATTCCCCGTGAGAAACGAGCCGCCGCGCCTCATTCATTCTGCTGTCGTAGAAACTTAGGTACTCCTTGTACGCCGTACGCGCAATGCCAAACTCCCGCTCGTTGAGATCGCGCATCAGGACGTGCTCCGCCAGGAAGCGCAGTTGCTTGTCCGGGTTGCGTGGCTCGGTCTGAAGTGCCTGTTCCGCCAGATGGCGAGCCGCTTCAATGTATTGCACGTCGTTCATGGTAACGAGGGCCTGAAGCGGTGTATTAGTTCGTTCACGGCGAACCGTGCAGTTCTCCCGCGTCGGAGCGTTGAAGATCTCGAGAGAAGGAGGAGGAGCGCTTCGCTTCCAGAACGTGTAGAGTGAACGCCGGTAGAGGCTGTCTCCGGAGTCGCGCTGGTAGAAACGCGTATTGGAACCAAGCATGGCGACTGCTTCCCAGACGCCATCGGGCTGATAGGGCTTTACCGACGGACCCCCGATCTTCTGCGAAAGCAGACCGCTTGAAAACAGCGCATAATCCCGGATCATCTCGGCGTCCATGCGGAAACGAGGCCCTCGCGAAAGCAGCCGGTTGTCGGCATCCTTTTCGAGTTTGAGTGGCGTGGTCGTAGTGGCTTGGCGGTAAGTCGCTGATGTGAGGATCAGCTTGTAAAACGTCTTGACGTCCCATCCGCTTTCGCGAAATTCCACGGCGAGCCAGTCGAGCAACTCGGGATGCGAAGGCGTTTCTCCCTGAGCACCAAAGTCATCCGCGGTTCGCACGATCCCAGCTCCGAAGATCTCCTGCCAGTAACGGTTGACCGTCACTCGAGCGGTCAAAGGATGATTCGGGGCGATCAGCCATTTCGCCAGGCCCATGCGATTACGTGGGAACGATGCGGGCATCGGTGGCAGAATGGAGGGAGTAGCGGCAGGTACCTTGTCCCGTGGTTGATCGTACATGCCCCGATACAGAACGTTGGCGGTCGGCACTCCGGCCTTCTCGTGCTGCACATGAGTAACGGGGCTTCGCCGCAAGATGGCAAGCTTCTCAGCCACCAGCTCTTGCAGTTCGGTGGTAAGGTCTATCGAATCTGAGTGCTCACGTACAAAGTAGTAGGTCTTCAAGCCATCGCGCTCGGAGGCGGTAAGTTGGGCGGTCTCTTTCTTGCGAGCCATCTGGAGCGCCGGCCACTGGGCAAGCAGCGAGGCGTCTTCGTCAGTTAGCGTGCGGTCATAAATACGCAAGTCGGCAATGGCACCTCCGTCGAAGTACCGGTCGCCCATGTGTCCAATCAGGAACGGAGCAAAGCTGCGCATTTCGCCGTTCAGCTTTCCGCCCTTGCCGCTGCCCTGCGAGTAAACGGACTTGCCGTTGAGGAACATCCGGAATCCGTCGGATGTCCGCTTCCCGTCATAGCTGAAGGCGATGTGATACCAGCGCCCGGCCTCCAGTCGGTCGATGATCAGCCCGCTCAAAGTCAGCGCTCGCCCCCCTTGTCCGACAAGACGAACCGTGGGAGTACGGCGAGTCAGTTCGAGGCTCCAGCCCCGGCCTTTGCTCTCCCGATCGGTCTGGCTGGCGACAATAAAACTGTCTTCCTGCTTCGGAAGAAAGAACCAGAGCGCGACAGAGAGAGGCTGATCCGCGCGCATATCGACATTGGGCAGCTCGAGGTACGATTTGCCTGTGAAATGCAGTCCCTGACTCTCCGGCAGATGCGCATCCCCGACCGTGATGCCATCAGGCAGCTTTAGCTCCGTCTGCTGTCCCTTGATTGTGAGGACCGGCGCTCCGTTGGCTGCCGATACGGAAACCAATTCGTCAGCGGGCTCCAGCGGGGTCCGTATCTTCTGCCGGTCCTTGCCATCGAGCCACTCGGAAAACTTCTCTTCCGCCGCAGAGCGGGCCGACTGAATTCGCTCCCGAAGGCGTGCCTCCTCGGCCTTGATTTGATTCCACCGCGGCGTATCTTCAGCGCTCGGCACAGGCATAATGGGCGGCGTATCCGGGATATTACCGTCAAACGGCCCTTGCTCGGTGTTGCGAAAGAACGCGGCCAGCGAGTAGAAATCTCGCTGGGAGATGGGATCGAACTTGTGATCGTGACAAGTCGCGCATCCCACGGTCAAGCCGAGGAACACGGCACCGGTTGTGTCGACACGGTCCTTGGCATAGATTGCTTCGAACTCCTCCGCAATCGCTCCGTCTTCATTCGAAGTCGGGTTGCACCGATGGAATCCTGTGGCGACAAGCTCAGCCGAATTCGGATTCGGCAGTAGGTCACCGGCAATCTGTTCGATCACGAATTGATCGAACGGCATGTTTTTGTTGAAGGCGGAGATAACCCAGTCGCGATACGGCCACATCTCGCGGTAGTTATCGACGTGGATGCCGTGAGTGTCGGCATAACGGGCCGCATCCAGCCAGTAACGGGCGCGATGTTCGCCCCAATGACTAGATTCCAGCAATCGATCCAAATACCGCTCGTACGCTTTCGGCGCCTTGTCGTTGACGAAAGCTTCCACGCTATCCGGTGTGGGTGGCAGGCCAGTGATGTCGAGCGAGGCACGCCGCGCCAGAGTCCTGCGATCCGCTTCGGGAGCGGGTTGAAGCCCGGCTGCTTCGAGACGGGCGAGGACGAATCGGTCGATTGGGTTCCGAATCCACCGGACATTGGTGACCGCCGGCAGCGGGGGACGAGCGGGAGGTACAAAGGCCCAGTGTTCTTTCCAGGGCGCGCCCTGCTCGATCCACCGCCGGATCAGATCCTTTTGCCCTGTAGTGAGCGTACGCCTCGAATGGACAGGAGGCATGATCTGCGCCTTCGAAGCGGCCGTGATGCGTTGGTAGATAAGGCTCTTTGATGCACTTCCCGGAGTTACGGGTGACCCGGATTTGCGAGTGGCAAGCGCACCTTCTTTTGTGTCCAGCCGCAGGTCCGCCATTCGCGTTTCTTTGTCGGGACCATGGCATTGGAAGCAGTTATCCGACAGAATAGGCCGAATCTCGCGCTGGAAGTCGATTGGCCGCTCTGTGGCGGCTTTGGTAACCGGCGCGGGTTGCTGCGCCGCGATCACGAAAACAGTCAGTGCACAAACAAGGGGAAACAGCGCAAATCTCTTCATGGTCGCGAATCTTCCAATGTTGTCATCTTATCGCTCAGGCCGACGTGTCGCGCAGGCCGGCTTTCCGAAGGACGGGAGCCAGATTCCCGTACGATCGACGCGCCGCTCCCACTGGATCGAATCCAGGCTGTGTCTGTAGTTGCCGGCTGATCTCGACCAGCATCCATCCCGAATATTGCCTTGCCTTCAGAATTTCGAAATAGCGTACATAATCGACTGTGCCATCGCCAGGCAGAAGGAACTGCGGAGTTCCGTTCACCATCCGGCCATCCTTGACCGTAAGGAACGAACTGCGGGGAAGCAGGGTATCCAGCGTGCCCTTCAGGTCGAGATTCAGGAGCTGGAAGTGGCTGAAGTCGTAAATTGCAGAGAGGGCAGGATTCTTTACCTGATCGAGAAGCCAGATCAGCTTTTCCGGCGTGTTGGACGCACTGCCAATGTGCGATTTGACCGCCAGTCTGAGTTGCTTCTCCTGGGCAACCCTCGCCCAATCAGCCAGTCGGGTTGCCATCCTTTCCTTAACCTGCTCCCACTCATTCGGCTTCCCGCCGAGGACACTCTGAAGGATCGGCGGATTCCTCGGAGCAATGTCGTAACCAAGCGCCGCTGCCGCGCGGATGCGCTCGAGCGTTTTTGCGTGAGCGGCGTCATCGACCAGCGTGTTGAAATTTTCGATCAGAGTAGGTACAGGAAACCCGGTTGCTCGGACCCGGCGGCGTGCGGCTGCATCGAGCTTTGCCGGCTCGCTTGGCCAGCCCGGCATGAGGCATAACTCAACGCCGTCGTACCCGATGGTGCGCAAATTTTCGATAGCGCTGTCCACATCGAGCGTCTGCATGGCATAGGTGCTCGCGTGAATCTTCACCGCCGCGACAGAGGCGGGCCTAAGGGGTGCTGCGGCAGCGAAAGCCAGCAGGTCGCGCCTGCGTATCATTGCGAGTCCCGAAGCATCTTCATAAACTCACGCATAAACCAGGGGTTGTCGTGCCATGTGCGGCCGCTCACCATATTGCCGTCGAGTACGCATCCTTCGTTGACAAACGTTGCGCCACAGACTTCCACGTCGAAGCGGCATTTCGGAACTGTAGCTATACGCCGGCCACGAATGACGTCCGCCGTGGCTACAATCTCTGCTCCGTGACATACAACGGCTACGGGCTTGCGCTTCTCAAAGAAATGACGTGTGATGGCGAGGAGGTCCTCGTTATAACGCAGGTACTCGGGAGCGCGTCCACCGCTGAGAAAGAGCCCTGTGTACTCATCCGGATTTACGTCTTTGAATGCAATGTGGGATGCGAGATGATAACTCGGCGACTCTTTAGTCACATCCCACCCCGGAGGAATCTCGTGCATCACCAGGTGATATACACGCTTCTCCGGGCCGGCAACTACGGCCTCATAGTCATCTTCCTGCACGCGCCATATCGGGTAAAACGTGTCGAGCGCTTCGGCCGCATCGCCAATCACAATCAATACTTTTCGTTTCAAAAAGCCACCTCGGATTCAGAGCTTTACTTTGTCCAACGCTTGGCGCAGAGCTTCCTGCGGTACTTCGTACGTCGTCATGCCATGGCCGCCTTTGTAGCCTACGTCCTTGTATCCCGCTTCCGACGTGTAATAGCCATCGATGGTCATACGACGGGCCCAGTCGAAAAAGCGGGCTCCCGATTGCCATTCCGGCGGAGTCTTTTCGCGGTAGGCAAGCTTCTCCAGAATAGAGACCTGCTGGGGGTTTGAAGCCTCGCGAAACGGGACGTCGTGGAGCGAGATGCAGGTGCTGTCGAGCCATGCGAGGCCACCGTGATAAATCAGGGCCAGCTTTTCGTTTCCGCGGCACAGCAGGTCGATATACTCGGGCGTTCCGGTGCTGGATGCAGCGGGAGATACATCGTCCGCTGGAAGGATCAGATCACAAAGGACATGCAAAGTCGCGAATTCATGTTCATTGAGAAACCGTGGTGAAGTAGACGCGGTCTGGATGGGAGCGGGCGTGTGTCCGGCGTGTTGTGCCGCTAGCGGTCCGGCGAGCGCCGCGCCGATTACACCGCGTCGTGTCCAGTCGCGGTTGTCAGACATTTCCTTTTCTCATTTCTTCCGTTAAATATTCGGACATGCGCCATGCCAGCGCGATGATCGTCAGAGTAGGGTTCTTGTCAGGATTACTAGCAAACGATCCGCCGTCTGCCACGAAAAGGTTCTTCACCTCATGCGACTGTGAGTATGCGTTCAGGGCCGACGTTCGCGGGTCCTTGCCCATTCGAATCGTGCCCACTTCGTGGATCACCTCGCCGCCGGTGCTGATACCCGTTGCCGCGATTGTATCGCGCCTAGCGCCAAGCGTCTCCAGAATGCTGGTGAACGTCTGCCGCATGTGCTCGGCCTGCTTTAGCTCGTGCTCGCTCCAGGCAAAGTGGAAACGCAAAACGGGGATGCCCCATTCATCCACCACCGACGGGTCGATCTCGCAGTACGACTTTTCGTTCGGGATCATCTCCCCGCGGCCTGTACAGCTCACATTCGTTCCGTAAGCATTCCGGACATGGGCTTTCAGGGATTTCCCGAATCCCTGATGTCTGGAGGCGACGCCGTGAAACGCACCGACTTGAGGCTGCGCGAATCCCGATCCGCCCAGTTCGATGTGGTAACCCCGCGGGAAATCGTTCTTGCGATCGTAGAGCCACCACGGGACGTAGACATGCGATCCGCGAATGCCATCGGTGTCGTAGCGCGTCAGCGACTCGAGAGCCGGAATCTCTCCCCGGACGGTCAAGCCGACGGTGTCCGTTAGATTCTTTCCGACAACTCCTGAGGAGTTCGAGAGCCCATTTGGCGATTTTGAACTGCGCGAATTCAGCAGAATTCGGGCCGACTCACAAGCGCTGGCGGCCAGCACCACAGCGCGGCACCGCACACGCGACTCGCGCCGCGTGGTCTTGTCGATGTATGAGATTTGCTCTACTTTTCCGTCCTTGCCGGGGATAAGCTCACGCACCATCGCGTTGTGGATGATACGCAGCCGGCCTGTCTTCAGGGCAGGGAAGATCTGCACCTGGCTGGAGGAATAGGCGGAAGCGGTCAGACAGCCCCGTCCACAGTGTCCGCAGTAGTGGCAGGCAGCGCGGCCATTGTGCGCCCGTGTGATCATCGCTTTGCGTGCCGCCACTACAGGAATGCCGAGCTTCGCGCCCGCTTTCTGTATCAACACCTCGTGGACACGCAATGCTGGGGGCGGCATGAAGATGCCATCCGGAGCGGACCGGATTCCCTCGCGCGTCCCATGGACGCCGATGAAGGACTCGGCCTTTTCATACCACGGTGCGATGTCTTCGTAGGTGACCGGCCAGTCCACGCCAAGTCCGTCCGCCGAGTAAGGCTTGAAATCGTACTCCGCGAAGCGCAGGGAAACTCGGCCGTAGTGGTTCGTGCGGCCGCCGAGAATGCGTGAGCGGAACCACTCGAACCGGCTGTCTTTGGCGACGGTGTATGGCTCCCCCGGAATGTCCCAATACCCGTTTGGGGCTTCGAAGTAGCCGTATTTCATGCCGCCGAAGTAGAACCGGCCGTCCTCGCCCGCCCCTCGATGCGGCACCTGCCACGGCATCAGATGTTCTTTGAAATCCTTCGCCGGGTTCAGCGGACCGCCCGCTTCGAGCAAGAGAACATTCACTCCGAGTCTCGTGAGCGTATGAACGGCCGTGCCGCCACCGGCGCCGGACCCGATCACCACCACGTCGTGAACGGGACTGCTGCGCTGAATCTGGACCATATTTACCACTGTAGTTTCAGCGAGAACTGTATCTGACGTTCGTTGCGCGAGGTGGAAATCACTCCGAAGTCGGGGTTGCCCAGGGTCTGTCCCGGATTTCCGTAAGGTGTGTTGGCGCCGCCGAAAAACGGGGTGTTCGTAATGTTGAACACCTCGGCACGGAAGAGAAGGCCGACCGGCTCACGGATTATGAACCGCTTGGAGACGGCCAAATCGTAAGAGGAGAGGCCAGGCGCACGAACGTCATTCAGCGTGCGGCCGAGATTGCCAAACGTAAATGCCGGAGGAACGATGAACTGCGAGGTGTCGAAATACCGGTTCAGACGTTCCTGAATGGGGCCATCTAGCTTTGCGGATTGGCCTGTGAAATTGGGCCGGAGGCGTCCTCCAAAGACGCCGCTGTTCCCTACCGATCCGAGCGCAAGCGGGAAACCCGACACCAGTGTCAGCTGGCCGCTCGCCGACCAGCCACCGATGATTAGATCGACTGCGCGTGGCGCCCCAGCTGCGTATTTCTTGCCACGCCCGAACGGAAGATCGATGGTGTGGTTTAGGACGAACCGATGCTTGACGTCAGCTTCTGAAAGCGCCCTCTCGGCACGCAGATCGTAGTTGTTCTGGGGAACCTGCGCCAGATTCACTCCGAAGATTCTCGCAGTAGCCTGGTCAATTACTTTTCCCCGCGTGTAGGCTGCGATGAAGTTGATACCGTGCGTAAATCTCTTCTCAGCCCGTACGGTTACTGAATGGTAGATGGAGTTCGCCGCGTTGCTCCATCGCGAAGGATTGTTGTTGCTGACGCTCAGGTATTGCGGATAAGGCCGCAAGAGCTGGCCTTTCGCGACGGTTGTGGCGGAAAGAGTCCCTGTGCTGACCAGACCGTAGAACGGATTCGCTACGCGAGTGTTCAGATCCTGGCCAAGAGCCTGATAGCGCGGGTCGAGCTGATTGTAATCGAAAGCCGTCGGCAGACGTGTGCCTTTGTTCGCCGCATAGGCAACCTCCACCACCATGGCTGCTGGAAGTTCCCGCTGAATGCCGAAGTTCCACTGCTGCGTGTACGCATTCGACTTGTTGCCGCGATCGATAACGTTCAGGTTCTGGCCGAGTTGCAGCACGCCGGCAGGCGTGTTCGGCGGAATCAGAAATCCTGACGGGAATGGATTGCTCAGTGGAGTTAAAGGCGTAACACCATCGACCGTAGATAACCAGTCGGTCGCCAGTTCTTCGCCGGTTACACCGAAGCCTCCCGCGGAAGTGGTTCCCCACAGTGGGGAGTAGAAAATTCCGTAACCCGTGCGGATCACTGTCTTCGCATTGAGGGCATAGGCGATGCCGACGCGGGGACCGAAGTTCGTCCAGGGAGTTTCCGTCTGCGACCGTTGCAGTCCGTCGCGCCCGGGATGGGTGAGCACGCCGGCAAGATTGGACACGCCTGGTACAGCAATCGGGAATGTCTTGTTGAAGTCGAACGAAGCGAAACGGTCGTACCGTTCCGTGCGCGGGTGCTCGACCTCATACCGCACGCCGAGATTGACCGTCAGCTTGCCCATCTTAATCTCGTCGTTGAAGAACAGAGCCCAATAAAAGTTGCGGATCGCAACTGCCGGAGTATTTCTGATGGAACCGGTTCCGAATCCGGTGAGCAAGGATGCGAATCCATCGCCGGATGTCAGGCTCTGTGCCAGCGGATCCGGCCCCTGAGTTTGCGACCGGCTGAACGTATAACTGTGTCCCACAGGCCAGCCCTGCAACGGGGTCTGATCGTAGAGGCGGAAGTCCGCGCCAACCTTAAATGTGTGGCGGCCGCTCACCTGGGAAGCATCCGTCACAAGCGTATAGATGGTATTGCCCCTGCGAATCGGATCGCCTGCGTCCATTCCGAATACCGCGTAGCCCGTGGTGATCGTGGGGAACATCGCAAATTCGGAATCGAAGGCGGAGGCCATGGATGCGGGAAAGCCCAGTTCGGCTACGTTCACCTTACCCGCATTGATTGGCCGCCGGCCTTCAAAACGTCGGGAGGCGCCTACGCGGTAATTGAGGATCCGCGTTGGCGAAAGCAGATAGGTGCCGTTGACCACTCCATTGAGAACCCTGTTGTTGATGTTGCCGAGCGTATTGTCCGCAATGGTTCCGTATTCACCGGTGTTCACACTCTGTCCGGTGTTTCTCGTGATGCGTCCAAACAGCGAGTGTTTATCGCTGAATCGCTGATCGATGCGCACAGACCACTGGTCGTCATCTGTTGCATTGCTGGGAGCGAATGCCCAGTTGTTGGCCCGTGTCGGTCCCTCGCCCGGGAGGTTGGGACTGGGAAGATAGCTGACCATGCGCGCTGCTGCCGGGTCAATGCGCGAGTTTGGAATCGTGTTGTTCGCAAAGGGCTGTCGGCGGAAACCTCCGCCTGGGAGAGATTCTGTTGTGAATGGATCGTAGATCGTGATCAGCTGGCCGTTGGTTGCGCGGACGTCACTGAAGTCGCCCCTCTTCTGAGCGGCAGTGGGGATCGTCAATACACGTCCACCGAACGACGTGTCTTCGCGGTGGCCCTGATACTCAGCGAAGAAGAATGTCTTGTCCTTGACTATCGCGCCGCCTGTCGCCACCCCAAACTGATTGTAGTGAAAGACACCCCGCTTCTGGCCTCGCGCATTGGCGAAGTAGTTATTGGCCCGGAGCCTGTCATTGCGGAAGAACTCGTAAACGGATCCGTGAAAGGCATTCGTTCCGCCGCGGGTGACCACGTTCACGACACCTCCGCCACTCCGGCCGAACTCGGGGCCGTACGCATTCGTCTGTACCTTGAACTCCTGGGTTCCGTCAGGGGTTGGCGAAATCGCATAATTGTTGTTCTCCGGGAGCATGATGGTGACGCCGTCCAGGATGAAATCATTGGTCCGGAAGCGCCCGCCGTTGATCGATATGTCGGAGAAAACAAACAAGGGCGCGGCATTTGTGCCGGTCGACGCCACATCTCCCAGTGCCCGGATGTTGACCTGTACGCCTGGGGCGAGACCGACCAGATCGAAGACGTTGCGGCCCTTGATCGGAAGGTCCTGTACAGTGCGAGCACTCACCACCTGACCGAGTGATGAGGTTTGCGACTCCACCAGCGGCACTTCCGCCGTAACCGACACCGTAGTAGCTGCCTCGCCCAGTTCGAGGGCAAAGTCGAGGCGCAACCTGTCTTCCACGTTCAGACGAACGTTCTCGCGAACGGTGGTCTTGAACCCGGGCGCGGTCACACGGACGCTGTAGGGCCCGGGGCGTAAGTAGAGGACCTGAAAAGAGCCCAGTTCTCCCGTCTTGACCATTGTGGACTGATTGGTTTCCGTGTTCACCGCTGTCACCTCTGCGCCGGATACTACAGCGCCGGAAGGATCGGTGATGGAGCCGGAAATGGAAGCGGTGATATTCTGAGCGGCGGCTGGAATGGCCGCCAAAGCGATGAGCGCAAATATGGCAGGACGCATGGATTCCTCAGGGTGGAGGCTGATACGTCACAAACTCTACTGCATGCCTGAAACTCGTGTCAAATGTACTGATCAGATACCGAAGGTTCGGGCACCAGCCGCCAAGCCTTGCCGAACAAGCATACTGGATTCTGTTGGACAATTCTCCCCGGCGAGTTGCCGATGGAGGCGCGACTGTTTAGGCGGGAAATTGGAGGGATGAACTGAGAATGCGCATGATCCCAGTTCGGACCGGATAACACTTCATAGAGTGGAACATTTGCAAACTTCAACGGATACGCGCGGCCTTCTCGATTGTCGAGCAGAATGTGTCCAATTCTTCCATGGTGCTGTAGATGTTCGGAGTTACCCGGATGGCATGAAACTCGTCAGGCACATAGCGCGCGCGAACGTGGATGCGGTTCTCTTTCATCAAGTAGGCCGTCAGTTCATTCGAGTCCCAGCGATCGAGCGTCATGGCGCCTATGCCGCAGGACATGCCTGGATCAGGTGAGTTCAGAATCTTCACCCCGCGGACGCGCTCGAGCCGTTTGGTCCAGGTCTCTCGGAGATAGCGTAGTCGGGCGGCCTTGCGCTCCACGCCAACGCTTTCATGAAAGTCGACGGCATCGGTAATGGCACTACGAATCGCAAATGGTGAAACTCCCGTCGCTTCGAACTTTCTTATGTTGTTTTTCAATTGCAGAGGAGCCGCATTCAGCGGCCATACCTTCTCGATGTTCGCTCCGCGCACGAACAGAAAGCCCGTCCCGGGCGGCGCCATCAACCACTTGTGCAGGCTGGAGCCGAAGTAGTCACATTGAAGGTCTTGGTAGCGAAAGGGAAACTGGGCGAAAGCGTGTGCACCGTCGACGATGGTTTCGATCCCACGAGCCCGGGCCATCTCGCAAATGCGCTTAACAGGAAAGATCTGACCCGTAGTGTATGTGACATGACAAAACAGAATGACCCGAGTGCGGGGCGTAATAGCACGGACGAGTAACTCATAGAGAGCGTCGAGACTCGGAGGAGGCATCGGATAGGAAATCGTTTTTAGGACAATTCCATCTCGTGCCTCCCGCTGACGCCAAGCGGTGAGCGTACTGGGATAGTCCTGAGTCGTAGTCAGCACCTCGTCACCAGGCTTCAAAGTCAAGCCGAGCTGAACAGCTTGGAGGGATTCGGTGGCATTGCGAGTAATTGCGATTTCTTCGGCATCGCAGCCAAATGTTCCGGCGATGCGACGGCGCACGCGCTCCACCTGTGGGATCAAGAACTCGTCACTATAGTAAGCGGGCTGCAAACTGGCCACTTCCATGTAGCGGTACATCATGTCCTGCACGTGCCTAGGTGCTGGAGAGACCGTTCCGCTATTGAGATTAATAATGTTCGGATCCAGCGTAAATGCCTGGCGGATCTGCCGCCAGTATTGTTCGTTGCGAGCAATCTCATCGGAAGAGGAACCGGCCACGAGTTGAGCCGCCGCTTGCGCCGCCATCAATGCACCCGCCTGGAGCCCGGTTACGTTCTGCAGGAACTTACGTCGCCGCATGTTATCTCCCGCTTATGATGACACGCGCGATGCAATAGCTGGAGCAGTTAATTGTGCTTGACAGAGTTGTGGGAGCAAGGAACAATGTAGCTCAATGCGAAATTTGCCTACCCTGTTGTTAGCGGTCGCATTTACATTGCCTTTAAGCGCTCAGACCTTCCAAGGCGGCATTCGTGGCCGAGCGGTGGACTCCGCTGGAGGTGCCATCGCAGGCGCGAAGGTTCGACTCATTAACCAAGCATCGAACGGAGCACTGGACGTTGTCACCAATGGCGAGGGAGAGTACGCCTTTCTCTCGTTGAATCCAGGAACGTATTCGCTATCCATCGAGCATCCGGGATTCAAAAAGCATGAACGACGCGACATCGCGGTCGTGACGCAAGGATTCTATACCATCGATGTGACCCTCGAGGTTGGAGATACATCGCAAAGCATTCAAGTCAGCAGCGAGGCACCATTGATGGAAACGGTAATTCCGTCGGCGGGTGGAGGCCTGGAAGCACGCCAACTGGAGACGCTTCCAAACATAGGACGAAATCCATTCATGGTACTCGCCAAGACAGCGCCGAATATCGTACCTGTGGGTGATTCACGCTATCAGCGCTTCCAGGACCAGAGCGGGACTTCGCAGATCACGATTGCGGGTGGCGCGAGCTATAGCAATAATTTTCTGTTGGATGGCGTGCCGGTCACCGAGACCAACAACCGGACCTCTATTATTCCGGGCATCGAAGCAGTGCAGGAAGTGAAACTGCAATCGAACACCTACGATGCCGAGATGGGCCGCACGGGAGGCGGTGTCTTCAACACGTATCTGAAGTCGGGAACAAACCAGGTACATGGCGCTCTATTTGGTTACTATCGCGATCCGCAGTGGGCGGCGAACGACTTCTTTCGCAATCGTGCAAACATCGCCCGCCCGGATCAGAGTTGGAAGAACTTTGGCGCGGCGTTCGGTGGACCGGTGGTGATTCCAAAGCTTTACAACGGCAAGAACAAGACATTCTTTTGGGTGACACAGGAGGCCTATCGGCAAAAGGAGGCGTTCGCGTCTGACTTTTCAGTGCCGACGATGGCAGAGCGAGAGGGTGATTTTTCGAGCACCGTAACGCGGACCGGCACGTTGCAAACGATCTACGATCCACTCACCACCAGGATGGAAAACGGGCAAACACTCCGCACACCATTTGCAGGTAACCGTATTCCGACAAACCGGCTCAACCCGATCGGGCTGGCGGTCGCACGCTATTACCCGGTTCCGAGCCGCCCCGCGACCTTCCACGCCGCGGCCAACTACACAGCGTCTCCACTTGTGGACAACCGCGGTGATCAGTACACCATGAAGGTGGATCACGAGATCACACGGTGGTGGCGTGCGAACGTCTCGTACTTGCATTACAAGAGTGAGGAGCCGGGCAACACGTGGTTTCCGAGTATCGCAACACCTGTGGGCACACGACTGAACCGAAAGGCGGATGCGACGCAGGTCAACAGCACGTTCACTGTCAATCCATCGACGGTGGTAGACGTACGATGGGGATTCAACAGGTTTCCCAACCTTTACCGGACCGTGAGCGCTGGATTCGACCCTTCCAGCCTCGGCTTCACTGGTCCCTGGTTGAGTGATATTCAGTACGCGAAGTTTCCACGATTTGACACCACGCAATTTCAGTCGCTCGGAGCAGAATCAGATGCTCAATGGGCGGTGTATCATTCGCAAAATCTAGCGGGCAATGTTTCGAAATTGGTTGGCCGTCACAGCCTGCGCATGGGATTCGCCTACCGCCAGATCGAGATCGCAAACCAGCCATTCGGATATTCGGCCGGGCAGTTCAGCTTCTCCGATACCTTCACACGCAACGACTACCGCACCTTTGACGGCGTCTCGGGCAGTACGATCGCGGATTTACTGCTAGGCTTTCCCACCGGTGGCACCGCTCAAACGTCGATAAAGTTTTTTCAGTATGTCCGCTACTACGCGGGATATTTTCAGGACAACGTGCGGGTCACTTCGAAGCTAACGTTGAACCTGGGGCTACGGTATGAATGGGAGCCGGGTATGGCAGACCGCAATAACGCCCTGATTGTGGGATTCGACCGGCAAGCGGCACACCCGATTGGTCAAGGCGCAAAGGGCACGCTATTGTACGCGGGAATAAACGGCAATCCGACCTCGGTCTTGGATCCGAGCAAGCGGAAGTTCGCGCCTCGGATCGGTGTCGCCTGGGCCTTCAACGACAAAATGACGTTTCGCGGTGGCTACGGGCTGTTCTGGGCACCCCCTTCGTATGCGGGTTTCAATACCCTCGGCTACACACAGATCAGCCAGTTTCTGGGAACTCTTGATGGAGGCCGCACGCCAAACGGCAGCCTCATCAATCCGTTCCCGAACGGCCTTCTGAAGCCCGTCGGGAATGCAGATGGCCCAGCGGCAGGCGTCGGGCAGTCGATCTCGTACCCCGACCAGTTCGCGAACTCGCCTCGGATGCACCAGTTCTCGTTTGATGTGCAGCGCATTTTGCCGGGCAATATCGTACTGACTGCAGGCTACGTCGGTTCCCGCTCGCACAAGTTCCTGCTCGGGAGTGGCACTGTAAACATCAACCAACTCACACCGGAGCAGAGCAAACTGGGGCAATCGCTGTTCGACTTGGTGGATAATCCGTTTTACAACAAAGGAGGTGTTGGTGTGATCGCGGCCCCGCAGGTGCAGCGAGCACAACTATTGCGCCCCTATCCACAGTTCGGCGCGGTCGGGTTGACCTTTGGAGACTTTAATCACGCACGGTACGATTCGTTGGCCGTCAAAGCGGAAAAGCGCTTGGCGAAGGGAGTATCGTTCCTGACTTCTTGGACTTGGGCGCAGAATAAAGACATTGCCCTCGGTCCGGCCAATAACCAGAACGCCGGAACAGGCGCCCCGCAGAACACCTACGATCTTGAAGCGGAGTACAGCCTTTCGTTGCTGGATATACAGCATCGAGTGACGGCCGCAGTCACCTACGAGCTTCCCTTCGGTAAAGGCAAGCCGTGGTTGGGCGACAACAGGCTCCTCGATCTATTGATTGGAGGATGGGAAGTCAATATGGTCGCCTACTTCCAAACTGGGTTTCCGCTTGCGATCACTCAGCCAAACCAGAATGGCGTTCTCGGTGCCAGCGTGCAGCGGCCTAATCTTACCGGTCAACCGTTCGACGCCGTCATGGAAGATAAATTGAATCAGTGGATCAATCCGGCAGCGTTCTCCGCGGCTCCGGCATTCACCTTCGGCGATACTCCGCGAGTCATCAGCTATCGGATGCCGGGGCAGGACAATGTCGACTTGTCACTCTTCAAGTCGTTTACGATATTCGAGCGTTTGAAGGCGCAGTTCCGCGCGGAGGCGATGAATGCGCTGAATACTCCGATGTTCGGACGGCCAGATACTACGTTCAATACGGCTAACTTCGGTCGAGTGACGACCCAACGTAACTTTCCTCGCACCATCCAGTTGGGTATCCGCGTGTTTTTCTAAGGGCCCGCGCGCTTGAATGGTTCAGCAGAGGCTCATAACGGCCGGCAAGACGTCGGAAGCTGTCGCAGCCTGGGTCACGTAATATCAGATGCTGGGTGGAACCACCTGGAATACCCGTCCAGTTGATACGCACTCAGCTTATGACACCTTTACGCACGGCATAGAGGATCAGTTCCGGAACGCTGTGCAGATTCAGTTTGGCTAGTATGTTGCTTCGGTGAGTCTCCACTGTATAGACGCTGAGATTCAGCATTCCAGCGATTTCTTTGTTGCTCTTGCCCTCGGCTACAAGCTGGAGTATCTCGCGCTCGCGCAACGTAAGCAGCTCATAGCTGTCCTCCACATCCTTGTCCTGAAGTTGACGGACATAATCCTCCACCAGCATGCGGCTAACACTGGGGCTAAAAAAGGACTTGCCTTCGTGTACCAGTCGAATCGCGTTAACGAAGTCGCTTTCAGGCGAAGCTTTCAGCACGTAACCTCGTGCACCGGCTTTCAAAGCACGCAGCACGAAGGATTCATCCGCGTGCATGCTCAGCATGACTATGGACGTATCCAGGTGTTTTTCCGTGATCTGTTTGGCTGCCTCGATCCCGTTCAGGTTGGGCATCGTAATATCCAAAACGGCTACATCCGGCTTTAGCGATTCGGCAAGCTTCACGGCCTCCCTGCCGTCGCTCGCCTCTCCGACGACCTCGAAATCTTTCTGCTCTTCCAGAACCAGCCTTAGGCCACGTCGCATGACCTTATGGTCGTCACAAAGAATGATTCGGATCACGCGGTTCCTGCCTTTACCATCCTCATTGCGGCCGCGCTGATCGGAATCTGCAATGACAGCACGGCTCCCCCGCCGGGGCGTGATGTAACACAGAAGTTACCCCCGAAGCGTCGCACCCGCTCCTCAATTCCCAGAAGGCCCAAGCCCTTCTGCTGCGCTGGGTCGAAGCCGGTTCCGTTGTCCTGCACGGAAACCATTAGTCCTTCTTCATTCCGATTGATCACCACTCGTACTTCCGATGCATGGGCATGCTTCACGCAGTTGTGGAGCGCTTCCTGGACCACGCGGTAGATACAGGTCCGGTGATCATCGGAGAGGTCTTCGTCGAATTCATCTACCAACATCTTTACTTTGAGTCCGGTCCTGCGCGAGACTTCCCGCGCCTGCCATTGCAGCGCCGGCACAAGTCCCAGTTCGTCCAGCATCGAAGGCCGAAGCAGCAGGGACAAATCGCGCACTCGGGCAACATTCTCCTCAACGGATTCACGAATGGACTTCAGGATGCCGCGATAATGCTCCCCAGCCGGCAACCTCGATTCCAGACGTGCGACATCCATGAGCACTGCCGTCATCGATTGGCCCACCTGATCGTGCAACTCTCGCGCAACATTTCTTCGCTCCTGCTCCTGCGCCGACACCAACCGGTCCGATAGGGATTGCAGATCTCTTCGGGCAGCGAGGACTTCCTGAAAGTGAGCGACTGAAACGCGCTCGAGGCTTCGCTGTCGAAGGACCACTACAACGGCAAGTACCGCACTGAAGGCGAGCGACAGCAGCGACATTCTTTCTACTCTGTTCTGGAACTGTGAGTGAAGCGCCTGAATCCGGTCTTCTCCCGCAATCGTGTCGTTCTCATCCAACGCATTGATATGACGCATGATCTCGAGCACGTCATCCCGCCGCGGCAGGACAGTATCGGCTGTGCTGTGCGGCTGGTTGGGAAGCAGCGCGGATTCCAATGTCCGCCAGTAGTCATTCAAACGCTGATGCAATACTGAAAGGCTTTGGCGCTCACTTGCTGGAATTTGACCCTCATAACGCCGAAGCAAATCGTTGGTGTGCAGTTTCAGATCTGCCAGCGTAGACGTTAGCTTCAGTGCGTCGCCACGCCTGGGCTGGATCAGATACTCCTTGACCATCGTGCCGGCGTGGTAAATGTCTGCACGCATCTCGTCCCATACAATGCTGCGTTCGCGATACTGCCTGCGCAGTTGCGCGCTGTCCAAATTGATGTCCCGCATCTGATTTGCGGAATCGAGTGCCATAACGCCCATCAAGAGCAGAAGGCTCGCAAACCCTAGAACGACCCCACCCAGACGGCTGGCGGAGCCGAAGGGAACACTCTGCCTGCCTTCGGCTGCCGATGCCTCGTTCATGTCCACGCTTCCTTTCTGTGTGTGAAGACGTTGGCGGCGATGCTCATAGTTTCACCTGCATCCCACGGCACTACGACATGTAAAGTCAAATACTCCTTGTAATCACCGGCTTGAACAGTATCCTGATACCTTTCACGGGCATCTCAGCTACTGCTGTCTTTACAATCGGAAATCCCCTTAAAACGGTAGGCTCCTCTTCACGGTGATCCTCGTCTGACAATACGGCGGGCTTTTCTACTGCCCGGATGAGAGGTGAATTCACGAGGTGAGGGTATATGATCCCGTTCTGTCCCCATTTAACCTGGATGTCGGTTGTCCGGCGGAAGACAGTGCAGACGATATATTCTCGGCGGGACCGGAGCGAATGGCGGTGGACGTCAGTGGAAGCCGTGTTGCGGCGCTTCCGAAAGGCTGCCTCGCGGCTGTTCGGCTTTTGGTCAGATGGCCCGGATGCTGACGTTCCAAGCAATCGGCCCGCAGCCCTCGCCATCATTGGGCCGGGGCAGGTCCACGACCAGTTGGTGTCGGCATTTGCCCAAGCTGGCTGGATTCTAGTGACGGCAGATTCGCTACAGAGTGCCTTGACTTGTCTGAGTCAGCACGCTGCTCCAATTGTCTTTTGCGAACGCGCATCCGGCAATCACACTGAAAAGGATGCGACTACGTGGCGCCAGACGGTGGCTGAACTGTCCAGGCTCTCGCCTCGCCCTTATATCGTCCTGCTGTCTGCGCATTCCGACAAGAATCTTTGGGATGAATTCGGACGCTGTGGCGGATCGCAGATCTTGCGTCTACCCCTGGAGCATGATTCGGTCATTTGCACGGTGCACTCTGGGTGGGCGCTCTGGCGCAACCAGCAAGAGGTCCGGCTGGCTGGCTCATCTAGAGTGTGAAGTCGCTTGCTGCCGTTGAGACGGCGGTCATCGGTCACGACCTGATGTTCTCGTGGGTTGTGCTAAATCACGATTCAGGCATCCGACACTCATCCAGCATGACATCGCTGGAAAGCCCTGCAACGTGACAGTATCGCTGCAGATCTAGGCTCTTACCCGAAGGGATGAAAAACAAATTGTCGATGTTCAGGCGGCAATG
>JADMIO010001262.1_pt1 | contig 21778 bp, 19 predicted proteins | sample 8958161 | NCBI WGS metagenome assembly JADMIO01 (sample SAMN16585339, study PRJNA669376) | soil metagenome | isolation source: Crop rotation soil | place: USA: Cullars Rotation, Alabama | collected 2011
ATGGATCAAAGCGGAGACGGGAGTCGGTCCGGCCATCGCGTCAGGCAGCCAAACGTAAAGCGGAAGCTGCGCGCTTTTTCCCGCCGCGCCGATGAACAACAGCATCGCGATCGACGTAGCGCCGCCCGCGAAAATCGCGCCGGCGGTAAACGGCTCGACAGGTTGGCTCCTGAAGAATGATAGGGCAGTGGTCGCTGCTTCCCCCGCGGCAGGGTTCGCGAAAAAGCTCACCGAACCAGTCACGAAGAACGTCAACATCACGCCGAGGACGAAGCCCCAGTCGCCGATGCGGTTCGTGATGAACGCTTTCTTCGCTGCGTCAGCCGCTTCTTTCCGGTCGAAGTAGTAACCGATCAGCAGGTACGAGCAGAGGCCGACACCCTCCCAGCCGACAAACATCAGCACGAAGTTGTCCGCGAGCACGAGCGTCAACATCGCGAACATGAACAGGTTCAGGTAAGCGAAGAAGCGATAGAAGCCGGCCTCGCCGTGCATGTAACCGATGGCGAAGATGTGAATCAGCAGCCCGACGAACGTGATAAAGAGCGCGTACGTGCCGCTGAGGCGATCCATCGCGAGGGCGAAGTCGGCGCGAAGGGTGCCGACTTGCAGCCACGTCCAGATGTGGTCCAGCAACGGCTCTTCGCCGCGCAGAGCGCCGTGGGAGTTGAAAGCCAGGTAGAACGCGAACACAGTCGAGATCGCGATCGATCCGCACGCCACCAGGCCGATAAAACGCTCGTCGCGTAGACGCCGCCCGATAAACCAATTGATCATCGCGCCTGCGAGAGGCGCGAAGATGATCACGCTGAGAAGATTCGTTTCCATTACAGCTTCAGTATGCTCGCCTCATCGACGTCCAGCGTCTCGCGGTTGCGAAAGATGGTGATGATGATTCCCAGCCCGACTGCCGCTTCCGCAGCCGCGACCGTCATCACGATGAACACGAACAGTTGTCCCGTAACGTCGTGAAAGAAACTCGAGAACGCCACAAACGTCAGGTTCACGGCGTTCAGCATCAGCTCGATGCACATGAACATCGAGATGATGTTGCGCTTGATGATCACGCCGGTTACGCCAATCGTGAACAGCACGGCGGAAAGCGCCAGATACCAGGAGAGTTGTGGTTCCATAACGTTTTAATCTCGCCGTGGCGGTTCGTTCACGCGATCGATGCCGAGCAGTCGCGCCGCCTCGTCAGTTGTGTCGGCCTCAACGGCCCGCGTGTCTTCGTGATGGACCAGGGGGTCGATCAGCGAAAGCGGGAGTTGAGCTGCGCCCGGGATGATCCGAGCAGTCGGCGACAGCAGTCCGCCGCGACGCGCGAGCGTCATCGCGCCGACGATGGCCATTAATATCAGGATCGAAGTTATCTCAAACGGCAGCAGGTACTGGGTGAACAAGGCCGCGCCGACGGAATGTGTGAGTCCGACGTCGGGTGTGCCGAGAGGCCCAATCATCGTGACGCGCGGCGAGTTCACCGTCACCAGGATGAACGCGACTTCCGCGATCAGCACCGCCGCCAAAACGATCGCTGTCGGCACGAGAAATTTCAAACGCGCCCGCCGGTGTTCCTCTTCCTCGACGTTGAGCAACATGATTACGAACACGACCAGCACCATGATCGCGCCCGCGTAGACAATCACCTGCACCGCCGCGATGAACGGCGCCGCCAGCATCACGTACAGGCACGCGAGGGAAATAAAGACCCCGATCAGCGAGATCGCGCTGTAAAGCGGATTGCGCTGCACGACCACGGCGAGCGCACACCCAATCGCCATTCCGGCAAATAAAATGAACAGCAGGACCAGCATCACAAACCCGGAAACAGGAAGATCAACGTCGCGGTGAGGAAGATGCTGAAGAGAGCAAACGGCAGCAGTATCTTCCAGCCAAAGTCCATCAGTTGATCGAAGCGAAAGCGCGGCAACGTCCCGCGCAGCCAGATATAAAGAAACAGAAAGAAGATGACTTTCAGGATGAAACCGATCGCGCTGACGAGGCCGAACAGAAACGTTCCGCGCCCGAAGATGTCTTCAGCAAACGGCACGTTCCAGCCACCGAGAAACAACGTCGTGGCCAGCATCGAGACCGTGAACATGTTGATGTATTCGGCGAGGAAGAAGAGCGCAAACTTCATCGCACTGTACTCGGTGTGAAAGCCTGCCACGAGCTCCGTTTCCGCTTCCGGCAAGTCGAACGGGACACGGTTCGTCTCCGCAATCGCGGCAATCAAATAGACGACGAAGCCGAGCGGATGAAAGAAGATGAACCAGCGCATGCCGTGCCAGCCCGACTGTCTTTCGACGATCGACCCGAGGTCGAGCGTGCCCGCCAGCAGGATGACGCCGATTAAACTAAGGCCCAGCGCGAGCTCGTACGAGATCATCTGCGATGACGCGCGCAGACCACCCATCAAGCTGTACTTGTTATTCGACGACCAACCGGCAAGCGCGATGCCGTAAACTCCTATCGACGTGATGCCCAAGACGTAAAGCAGGCCCACGTCGAGACGCGCAATCGTCAACGGCAGCGAGATATCGGTGAAGGGAATTCGCGTTTCCGGTCCAAACGGATAGACGATCATCGTCATCAACGCGGCCATCGTGGCGATTACGGGCGCGAGAAAGTAGATGAAGCGCGTCGATTTATCGGGGACGATGTCTTCCTTGAGAATGAACTTCAGCAGATCGGCAAACGGCTGCAGCATTCCGCCTGGGCCAACTCGATTCGGCCCGAGCCGTCCCTGGATGAACCCGAGCACACGACGTTCGGCGAGCACCGTGTACGCGACGATCAGGAGAACGACGGTAAAAGCCACGGTGATGGCTACAAGTTTCAGACCGATGTCGATAAGAAGTTGTGGATCCATTTATCAACGACTGACGCTGATTTGATAGAGCGGAGAGATCGCCGTCGTCTCAGGCCGCGGATTGCCGGATGCCAGCAGGTGAAATTGCGGCACCTTGTCCGTCAGGTTGCCGATGCGGAACAACTCGTGCCCGACTTTCGGCGTCCCGTAAATCTTCTCGCCGGTTTCGTCTAGTGCTTCGACGCCGTAGCGCACGGCGGCCAACGCTTCGGAAACGTCAGTTTGTGCAACTGCGTGTTTGGCCTGGACGGGACGGGTTTCGTCTTTCAAGAGCGGGTAACGCATACCCGAATACGCCGGCACGTGCTCGCCGATCGCGCGAAAGACCGCGCTGGGCGACAACTCGAAGCCGAAATCGAGTCCGAGCTCTTTCGCGAGTTGTGCCGTGATCATCCAGTCGGGTTTTGATTGATGCACCGGCGGGATCGACTGACGCACTCGTTGGACCAGCCCGTCGTTGTTGGTAAACGTGCCGTCCTGTTCGGCGTACGAAGAGGCAGGCAGGACGACGTCCGCGGCCGCTGTCGTTTCACTTTCAAACAGCTCCTGGACCACGAGAAAATCGAGCTTCGCGAGCGCCTCTTCGGCGGCTTCCAGGTGCTGCGGCAGGAAACTGCCCGCCACGTACATCGCGCGAATCGCGTCGCCGGAAGCGGCCAGCATTTCCGACGGCGTCATCGCGCCGTTCATCATGCCCATGTCGTGCGCGCCGATGCTGTTGTTGAATAGCGGCAGCGGATGAAACAACACGCGGCGGCCCTCCGCCGCAAACACCTGCGGCAGTTGGGCCACGACGGCCTGCGCTTCGCGACTGAGCTCGCCGCCAAACATCACGATCAGATCACCCTGCGTGTCGGCGACGATCTTCCGCACGCCGTCGAGTTCGGTCGTTTCAATGCCGGCTTTGTTCGCGGCCAATTTATCGTTGTCAGGCAGCGCCAGCGCGAGAGCGATCGCGTCCTCACTTCCGGGCCGGATGTGCAGGAAAGCAGCCGCTTGTTCAACCAGCCGGATGCGAACGGGATTCGCGATGATCAGTTTCGCGCCGCCGTTTCTCACTGCCTGGCGGATCTGTTTGCCTGTCAACGGCTGCAACTCTTCCGGCTCGCCGCCGATCAGCAGGATCGTCTTCGCATAACGGATGTCGCGATGCGTTGCGAGTGGCGCGCCGAGATTGTCGAAGAATGGTTTGAGCGTGAACACGTCGGTCGCGGTGTAGTTGTCAGTGCCGACGAGGTCGGTCGCAAACCTGTGCAGCACGTAAAGTGCTTCGTTCGTCAAACGAGGACTGCCGACAACACCGATGGCATTCCGTCCATGCTCGTTCGCCGCCGCGTCAAGACGTTCCGCGACGTGACGAATCGCTTCATCCCACGTCGCGGGAATCAGCTTGCCGCCTTTCTTGTAACGAATCATCGGCGTGCGAATGCGCGCTTCGTGATTGACGAATGGATGACCAAAGCGTCCTTTAACGCACAGAAACTCGCCGTTGATGCCGTTGACGTAACGATCGCGCGCGACCACGCGCATCAGCTCACCGCCGCGCGTGCCGAGCGACATCTGGCAGCCGTCCGAACAGAAGTTGCAGGTCGAGATCGTTTGGGCCAACTCCCACGGGCGCGTCTGGTGACGATAAGTCGCGTCGAGTAGGGTCCCGGTCGGGCAGACTTCGATGCAGTTGCCGCACTGCGAACAGTCGAGCCAGCCCATGTAGGTGCCGATCACGGTGTGCGCGCCGCGCCCGCCGGCCTCGATCGCTTCCTCCCCCATCCACTCGTCGCAAACTCGCGTGCAACGCTTGCACAGGATGCAGCGCTGCGAGTCGTTCGCGACCATCGGCGAGAGATACTTCTCGGCGTAGTAATTTTTCTTTTCGGTGAAGCGTTCTTCGAGACCACCCCAGTCGAACGTCATCTCCTGGAGCTCGCACTCGCCGCCGCGATCGCAAACCGGGCAATCAAGCGGATGGTTGGCGAGGAGAAACTCGGTCATGCCGCGCTGCGCCTTCTCGATCTCTTCGCTTTGCGTGGTGACGATCATGCCGTCGGTGCAGGTGATGGTGCACGACGTTTGGAGCTTCGGCATCTTTTCGATGCGCACGAGGCACATGCGACACGAGGCTTGCAGCGCGAGGTCGGCGTAATAACAGAACGAAGGGATGTCGAACCCCTTTTCGCGGCACACGTCGATGAGCGGCGCGCCTTTCGGGACTTCAAAGAGCTTGCCGTTGATTGTGACTTTTACTAATTCAGTCGCCATTTCTTTGTAATCTGCGAGCGAAATCTTCCGGGAACCGTTTGATCGCCGACTGGATGGGCCACGAAGCCGCGTCGCCCAGGGGGCAGAACGATTTGCCTTCGATGTTGTCGCAAAGATCGAGCATCAACTGCGCGTCTTCGAGCCGCCCGCCGCCCTCGTCGATGCGTTTGAAAACCTTTACCAGCCAATCGGTGCCTTCGCGACACGGCGTGCACCAGCCGCACGATTCGTGTTTGTAAAACTCGGTCAGGTTCTTGGTCGACTCGAAGACGTCGACTGTTTCATCCATGACGATGAAACCACCCGAACCGACACTCGAGCCCGCTGCCACGAGCCCTTCGTAATCCAGGCGCACGTGCTTCCCGATGATCTGATCGGCGCGCATGATGTAGACGGAAGAACCGCCGGGAATCACGGCCTTCAATTGCTTGCCGCCGATCATGCCGCCGCAGTCTTCCATGATGAACTTTTCCATGTCGTCGTAGCCCATCGGCAGTTCGTAAACGCCGGGACTGTTGACGTGCCCGGAGACGGACCACACTTTCGTGCCGCCGCTCTTCTCCGTTCCGAGTTTCTGATAAGCCTCACCGCCCATCTTGATGATGTCGGGCACGGCGGTCAGTGTCTCGACGTTGTTCACCACCGTTGGACAGGCATACAAACCCGAAACGGCGGGGAAGGGAGGCTTCATGCGCGGATGGCCGCGCAGTCCTTCGAGTGAACTCAGCAGCGCGGTTTCTTCACCGCAGATGTAAGCGCCGGCGCCGGTGTGCGTGTGAATTTCGCAGGAGAAGTTGGTGCCGAGAATGTTTTCGCCGACGAGTCCGGCCGCGCGTGCTTCCTCGAGCGCGACGTCCATGATGTCGATCAAATAACGGTACTCGCCGCGCGTGTAGATGTAATTGGTCCTCGCGCCAAGAGCGTAGGCGGCGATCAGCATGCCTTCGATCAGCATGTGCGGGTCGCGTTCCATCAGGTAACGGTCCTTGAACGTGCCCGGCTCCGATTCGTCGGCATTGCAGATGACGTATTTCGGCTTCGGCGAGTCTTTCGGCACGAAGCTCCACTTCATTCCGGTCGGAAAACCCGCGCCGCCGCGGCCGCGCAGCGCCGACCTCTTCACCTCGTTGATCACGTCGTCCGGCGACATACCATCGAGCACCTTCTTGATGGCTTCGTAGCCTCCATTTGCCCGATATACGTCCAGGCTGCGCGAGTTCTCGAGATGAACTCGACGAAGTTGAAGTGGTTCACAGCCGATGGCTTCGATACGCATAGAACGTTAGGACAACGAATCCAATACCTGGTCGATCTTTTCCGGCGTCAGGTTTTCGTGATAGTCAAAATTGATCTGCATCATCGGCGCCGTGCCGCACGAGCCGAGACACTCTACTTCCGAGAGCGTAAATCGCCCGTCCGCAGTCGTCTCTCCAACCTGGATTCCGAGTTTATTTGAACAATGCTCGACGACTTTACCCGCACCCATGATTTTGCACGACAACGTGCGGCAGACCTGGATGTGATACTTCCCGATCGGCGCCGTGTGGATCATCGAGTAGAACGTCGCGACTTCCCAGATGTCCGTCACGCGCAGCGCCAGCCGGTTCGCGAGATACAACACGCCCGGCGGGTCGAGATAACCGCGTTCACGCTGCACGATGAACATCAGCGGCAGGATCGCCGAACGCGGCACCGGATACTTCGCTAGATGGCGGTCAATTTCAGCCTCCACGTCGGCAGAAAACGTCGCCGGCTCGACTCCGAGCTCGACCGGTTGGGACAGCGGTTGAATCTGTGTCAGTTGCGTACTCACCGATCGATCTCTCCCAACACGATATCGAGCGAACCAATAATCGCGACGACGTCCGCCACCATCTCGCCTTCAGCCATCACCGGCAGCGCCGATAGATTCACAAAACTCGGTCCGCGGAAGTGCACGCGACTCGGGCGTGGTCCACCATCCGACTTCATGTAAACGCCCAGCTCGCCTTTCGAAGCTTCGATCGGGTGATAAACCTCGCCGGCGGGAACGTCGAAACCTTCGGCGACGATCAGGAAGTGATGAATCAAGGCGTCCATGTGACTCTTCATCGCTTCGCGATCCGGTAACACGACCTTCGGCGCGTCGGCCTTCACTGGACCAGGCCGCAGACGCGACAGCGCCTGCACGGCGATCTTGTGCGACTCTTTCATCTCGCGCATGCGGACCATGTAACGCGCCCACACGTCGCAGTCCGGTTCGGTCGGAACTTCGAAGTCGTACGTCTCATAACTCGAATACGGGTTCGCGCGGCGGATGTCGAGATCGATGCCGCTGCCTCGCAAACATGGACCGGAAAGTCCCCAGTCGATGGCGTCCTCGGCCGAGATGTAGCCGATACCCTGGGTCCTGCGTTGAAAGATCCTGTTGCCGCTCAGGAGGGTGTGAAACTCGTCGACCGACGGCGGAAAACCATCGAGAAACTGTTTGCAGCGCGCCTCGAATCCGGCGGGAAGGTCCATCATCAATCCGCCGATACGAAAATACGACGGCGTTAAGCGGCCGCCGGACGCGGCTTCGATCAGGTTCAGTATCTTTTCGCGCTCGCGAAAGCAGTAGAAGAAAACGGTCATCGCGCCGATGTCGAGCGCGTGCGTACCGAGCCACACGAGATGCGAGGCGATGCGCTGGAGTTCGCACATCAGGACGCGAATCGTTTGCGCGCGCTCCGGAATCTCGAGGCCGAGCAGTTTTTCCCCAGCCATGACGTAGGCGAGGTTGTTGCCGAGCGGATTCAGGTAGTCCATCCGATCGGTGATGACTATGCCCTGCTGATACTTCTTGTACTCGAACAGCTTCTCCATGCCGGTGTGGAGATAGCCGATGTCCGGCGTCGCTTTTACGACCATCTCGCCGTCGAGCACGAGCTCCAGACGCAACACGCCGTGTGTCGACGGGTGTTGCGGGCCCATCGAGATCGTCATCTGCGTATCGAGCGGCTGATCGACGATTTCAAACTGCGGCGGAATTGTCGGTGCGGAACTCATTGATATTTACTTCAAGCTGTACGGTTCGTAACCGCGCAACGGAAAATCCTTGCGCAGCGCGTGTCCCTGCCAATCGTCAGGCAACAGGATGCGACGCAGATCCGGATGCCCGTCGAAGATCACGCCGAACAGATCGAACGTCTCGCGCTCGTGCCAGTTCGCCGTCTTCCAGACGGTGGTCACAGTCGGCACGTGCGTGTCGTCGTCGTTCAACAAGACCTTGAGCCGCAGCCGATGATGCTTTGTTGTCGAGAAGAGATGATAGTTGACCTCGAAACGCGGCTCTTCTTCGACGCCGCGATCGGCGCCGCAAATGTCCGCCAGAAAATTGAACTGCGTTTCGGGCGAGGTCTTCAGGAACACACAGGCATCGACGATGTGTTCGCGCGGCACGACGATCGTGTACTCGCCAAAGGCAAAGATCGTTTCGCTGACCCATTCCGGGTGCTGATGCTGCAACGCCGCCACAAAAGGCGGAGTTGTCGCTTCGGAACTTTCAATCGGGTTTTCCGTGGACATCGGTTTTTATTATCTATCTGAATCCGTGATTACGACGAACGGCGTCGCTCGTGCCGGGAGGCGATCGTGTACGGCCGCGATTCCGGCAACGTGTTCTGAACCGCCGTCGACCCGTCGGTGACAGGCAGTGTGCCGGGCACGACGGCTTCGCGTGCTTCCGCTTCGGGAACGTCGCGTCGATCGCGCACGCTCTCCTGCGACACCTTCTCCTGCAACATCATCACCGCATGAATCAACATCTCCGGCCGCGGAGGACAACCCGGAATATACACGTCGACGGGAACGATCTTGTCCACTCCCTGGACGATCGCATAGTTATCAAAAACGCCTCCGGACGTGGCGCACGCGCCCATCGAGATTACCCATTTCGGTTCGGGCATCTGATCGTAAATCCGGCGCAACACCGGCGCCATCTTGCGCGACACGCGTCCCGAAACGATCATCACGTCAGCCTGGCGCGGGCTGGCGCGAAACACTTCCGACCCGAAGCGCGCCAGATCGTTTCGCGATGACGTCGCGTTCATCATCTCGATCGCGCAGCAAGCGAGTCCGAATGTCGCGGGCCACAGCGACGATTTGCGCGCCCAGTTGATCAGCGAATCGAGCCGCGTGGTCAGCACTTCCGGCAAAGCTTCGGCGATTACATTTTCCAGTCCCATACCAAAGTTACTCTCGCAAGTATCCTGATCGGAGTTGTTCGTTTTTTTCAAAGAATCCGTGTTTTCGGCGAACCTCAGTCAACACGGATCAAAGACAAAAACTCGACCCGGACACCACTCTTAAATCTACGCGGCCGGCCGCTGCTGCTTGAGCCGTCGTGCTTCCATATCGCGCAGCGCACGCGCTTCGGCTTCGGCTTCGCGGCGCGCCTTCTCTCCCCAGTCGAACGCGCCCTTCTTTACGACGTAGATATAACCGGCCAGCAACAGACCAACAAATACCATCATTTCCAGGTACACAAACCAGCGCATTGCCGGTCCCTGTCCCGCGAGCGTCTTGAACACCGCCGCCCACGGCACCAGGAAGATCACCTCGATGTCGAAAAGAATGAACAGCATCGCGATCAAGTAGAACTTGACCGAGAAGCGCTCACGAGCAGAGCCGACCGGGTCTTTGCCGCACTCGTAAGGCATCAGCTTAGTGCGCGTTCGCTTTCGTTGTCCGACGAACTGCGACAGCAGTACATTGCCGACGGCGAAGCCCGCCGCCACGACGAACATCAAAAGGATCGGCAGATAGTCGTAAAGCTGAAACGTCATTCAAGCACACGACGCCACGTGCCGGAGATCGGTTTCGCCCGGAAACCAATCTTGCGCGGCGAGTGGCACTCGATCACGAGATTGAGAATCATTGTACAAGCGTGATGCTAGACGAAGTGATCAAGGGTGTCAAGTAAGCTATCCGGCCCGAAATTCCGCAATAAAAATGCTGATTGACCGTGAAAAAATGCTTGTGTTACCGTTCAGCAAAAGCCGCTTTCGCGCGGCGTTTCTTTGAGGGCTTTCCTTGAGCTTGTGATTACCGGATTCAACACTGACATCGAACATGATGGCGTCGTCTATCATGTGCAGACCGAGGACAAAGGGCTCGACGCACCGATCATCCTTTCACTCGTCTATTCCGGCGGGACGATCCTGGCCAGCAAGCGCTCGCCTTATGCCGATCTCATCGAGCAGGGGTTCAGCGACGAGGTGCTCGCGGAACGTCTCAAACGCCAGCACCGGTTGATCTGCGCCGCCATCCATTCAGGGCGCATCAACGATCTCAAGAAGATGGGCGGCCGCGTCAAACGAGCCCCGCAAGTGGCCGCAGAAGCAGTAGTCGATGTTGCTGAAACCGAGGTGGTCGCCAAGGTCGAGGTCGAGGCCATCGAGGGTGTCGAGGCCGATGCGGTCGAGGCAGTTGACGCAATTGAGGCGGTCGAGGCAGCCGAGGTTGCGAGTACATCTGCCGAAGAACCGTTTGAAATCGAGTACTGGCCGTTGACTCAGGAATGGACGCCTCCGCCGCCGAAAGAGGAGACTGAGACGGTCGAAGAAGAAGTAGTTGTGGCTGAGGAGGAGAGCGCCGGCGACTCGTCCTGGACAGTCATCGAGGAAGAGCCGCAGCCGCTGGAAGAACCGGCTGACGAAACGCTGCCTGACGGTCTCATTATCGACCTGCTTGACGACGAAGCGTTTTACTCAGGCAAGGCTTATACATTGCGCGTGCTGATCACGAATCGTTCCGCCGGCGAGGAGAACCCGCTCGCGAACGCCGTCGTGTCGATCAAGATCCTGGGAACGACCTTCCGTCCTTTAATCTACACGTTGAAAACGGAAAGCGACGGTGTTGCGACTGTTGCAACCGAGATCCCCCAGTTTTCTTCCGGGCGAGCGGCCGTGCTCGTGCGCGCTGTGGTTAAAGACCAGGCCGCCGAGCTGCGCCGCATCATCCATCCCGCCGTTTAACGAGGCTGGCGAGGTTTGACGGTGCGCGTTTACGTAAACGGTGAGCCTGGCGAGTACTCCACTCCACTTTTTCTCTCCGATCTTATTGCCAGGCTGGATCTGCCGGCTGCTCGAATCGCCGTGGAATTGAATCGCGAGGTCGTGCGCCGCGGCGACTGGCTCACTACAGAGTTGCGCGACGATGATCGGATCGAGATCGTCCACTTCGTCGGTGGTGGTCGAAGCTGAATCCGTGTAAAGTTTCGAGTATGTCCACAGCAATGAAAGAGAAGGTCCCTGGATCTTTGGGTGAGGGGCTGATTATTGCCGGACGCGTTTTTCAGTCACGGCTGATCATCGGTACCGGGAAGTATCGGAGTTTCGACGAGATGCGTGCGGCACATGCAGCGTCGGGAGCGGAGATGGTGACTGTTGCGGTCAGACGCGTGCCGCTCGATCGGAGTAGCGAGTCGTTTCTCGATCATCTCGATCCGGCTTTGCAGATTTTGCCGAACACGGCGGGTTGTTACTCGGCGGAAGACGCAATGCGCACCGCGCGTCTCGCGCGTGAAGCGCTGCAAACGGATCTGGTGAAGCTTGAAGTGATCGGCGATCAAACGACATTGTTTCCCGACAACGAACAGACACTCGAAGCCGCGCGTGTGTTGGTCAAAGAAGGGTTCGTGGTCCTGCCGTACTTCAACGACGATTTGATCATGGCGAAGAAGCTGATGGACGTTGGCTGTGCGGCGATCATGCCCCTCGCGGCGCCCATCGGTTCGGGTTTGGGCGTGCAGAACCCCGCGAACCTGCGCATCATGCGCGAGCAACTTCCGGACGCGACGATCATCGTCGATGCCGGTGTGGGCACGGCGAGTGACGCTGCCGTTGCGATGGAACTCGGCGCTGACGGCGTGCTGATGAATACGGCGATCGCCGAAGCTGCAGATCCGGCAAAGATGGCGACCGCGATGAAGCTCGCGATCCAGGCAGGACGGCTGGCGTATCAAGCGGGTCGAATGCCGAAGCGGTTGTATGCGAGCGCGTCGAGTCCGTTGCAGGGCGTTATCAAATAAAATCCGTGTCCGTGCTTCTCACGGCAGACTCAGTTCAACTTTCTCTTGCTCGCGCATGACGCGATCGCCGAGGTCGGTGGTGCTGACAGTGGGGTAGGCGCCTCCTTTGACCCGCAGGCAGCGCGCCTCGACCAATGCGTCGACGTAGAGTTGGAGCTCGTCGTTGGGCATGTCCTTCAATAAGCCGTAAGTCGAGAGTTCGTTTAGGCCGGCGCTCATCACTTGTTTTGATGCTGAGCCTCGCAAGGTTGCCACCAGCATCTTCTTCCCGAATTTTCCGTTCATTCGTTTAGCACACGCGAGGATTTTTCGAACCCGCAGCAGTTCGTCGTCAGTTAATGCACGCGGCTCGGAGTTGATAGCTCTCGGTGTGTCTTCAACTTCAATCTGTTGAACTTGTCCGGTGGGTTTCGGGCGGCAGTTGCCGCAGGTGCCACACTGGCGATCGTGATTGCGGTCGCCGAAGTAATTGAGGATGTGCGCGCGGTAGCAGTAATCCGTGTAACAGAGATTGATCAGCTCGCGAAGTTTACGACGTTCCAGGTCCGCACGACCGGAGATCTGTCTTGCATCAACACGGATCGGTGCGTTGTCGAGCATGACGATGGCGCGAGGCGCACGGCAACCGCGCTCGTTGCGCGCCAGTTTGCCCCCAGTTGCCTCGCGCGAGATGTGGCCTGCACGTTCGAGCATGTAGAGCGCGGACTGCACCGCCATATCGTTTTTCTCGCCGGCGAGTTTGCCGATCTGCGCCGTCGGTAATTCAATTCTTTTGTGACCGGTTCCGAGCAGCGCCCGGTACACGTTGTTCACCGTGCTGATGTCCGGATACGACCCTTCGATGAAGAAGTCGTGCGTGTTCTTGTCGGCGTAGTTGAACAGCAGCACGCACGTCGACGGCAGCCCGTCGCGACCGGCGCGTCCGATCTCCTGGTAATAAGCCTCGATCGATCCGGGAATCTGGTAGTGGGCCACAAAGCGGATGTCAGGCTTGTCGATGCCCATGCCGAACGCATTCGTGGCGACGATCATCTGCGTCCGGCCGCTCATGAAATCTTCCTGCGCCTTGATGCGTATTCCGTCACTCATGCCGGCGTGATACGTCGAAACTTTCAGGCCTGCCGTTTTCAACTCGCGCCCGACTTGCTCCACCGCTTTGCGCGTCGAGGCGTAGACGATTCCCGAACCGCCGGTTTTATTCGCAAGGTGACGAATGCGGCTGATCTTTTCCTTTTCTTTTTCGGTATGGACCACCTCGATCGACAGGTTCGGGCGATCGAAGCCGCTGATGAACGTCTGCGGTTGCGACAGTCCGAGCTGTTGAATGATGTCGGAGCGGACGTAAGGCGTCGCGGTCGCCGTGAGCGCGATGGTTTGAATCCGGCCAAGTGAGCGAATGACGTGTTTAAGTCGCAGGTAGTCAGGCCGGAAATCGTGACCCCACGTCGAGATGCAGTGCGCCTCGTCGACCGCGAACAACGAAACGGGAATCGACTGCACCGCGGAAGTGAACCGGCTGCTGCGAAAACGTTCAGGCGCGATGTAGACAAGCTTGTGCGCGCGGCGTCGCAGCGAGTCGATACGGGCGCGTTGCTCGACGTCGGAGAGCGAGCTGTTGATGAAAGTGGCCGGTAGGCCGCGCGCCTGGAGCGCGTCGACTTGGTCTTTCATCAGCGCGATCAGCGGCGAGACGACGAGCGTGACTCCGTCGAGGATCATTGCCGGAAGCTGGTAGCAGAGAGACTTGCCGCTGCCCGTCGGCATCACGACGACGGCGTCTTTGCCTTCAAGGATTGAGCCCACAACTTCGCGCTGGCCTTCACGGAAATCGTCGAAGCCGAAGTGCTGTCGCAGAGTTGTGATTGCGTCGCTGAGCGAAGGCATTCGAAAAATAAGTTAACACGGATTCGGTGATCGTACATTGATTTAAAGGTGCGCTGAGGTTGCGCGGATTCGGCGGCGCGAGTGTGAAGTCGGCCGCGTTGTTGCGCGTGTCGGTGCATCCGTTTCCAGTTCTGATGGCCGCGTTGGTGTTGCTCGCAGCAGGCGCTGCGCCTGTGCCTCTGAAACAATTCGCAGTGGCGCCGTAGCCGGCGAAGTCGACGATGTTTGGATCGCTTGGACAAGCGCCGGTCAGTGCGGTTGTGTTTTTGACGAGAGCGACTTTGCCGGCGCCCGCGGCCATCGCGATCGTCCCCGTGGCGTCGGGAGTTGGCAGCGCGGCGCCGTTGTTGCCACCTGCTTGCTGAATCAGGTAATGCTGGCCCGGCGCCAGGGTAATTGAGGTCAGCGGCGTGCTGGACCACGTCGATGCGGTTGCGCTCGCGTATTGCACAGACCAGCCGGCGAGGTTTACTGGCGTGCTGCCTGCGTTGAAGAGTTCGATGAAGTCGTTGCGAAATGGTGCGCCGGAGTTTCCACCGCCGCCGTATATTTGACTGATGACGACTTTGTCTTGCGAAACTGGCGGCACACCACCGATTTTTACAGACACCGGATTGCTCTGAATGCCATCTGCATCGACGATCAGTGTTGTTGTTCCTGATCCACTCAATGTCTGCGGTAGTAGAACGTGAATCTCATCGAGTCCCGCTAGCTCGCTTCGCCCTACATTTTCGACGACGGTTGCTTGTCCACCAATCATCACCGATACGGACTGAGCTTGTCTGACGCCCGTTAGAAAGATAGAGAGCCGTCGCTGACCGTTCGACGGATCGAATGTTCCACGTGTCAACAGATCCGAATCAAGAATGATGCCTTCGCCTTTTCCATCGGCGCTGACTGTAAACACGCCGGGCGCAGCGGCACTGATAGTTGCGTCCGCCTTCGACGAAAACCCGTCCGCGTTGGTTACGACGATCTCGGCCGGTCCAATGGCTACATTCTCCGGGACGACGAAGATGACTTCAGCCGGCGACGCGTAGAACACGTGCGCCGCCTGTCCATTCACCGTGACCGTGCCTCCGAGCGCGCTGCCGCGAAAACTCGCGATACTTCCCGGCGCAAGCCGCGTCGCGGCTGACGGTTCCGTACGCAACGACGCGGCATTCAAAACAGTCCCGCTGCCGAACGCCGGTCGCGCGGCGAGCGACGCCACGTAGATCTCACTGTTATTCGCAAAATCGTCGTCGACCGCCGGATCGGACAGCACGCGCGGAAAATTGAAAGCAACGATACTGCCGTCGAAATTCAACGAGGCGACGACTTCGGCAGTCGCTCTCGACGGCGCATTCGTAACCTGCTGGACTTGTCCAGTCGGCAGATCGAGCACGTAGAGTTCGACGCTACCATCGCTCGCCACCATCACCCTCCGCCGTGTCGCAAATGCGACGCGCTTTCCATCGCCGCTGATCGCCGGTTGCAGCTTCACGTCGGTGACTCGCGTTCCCAACTGCGTGAGTTGCCGATTGCTGTTGTCGCGCGCGTCAAACATGAACACCTGCGTTTGATTCGACGCAACGCTCGCCGAATACACAAACCGCATCCCGTCGTTACTGACCGCGCGTCCCGTAGTCACGGACAGTTCAGGAACGGCGGATTTAATCGGAGTTTCGATTTGGGTTTCTCTGTCGATCACAGAAAGCTCGGCGTTTCTCATAACGTAAATCCGCGAACCGTCACCACTGATCTTGCGTGTCTCATCGTTAGAACCAAACACGACCAGCTTCCCGTCCGAACTGATCGATGGCTGAACATTGGTTTCGTTCCGCGTGTGCGTGAACTGCTTCAGCATCGGACCATCAAACAGGAAAATCTCCGAGTTTCGGTCCTGATTCTGCCCAACGAGATCTTCGCGCGAGGCAAACGCCACCACCCGCGCATCATTCGACAGCGCAGGCGAGACCATGCGCCCGCGCGCGAGCTCCAGAAACGCACCGTCTAAAACATCCGCACGAACGCCGCGAAACGACGGCCCGCCGCCGCCATCTCCAAACACATCCGCCGACGACTCAAAAACGACCGTGCGCCCGTCATCGCTGAGCGACGGGTTCAAATTCAAAGTCTCGGCAGGCGTATTCGTCAGTCGTTTGATGCCGGAAACAGTTTCAGAACGTGGCAGTCCGACTAAAACGAAAGGTAAAAGGAAGATCGAAAAGGCGATGAGGATACGAAGCATCGTGAGGTTGCTCCTTGCGCAAAATTTTTCTGCGCATTATACGCACCAAAGCGGAAAACGCAACTCGAATCTGTTGTAAGCTATCCGCCGTGCACAGAACAATGAAGATCCTCATCAGTGGTTCGCATGGTCTCGTCGGCAGCGCACTCATCAAATCGCTGACGACGGACGGCCATGAAGTCATTAGACTCGTGCGTCACGCGCGCACCGTCGGCGCAGCCGAGATCGAGTGGCAGCCCGACAACGCACTCATCGACAGAGAACAACTCGAAGGCCTCGACGCGGTGGTCCATCTCGCGGGCGAGAACATCGCCGAAGGCCGTTGGACTGAGGAAAAGAAACGCGCGATTCGCGACAGCCGCGTCAAAGGCACCGCCCTGCTCAGCGAGACACTCGCGACGTTGCGCAGGCCGCCCGCGGTCTTCCTTAGCGCGTCGGCAATCGGTTACTACGGCGATCGCGGCGATGAGCTACTGACCGAAAGCAGCACGCCGGGAAACGACTTTCTCGCGCACGTTTGTCTGGAGTGGGAGAAGGCGGCGGCGCCCGCGGCGGAGAAGGGAATCCGGACCGTCCTCGGGCGCTTCGGGATCATCCTCGACAAGAACGGCGGCGCGCTCGCCAAGATGCTGACGCCTTTTCAAATGGGAATCGGCGGCCGCGTCGGTAACGGGAAACAGTGGATGAGCTGGATCGCACTCGACGACGTCGTGGGCGCGATTCGTTTCATGCTCTTCGATCAATTAGTTAATGGACCAGTAAACTTCGTCGCGCCTTTTCCGGTCACGAATGCAGAATTCACGAAGACACTCGGCAGCGTGTTAAGTCGTCCGACGTTCCTGCCGATTCCTGCTTTCGGCGTCCGTCTTGCTTTCGGCGAAATGGGCGACAGGCTGTTGCTTGGCAGCCAGAAAGTTGAACCAGCCGTGTTGAAGGCGCGAGGGTTTTCCTTCACCTTGCCCCGCCTCGAATTCGCCTTGAAACACATCCTGCACGGATAGCAAGATGCTTTTCGTAATCCGTGTTCCCGCTGAGTCTGAGGTTAATGCGTCGACGGCGATGCAAACTCGGGCAGCACTTCGAAGACTTCCAGCGCGTACTTGACGTTCCCAAACGGCGCCGACACCTGCACGCCCTGAATCTCGTCGCGCACTTCCATCAGCGACTCGCGCGCGATGCGCAGACCTTCGTCGCGTCCGGCTTCTTTACTGATCGTCGACGCCTGGCGCATGCGCTCCATGATCTGCGGCGTCACGCGCACGCCCGGAACTTCGTTGTGCAGAAACTCCGCGTTGCGATAAGAAACGAGCGGCCAGATACCCGCGATGATCGGGATACGCACGTGTTCGATGCGCTTCAGAAACTCGCGTAACTGTTCGGTGTCGAACACCGGCTGCGTGATTGCATACTGCGCTCCGGCTTCAACTTTCCATTCGAAACGTTTGATCTCCTCGTCGAGGTTGATCGCGCCCGGATTGACGCCGACGCCGACACAAAACGCCGTCGGCTCGCCGATCGGATTGTTGCCGAGATCGAGTCCATGGTTCAGCTTGTTGACCATGTTCGTCAAACCGATCGCATCGATGTCGAAAACGGCGGTCGCGTCGGGATATGGTCCCATCTTCGGCGGGTCGCCGGTGATCACGAGCAGGTTGCGCAAACCGAGCGCCGCCGCGCCGAGCAGATCCGACATCATGCCCAACAGGTTTCGATCGCGGCAGCAGTAATGCAGCACCGACTCGATGCCGATCTGTTGTTCCACTAACACCGCCGTCGCGAGTGCACTCATGCGCGACTGCGCCCGCGCGCCGTCAGGAATGTTGACACCGTCAACGCCGGCATCTTTGAGCAAGCGAATCGAATCGAGCGTCTTTTTCGCGTCGACACCTTTCGGCGGCAGCACTTCAACCGAAGTAACAAACTCACCGCGTGCGATCTTGCGTCCCCACTTGGATCGTTCTTCGGGCGGTACCACCTTGATGTCCGGCGGCGTGATCTCGGTCGCGGTGGGCGCGCCCGACGTGAAGGCGATGCTCTGCGCGCGCGGAGATGCGGCGCGCACCGAGTCGCAGATCAGTTTGATATGCGACGGCGTGGTGCCGCAGCAGCCGCCGATAAACTTCGCGCCCGCTTGAATGAATCGTTTCGCGAATTTCGACATGTACTCCGGCGAGCACATGTAAAACTGCCGTCCCTGCACGTCGCGCGGCAAACCCGCGTTCGGCTGCGCCGACAGCTTCTTCTTCGTCACGTCGCGCATCTTTTCGAGCGCGTTGAGAATGATCGCCGGACCAACGCCGCAGTTCAGGCCGATTACGTCGGCGCCCCAGTTATCGAGTCGTTCCGTGAAGAGTTCGGGCGTCGTGCCAAACAGCGTGTTGCCGTCAGTCATGATCGTCATCTGCGCGATGATGGGGAGGTCGCAGAGTTCACGTATGGCGGCGATTGCCTGCCGGATTTCGGAGACGTCGGAGAAAGTCTCGAGGCAGAAGAGATCGATGCTGCCTTCCAGTAACGCTGTCGCTTGCGCCTTGAACAGCTCCTTCGCTTCTTCGTACGAAGTTGGACCATACGGTTCGATGCGCAGGCCGAGTGGTCCAATCGCGCCGGCGACGTAGGCGCGATCGCCCGCGGCTTTGCGGGCGATCTGCGCGGCGCGGGCGTTGATCTCGTGCATGTTTGCTTCGAGACCGTATTGCTGGAGTTTGTGCGACGTGGCGCCGAAGGTGTTTGTTTCGATGATGTCGGCGCCGGCGCGAATGTATTCGGTGTGAATCTCGGCGACGAGGTCGGGACTGCTGAGGTTCAACTCATCGTAGCAGCGGTTGATGTAGACGCCCTTGGCGTAGAGCATTGTCCCCATCGCGCCGTCCACGACGTGAATGCGATCGGAATCGAGAGCATTTCTGAAAAAATCCATAAGCAAAGAAAAAGCCCCGCGCTAAACAACGGGACTTCAGAACTGCTTGAAGTTGTTTCGGGCTTTCTTTCAGGCGCCCGAGCTGTTTAGCTGGTTATTTTACGTGGCCGCAAGTCGCCTTAACTCACCACGCTTTTCATCGTGCTTATACGCCGCTCAGGCGGCGGCTGTCAAGTTAGTGGCGGGTTGGAGCTGTAACCTCAACGACGCGAGTCTTGAACAGAGTCGAGGCCAAACTCCTCGAATATGATTTTCTTAATCGACAGCATCTGCTTAGCTTCTTCGCATTCCGCCCATTGGGGATTACCATACCAGTACGTCCTGTACTTACGATCTACGTTCGTTTCGACGACATACGCAACGCCATCCAACCCACCCGAACTACACTTCGTCGTAAATCCATCAGGGAGCGTTAAGATTCCGGCGTTCGTCAGCTTTGCCCACGCGGATTCCCAGCCTGATTTCGGAGTACCAAGACTATCGAGTTGTGCTGATGACGGCTTACTATCCTCCGTTTGTCGGAGGTGAGTGGCTGACCAATTCCCAGTCGATCGTTGAATGATCACGCCAGACATAATTTCCAAACGATCGTACCAGAATCGCACTTCGAGATCGCCGTTAGGAAGCACAGTTTGCCTCAAACTCCTCATGCCTGCGCTCTTCGTGCGTTTTTCTAAAGCTTCAAAAAAGCTCGGTTCCCAACGAGCGTCGGGTATTTCAAGCGTCAAAACTTGCACGGGTTGATCACCATGAGTATCGCCGGCCTGTTGGTTTGAATTCGTTGCCTTAGACTCACAGGCGACGGTGATGGCGAGACAGGCCAAAATCGTCAAGATCAGAGCTCGCCGCGTCATTCTAAACCCTTCTCTCTTTACCTCCGCTGGTTGTTCAGAATCCAGATGCATTCATTTGCTCCCGGATCGTCCGGCCAGAATGGCGGAACCGGTGGACCAATAACCATTCTGCCAGGCGAAGAGTCCCTTGCGGTCGCCGTTAATCGCGCCGCCGGCGGCGAAACCCGAAAAGCTGGAAGACGCCGTTGCTGTCGCGCCGTTGGAGGCGAGCGCAACGTTAGTGGGCTCAGTGCAGGTGAATGCCGCTGCGGAAACAGCAAAGAATAATGACAGCACTAATCCAGGCAACGTAGGGAGGTAGTTACGATTGTGAGCCACGCAGGTGTCCTTTCACTTTTCAGCGTCAGCCTGGGCAGGTCGCGAAAGAAATATAGCGATGAGGTTCAACTAACGAGACGAACTGGCGTTCAGAGCGCGCGCATAATATGTCGGACGCCTTACGGCGTCAACAAACATCTGCACGCGAGTGTCTGGTTTTATCCGTCACGCTGACGTTGCGATTCATAATGACCGATTGTTATGAACCGAATAAGTACATTTATTTTCAATCACTTACGAGCATAAAAATTTAATAAAAGGGCAACCGATGCGGAGGTTGATCCATCAGAGTCCCCGGTCGTGGTTAACGACCTCCCGAAATTTTTTGAAGCTATCGCAGCTCCCGTAAGGAGAGATCTGCGCGTCAGAAGCCCAGGCCCTTATGGTCCGACTTATCATGGAGAGAATGCCGAATGAAGTTGCCCCGCAAGTTGCCCTTGTTTCGCACCCTGAAGTATTGGTCCCTAGCATTCGTTTCGTTTTTTCTCTTTACCAACCTCACTGGTGTGCTATTCAGTCGCGTCCTCGCGCCTGAGGCAGTCGCTCAGCCAATACCAAGCGTTAGACCGATTCCCGCCGACATTCCGACGTCGGGAAATGCAGACATCGACCGTCTGATCTTCGACACGGGCGAGCGCGAAGGTGTGGATCCACGCTTCATTCACGCGGTGATCTGGCAGGAGTCGAGATACGTCGTCGCCGCACAGTCGCATGCAGGCGCGGTCGGATTGATGCAGTTGATGCCGGCGACGGCAGAGCGTTTTGGCTGCGTGGATCGCAATGATCCGGCGGCGAACATCGAGGCGGGTACGAAGTATTTGAGCTGGCTGCTGAAAAGATTTGACGGCAACGTGGAGCTCGCTCTCGCCGGCTACAACGCGGGCGAGGGTTCTGTAGACAAGTACGACGGCGTTCCGCCGTACAAAGAGACGCAGAACTACGTGAAGATCATTTCGCAGCGTTATGGAAAGACTTACCACCCTGTGCTTCCTCCCGACCAAGCGGCACAGACGTTTAACCTCCACGTCGCATCTGACGTCGCGATGAGCGAATAACCCCCACGTCGCGATCAGCGAGTAATCACCCTTGTCACTCCGTGTTGTCTGAGCCACAGATAACACGGATCCCTCCTTGACACTGCTCCCGCCTTTTGGCTGAATGCATCCGGTCTTTCCCTAAAACCTGCTGCAACAGAGGAATACGTTATGAGCACAGCGACAGAAGCGGCGGTACGTCCAACGGCCGCTGAGGATCGCAGCTTCCTTGGCCACCCACGCGGCTTATCGACGCTGTTCTTCACCGAAATGTGGGAGCGGTTCTCGTTTTACGGAATCCGTCCGCTGCTGATCCTGTTTATGACGGCGGCGATTACTTCCGGCGGGTTCGG
>JADMIO011130891.1_pt1 | contig 21768 bp, 21 predicted proteins | sample 8958161 | NCBI WGS metagenome assembly JADMIO01 (sample SAMN16585339, study PRJNA669376) | soil metagenome | isolation source: Crop rotation soil | place: USA: Cullars Rotation, Alabama | collected 2011
TTCCCGGCGCGACGCCCACCCCTGCCGGTGAGTCCTGGGGTCAGACAGTGGTTTCGAATGTGAGCACGCGCACGGTGGTGACTGTCACGCCGCCTGGCGGCTCGGCAACGACCACTTCGGATACCACTGCGCTGTCGGTGAGCACCACCACCAACACCAACATCACCAGGAACTTCCTGACATTCTTTGCGGACGGCACGTTCCTGCATGGCGTGCACAGTTCCGCCAACACCACGGCCACCAACCAGATCGAGCACGGTTTCTATCTGTACAACCCGACGGCGCAGACCATCTCGTTCACGCTGGTTACGGATACCAATGTCGGCGGAACCACTTCACTGCTCAATACAGGATTGTCCGGGGCGGGCGGCGCTGCGACGGTGAACGGGCTCCCGACGGCCACGATGACCAATGTCGCAAAAGGGACGCTGAACGGCCGACCGACGCTGACGGGCAGGTTCGCCATCGTCGCTGCGGGACCGCCGGCACTCAGCTATGGCAGCACGGCAGCCGGTTCCCGGTGGGCTACCTGGAACATGATCGAGCCGAAGAATTCGGATGGGCTGATGGAAGGACCTTTCGCCACGCAGGATCACCGCCGCGTCTGGGTCTACGACGACAATCCCAAGCTCGGCTTCCACGTCGGCGTGAATGGTGGTGCGGCTAACCTGCAGGATGCCTGCTTCACGGTGGACAACTACCTGGCGGTCGCGGGTTTCTACACTCGACGCGGTGGAGTCTCCGGCTGCCTCGGTGGCATCAGCACCGTGGATCTTCCGCAGGGCAGAACATCGATAACGCCAAGCCCCATCGGGACACCGCTGACGCTGGAGTCGCTGCCGGGGTTTGTCGGCAGAATTCCCGGCGGCCAGCTTGCCGTCGATGGTCGACCGCCCTCGCCCACCTACTACGCGGTCGCCAGGGCAGACCAGTTCGCCCAGGTCGTGGCGGCAAATCCGGACGTATCGCCGTTCTTCCCTGCTGCCGAGATCACGCCTGCCGCATTGAGCTGGTGCCTGAACACCGCCGGCACCGGGCCCGGCGAAGTGTATGGCGTGCGCAACTCACTGAACGGCGTGCCAACCGACAAGGCGGTGTACTTCTGTCGCGAGCGGGTGAAATAGCGACGCGCGCAATGCGGGGCTCGGCGCAGGTGATAGAGGGTCGGCCACCCCCTGGTCGTGATTCATCACCTCGCCGGGCCCCGGCAGTCAGCGGCCACCGGAGTTCAGCGCCCGCGTCACGAAGCTCGCGATTGCCATGGCGCTGGCGGGGTCGACGCGCGGGTTGATGTACAGGCGCCGCTCCCAGGGTTCGGTGGCCAGCAGCAGCTTGAGCTGCCCTTTTGTATCGTGCTTGTCGATCACCGACTGCGCGGCAAATATCACGCCTTTGCCGCGGCAGGCCAGGCGCACGCGCACATCATGATAGGGACAGTTCAGGATGCGCTGGGGGCGGATGCCCTGCCGTTCGAGATGGCGCAGCATGCTGACCGCGAGCTGCGAGCCGGCTGCAGGCATCACGATGGGAAGGGTGGATATGGTCGCGGCGGTGAACGGGCCGCGGGTGCTGCGCAGGCCATATATGCCGGCCGGCCCAACGCCGACCAGCACTGAACCCTGGGGACGCTCCTGCGAGGGCACCGTGAGCACGGCGACGTCGACGCGGCCGACCTGGATGTCGTGCAGGATCTGGTCGCGGTATTTCTCCGGCAGGAATGTCATCGACAACTGCGGCTGCTCTTCGTAGAACTCCGGCAGCATCGGCCGTATGTAGTCTTCCAGCAGATGGGCACCGACGAACACCTTCAGCGGGCGCGGCTTGCTGCGGGTGGTGCGCGCGCCGCGGCCGATCAGCTCGCAGCGCGCAACGAACTGCTGGGCGCCTTCGCGAAAGGCAATGCCCTCGGGAGTAAGCACACTGACCGCCCCACGGCTTCTTTCGAACAACTGGACATTGAGCTGCGACTCCAGCAACCGGATTGCATTGCTGACTGCGGGCTGCGAAACATCGAGCCGCTCCGCGGCCACGCTGAAGTTGCCCACGCGGCAGATCTCCAGGAAGACCTCGATCTGCCGCAACGTGAACGAATACATGAAATACCCTCCCGACTTCTGCGGGTATCATAAATGAGTTATGACCTGTTCCGGGACACTCCCGGACCTTTAACCCCGTTTCGGTCACTGCTCCGTATGACTCCTTGTGCCCCACACAAGGAGAGGATCATGTATCGCAGCGTTCTGCTTGCACTGGCAGCCCTCATTTCCGTGCCGGCGTTCGCCGTTGGCAGCCTGGCGGACGTCAACATAATCGACCGCGACACCGGACAAAGACTCCAGGCCCACTATCACAAGGGTGAATACTGGGTTGCAGGCAATCCTGGCGCCAACTACGCCATCCAGATCCAGAGTCGCCAGGGCGGACGCCTGTTGGCCGTGACGTCGGTGGATGGGGTGAACGTGTTATCCGGAGAAACTGCAGGCGTCGATCAGACGGGCTATGTATTCAACGGCTGGCAGGGTTATGACATCAACGGCTGGCGCAAGAGCAGATCCGAAATCGCGGCCTTCAATTTCACGTCGATACCGAAATCGTACGCGGCGCGTACCGGCCGCAAGGAGAACGTCGGCGTGATCGGTGTGGCGCTGTTCCGCGAGCGCTATGTGGCGCCACCACCGCGCGTGGGTATGGTAGCGCCGGCGGCACCCCCGGTGGCACGCGAGCAGGCCGACGACAGCGAAGAGCTGGAAGAAACATCGATTACCGGCACGCGTATCCAGGCGCCTGCCGGCGGAGCAGGCGGGGCGGCCAAAGCCGAAAGCGCTTTACCGGTACCAGCGCCCAGTCTTGGCACCGGCCACGGCCGGCGCGAGTACTCCGCGGTGGTGGACGTTCCTTTCGAGCGTGCGCACAACACACCGGACGAGGTAATCCGCATCCGCTACGACAGCCGCGAAAACCTCATTGCAATGGGTGTGATTCCACCGGCGCCGAAGCCCCGCTCGATCGACCCCTTCCCCAGCACTCCGCGTCCGGGTTACGTGCCGGATCCCTGATGCCCGACGGCACCTGGCAGATAATGCCGCGGATGTCCTCCGCGGCACCCACCGACGAAATGCTGATCGCCCGCCATGCCGCGGGCGATGTCGCCGCTTTCGAAATGCTGTACGAACGCCACGAGTTGCCGCTATGGCGCTACCTGGTGCGACAGTGCCGTGATCGCGCGACGGCTGAAGAACTGATGCAGGACACCTGGTTTGCGATCGCACGGCAGGCGGCCCAATTCCGACCGGAAGGTCGCTTCGCACCCTGGCTGTACTCTATTGCGCGCCATCGTCTGATCGACAGGCATCGGACTTTGCAAACTGTCGAAAGCCTGGATGCCACTGGAAGCGACGATGACGAACCGCTTGCGGCGCGTGTGGCGGATGAGACCAGTCCGTCGCCGCTGGCCGCGAGTGAACGAATGGATCAGGGACAGGCGATTCTGGCCGCACTGAACCGCCTGCCACCAGAACAGCGCGAGGCCTTCGTGCTGCAGGCCGAGGGTGACCTGAGTGTGGAAGACATCGCCCGCGTCACCGGCACCACATTCGAAACTGCCAAGAGCCGTCTGCGCTACGCGCGTGACAAGCTCAAAGCCTTGCTGAGGGACTACGCACCATGAGTGAAATACAGCAAGACGACGCGCTGAAAGACGCCTACCGACGCGCCAGCGCGCGTGACGCGGATCGGCCCAGCGCGGCGACTCGCGCCGCCATTCTGGCCGAGGCTGCCTCAGCCGCAAGACGGAATGCCCCGGCGGCGAACGATTCGAGCTACTGGCCTCGCGCCGTCGCCGCTATCGCTGTGGTCGGCATTGGCCTGGTGCTCTGGCGACAGACTGACTACAGAATGCCGGACGATGCTGCGGCGGTGGTCGAGGCGCCTGCGAAGAAGGAAATGCTTACGGAGGCCGAGCGCGCTCCATTGCCAGAGAAGGCGGCGGAATCAGCGCCCGCTGCGAGGGAACGCGCCGCGGACTCACCGCGCGCCGATGCGGTTGTGAAGGACCGGCGGCCACCGCCGCAACCCTTCCCCGCGCCGGCAATTTCCCCATCGCCACCACTCAAAGCGGAGACAGGCCCGCCGCCGCTCGCGCGGAACACAGACGATGAAGAACTGGAGGAAACGTCGATTACCGGCACGCGCATACAGATGCCGACCAACGAGCGAACTCCAGCGGCGCAAGCCGCGCCCCCAGCGGTTGCCGGGCGCGCTCCATTACGCCCGGACGGCATGGCGCTGCTGCGCCAATACTTTCCCGCGCAGGACCAGAGCGATGCACCACATCCAGTCTGGCTGGTGCTGAACGCTGCCGGCGAAGTGCTGCAAAGCGGTGAGCTCGCGCCGGGGCAGCGGCTGGCAGATCTTGGGCCGCAGCTCGCCAGTGCGCTGGGTAACCGCGTGCCGGGGCCCTGGCAGGTTCAGATCCTGCGCAATACGCGCGGTCAGCCGATAGAACTCGCCATCGCCCTGCTGCCGTAACCACACATCGCCACTTCGACAGCCCGTGCAATAATCCGGACCCGAAAGGTACCCATGGTGAATGCGTCGGTCGCTTCGTCCGTGCACTTCGAAGAGGTAGTCAGCATGCGATTTCTCCGCTCCATCATCACCCGCCGCTGCGGCATGACCATTGCCGCCCTCGCCCTCACTTCGTTGGCTGCCGCTGCACCGCTCGGTGAGTTCGTCGTCTACAAGGCCGAGGGTGGACCTTGCAGCGGCCTGTGCCAGCCCGGCGCAAACATCACCGGCGCCACCTTGAGCGGGCTGCTCTACTCGCCGAAAAATCCCGGCAAGACCGGCATCGTCCTCGTGCCGCAGGGCATGGGCGGATTCATCGACGGCCTGCACGACTACAACCCGCTGGCGCAGCAGCTGATGGACGCCGGTTACTACCTGCTGCTGGCGAACATGCGCACCGCCAGTGGCTGGGCGTACGAGAGATTCGAAAGCGCGCTGCCGGATGTCGCGGCGGCAGTGAAGACCTTGAAGGCGCGAGGTGTCGAAAATGTGATCCTGCTCGGCACAAGTCTGGGCGGCCCGCGGATTGCCTACTACGCTTACAAAGGCAATGATCCCTCGATCAAGGCGCTCATCTTCATGTCGTCGATCACTTCGCCATGGGGTGAGGGCCGCGTGCGCCTGAGCAAGGAGAAGATCGCCGCCTTCGACGCTTTCCTCGAAAGCGCGCGCAAGCTGGTGCGCGATGGCAAGGGCAAGGAAATGGTGTGCTTCAACTACTTCCAGGCCACGGGTGATGGTCGCTGCGAACCGGGCGGAGCCGGCAGCACGATGTCAGCCGCCAGCTTCCTGAGCATGTTCGGCAGCCCGAAGGACTCGGACGTCAACATCACCAACTACGCCGACAAGATCATGGTGCCGGTGGTGGTGGTGCACAGCAGGCACGACGAGGTGTCGCATGTGGAGGTCGGCCAGGGCATCTACGATGCCTTTTCGCATGCGAAGAAGCGCGACCTGGTGTGGATCGACGAGCCCACGATCTCGCACTACCTCTCGCCTGGACTCGCCGCCAATCGCTACGCGCAGGAAGTGACGAAGTGGATGGTCCGGAACTTCCCGGCGAAATAGCCAGCCCACCGGAACGTTCCGCCATGTGGATGCCTTCGCGCGCGCTGCGCAGCCTGGGACTGGCGGCGCTGCTCGCGCTTGCAGCGGCGGCGCTGCATGGCCAATCCCCGCAGTCCCGCTTCGCGCCTGTCACGGATGCGCAGCTGCTGCACCCGAACCCTGATGACTGGTTGATGTGGCGACGCACGCCCGATCTGTGGGGCTACAGCCCGCTCCGGCAGATCGACACCAGCAATGTGCAGCAGCTGCGCCTTGTGTGGTCTCGCGGCCTTGAGTCCGGAACGCAGGAAGGCACGCCGCTGGTGCACAACGGCGTGATGTACTTCCCGAATCCGCAGGATGTGATCCAGGCCATCGATGCCGTCACCGGCGATCTGCTGTGGGAGCATCGCCGCAAGGTGCCCGAAGATATCGGCAAGTATGTGCTGGGGCCGTTCGTCAACCGCAACCTCGCGATCTACGGCAACCTGATCTTCGACCACTCGGCCGATGGCTACGTGTATGCGCTCGATGCGCGCACCGGCAAGGATGTCTGGGCAAGCCAGATCATCGATTACAGATCCGGCGTGCACCAGACCTCGGGACCCATCATCGCGGACGGCAAGGTGATCACCGGCCGCGCCTGTGATCCTTCGGCGCTGGCGAGTCCGGAACCCTGCGTCATCACTGCGCACGATCCGCTGACGGGCAGGGAGCTGTGGCGCACGCGCACGATTCCCGCGCCGGGCGAGCCTGGCAACGAGACGTGGGGTGATGTGCCCTACAGTGAACGCAAGCATGTGGGCACGTGGATCCCGCCGAGCTACGACCCGGAACTGAAGCTGCTGTTCATCGGCACATCGGTGACTTCACCGGCGCCAAAATTCCTGCTGGCAGGCAATGACCTCAAGCATCTCTATCACAACTGCACGCTTGCCATCGACGTGGCGACAGGAAAAATCGTCTGGTACTACCAGCATCTCATCGACAACTGGGATTTCGACCACACCTTTGAGCGCATCCTGCTCGATACGCAGCTCGCGCCTGACCGGAGCGCCGTGCGCTGGATCAGCCCGGACATCAAACCGGGACAAACCTACAAGGTGATTACCGGCATCCCCGGCAAGTCCGGCATTGTCTACACGCTGGAGCGAAGCACGGGCAAGTTCCTGTGGGCAACGCCCACTGTGCGGCAGAACGTGGTCGACAGCATTGACGGTCGCACTGGCGAGGTCCACGTCAATCCTGCGGTGACGTACTCGGCAAAGGGCGACAAGGCGGAGATATGCCCTGGTATTGCGGGTGGCAAGAACTGGCCCACTGGCGCCTACAGCCCGCTTTCCGGCGCGATGTATTTTCCGCTTTTCAACGCTTGCGCCGACGTCGAGGTGACCATTGCCAACCGCAGCGAGAAATCGGTTTATGGCTTCGGTGGCTCCAACAAGATGGCGCCTGGGACGCAGAATCTTGGCTCCATACACGCCATATCTGCGCGCACGGGCAAGACACTGTGGAAGTACGAGCAGCGCGCGGGAATGATGTCACTGTTCACCACCGGGGGCGGCCTGCTGTTCGGTGGCGATCTCGCCGGACGATTCCGGGCGCTGGATCAGCGCAGCGGCAAGGTGCTGTGGGAGATAAACCTGGGCTCGCAGGTCACCGGTTTTCCCATGACTTACGCAGTGAATGGCAGGCAGTACATCGCGGTAAGCACCGGCAAGTCCCTGGGAACCTCCATGTATCTGACGCTGACGCCGGAGATCCGGCCGAGCGAGAGCTACAATGTGTTTGTCTTCGCGCTGCCGGACAGATTGAGTCCGGCGCCTGCTGTCCGCACACCGGGGCGCGCAGTTCCGCCAGCCGCCGCCAGCGCCCGGGTAACGGCCGCCGCCACAACAAGGTGCCAGCATCCACAGCCGGGAAATACCGCGCGAAGCAATACCGTGGAGAGCACCTACACCGCAGCCCAGAGCGATTCGGGTCGTCGCCTCTATGCGACCCAGCAATGCACGAGCTGCCACGGAGCGGCCATGCAGGGCACCGCGACAGGGCCGCCGCTGAAGGGAGATGAATTCCTGAAGGTGTGGCGCGGTGATTCCCTTGCCGCACTGTTGTCCTGCATCCAGACCACCATGCCACCGGGATCAGCCGGTCGGTTGAATGCAGTCGACTACCGGGATCTGGCCGCCGCCATCCTCGATGCCAACGGCCTCAGGGCAGACTGAACACCCACACCGCAGCGCCGCGATTGGGCGGACTCTTCAGCTCGGGTACCAGGGCCGCGAAGGAACTCGCGTGTACTCCCGGCCCCACCGTGATGGCCACGTACTGCCTGCCATCCACCGAGTAGGTGAGCGGGCTCGACCCCGATACATCGTTGAGGCGCGCCTGCCAAAGTTCCTTGCCGTTGGCGGCGCTGTAAGCATGGAACACGCGATCGAGCGTGGCGGCGAACACCAGCCCACCTGATGTAGCGAGAACGCCGGAGGTGATGGGTGCATGCATGCGCACGGTCCACAGCGGTTTGCGCGTAACCAGGTCTAGCGCCTGGAGTCGGCCGTAGTTGCCATCCCCATCGGGACGCGGCCGGATGCCCAGGTTCACGCCGGTATTCATCGTGCCCTTGCCCCCGCCGGGCACGGGGAACACATCCATGCAGGTTTCGTTGAGGGGCAGGAAGAGAACCCGCCGCCGCGCACTCCATGCTGCAGGCAGATAGCTCTTCGCGCCGACGGCGTGGGGGCAGGTCATTTTCACCTTGCCGTCACCCGGATACAGCGAGCTGTCCACCTGCTTCTCGCCGGTCACGGGATCGATGGCGCGCACGATGTTCTGCAATCCCAGATCGATGGAGAACAGGAATCTTCCGGTGCGTGCATCCAGCGCATCATAGATCCCGATCTTGCCGCCGGTTATCACCACGCGCTGCTTCACGCCACGTATCTCGAGGTCAACAAGCTGACGCTCGAAGGCCCAGTCCAGATCCCACTGATCGTTGGGAAAATGCTGTCGATACCAAACGACTCTGCCCGTTGCCGGATCCACGGCGATGGTTGAGTTGGTATAGAGCGCGTCGCGCGTCATGCCCATCTGCTGCGGCTTCAGCAAAGGCGCGGTGTCATAGGTGTTGCCCGTGCCGAAATAGGCGAGCCCTGTGTCCGGGTCATAGCTCGCCGGTGTCCATACCGAGGCACCGCTGCGGTCGCGGAACGGCACGCCGTTCCAGCTGTCGCCACCGGTTTCACCCGGCTTTGCGATCGTGCCGATGCGCCACAGCTCCTCGCCGTTTGCGGCATCGAGGCCGATGAGTTGCGGGCCGCCTGGTCTCGCGCCGACGCCCGTGCCGGTGGTGCCGATGAGCACCCGGCCATCGGCCACCAGGGGCCCACCGGTCAGGCCTTCGCGGATCCTGAAATCACCTACGCGTCTGTCCCACACCACCTTGCCGGTGCGCACGTCCAGCGCAACTACGTGAACATCGGAGGTGCCGATGATCAGCCGATCGCCCCACAGTGCGATGCCGCGCTTTTGCGATGGCGCCGCATCCTGCTCAAGCGCATGCGCGTACTGCCACAGCAGGTCGCCGGTTTTTGCATCGATGGCCTGCACGATGTCGCCAAAGCCCTGGACGAACATCGTGCCATCGCGCACCAGCGGCACAGCTTCCGCGGACCCCGGCGGAAGGGTCCAGCTCCAGGCCACACGCAGACGTGCGACGTTCGAGGTCGAAATCTGGCTCAACGGGCTTGCCCCATCCGCACTCCACCCACGACGCCATGTGAGCCAGTCTTTCGGCGGAGGCGTCGCCAGATCCTTGTGCGTCACAGGCGTGAATGCCTGCAGTGGATCTGGCAATGTCGCCGCCTTCAGCAGTGCATAGGGCGAATGGCCGATGAGGCTGAAGCCACTGGCGGGCACCTGCATCTTCGCAAGCTCACGCGCGTCGGCAGGCAGCGGCACTTCGCCTGCAACGATGGAATTCTCGCGCAGCAGGAAGGCCGTGAGCGCCGCGTAGGTCGGGAGATCCAGCGATCCGGGGCGGCCCGTAGGCATCGTGGTGCGCAGCGCCTCGAACAGCACGGCCGGGCTCCTGCCGCCGTACTTCTGCATGAATTCCGGTCCCCTGAGCGGCTTGCCCAGCGGACCGTTGAGTTCCGGCCCGTGGCAGGTCACGCAGTTTGCCACGTAGGCAGCCTGACCGGCAGCGGCCTGCTCGCTGGTGAAGGACAGCGCCCGCTCCTGGGCCTGCGACGCCGGATTCAACGTCGCCATGGCGACTGCGAGGGTGATGCCGGCAAGAAGTGTGCTTCTGGTCATGAGTGGCAAGGGCATCCCTTCTTCGTTGCAGCATCCATTTCGGCAGTATTCCCGGCCGGGCGCGTCTTCAAGTGTAGGACCGCAGCCGGGCGGGATGCACGGCAAGAACAACAGTCCATTCAGAACCCTCTTCGGGGGATCGCGGTCGAAGCTTATACGCCCAGCGCCTGACGCAAACTGGCCAGTTCCCCGGCCGCTTCGTGCACCGCCTTCTGGCAGCTGTCTGGCGTAAGACCGAGGCGCTGGGTGGCGGTGGTTTCCTTCAGGCGCAGCTCAAGCTGCGCACGGTCTGCATGGAATGAAACCAGCAGATTCGCAATGTTCAGTACATCCGTCAGGTCAGGCGAGCCCACACCCCGGCGGTCGACCTTCTCGTAGTGTTCCACGGCCTCAACGATATCCGGAGAGATATCCCAGCTTTCGAGCACGGCTTTGGCGATGGACGCGTGCCAGTCGCGCACGACGCGCGCATAGCTTTCGGCATCGGCAAACAGCCCGGGGTGATTGATCGCCCGCGTCAGAATATAGATTCGCCCGATGCCGTGCATCAGGCCGGCGAGCAGCGCCCGGTCCGGGCTGATGGTGGTCCAGCAGCGCGCCGTCACCAGCGACATGGCTGCCACTTTGACGCTGCGCTGCCAAAGCTCGCTCAAGGGTTTGCGGATCACCTGCAGCGCAGGCGCTTTCTGCAGTTGCTCCATGGCATACACCAGCGACGCGGTTCGCACGTGCGCTATGCCGATGCGCTGTATGGCGCTGTTGAGCTGGGTGATCCGCGCACCGCCGCGATTGAGCGCAGCGGAGTTTGCAAGTTGCAGCAGTCGCGCCACCATGGCCGGATCAGCGCTGGCCACCCGTGCGATGCGGTCCGTATCAGCGTGTTCATCGGCCAGGACCTTGCGGATGCGCACGGCCAGGTCCGGGTATTGCGGAATGGAGATCTTGCCTGCAGTCATCTCCTGTGCGAGGACCTGCACGAAGGCGAACGCGTCCTTGCTGGATCCTTCCGCGGTAGTTGTCTGAGGCATGCCTGACATACGGTTCAATGATGGCGGGCCGGCGATAAGCCGGCACATGGCTTCTTTTACAGCACCATTTGTGCCAGAAGGCAATTGTGAGCGCCAGCGAGGCTCAGATTGTGAGCTGCATCACTGGCGCGGGCGCTGCCATCAGCGCAACGCCCCACCACTAGGGGAGCACTTTCACCTTGGTGATGGTGCCGTCCATGTCTTTCGGCAGGAATTCGAATTCCACCTTCTGGCCGGTCTTGAGACCCTTTGCGAGTTCCGGACTGATCTTGAACGACATTGTCATCGCCGGCCATTTCACCGCCGGGACGGGCTCGTGCGAAATGATGATCCGGCCGGCGGGGGCATCCATACCTTTCACGACGCCTGTGGCGCGGGCGACTGCGACCGCCTGAGTCTGCGCCCCCGTGTTCGCACCTTCTTTTTTCTGACCCAACGTGTCTGCGGCCGTCACGGCGACAGACCCGGTCAGAGCGAGAACCAACATCAGCGTCTTCATCGTCGTACACCTTTCAAAGTTCACAGCGGAATACAATAATCCAGTCTCGCGCCCGCGGGGGCCGGTTGATGGATAAAGATCCGTTCATGAAAGCCAATCGCGTGGGTTCCCTCATCCTGCTGATGCTGGCGACAGCACTGCCTGCAGCCTGCTCGCATCCCGTCGACGGCGAAGTCGTCGGGGGCCACCCCACAACCGCTCCTCTGCCGGCAATGATCGTGCACAAGAGCGAAGGCTGCGGCTGCTGCGAGGCCTGGGTCACGCTTGTGAGACTGGCGGGATTTCCAGTGGAGGTGCGCAACGAGGACAACCTCAGTCCCATCAAGGAAAGACTGGGAGTGCCTGTTGGCAAGGGTTCGTGCCACACCGCGGAAGTCGGCGGTTACCTGATTGAAGGACATGTGCCCGTCGCAGACATCAAGAAACTTCTGAAGGAGCGACCTGACGCTCGGGGACTGGTAGTAGCGGGAATGCCAGTAGGCTCACCTGGTATGGAAGCCCCGGACGGCAGTGCGGACTCCTTCACTGTGGAGCTGGTGGCGCGCGACGGCAGCACACGACCGTATTCGGTATACCCGGAGCGGAAACCATAGGTGGAAGCTTTGGCTTAACGCTTGCCGACGACTACCTTTTCGCCTTCCTTCAGCCCTTCGACCACTTCGACTTGCACGCGGTCGGTGACACCCACCACCACCTGGCGCGCCTCAAGCGTGCCGTCGGCCTTCTTCACCATCACCGTGCCAGTGCGACGCTGCGTTCCCGCGGGGGTCGCGATCTGCTGACCCTGCTGCAGCGCCGCCAGGGGCACCAGCAGCACGTTGCGCGCCTCGGAGAGGACGAAGTACACCTGCGCGGTCATCTGCGGCTTCAGGCTATGGCCTTCATTCTGCACGTCGAACAGCGCGTTGTACGTCACCACGCCGTTCTTCACCTTCGGGGTGGGCTCGATGCGCTTGAGTTCGCCGTACCAGCGCCGACCATTGCTCCCCAGCGTCGTGAAATATGCCGCATTGCCTTTATGGAGCTTGGGCACGTCCACTTCGGACACTCCGGACTGCACGGTCATGGTGCTCAGGTTGGCAATCTGCATCACGTTGGGCACCTGCTGCGAAGCGTTGATCCTCTGGCCTTCTTTGACGTTGACGTTCATCACTGTGCCGTCCAGTGGAGCCAGGATCGTAGTGGAAGCAAGGTTCTTCCTGTCAATCCGCATGCTGGCTTCCTGCTGCAGAACCTTCAGCTCGCCGGCCCTGACCTGGCGCTTGGCGTTTTCGTACGCGGCCTCGGTGTCCAGCAGCGACTCTTTTGCGGTGGGATCCTGTTCGAACAGGGCCTTCTGTCGCTGGTAATCGCGCTCGCTCTTCGTCAGGTTCTCTTTATCCGTCTCGAGGGATAACTTAAAAATCGCCAGCTGTGCTTCGGCGGACTCCAGGTGTGCGCGAGACTCCTCGGCATTCAATTTGGCGAGCGCATCGCCCTTCTTCACCACATCTCCGACTTCCACGTAAATCTTCTCGATCAGGCCCGACACCTGCGCGCCCACATCCACGTAATCGCGCGGCATCAGCGTACCGGTGGAGGTCACCAGGTTCTCGATGTCCCCACGGGTCACCACGGCCATGAGGTATTCGCCTTCCTTGAAGGAAGGAGGCGTCGTTGCCGGTCGAGCAGGTTTTTGCGCTTGCACCGCCGGCGAGGGCTCAATCACGCGCGGCGCTTCCCTTGGTGCCGCAGCTGTACGGCCCGGCAATGCAGGAGCTTCCAGCGCGAGCGCTGCACCAGCCCCCGCCGCTGCCAGCAGCAGCACTGCAATGGATTGCAGCCTCGCATAGCGGATTGCATCGGGCAGCAGGTTGGCGATGCGCTGCTCCAGGGCGTGCACCGGTTCGCTCATGGCCAGCGCGCCAGCGGGGGTTGTGCCGGAACGCCGCGTCACGGCCAGCAGTACCTGCGCATACGTGTTCGCTTCGACACCCGCGCCAAGCACGCGCGCATCGCAATCCATCTCGATGGCCTGGCGCATGCGGCGCCATTGCCACCACAGCGGCAAGTTCCACGGCACTGCGACGATGGCTAAAAGGCCTGCCAGGATCAGCAGTGCATCGCGCGCCAGCACATGCTGCTGTTCGTGCGCAAGGATGAGCGCCTGCGTGCCCTGGGGCTGCAGGAGCAGCCAGCGGGGCAGGACGATCCGCGGCGAGAACGCACCCAGCAGGGCGGGCCCTGTGACCTCGCTGATCAGCACCTGGTGGTCGTGCACGGTGGCGCTGTGCCAGCCCTGCATGCGCCGGCGCAGCAGGAGGTTGGCGCCGAGCAGATAGAGCGCCAGGCCCGAGGATGCGACCATCCAGGCCGTGAGGAGCAGCCGGTCGGAGGGTCGCGGCAGCGTCCCTGCCGACCGCGATGAGACAATTGTTGACTGCGCGACAGGCACCGACGCAACTGACGGCAATGATTGCGCGCCTGACTGCGCAGCTGGCGCTTCGGCAAAATCCGCGGGTTCCGTACTGATGTACGGAACATCCTTTTGTGCAGCGGACAGGGGAACATTCCTCACTTCTGCCGGCCGGGCAAGCAGGATCATGGCAGCCGGCAGCAGCACGGACAGCAGCATGGCCACCGCCCACACCGCGCGCCGGGGCAGCCGATGCAGGCGGGCAAACCGCTCGGCGCACAGCCCGACCGCGCTCAATACCGCGGCAACAGCAACCGTATAGGCGATGACCTGCAGCATCATGTTCGTCCCCTCCCTGGCTTCTTCTTCAGCCGCTCCTCGATGCGCTGCACCTGCCTGGCGCTGAGCTTGTCGCTGGAGACCAGATGCAGCAGCAATGCGTCGGAGGAACCCTTGAACAGTCTGGAGACCAATGCCTCGATGGCGCCCTTCTGCGCATCAGCCCGTTCGATCAGCGCGTGGTAGCGATGGGCACGGCCTTCCTCGGAGTGCCCCACATATCCCTTGGCCTCCAGGGTACGCAGGTGCGAGAGCACCGTGGTGTAGGCGAGCTCATCGTTGAGACGGTTCTGCACGTCACTGACGGTGGAGGGCCCGTGGTCCCACAGCACCTCCATCAGCTGCGCTTCGCGTTCGGCCAGGGTTATCTGCATGGGCAACCTCTACTAGTTCGCTAGTAGTAGATGCGCTGCGAAAGCATTTGTCAACTAGCGGACTAGTAGGTGTTGGCGACGTACTGATAGCAGGTGGAAAGGGTGGAAATGGCGGCGCCCGGGCGCCTGCTTCTTGTCTTGCATGATGGTCTTGCCCCGCCGACCACGCAGGGCAGCAAGGCTTCCGCGGCAAATATTGCCGGGTGATTTCAAGCCAGGGAAGTATCCAGGACGAGGCCCATCTACTGATGGGTTCATTATTTCTGCTATTCTAGAATCATGAAATCCAAAGACGTGGTGACCGCCCTCACGGCCTTGGGCCATGAGACAAGACTGGAAATCTATCGCCTGCTGATCAAGCGCGGCCCTCAGGGCTACGCAGCCGGAATTCTGGCAGACAAGCTTGGCATTGCCCCTCCCATCCTCAGCTTCCATGCCAAGACGCTGCAGCATGCGGGACTTGTCGAAAGCCGCGCCGAGGGACGCTTCCAGTTCTACACCGCGAACTTCCAACAGATGTCGGCACTGGTCGATTTCCTGAGTGCCGAGTGCTGCAGCCAGGCGGACGAATCCTGTGCGAAGGATTGCATACCTGCCGCTGCAATCCGCAAGAGGAAGCAGATGTGAACATGAGCTACAACGTTCTGTTCCTGTGCACTGGCAATTCAGCGCGCAGCATTCTCGCAGAGGCTCTGCTCAATCACGTCGGTGCCGGAAAGTTCAAGGCTTATAGTGCAGGCAGCCACCCTGCCGGCAAGGTCAATCCTCACGCCCTGCAACTACTTGAGCGCATGCATATTCCCGCCGAGGGCGCTCGCAGCAAGGCCTGGGATGAGTTCGCCCAGCCTGGTGCGCCACACCTGGACTTCGTTTTCACGGTCTGTGACAACGCCGCCGGCGAAACATGTCCGATCTGGCCCGGACAGCCAATGACAGCTCACTGGGGCGTCGAAGATCCAGCAGCCGAACAAGGCGACGATCTTGCCAAGACCAATGCCTTCCGACAGGCATTCCGCGTGCTGGAACACCGCATCCGCGCCTTCGCCGCCCTCCCAGTGGCGAGCCTGGACAAGGTGCGACTCAAGGCGCGTATTGCCGAGATTGGCGCGAGCACGCCGGATGCATAGCGCCGGGAAGCGTGTCGCCGCGGAATTCGGCGGTACTGCTTTTCTGCTGGCCATCGTGGTCGGTTCGGGAATCATGGGGCAGCAGCTGAGCGGGGGAAATGACGGCCTCGCGCTCCTGGCCAACAGCATCGCCACGGGCGCCGGCTTGTATGCACTCATCACAGCATTGCTTCCTGTCAGTGGCGCGCACCTCAATCCCGTGGTGACTGTGCTTGCGTGGTCGCGGCGACATCTCTCTGCCGGGCTTGCGCTTGCTTACTGCGGTGCGCAACTCTGTAGAGCCATACTGGGCGTAATTGCCGCGCATTTGATGTTCGGCCTCGATCTCGTACAGACGAGCACCACAGATCGCACGGGATGGACGCTGGCTTATGCAGAATTCATTGCAACGCTGGGCCTTCTGGCACTGATCTCACTGGCACCACGGGAACGCATGGCTGCAGCGGTGGCCGGCTACATCACCGCCGCCTACTGGTTCGCGGCGAGCACAAGCTTTGCCAATCCGGCCGTGACTGTAGCGCGTGCGCTGACAGCAAGCTTCGCGGGGATAAACTGGCCCGCCGTACCTTCGTTCATTGGGGCACAACTTACGGCGGCTCTCGCAGTGGTGCTTCTCACCAGGGGCTTTTCGCCGCGCCCTCCCCCGGAACCTTAAGAGCGCCATTTCGGACGGCAAGATGGCTGTTGACTCAAATGCACAGTTATCCTTGACACTGACAAATACAAATGTATTTAATATCGCAAATACGGGTGTATTAGCATGAAGATCAGCGAAGCAGAAGCTCACATTCTGGAAGTGTTCTGGCGTACCGCCGGGCCGCTCAGCGCCGATGAGGTCATCACCGCGCTGGGCAAGCGAAAGGACTGGTCCGCAGGCACCGTCCGCACTTTCCTCGCCCGGTTGCTGAAAAAGAAGGCGCTGGCTGCCACGCGCGATGGGCGACGCTATCTGTATCGGCCACTGATTCGGCAAGAGGACTATGCGCACCAGCAGAGCCGCAACCTCATCGACCTGCTTTTTGGCGGGCGTGTTGCGCCGTTCATCACGCAGTTTTCCGAGCGGGAGCGGTTAAGCCGCCAGGATATCGAGGAGCTGAAACGTCTTATCCGGAGGCTTGAGAATGGACGCTGAATACCTGGTGACGGCGCTGGTGCGTCTTCAGCTGGCGGTGAGTGCCGCCATCCTCATGGTCTTGCTGCTGCGTCCGCTGGCATTGCGCTGGTGTGGCGCAGGTACTGCCTACTGGCTGTGGCTCGTTGTACCACTTGCCGCGATGGCTGTATTGCTGCCGGCACACGAGCAGGTGGTGGTAATTCCGGTGACGCCAGATATCCCCATTCTGCGGCCGCATATTGCGCCCGATCTTGACGCTGGCATCGCGCGGGAACATGCCGCTGTTCCGCCGGCGGTTCGGCTTGGTGTTCCAGACGGTCATTTGACATCCGGGTTGTTGATTGCATTGTGGCTGCTGGGCGCAGGCGTGTTTCTCATCAGGTCCATCGTCAACACGCGCAGGCTTACGTCCAGCGCTTCGATCGGGCCGGCGCTCGTCGGCGTGCTGCGTCCCAGACTTGTACTGCCGCAGGATTTCGAGGCGCGCTTCAACGCCGAGGAAAGGGCTTTGATCCTGGCGCACGAGGAGATGCATCGTGCATCACGGCATACGCTGGTCAATGCACTGGTGGAAGTTGCGCGCTGCGCCAGCTGGTTCAATCCGCTCGCGCACTGGGCCGCATTGCGCTTCAGGGCTGACCAGGAGCTCGCCTGCGACACGGCAGTCATCGCGGCGCATCCTGAAGCGCGTCGTGCATACGCACAGGCGCTGCTGAAAGCACAGGTTTCAGATATTTATCTGCCCATGGGCTGCGTATGGACCAGTGTTACTGCCAAGCGCCTGGCTGAGCGAATCGCGAGACTTTCGGAACAGTTGCCGGGGCGCCGTCGCCGGCTCTTCGGGGCGTCGTCCATCGTCGGTATTGGCATTGCCGCAAGCTATGCGGCGTGGGCGCAGCAACCTCCAAGAATCATCACCGTGCAGCAGTCGAATCCGGAAAGTGCTGCCGTGGCGCCGCAAATCGGCAGACCGCCTGCCTCGCAGGCGCCTCGGGCCCCCACCCCACAAGCTCCACAAGGCGCGTTGTCTTCGGCCGGGAAAACGGAACCCGGAGCACCCGCGGCCAACGCTGAGCCTGTCCTGTTTGATTCGGATCAATTGCGACGCATGGTCACGTTGACGAACCCAGGCCGGCTGGGCGGGCCTTATACAACCGAAGACGCCATAGTGGATTACGCCGTCCAACACCAGGAACAGTGGTTGAAAGACCCGGTGTATCGGAAGCTTGCGCTCGCGCGAGTGCGTCCTAAATTCGAGCGCGACTATCCGAACCTAGCCCAGGAACTGGACCTTTCAGACAGGGAGGCAGAAGGGCTGTTCGACCTGCTGGCTGACAACGCAATCACGATGAGGGCACAAATTCCCGCCCCCAAAATCATTCTGGGAAGACCCACTGCTGATGAGCTGCTCGAAAGACAAGCCGTGGAGCAAAAAACGCAGGAAGTTCTGCAAGCGTCCAAGCGGAGACAAGAAGAGTCCGTCCAAGCGCTCCTGGGCGACAAGTATGAGCAGTGGCAGGCCTATCAGAAGAAGCGTAGCCAAGTGCTGCGCGTACAATTATTGGAATCCGGGGAGAAGACGGTTGAGAACCTGCGTCGCAGTCTCGATAGCTATCGCCCAAGTGTCACCGCCGATCGCGCTCAGCTTGCGGCGCTGCAGAGACAACGGGAAGGATTGGAAGAGCTGGCAGTCCAGAACAAGAGATTGCGCATGGAACTGGAGCGCGAGGGGCTGCTGGAACCTCAGACCCCGCAGTAGCCCCTGCCGGACATTGCAGTACCGGGAAGTAGTGCTTTGCGCGTTGAAATGATTGGTGGAAAGGGAGGGACTCGAACCCTCGACCCCGGCATTATGAGTGCCGTGCTCTAACCAGCTGAGCTACCTTTCCGATCCTTCCGCCCACGCTGGATTTGCGATGGGGGGCGCGGATTTTCCGGGCCGGGCCGGGAAGGTGTCAAGCGCTCAGGCGCCGAGGGCCTGCCGCAGGCTGGTCAGCTCGCCCGCAGTCTCTTGCAGCGCCTTCTGGCACGCGTCGGGGGTGAGCCCGAGCCGCCTGCTGGCGGCGGTTTCCTGCAGGCGGATTTCAAGCGCCGAAGGATCGCCATGGAACGACACCAGCAGGTTCGCGATCGTCAGCACGTCGGTGAGGTCGGGTGCACCGGAACCGGCGCGCTCGATGTCCTCGTACTGCCCTACCGCCTCGATGATGTCGGGCGCGATTTCCCAGCTCTCTAGCACCGCCTTGGCGATGGACGTGTTCCAGTCGCGGACGATCTGCTGGTAGGTTTCAGCTTCGGAAAAGAGCGCCGGATGTTTTACCGCGCGCGTGAGAATGTAAACGCGGCCCATGCCATGCATGAGGCCTGCCAGCAGTGCCTTGTCCGCATTGACCTTGGTCCAGCGGCGCGCCACGACATAGGCCATCGCGGCAACCTTGACGCTGCGTTCCCACAGCTCATTGAGCGGCTTGCGGATGGGCAGCAATGCAGGAGCGTTCTTGATCTGATCCATGGCATATGCCAGCGATACGCTGCGCACGTTGGCAAAGCCGATGCGCGCGATGGCGGTCTTGAGTTCGGTGATGCGCGAGCCGTTGGGATTCAATGCCGCGGAATTGGCCACCTGCAGCAGTCGGGCTGCCATGGCAGGTTCGGCGCTGACCACCTTGGCCACCTGGCCGGTGTCGCAGTTGTCGTCGGCGAGAATCCGGCGGATGCGCACGGCGACATCAGGGAAAGACGGAATCTCGATCTTCCCTGCGGACATCTCGAGTGCGAGCGACTGCACGAAGGCGAAGGCGTCCTTGTTGGACGGGCCGGCGATGTTTCCCTGGTGCTGGGCTGACATAGGACTCCGGAAGCTGAAGCGCTAACGATTGGCAGGATTGTGCAATCTGGTGAGCAGGGCCGCCTCGTGCCGCGTCACACCGCTGGCAGAAACTATTTCTTCGGGGGCAGATCCGTTGCGGGCCATGTGCAGCGCAAGGTCATAGCCACGTTGTGCAGGTGCAGCACTGATGACTGCCAGCTGCTGGCGGTCTTCGAACCGCGCCTGCAAGGCGCGCACCTGCATGGTGAGCTGCAGCGCATGCTCAGACAGCGCCCGGGTTTCGCTGCGTGACTCGTCGAGTTCCGAAAACAGACGCTGCATGTCGCGGCGGCCGGTACGGCGCCAGTGGCCCAGCGCGAACGCGAAGGCAAGCAGCGCAAGTGCCAGCACCAGGGCGCGAGCGACGTAGAAGGCCAGTTCGTTCTGCTGGAAGAGCGTGTTTAATTCCATGGGTTACATCCTGCCTGCGTGCCGACGACTATCTGGCACCCGCCTGCTGTTCGAGCAGCATTCGTGCCATGCAGACCGTCAGGCCGCAACGGCTGACTGCAATGTGACGCACGTCACTTCGTATCGGTGGGTTCGCTGCCTTCGATGATCAGCACGACGCGACGATTGGCGTTGCGGCCATCGGGAGTTGCATTGGGCAGCACCGGCCTGAATTCGCCGAATGCCACCACGGACAGACGCCGGGGATCCACCCCGCTGTCCACCAGCATGTGGACAACGCTTGCGGCGCGCGCCGCGGAGAGCTCCCAGTTGCTGGCGAAGGCACCGCCGGATACCGGGATGTTGTCGGTATGTCCTTCCACACGGATGCTGTTGGGGAACGCCTTCAAGGCCTCACCCAGCATCCGTATCGCGCCCGGCGCCTCCCCTGCCAGTTGCGCGGCACCGGAGGCAAAGAGGATGTCGGAACGGATGGCGATCTCGACGAAGCCATCGCCGGCCTGCACATCCACCAGTCCCTGCATGATCATCGGGCTGAGGGCGTCGGTGGCCTGCTGCGCAAGCTGCCGCAGCGCCATGGTCTTCACATCCGGCTGCAGCTGAACGATCGGCGCGGCCACGGTGGTCGCCGCCTTGTCGCCGACCTGAATGGGGTCCGTGGTCGTGGTCGGTCCGCGGAATGCCGCATTCAGCGAGTCTGCAACGACCCGGTACTTGCCCTCGTTAACCGACGAGATGGCGTACATCACCACAAAGAATGCGAGCAGCAGCGTGACCAGATCGCCATAGGGAATAGCCCACGCCTCGTGGTTCTCGTGCTCTTCCTTGTATCTGCGCCGCGCCATGAGGCTAGTGCAGATAACCGTTGAGGCGGGCTTCGATGCTGCGCGGATTGTCGCCCTGTGCGATCGCGATCATGCCCTCGATGATCATTTCCCGCACATGGCTCTGCGCCATCGTGGCGGTCTTGAGCTTGTTGGCGATGGGCAGCAGGAACAGGTTGGCGAGCCCGATGCCGTAGACCGTGGCAGTGAAAGCCGCCGCAATCCCGGCGCCGAGTTTGGCCGGATCAGCCAGATTCTGCATGACGGCCATCAGGCCGAGCACCGCACCGATGATGCCGAGCGTCGGCGCGTACACGCCCATGCCTTCAAATACCTTGGCGGCGCGCATGTCGGCGGCTTCGCGGGTGGACAGTTCAACTTCCATGATGCCGCGGATGGCGTCCGGCTCTCCGCCGTCGATGACGAGCTGCAGGCCCTTGCGCATGAACTCGTCCTTCTCCGTGCCGAGCATGGGCTCGAGGCCGAGCAGACCCTGTTTGCGCGACACCTGGCTCCACTCGACCATGCGCGAGATGAGGCCTTGCGCATCCGGTACCGGCGAGCGGAACACCCACGGCAGGATCCGGAAAGCGCGCTTCATGACCCGCCCAGGTGTCTGGATGAGGATGGCGGCAAATGTTCCCACCACGACGATCATCAGCGCCGCGGAAGAGATCAGTGCATGCAGGCCCGCACCTTTCAAAATCGCGCCGGTGAGCAACGCGATGAATGCCAGGACGATGCCGATGACGCTCAAGAGGTCCATGCTCAGTCCGGCCTCTCGCTATGCCAGGAGCGCAGTCGCGAGCGCAGGCGGACCAGGGCCTGGCCGTGCAGCTGGCAGACGCGTGACTCGCT
>JADMIO011507097.1_pt1 | contig 21768 bp, 20 predicted proteins | sample 8958161 | NCBI WGS metagenome assembly JADMIO01 (sample SAMN16585339, study PRJNA669376) | soil metagenome | isolation source: Crop rotation soil | place: USA: Cullars Rotation, Alabama | collected 2011
GACAACTTGTCCACGTGGAATTCTAAGCTTAGGATCCCAATGTGCTGGAAAGTCGCGTTTGTAGCCGTCGAGCATGACGAAGAGCGCCTTCTTGGCGACGCCGTAGGGAGCGTTAGTTTCTTCGGGATAGCCGTTCCAGAGGTCCTCCTCGCGGAAGGGCACGGGGGTGAACTTGGGGTAGGCGCAGACGGTGCCGGTGTGGACGAACTTGCGCAGGGCATGACGGCGCCCATGCTCGATCAGGTGCATGCCCATGGCCATGTTGGCGAAGAAGAATCGGCCCGGGTGGTCGCGGTTGGCCCCGATGCCGCCGACCTCCGCGGCCAGGTGGAGGAGCATCGTCGGCTTGGCGGTCTCATAGAGGCGAGCAACATCGGCCTCGGAGGTGAGGTCAAAATCTTTCCGCCGCGGAACGAAGACCTGGCTCTCCGGCAGGCCGCGGCGGCGCAGAACCTCGCACACGGCATGACCGAGAAAGCCGGCGCCGCCGGTGACACAAACACGTTCATTGGGCCAATTCACCATAAGACCACCATCGGCGATTCCGCACAACCACTTGCGCTAGGTGCAGGTTTCGGCCGCTCTTATTCCCCTCCCTCCCAAGGAGGGGAGAATGCCTGACCCCAGCGGCACATGGATTATCGCACGCCTGCATTGACGGGCAAACCCCGCAGCCGACAATGGGTCGCACCCTTGGGAATTGCCATGCCCCCGCGCGCCACGCTCCTCCGACCACTCGTCTTTCTCCTGGCGTTTCTCTCCTTCGCCTGCCTGCTCGGGCAGTTCTATGGCCTCTGGTCGATGCGCCTCTTCGGCTGCCTCGTGCTGCCGCCAGCGACCGCAGCGCTGGGCATAATCGCTTATCTCACCCGCCGCCAACCCCGCGACGTGCGGAGCCCGTTTACCTGGATTGTCGAGGGCACGCTGGGCGGCCTCGTGGCGGCAATTACCTACGACATTTACCGCCTGGTGTTTGTCCTCCAAGGCGTGCCGCTCTTCAAGCCGTTCCCGAAGTTCGGCGAACTTTTGCTCGGAGCTTCCGAGCCCCGCTGGCTCGTATACGGGCTTGGTTGGACATACCACTTCTCCAACGGTGCGGCACTGGGGATCATGTTCCTGGCGATGGTGCCTCGCGCGTCACGACGGGCGATGCTCTGGGGCGCGGTGGCGTGGGCCATGGCGGTCGAGGTCACGTTGCTGCTAACGCCCTACACGGTATTTCTAGGCCTCCCGATGAACGGCCGATTTATCTTCCTGACAGCCAGCGCCCACCTGCTCTTCGGCGTCGCGCTGGGCCTGTGGTGCCGGCGGCGTGTCTGTAGCGAGGGCTCCAACCCTCCGCCGCAAGCCCTCGCGGCGTAACGCCCCGCCCTACTTCGCCTTGCGGGCGGAGATAAACGCCAACGCCCCGCCGGCGACGATCCCGGCGATGCCGCCGATGATGTACCAGGTCGTCCGGTCGGAGTAGTGACCGGTCACGCCCTCGGTGAGCCGCTCACCCACGGATTCGGTCGCGTTCATGCCCATCACCAGCAGCGCGATGCCGACCGCCACAAGAACGACGCCGACGATCAAGTTCGTGCTCATTGTTATCTCCTGAAGGGTTACCGCTCGCGCGGAAGTTGTGAATCACTATAGCGCACTCATCGGCTGCGGCTGGGGCGATTTGGTTTGTTTTTGTTCACGTGAAAGCCCGGGGCGAATGGGGCCAACCATTCGCACTCGTGGAACTCGACGGGACGGGTAATTGCCCCTGCGAATAACAGACATTTCCTGATGCCCCCCGCTCGAACTCCTCATTACTAATGGAATGGAGATCGCGCGTGCGATCGCGCAACGGGAAAGATGCCGTCGGCTGTCACCGCTCGCCGACCCATTTAGCTTGAAAGGCATGACCATGGAACTCTCATCGCTTCAAGAGCTTTATATTGAAGAGTTGAAGGACCTTTACAGTGCCGAGAACCAGATCATCAAGGCCCTGCCCGAGATGATCAAGGCCGCTTCGTCCAAGCAGCTTCAGGCTGGCTTCGGCAGGCACCTCGAAGAAACCAAGACGCACGTCAAGCGGCTGGAGGAGATCTTCGACAAGCTCGACACCAGCCCCAAGGGCAAGAAGTGCAAGGCCATGGAAGGCCTGCTCGAAGAGGGCGAGGAACTCATGGAAGAGGACGCTTCCCCCGAGGTGTTGGACGCCGGCCTGATCGCCGCCGCCCAGAAGGTCGAGCACTATGAGATCGCATCCTACGGCACTGTCCGCACCTACGCGGAACTCCTTGGCGACCAGGAGGCCGCCCAGTTGCTCCAGGAAACCCTCGACGAAGAGGACGAGACGGACAAGAAGCTCACCGAACTGGCCTCCAATATTAACCTCGAGGCCGTTCACGGCGATGGCGGGCGGAGGTCGGGCGACGGCCGCGGCGGTTCGCGGAGGCGGTCGGCGTAAGGCCGTCACCGAGCCAACAACCAAGCCCCTACCGATCGCCCGCCGGCATCGCCACCGTGTGCCCGGCCTTGATGAGCGTCTGCTCACGCTCGGCCAGGTCCATGTCCGTATCAACCATCATGCCCACCAGCTCGTCGAAGCCGACCTTCGGCTTCCAGCCAAGCTTCGCGTTGGCCTTGCTGGGGTCGCCTAACAACAGGTCAACCTCTGCCGGGCGGAAGTAGCGCGGGTCGATCTCGACGAAATCCTTGAAGTTCAATCCAACCCGGCCAAACGCCTTCTCACAGAACTCGCTGACCGGATGGGTCTCGCCCGTGGCGACAACATAGTCATCCGGCTCGGCCTGCTGGAGCATCAGCCACATCGCCTCGACATAGTCACCGGCGAAGCCCCAGTCACGCTTGGCGTCGAGGTTGCCCAGGTAGAGCTTCTTCTGCAGGCCGACCTTGATCCGGCCGACGGCGCGGGTGATCTTGCGCGTGACGAACGTCTCGCCGCGGCGGGGACTCTCATGGTTGAATAGGATGCCGCAGCTCGCGTGCAGGCCGTAGCTCTCGCGGTAGTTCACGGTGATCCAGTGGGCATAGAGCTTGGCGACGCCGTAGGGCGAGCGGGGGTAGAACGGCGTCGTCTCGGTCTGCGGCGTCTCGACCACCTTGCCGTATTGTTCGGAGCTCGACGCCTGGTAGTAGCGGATCTGGTAGCCGCTGCTCTCCTGGTAATCGCGCACCGCTTCGAGCAGGCGGACCGCACCCATGCCCGTCGCCTCGGAGGTGTATATCGGCTGGTCGAAGCTCACCCGCACGTGGCTCTGGGCGCCGAGGTTGTAGACCTCCGTGGGCTTGACCTGCCGCACGATCTTCGACAAGCCGTTGGCGTCGGTCAGGTCGGCGTAGTGGAGGTGGAGCTTGGCTCCGCGCTCGTGCGGGTCGCGGTAGCAGTGGTCGATGCGGGAGGTGTTGAATGAACTCGACCGGCGGATCAGGCCGTGGACGTCGTAGCCCTTGGCCAGCAGCAGTTCGGCAAGGTAGGAACCATCCTGGCCGGTGATGCCGGTGATGAGGGCGCGTTTGGGATTCAATGGTTGCAAGGGTGACTCCGATAATCATCGACCAGCCGGTCGGGCCAGGTATTGCTCTTATGTCGGCCGTTTCGGCCCAACGCATTGACTGTATTACGCCATCCGGGGGCCGGGGCCGGGGGCCTGGGGTGAGGCGGCTCGACTCAATGCGTGAGCGCGTACGCCAAAATATCCGCGTTGATCAGGTGGGCGTTGCGGACCTCGTTGCCGCCGCAGCAGCAGCAGTTGCCGCCGGCGTTGGCGGTGTCGTTAAGGCCGTAGGGCGAGAAAACCACCGCCAACCGGCCGTCCACTTCCAGTCCCTCGATCTCCACGGCTTCCTTAACCGCCGCCTTGGAGCGCAGCGGCTGGATGTCGTAGAGCGTGTGGAACATCGCGTGCTCCATCGGCACCGCCTTGGCCTCAATGTCCGGGAGCACCTGCTTGAGCGCCCTGCGGAAGGCCGCCGTCCACTCCGGGCTCGAACACCCCGCCGAGGCCAGCAGGAACCCGCCGCGCTGCAGGTAGGCCCGCAGGTTCTTGACCTCCTCCTCCTTGAGCGTGAAATCCCCTTCGCCGGTGAGGACCACAAAGGGGAAGTTGAACAGGTCTGCGCTGTCGAGCGCGACGCTCTGGAACTGCCGCTCCACCTTGATGTGCGTCTGCCGGGCCACGTCGTCGAGGAAGCCCGCGGCAAAGCACTTGCTGGTCTTGCCGCTGGCGTAGGTCAGGACGGCGACGCGGATGGGAGGAGAGCTTTCAGCGGTTTCAGTTTTGATCGGAGGCTCGGCGGCTGCAAGATCGGGGCTGGCGAGAACAATCACAAGGAGAGGGACGGAGAAGAGTCTTACCACCAAGACACCAAGGACACCAAGATAGGAGAAGAAGGAAGACGGAAAATAGAGGAGTGAAAAATGTAGAGGGAAGGATTGACGCTGAAACGCGGCGGCGTGCTTTTCGCATGCCTCCTCCTTCATTTTTCCATCTTCACGCTTCATACTTCCTTCTTCTCCGGCCTTGGTGTCCTTGGTGTCTTGGTGGTTAAACCTCTTCTCCGCCGCTCTCCATGATAGCCGGTCCCGGCAGCAAGACCTTGGCGGATTGCTTGCTCTCCCTACAATACGCCGACCTTATTCGGAGACCTAATCATGGCGAAATCCCAACCCCCCGAAACCCCCGCCACCGGCGTCATCGAACCCGGGCAGGCGGCCCCAGATTTTTCGCTCGAAGATCAGAAGAACCAGGTGCAGACCCTCAAGGGCTTCCGCGGCCAGTGGGTGGTTCTCTATTTCTACCCCAAGGACGACACCCCCGGCTGCACCGTCGAGGCCTGCCGCTTCCGCGATTCCTCGGCCGAGTTCACCAAGCGCGGGGCCGTCGTGCTGGGTGTCAGCCCCGACGACGCAAAATCCCACGGCAAGTTCGTCAACAAGTTCAGTCTCCCCTTCCCCCTGCTGGCGGACACCGAGAAGAAGGCCTGCCAGGCCTACGGCGTCTGGCAGGAGAAGAGTATGTACGGCCGGAAATACATGGGCGTCGCGCGGACCACCTACCTCATCGACCCCAAGGGCAAAGTCGCCGCCCGCTGGGACAAGGTCAAGCCCACCGAGCACGACAGCGAGGTGCTGGCGAAGCTGGACGAACTCAAGAAGGGGTGAGGAGCAAGTGACAGGTGATAAGTGACAAATGTTGTTCTCCAACTTGTCACTTATAACCTGTCACTTGTAACTCATTCCTTTCGAATTTCGAGTTTCGGATTTCGAGTTTTCCTCACTCTCCATCCTCCAAATCCTTCTCCTCGATCGGCCGGCTAATCTTGTAATCGCCCTTGGCCCACTTGCCCAGGTCGATCGTCCGGCAGCGCGGGCTGCAAAACGGGAACTGCGGGTTGTCCTCCTCCACCGGCTTGGCGCAGATCGGGCACTTGCGGACACGGGGCTTGGTGGGTTTTTGCTCATCCATGATGGTGGAAAACTCGGCTTACGTTGATCCACGGATGATATTAGCCAGCGAAGAACGCAGGGCGTCCATCCTGTCCGCCCATTGCCCTCGCCCTCTAACCACCAGACTCCGCAGCCCCTCGCCCGCATGAGCGAGGTCAACCGTGAGCAGGTCCTCGCCCAGCGTGCCGCGGAGGCGGTCGGCCCACTCGATGACCACCACCGCCCCCCGCCGCAGCTCGCTGCCGCCCGTGAGATCCCAACCAATGGATTCAAGGTCTTCAAGACTATGAATGCGATAGGCGTCGATATGGACCAACACCGGGCGATCGGGTGCGGCCGGGTATTCGTGGACGATCACAAAGGTCGGGCTGGCGACGGCGGCGGGGTCGATGCCCATGCCGGCCGCGAGGCCGCGGACGAACTGCGTCTTGCCCGCCCCCAACTCGCCCGACAAAGCCACCACGTCCCCCGCCGCAGCCAGCGCCCCCACCGCGTGGCCGATCGCCATCGTCTGCTCGGGTGAAGACGAAACTGCTCGCCAATTCTGGTCGCCAGCGGCGTTCACGGGCCGTGGTGCTCCCAACCTTCATTGGTGAGGACCTGACTCTGCCCGGCGGGCAACAGCACAAGAATGGTTGGCTCGCTCCCCGCTTCCGGAACCATCATTCGGCCAATGCGTGTGATAGGCACACTGTCGATCTCCGCCGGCAGGCTGGCCGCCGCCTCGGGGGGGAGCGTGAAGCAAAGCTCATAATCCTCACCGTCGCCGACGGCGTGCCGCCAGAGCGGTTGGCGGTCGCGGTTGGCCGCCGCCCAGGCCGCGGGGCTCAAGGGCAGTTGGTTGGCGTCGATCTCCGCCGAAAGCCCCGCCGCCCGGCAGAGGTGGCCCAAGTCGCGCCCCAGGCCGTCGCTGAGGTCGATCATGCAGTTAGGCCGCGTCGCGGGATTGCCTGCGAGCTTGCGTGCCAGCGTAAGCCGCGGCTGAAAGTCCAGGTGGTGAACGTATCCTTCGAGGTTTTCCAGGCTCCCGCCCAGCACGCCGGTGACGCAGATCACGTCGCCGGCCTTGGCCCCCTGCCGCCGCACCGGGGCGATCCCCGCCGCCTCAGCCAGGACGGTCACGCTCATCAGGAGCGGGTGGTCCCACATCGAAATATCGCCGCCAAAGAGCGGGCAGTCGAACGACTCGGCCACCGCCCGCATCTGGTCGAAGAGTTCCCGGGCGCGCTTGTCACCGAAGTCCCGCGGCAGGCAGGCCGCAACCACCGCCCCGACCGGCACGGCCGCCATCGCGGCGACGTCGGAGAGGTTCCGTGTGATCGACTTGCGGGCAATCTTCGCCAGCGGCGTGGTCGTGGAATCAAAGTGGACGCCGTCGGCAACCTGATCGACGGTGACCAACACCTCGGCGCTCGAAGCCAGCCGCACCGCACCCATGTCATCGCCGGGGGGGATGGTCACGCGCGGCGAGATGGCCGCGTTGGCGCGGTAGACGTGCTGGAGGAGGTCGAACTCACGCATGGGCGATATTCTAGGGAAGCCCGGCGAGCCGTAGGCTCGCGGCTATTGAGGATGTCTTACCCCCTACTTCGCCAGCTTCGCGATCAACCGCCAGACCGTGTGCGGCGGCAGCACCAGCCCCGCCTGGGCGTTGAAGGTGCAGACGATGCGGTCGAACGAAGGCGTGTAGGGGAGCTGGTCGCGCAGGCTCAGCTTGCCGATGACCGCCTCGACGAGCTCGACGAGGATCGCCTCCTGCTCGGGGTCGATGCGCGGCGGCTTGTCGGCGGCCTTGCCGAGGCGCGGCAGGCCGCCGGCCTTGCGGAGGTTGTGCAGGCGGTGGAACAGGGCCTCACGGGTGACAAGCTCATCCCCCACCGCGGCGAAGATCGCCTCGAACTCCGGCGTGTAGGGCAGGTCGTCGAGCGTCCGCCCCTGCTTGCGGTAGACGCTGATGAGCAGCTCGTCGGAGGAGTTCGGAAAAAGCGTGGCCTGCTCCATGCGGGCGAGCTTACCACGGGGAAGGCAAAGTTCAATGGATCCCTGACGGGAGGGTTCTGCGGCCTGGGGGAGAGGGGCGATCTCGCAATCAGCAATCGGAAGCTCACCAGCGTTTCAAACGGGCCGCTGAACAGCTTCATGGGCCGGTTGATCTTCTCCTTGAACCGGCCCCAAAGCCATGATGCCCCAGAGCGCAAGCTTGTTGTCCTGGATTACAAGCATGATGTCCCGCAGCACCAGCTAGAGACACGGGTGCAAGGGGCAAATGCGCGGGAGAAAAGGGCAAGGGAACGACTCCATTGGCTTGTTGAGCGGCAGATTTACCTATGTCAGCGGTCCCTTGCCACCAACCACGGCTTTGCGTGGCTACCGGCGGCCATAGGCAATTGCCGCCGTATTCCGACTCAAATGCTTGACTTTGGACCCTTTCTGAGCGACATTACACGCAAGCCTGAACTGCTTTCTTGTCGACTTGACGCTTTCCGCGTCACGATTTCTATCCGTATTGGCGTCATCCAGAACGAAGGAGGAGAGATGAAGCGAGCGAGCACGGTAGTTCTTATCGCGACGGTCCTTGGCCTGGGCGTCCAGGCACACGCCGCCACGGTGGTTTATGACTTTGAAGCACTCAACCTCGGTGCGCTCGTGGGCCAGGACAACTGGGCCTCTTCATCAGGCAGTCCACAGGTGATTGCGCCGGCCGGCAGCCCGACAGGCGGCAACCCCTCGAACAAAGCCTTCGGCGGCGCGGGGGCTTCGACGAGCGAAGATTTTGGGTCGCGAATCAACGATGGTGGCTTCAGCATCCCTTCCTTCGATGGCTTGGAGACCGAAGCAGTCCTCCAGTTCGACCTGCGAATCAGCTCCGGAGGCAATAGCCAGGCGACGGCCGGCCTCGGACGCGACATCAACAGTAACGGCAAGATTGAGCCCGGTGCGGTCTTTGCCACTTACGAGGTCAATCCGGTCCTGGGGGCCGACGTGATCAGCGGCGCTCCCCACTTCTTCCTCGCCCGCAACGGCGCGACGACGACCACCGGCGCCTACGTCGCGTTCCCCGCCGGCTTTGCCGTGGACGAATGGATCCGCGTGAAGCTGGTGATGGACCTCACCTACAACGGCGGCGAAGGACGGGGATCTGTCTTCGCCCAGAACCTGACCAATAACGACCCCGGCTTCACCGCCATCCCCGGGCTGCAGAACAAGAGCCTCTTCCTCACGACCGGCGGCCAGGCCCCGACCACGTGGAACGCCATCTACCTCGAGACCTACGGCGGAGCCGCCAACAGCGGCCAGAGCGACAACATCACCGTGACCACGCCCGAGCCGGCCAGTTTGGCGCTGCTGGGGATGGGTGGGCTACTGCTGTTCCGCCGGCGCATTCACTCGTGATCATCTAAGCAATGATTGATTGGCCAGGGCTTCCCGGGTGAATGCTATTTTCTGCCGGCAATTGGAGAGAGCAAGATGAAAAGACACGTGCATGTGACAGCGGTGGCCCTGACGGTCCTGGCAGCCTCGGCCATGGCACGGTCGGCAGCAGCGGCGGTATACACCTTCGAAGGCCTCAGCGCCGGCACACTCGCCGGGCAGGACAACTGGGCGAAATCCGGGCCCACCTACAACGGCGGCCTGGTGACCACCGGCGCCGGCGTCAATGGCACCAAGGTCGCGGCCGGGTCCAGCGAGACCAACAGCGCCACCGAGACCGCCGTCGGCCGCGTCAACGACGGGAACTGGAGCTACCCCCTCGACTTCAACGACACCTCCTACGCCCTGCAGGTCGACACCCGCTACGGCGGCAGCACCTATTGGACGTTCGGCTACGATGCCAACTCTAATGGGTCAATAGCCTATGGCAGCGGTGAGATTGCCGGCCTGCTGTTCGTCGGCAGCTCGGTCATCGGGGCGAATGTCACCGGGGCGTGGACCTTCGATTCTTCGCTCCCCGCGACGACCAATGCGGGCGATTGGCTCCGCGTCGCCTGGGTGACCGACTGGACGACGGGGACTTACGGCACCATGTCGGTTTACATGAAAAACCTCACCGACGGCGAGACCGACTTCCAGCCGATCGCCGGCCTTCAAGGCCTCGACATCAACGGGCTTGACTGGGGCACCTGGCGCGCCAATGCCACCGGCGACGCCTCCAAGGCGGGCCTCTTCAACCTGGTGGACAACGCCGACGCCTTCGCCACATTTGGCCTGAACTTCAACAACACACAGTTCGACAACATCACCGTCGGCCACTTTGTTCTGCCCGAGCCGGCGAGCTTGTCGCTGCTGGGCATCGGCGGCGTGCTGCTCCTGCGCCGCCGGCGATCATGAACTCACCGAGCAAGACGCAACAGGGATAAGGCCTCTCGCCGCACCATCGATTAAGACAGAGGAAGGCCCATGCGACGACTCCTCATGATTGCAGCACTGGCTTTGACTACGGCCGCCCCCGCGAGTGCGGCGACGCTCCTGCTCCGGTACAACTTCGACGAGGCCGCCAGCGGAGCCACGACCGCGCTCAACCAGGGCGGTTCGGTCGGCAGCGCGGGCGACGGCTCCTTCAGCACCAACGCCACGCGGACCGCCAGCACGCCTGGCGGAGCCTCGCTCGGGGCGTTGGACCTCACCGGCAACAGCGCCCAGACCAACTACGTCGGCCCCTCGAGCGATATCGATGGGTTGGACACGCTCTCGACCCTGACCATCACCACTTGGTTGAACCTTCGCGGCCCCGCCCTCGGCGGCAGCGACGGCATCATCTCGGATCGCAACCACACCACCGGCCCGTTCGGCAGCGGTTGGGCATTCTTCTTCTACACCTCCAGCCCCTCTGACTACACGCTGTCGCTGGCGGTGGGCGGCGCGAACACCGCCGCGGCCCCCGCTTACACCACCGCCTCGAATAATTCCTGGGTCTTCGTCGCGGTCACCTGGGATGGCGGCAGCGGCCCCGGCGCGGTCAACTTCTACCGAGGCACCGAAAGCGGCGGCACCACCTTGCTCGGCCCGGCCACCAGCAGCGCCGGGTCGCTTGCCAGCCCGACGGCCCAGAATGCCGTCTCGCTCCGAGTCGGCCAACTCTCCGACTATGCACCCGATGCAACGGCCCCGATGTACCTCGATGACATCCGCGTTTACAGCGGCGTCTTGACGCTCAGTCAACTCGAACAGGTCCGCCTGGAGAACCTGCCCGAACCGGCGAGCCTCGCCCTGCTGGGGGCTGGCGTGGCGATGTTCATGGGCCGGCGGCGGCGGTAAGGCCCGCTTGCGGCTTCTTGCTGCGTGGGGACGATTGTCAGTATGATGAATCGAGGAAGGGAAAAAAAGGTCAAAGATGAAGACAGATCATGTGATAGGTTTTGTGCTGGCGGCGGCCGCGATGGTTGCCCTGCCGGCAGCGAAAGTTTCCGCTTCGCAGATTCAGTCAGCGCTGGTGTCGGCCTATCTCCTCGATGAGGGCAGCGGCACGACCACGGCCGACATCGGGCCGGCGGCCAACCCCGATGGCGTCCTCACCAACAGCCCCACCTGGATCACCACCACGCCTTTCGCCTACGCGGGTAATCGGGCCCTGCACTTCAACGGCGCCGGGGCCTTCGTCGACCTGGGCGACCGAAGCTCGCTCTATTTTCCGACCACGTTCTCGGTGCAATTCTGGATCCGTCCCGATGACGCGACCGCCGCTTATGTGCTTGGTGACTATGACGCCGGCGGCGGCGCCTCGTCGATGGCCTTCTACTACGGCGGCAGCAACATCAACTTCTTCTGGCAGAACGGCGGCTACCCCACGATCTATTCCACGAGTTCGCTGAGCACCAGCAGCTACACCCACGTGCTGGCCACCTACGACGGCACCACGCGCCGGCTCTACATCAACGGGACCCTCGAAGCGTCCGACAGCACCGCCCAGGCGCGGGGCGACATCAGCAGCAGCATGGCCATCGGCCGGGGCGGATCGTGGGCCGGAACGCCCCTCAAGGGTGACATGGACGAGGTCGCCTTCTGGAACGCGGCGCTGGATCAGGAGGATGTGACGTCTTTGTATACCCAAGGGCTGGCGGCGCTAATTCCCGAGCCGGCGTCGGCGGGCCTGCTCGCTCTGGGCGGGCTGGTGCTGCTGCGGCGGAAGAGGAATGGCTGATCGATGGCGGCGCGAGCCAGATTGAATCGAATGCCGCCGCATGTCGCCGCGCCGGAGAGGCTCATGACCCGGCACCCGCAACATCCATTACCCATCCGCCGTCCTCCATCCGCCATCCTCCATTCCTCCCCCGCTTTCACCCTGGTCGAACTCCTTGTGGTCATCAGCATCGTCGTGTTGCTGATCGCGTTGCTCCTGCCGGCGCTGGCGAACGCCAGGCACGCGGCGGTCCGCGTGATCTGCTCCAACAACCAGCACCAGCTCTCCGTGGCCTACGTCTCCTATTCGGTCGACGCCAAGGACTATCTCCCCGCCAACGATATGGGCCTGGGTTATCCAATTGCGAACCGCGAGACGTTCGACATGACCTTCTTCCTCTGGCCGCTCGCGCAGCACCTGCAAGCCAATTATGGTGTCATCCAGAAGACCTGGGACTGCCCCGCCGCCCGCGTGGTCGACAGCAGCACCACATTAGGCTTGGCGGGCTACGGGCCTTGGACCAGCCCCTTCCTCGACCTGGGCACTTACCAGGTGGCGGTGGGCTACACGGTCTGGGCCGGGCGGACGGCGGGTACCTGGGGCCTGGCGAATCCCGGCGCGGGGTTCCTGCCTGAGCAGATGCCGTTGAAGGGCTCGGACCGGAAGCTCGTGCCGGGCAGCACCACGCCCATGCCGTGGTTCAATTGCAGCGGGTTCCACAAGGACTACTACAACACCTGGAGCTACGCCGGCTCGGACTTCGACGACCCACAAATCTACCACTGGCGGACGGGCATGAGCTCCGCCCAGCCCGACGGCGCGGTGGCCTGGAAAAGCTGGACCGGTCTGGAAACCAACCTGAACGCCGACGCGATGGTGGTCAAGTTCACCGGCATCCAAGCTTACGGCGTCTGGCAGACGCGGTATGCATTCTGACGAGGGAAATCCGACCCCTCACGCCACCTTCTCCGCCACCACCGCCGGCTCCGCCGGCGCGGGGACCGGGGGGCTAACCTCGTGGTCCCAGAGGATCAGGCCCGGCTCGGAGATCGCCTGGAACAACTCGCCCGCCGGCTGGATGCGCACCGCGAAGCCGTAACGACCGCTGCTGCCGGCCACCAGCGTGCCCGTGAAGCGGTGCCGGCCCTTGCCGAGATCTTCCTGGTGCTCCATGTCCACGGCCTTGGCCTTGATGATCCGGCCGTCGTTGTCGAGCCCGCCGATGTAGAGCTGCACGCGGACCTCCGACGGGGCCAACTCGGCCAGGTTGACGACCACGCTGACCTTCAGCGGCTCCTTGACGCCCAGCGGGCGGCGCGTGTCGGCCTGGACCTCCTCGATCCGCAACCGGCCCCAGTTCTGCCGCAGGCGGTCCTTGCGGTGGGCCAGTTGGACCGACTCGGCGAGGTTGTTCTCGCCGAGCTTGCGGGCGCGGCGGAGGGCGGGCAGGTAGAGCTTCTCGGCGTATTCCTGCACCATGCGGTTGGTGTTGAACATCGGGGCCAGCGTGGAGATGCACTTCTTCATCCGCGCCACCCACTGCCGCGGCACGCCGGTCTCATCGCGGTTGTAGAAGAGCGGGATGATCTGCTTTTCAAGCAGCTCGTAGAGCGCCTGACTCTCGATCTGGTCCTGCACGTCGAGGTTGGCGTAGGTCTCGCCCTGGCCGATCGACCAGCCGATCTCCGGCGCCGCGGCCTCGTCCCACCAGCCGTCGAGGATCGAGCAATTCAGGACGCCGTTGAGCGCGGCCTTCATGCCGCTGGTGCCCGAGGCCTCCATGCCGCGGCGCGGGGTGTTGAGCCAGACGTCGCAGCCCTGCACCAGGTGGCGGGCGACCTCGATGTCGTAGTTCTCCAGGAAGACGATCCGGTGGGCCCCGTCGATGCCGCGGGCGAAGTGGACGATCTGGCGGATGAGGTCCTTGCCGCCGCCGTCGGCGGGGTGGGCCTTGCCGGCGATGAGGAACTGGATCGGCCGCTTGGTGTCGCCCAGCATCGCCTTGAGGCGGTTGATGTCGCGCAACAGGAGATTAGCCCGCTTGTAGGTGGCGAAGCGGCGGGCGAAGCCGACGGTCAGGGCGTTGGGGTTGAGGGCGTCGGTGGCCTGGCGGATCTGGTCGGGGTCGGCGCCGCGGGCGAGGAGCTGGGCCCGCAGCTTGTTGCGGGTCCAGACGATCAGCCGCTGCCGGCGGCGCTCGTGGATGCGCCAGAGCTCCTCGTCGGGCACCTCGTTGATGGCCTTCCAGACGGTCTGGTCGGCGGGGTTGTCGTGCCAGCGCGAGCCGAGGTATTGGTCGAAGAGGTTGGAGAGGTCGCCGCTGAGCCACGAGCGGGCATGCACGCCGTTGGTGATGTGCGTGATCGGGACCTCCTCCTCGGGCACGCTGGGCCAGATGCTCTTCCACATCGAGCGGCTGACCTCGCCGTGGAGCTTGCTCACCGCGTTGAGGCTGTCGGCGGTGCGGATCGCCAGCACCGCCATCGAGAAGAAGTCGTTCTTGTTGAACACGTTCTCGCGGCCGAGCGCCTGCAGGCCCTCCATGTCCAGCTTGAGCGAGCCGTGGTACTGGCGGAAGTAGCGGGCGATCATGTCGGGCGGGAAGCGGTCGATGCCCGCGGGCACCGGCGTGTGGGTCGTGAAGATGTGGCTGGCGGCGGCCTGCTGGCGGGCCTCGTCGAAGCTGACGTTGTGCTTCTCAATGAGGCGGCGGATGCGCTCCAGAGCGAGGAATGCCGAGTGGCCCTCATTCATGTGGCAGACGTCGGGCTCGATGCCCATTGCCGCCAGGGCTCGCACGCCGCCGATACCGAGCACAATCTCCTGCTTGATCCGCACCTCCATGTCGCCGCCATAAAGCTGGCTGGTGATGACGCGGTCGATCGGGTCGTTCTCGGGCACGTTGGTGTCGAGCAGGTAAAGATCGACCCGGCCGACCACGGCCTTCCACACAGCGATGACCACCTCGCGGCTGGGCAGGTGGACGCTGACCTTAACCTGCTTGCCGTCCGATCCGATGACCGGGTTGACGGGCAGGTTGGCCAGGTCGAGCTCGGGGTAATACTCCTGCTGCCAGCCGTCGGCGTTGAGGTATTGCTGGAAGTAGCCGTTGCGGTAGAGCAGGCCCACGCCGACCAGCGGCAGCCCCAGCTCGGTCGCGGATTTGAGGTGGTCGCCGGCGAGGCAGCCCAGGCCGCCTGAGTATATTTGCAGCGACTCGGTCAGGCCGAACTCGGCGCAGAAATAGGCGATGGTGAACGGGCCGGGGGTCTTCTTTTCCTTGTCGAGCCAAGGCGTGCGTTTGAGGTGCCGGCGGAGGTTAGCGACGGCGTGTTCGAGCGAATTGAGGAAGCCCTCGTCGCGGGCGGCGGTGTCGAGCCGTTCCTGCGGGCAGGCACCCAGGAGCTTCACGGGGTTGTGCTTGGTGGCATCCCAGAGTTCGCGGTCGAGGCGGACGAACAGGTCCACCGCCTCGGGGTGCCAGGTCCACCAGATGTTGTTGGCGATCTCCAGCAGGGGCTTGAGCGGCTCGGGCAGCGAAGGCACCACCTCGAAGGCACGGATCCGGGCAAGGTCGGGGCTAAGCATCTGTTATTCCCTGAATTGAAAAGGAAACGCCCACCGCGATACGGCCGGCTCACCCGGGGGGAGCGTCTCTCCCGGTCTTATGGTTTCGGTCAATTCCCCTGAATGCCTTAAAGCAATCGCGATGGATGAGTCCCCGCCTCGGCAACTTCACTGACCGCGGACGGGGTGGCGGGCTTGCCCGGCCGGCTCGCCGCCGCCAGGATCGACTCCATCCGCCCCAACGTCCGATCCACCTGCACTCGAAATGCATTGTAGGGAAAGATAGCGACCACGGCCACGATCAGGCCCGCGGCGGTGTTCAATAACGCCTCCGACAAACCCAGCCCCACGGAACGCGGGTCAGTCGAGGTCATCTGGTCCGACAACAGGCGGAAGGTCGAGATCAGGCCCGTGACGGTGCCCAGCAGCCCGGCGAGCGGCGCGGCGGTGATCATCGTCGAGAGCACGCTCATGTACCGCTCAATCCGCGGCCGCTGCGATTCAACCACCGCAATCGCGATCGCCTCGCTGTAGCCCTCGTTGAGGATCATCTTGATGACTTGGCCGTAGACGCTCGGGTCGTCCTCGGCGAGCACTTTGGCCTTGGCGGTGTCCCCCTGCCGGAGTAGCTGCTCGAGTTTGGCGACGCGGGCAATCTGCTGCTTGCTGTTGGTCCGGCCCCAGAACCAAAGCCGCTCAAAGATCAGCGCCAGGGTGACGATGCTCATGGCGAGCAAAAGCCACATGACCGGGCCGCCTTTGTGCATCAGATCCAGAAAACGCTCGAGCATCACGATCCTCGTTTAGCGAGCGGCCTTGGCCGCGTATTGAAATTGTCCGGGATAAATACGCGGCCAAGGCCGCTCGCTAAACGAAGAGGCGGATGGAATCACGTCGCCGACAACTCCAGCAAACTCATCGCCTCGGTGACGATCTGGTCGGCGCCGATGCCGCAGTACGCCAGCACGTCCTCGGGCGTCCGGCCGCTCTTGGGGATGTTGCGGACGAACATCTGGCGGACGTTGAACCCGCCGCCGTCGGCGCTCACCGCGTCGGCGACCGCGCTGCCGATGCCGCCGCCGTAGTTGTCCTCCAGCGTGAGGATCATGCCGTTGTTCTCGTTGGCCAGGTCCAGCAGCGCCTCCTCGTCGAAGGGCAGCGAGTAGAGGTCGACCAGCGTGGCGTCGATGCCCTGGCCGTCGAGCTTCTCGATCGCCTTGTTGGCCTCGTGGACCATGTAGCCGCTGGCGACGATCAAGAGGTCGCGGCCCTCGGTGAGCACCTCGTGGCCGCCGAGGGTGAACTTGTCGTTCTCGTTGTAGAGGAACTCGGTCTCGGCCCGCAGCATCCTCAGGTAAACCGGCCCGTCGTGCTCGGCCGCGGCGAGCGTCAGGGCGTAGGCCTGGTAGGCGTCGCTGGGCTGGATCACGTAGACAGCCGGCTTGCCCTTGTGATTGGTGACCTTGGAAAAGGCGCGGAACCAGGCGATGTCGGGCAGCGACATCTGGCTGGGGCCGTCGGCGGCCAGCGTGATGCCGGCGTGGGTGCCGACGATCTTGAGGTTCGCCCCGCTGTTGACGCCCATCTCGATCTGGTCGTAGCCACGGGTGACGAACTTGGCGAAGGTCGAGGTGAACGGCACCTTGCCGCCCGCCGAGAGGCCCACCGCGACACTGAACATGTTCTGCTCGGCGATGCGGGCCTCGAAGTAGCGGCTCTTGAGGTCGGAGTCCTTGGAGAACATCTCGGCGAAGGTCGAGTTCTTCACGTCCGCGTCGAGGGCGACGACGTCGCTGCGGGCGTGCCCCAGGGCGCGGAGCGCCACGCCGTAGGCCCGGCGGGTCGCTAGTTGGTTTTTCTCCAGCGCCTTCTCCATGCCGAACTTCTTGAGGGCGTCGGTGAAGCTCATGGCGGCCTGCACCTTGGCGGGCTCGGGTTTCTGCGGGGACATCATGGGGATTTTCAGCGACACGTCCGCGGCCGCGCCGATCTGGTGGGCGGTCGCATCAAGCTCAGCCAGCGCCTTGGGCAGTTCATCGCCCTCGGCGGGCTTGCCGTGGTGGCCCTGGCCCTGCTGCGACGCGCTGCCCCAGCCCTTGACCGTCTTGGCGACGATCGCGAGCGGGGCCGACTGCGGGTCGTGCATCTGCTGGGCGTGCTGGCTGAGCGCCTCCTGGATGGCCGAGGGGTTGTGCCCGTCGATCGTCAGGACGCGGAAGCCGTAGGCCTCGAGCTTCTTGGCGAGCGTCGCGGCTGACTGCTGGTCGCTGACCGCGTCAGACTGGGCGAAGTGGTTGGCGTTGAAGATCGGGCAGACGGCCTTGAGCTTGTGGTCCACGATGAAGTCGGCGGCCTCCCAGATCTGCCCCTCGCGGCTCTCGCCGTCGCCGATGATGCAGAAGATCCGCTTGTCGAGGCCATCGATCCGCGCCGCGGCGGCGAGGCCGGCGGCGACCGAGAGGCCCTGGCCCAGCGAGCCGGTCGCGGCGTCGAAGAACGGGAAGCCCTCGATGGGATTCGGGTGGCCGTCGATCACCGAATCAATGGCGCGGAGCGTCATCGCGTCCTCGCGGGTCATCGGCCTCCAGCTCGCCTTGTCCTTGCCGATGGCCACGCCCAGGTCGGCGGCGGCGGCATAAATGATTGGCACCGCGTGCCCCTCGCTGAGCACCAAGCGGTCGCTGGAAGGGTGGGCAGGGTTCTGCGGCTCCCACCGCATGTGCGTGTACATGAGCACGGAAACCAGGTGCGCGAGGCTCGCGGCGGTGGTCGGGTGGCCCGAGCCCGCGGCGGCCGTCATCTCGTAAGAGAGCTTGGCGAGGTCGATGGCCTTGGCGTTGATCGTCGAATCAAATGACATTGCGATGCATCCTTCCTTGGTTGGCAAAATAAGCTGGAACGACGATTATGTTCCGAATCCGCCCCGCTGGCAACCTCCACCAGCGCAAAATCGCGGCGAGGCCTTCTGTTGACCTGATAGACCAACCGGCGGGGGCGGGTTCAACCGCCCACGTCTTCACTTGGAAATGGAGGTGTTGGTTCACTTCCCCGGGTGGATCAGGCAGTGGTCCGCGCCGGGGCCGAACGTGATGGCGTTCTTGCCCTGACGCTTCGACTGCAGCGCCCGCACGTCCGCAAGGGTGAGGAGTTCCTCAGGGGTCCGGCCGTCCCAGGGGAAGCTCGCCAGCCCGCCGGAAATCGTCAGCGTCCCCGGGGCCTCCTTGAGCAGCTTGGGGAAGCGGTGGTCGACGATCGCCCGCTGGAACCGACGGGCGCAGTCAACGGCGTTCTGCGGGTGCTGGCTGTTGGGCTGGCGCGGGCCCTCGGCGTCCCAGAAGATCACCGCGAACTCGTCGCCGCCCACACGCGCCACCACGTCGTTGGTCCGCACCACCGACTGCATCAGCCTGGCGGACTCGCGCAGGATCTCGTCGCCCGCGCCGTGGCCGTAACGGTCGTTGTAAATCTTGAAGTCGTCGATGTCGAAGACCAGCAGCGTCACGCGGAAGCGCTCCTCCGCCGCGCGGTCCATGATCTTCCCAAGGAATTGGTTGAAGTAGCGGCGGTTCCAGACGCCGGTGAGCTCGTCGCGCATCGCCAAGTCAGACAACTCCTGCACGCGCTGGTCCAGCGCCAGCCACCGCGCCAGCCACGCCGCCCACGCCCCGAGCTGCACGGTATTGGCCGGCGCGGGGGCGTAGAGGAAGCCGAGCTTGCGGGCCTGGAACTCGATGGGCACCACGGCGTGGCCGAGCGGCACCTGCGAGGCCGTCTCCGACCACACCAGCCCGGGGACGCCCGAGCGGCTGGCGATCATCCGAAGCGCCATTTCGCGCACGCCGCGCTGCTCGTGCAGCACCTGCTCCACCAGGTCCACGTCGCCCAGTTCATCGGCCGCGGCTTCCACCATCGGAGGCGGCACGACCGGCGCGGCCAGAGACGTTGGAGAAACCGACAACACCGGGGCCTCGCGCACCGGCGTGCCCCGCGGCTCGGGGCTCATCGCGGCCTTTCGCGCGTCGGCGTCATCAAGCAGAGCGACCGGTTCCTCGATGGCCTGCATGAGTTCATCGGGGTCGACCGGGTCGAGCACATACTCGTCAAACCCCGCCGTCAGGGCCCGCACCGCCTCGGACTCATCCTCGGGCCGGGCGACCAGGATCAGCCGCGCCTCGGGCGTCAGCCGCCGCATGGCCGCAGCGGTCGCCTCGGCGGAATCCTCCAGGATGTGCGTGCGGCCGATCACCACCGCCGGCGGCTCGACCGCCATCTGGCCCAGGCCCATCAGGTAATTCTCGGCCAGCCCCAGCGTCGCCTGAATGTCGGCCTCAAAGAGGATGTCGCGGACGGATTTCTGCAGCGCCGCGTCGCCGATGATGAGGAACCGCCGCGCCGTCAGGCGGCTGCTTCCGCTTCCATTGCCGGGGGCAGAGGCGGGGGCGGGCGTGTTCACGCCTGTTGGACTGCCTTTACCATGGAGCGAAGCCGGGTTGCGAGGGGCGTCGGAGGTGGTCATGGCTTGCCCTCCGATCCGCGCGCGGGCTTGGCCCCCGGCTCCGCGCGCTCGGGACGCCCCGGCAGCGGCGCGAGGAGCATCGACATTTCCTCGGAGGAGATCAGCGGCGGCGTACCCATGGCCGGGGCGGGCGAAACGGGTGCAGCCGTCGCCGCGGTGCCGCCATTGTTGCCGTTGGGTTTCGCCGTCGCAGCAGCGGCGGCCTCGCGCCCCTCGGCAACAACGCTTGCGGCCGCGATGTCCAACGGGTTGTCCCCCGCGGGTGTGGCGGACGACAAGGCGTCCATCCGCTCGAGCGTCGGCTCGCCGCGCGGGCCCGTCGCGGTGAATTGCCAGCATACAGCGCGTGGATAGTACTGCCGCATCGCCGCGAGCAACTCGGGCAGGCGGCGCACCCGTTTGGGTTCGTTGACAACGACGGCCTTGGCGCCGGCCGCGAGTTCGGCCATGACGCTCGCCGGATCGGTCACAATCATCACCTGGGCCCCCCGGGTTTCTAATCCCTTCAGCAGTCGCTCGGGCAACGGCAACCCACGCCCGACAAGCACCACGCACGGACAGACATTATCCATCGCGCGATTGACTGCGACTTCTCCCTCTTCGTCACCCATCCATCCTATTTTAGCCTAACCCATGAGCTTGCCAAAGAGGAGAGCCGCTTTCCGAAGAAAATCACCCGATTTTCAGCGGGATTTCCGCCGTCTTAGGCTCCAGGCAACTCATTTCGGTGCAGACCTGGTACCGCAGCACCAGCGTCGCCGCGGCCGGAGGCGGGGCCTTGCCGGCGCGGCGGAGGGTCGCCTCCAAGGCGATCGTGCCCTCGTAAACCTGAATCGGCCGGTCAGCGAATGGGAATTTCTTGCTCGTGCCGGGCGGATAATTCACCTCAAGCTCCAAGCCCTCGCCGTCCTGCAGTTCCAGCGTCGTTGCAATGAATCCCTCGGTCCCCGGCACATGGGCGTTGAGGTGGTACTCCGGCCCAATGCGGAGCGTCAGCGTCACCTTGCCGCTGCCTGATGAAAGGTCGACCCGGGGGTTGTCGACCTCCAGCGCGACGACCTGTCGCCGGCCCTCGTTGCTCACGGGCGTCAGCGCGCCGGGCCTGAAGCGATCCGGGGCCATTTCCATCGCCCGCAGCAAGGCCTGCTGCATCCGCGCCATGCCCGCGCCATGCCGCCGCATCGCCCCGGCGAAGCTGCGCAAGGCCATAACCGCCTGTTGCAGGTAGTCGTCTTCGCGGGTGATCTCGTAGAGGTCCAGCAGGTTGTGGACCATCTGGCTGTTGGCGCTGGGGATCGCGCCGTCGTAGGTCGAGCGGGTGCGGACGAAGAGGTCCGCCTGGTCGGCGAGCGTATCGAAGTAACCTCCCCCGGAAGCACCAAACTTTCCTTCTGCCATGGCCGTGAGCTTCCGCGCGGTCTGGAGCCAGAAGTCGTCGCGGTCGGCGCGATGGAGCTCGATCAGGCCGTGGATGAAGAAGGCGTAGTCATCGAGGAAGCCGGGGATCTTGGCGACGCCCTTGCGCATCGTCCGCCGCAGGCCGCCGTCGTCGGTCCGCATCAGGTCGAGGACCGCCCGGGCCGCGAGCACAGCCGACTCGTGGTACTTGGGCTCCTGCAGTTCCGCCCCGGCGCGGGCCATGCCCGCGATCATTATGCCGTTCCACGCGGTGAGCACCTTGTCGTCCGTGCCCGGCTGCTTCCGCTGGTTCCGCGTCGCCAGCATCATGCCGTCGATCTTCTTCTTGGATTCCAACAACTCGGGGAGGCCGATCTGCTGTTCCTCCGCGAACACATTGAGCTTCTTCGGCAGATAGAGCACGTTGCCGGGCGGGGCCTCGGGGTGGTGCGGGTCCTGGAAGTTGGGCCCGAGGTTCAGGCCGTACATAGTCAATGCCAGGTTCGCCAGCGCCGCGTCGGGGATGGCTTCGTTCACCTCTGGGGGACGCCACAGGTAGTTGCCGCCCTCAAGCCCATCGACCTCGGCGTCCTGCGCCGACCAGAACGCGCCGCTAGCATCGGTCATCTCGCGGATGACATAATCACATGTCTGACGGACCACGCGGACACTTTCCAGCACAGTGGGATCCGAAGCTTGGAATTCACGTGACTTGAAGTCGCG
>JADMIO010835419.1_pt1 | contig 21764 bp, 15 predicted proteins | sample 8958161 | NCBI WGS metagenome assembly JADMIO01 (sample SAMN16585339, study PRJNA669376) | soil metagenome | isolation source: Crop rotation soil | place: USA: Cullars Rotation, Alabama | collected 2011
CCGCCGGCACTTCCACGTGCAAATCGATTCGGTCGAGCAGCGGCCCGGAAACGCGCCCCAGGTACTTCTGGATTTCTCGGGGTGAACTGCGCGATTCACTGGGCATTTTACCGTCTGGTGTTGGATTCATCGCGGCTACCAACATGAATTGCGACGGAAAGGTCACCGTTCCCGCTGCGCGTGAGATCGTGACGCTGCCTTCCTCCAATGGCTGGCGCATGGTTTCCAGTACCGCACGCTTGAACTCAGGCAATTCATCCAGAAACAAGACCCCATGATGGGCCAGCGAGATTTCACCCGGAGTTGGATTCATGTTGCCGCCCAGCAACCCGGCGTCGCTCGCCGTATGATGCGGTGACCGGAATGGCCGTCGCGTGACCAGGGCTTGGCCGGGTGCAAGCAAGCCGACAATGCTATGAATCTTGGTCGTCTCCAGCGCCTCTTCCAGCGTCAACGGCGGAAGAATGGTCGCGAGCCGCTTGGCCAGCATCGATTTTCCCGTACCAGGAGGACCAATTAAAAGTACGTTATGTCCGCCAGCCGCCGCAATTTCTAAGGCTCGCTTGACTGATTCCTGGCCTTTGACCTCCGCGAAATCGCACTCCTCGTCATTGATCTGCTTAAAAAGCTCCTCCGTATCTACTTTGGTGGGTGGGATCTTGAGCTTTCCCTCCAAAAACCCGGTGGCTTCTCGGAGGTTCCTGACCGGAATCACGCGCAATCCCGCCACCACTGCTGCCTCCGCTGCGTTCTCGGCTGGAACCATAATCCCCGTTGCTCCCTCAGCCCGGGCTCGCAGCGCAATGGGCAGGACACCTTTAACTGATCGCACAGCCCCCGTCAGAGCCAGTTCCCCGACCATGACGAAGTTGTCCAGTTGATCGGTTTCGATCTGTTCGCTGGCCGCCAGCATGCCCACCGCAATGGGCAAATCAAAACTTGGCCCTTCCTTCTTAACATCCGCTGGAGCCAGATTGATCGTGGTTCGGCCAAACGTGAAATTGAACCCCGAATTTATTAACGCAGTCATCACCCGGTCGCGCGATTCCTTAACTGCGGCGTCCGGCAGCCCGACTATGACAATCAGCGTGTCTCCAAAACCGGCGTTGACCTCGACTTCAATCGGGTAAGCCTCAATACCATTAACAGCGGCAGACAGGACTTTGGCTAGCACGGGGCAAGTTTATGGCCAATGGGCCATGCAAACTCAATGCGGAAATGCTAAAGCGCGGCTGTGGAAACCTTCGAGACAGCTCGAGAAAGTACATGCTACAACCCGAGTTACATGACTGAGTCAATAGATGCTTTACTTGTCGTCACACCGTTAGACCTTGTAACGCCGCTGTAACGAGCAAATGTAACGGGTAAAACATGCATTTGAATCAATAGACATGGGTATGTAACGGGTGTAACGGGTAAATACCCCTAAAGGGGGTTATCCCTGCTTAAATTCCCGATTCGCATGCGTTTTTTCTGATTCCTTGCTCATTCAGGCACACGGTTCTGTCTTTCGTGCTTGGTTTCCGTTAAGGTCCTCTCGTTTCAGATGACAAACCTCCTGTATCTAATTGCAGCTCTCGTTTTGACGGCCGCACTGGCACCGGCGCGCGCGGAATCAGGGATTGCTCAATTGGTTCCAAGAATCGAGCAACTCGGCCCCGGTTGGACATCAAATCGCGTGGTGGTGCTTGTAGATCCTTTAAGCTCGCCGCCCCTGTTAGCGGACAAAAATGAAGGTTCTGGTTGGCTAGTAAACGCTCGCGCGTGGGTGGCCAAAACCGGTGAGGCCCAGGCCGTCCTGCGATGTTATCGGGGCGAGGCCAGCGTTTTGGTTTGGATAAATCGTTTCCACACACCGAAGGACATTGGAAATAATTGGGGCTTCGACAAAAGCACGAAAAAATCGCCGCCAACCCTGCCGGCTGTGGGCGAGGAAGTTCGCTTCTACCAAAGAGATGGTTTGCACAACAATTTTGCCTTTCGCCGGGCCAACTATCTCATTGATGTCGAAGGAATGAGTGTCGAAATTGAACACCTCAAACACCTGGCCGAAGTTCTCGATCTCAATTTGCTCAAAGCATTGGCAGCACCCAAAAGCCAATCCCCACCACCGCAGAAATAGGATTTTTCCTTCAAAAGCTGGGCAAGGAGAATTGCCGTGCGGCAATCGTCCGGGAATAGGACGTTTTGCCACCCAATGTCCTGAAGTATTTCCACGAGAACTCAACCCTGTCCTAAAGGAGTAGTCCTGGCGCACGATTAGTTGGAACTACTTTCCCCTCAATCTCTCCCATTTACGTAAAGGCGCAGCTGATTCGTTTGGAGCGATAATGATACTTCGCTCCAGTCAGATGCGTAGAAAAATAAACATAAGAAAGTTGTTATTTATGATGATGGAACAAAGTACCACGAAGCCGGTAAATGAAATGCCAGCCTTTGACTGCCAACAGTCTTTTGGATTAGGCGTATTTTACTCGAATAAAAAATTTGTCGGCGCACTGGCTCTACTCCTCTGTGGCACTCTTGCCGCTCTGGCGGGTGGATCAGGCACCGATAATCGCGCTCCTGAGGTCCCGGCCGAAATTGCAGTGCAAGATGGAAATAAGGTTCACTTTCACGGCTTCGGGATCGGCGTGCAAATCTACACCTGGGATGGTTTTAGTTGGGGAGTCCCCGTGCCCGACGCCACTTTGTACGATAGCGACGGCAACGTCGTCGCAACCCATTTCGCCGGCCCAACCTGGAAGAGTAACAGTGGCAGTTCAGTGGTTGGACTTGTGGTGCCGCCGCGCATCACCGTGGACACCAACGCCATCCCATGGTTGTTGCTCAGCGCAGTAAACCCCGAAGGTCCAGGCATTTTTGCCAATACAACCTTCATCCAGCGCGTCAACACCTCAGGTGGCAAGGCGCCCGCTGCGAACGGCACTGTAATTGGTCAGGTCGCCAGTGTGCCTTACTCGGCTGACTACTACTTCTACCGAAAGTCCCACAACTAATTGAACCGAGTTCCTCGGTTAAGGTTTAGCGGCCTCGACCGGGGAGCAAAATTTTTACTCACCAGGATTACTCTTATGAAATCAATATTTAGCAGCATTAAAAACTTCCGACTCGCCGCGTCCCTGACCTTGGGGCTCTGCGTCGGAAATATAGCATGGGGCGCACCTTTGCTTCAATCGATCGATGTGTCGCCCAACCCTTTGCCTCTGGGACACAACTTCTTGATCGTCGTTTCGGCGTCGCCCGACGTGACTCAAGTGACGGCCACCGTCGACTTTCATCCCGGGGCATCCCTATCAATGGAAATACCTCTGACGAAACAAGGCCCAATCTGGACCGGTACCGGTTTTGTTCCGTCGGACATTGGACTTCGCCCCCATAAGGATGAAGCGAAGGTGAAGGTCCTTCTGCTCGGTGCCGGCAAGCGCGATGAAGCGGTCATCCACGTGGATGTGAGCGCGAGTCTTGCACCTGTTTCTGCCGTCTTCGCCGCCGGCATTTTGACCGTTACGGGCGATGACCTCGACAACACGTTCACGGTTGGCCGCGATGTTGCGGGAACTCTTTTGGTCAATGGTGGCGCGCTTCCCATCACGGGCGGGGTGCCTACCATCACCAACACCTCCTTGGTTCGAATCTTCGGCCTGAAGGGGAATGATGTGCTGTTGGTGGACGATAGTAACGGACGCATGCCGCCCGCGAATCTCTTCGGGGGAGAGGGCGATGACACGCTCACCGGAAGTGCTAGCGACGACGTGCTTGATGGCGGCCCGGGCAACGACATCCTCTTCGGTCGCGATGGCAATGATCGTCTCATGGGGGGACCTGGTAACGACACGCTAATCGGCGGACGTGGCACGGACGAAATTTTTGGCGGAGACGGTGACGATCAAATCGTATGGAATCCCGGGGATGGGAGCGATCTGGTCGAAGGGGAAAACGGAGTAGACACGCTCGTGTTCAACGGTTCTAACATCGGTGAAGAAGTGGATCTTTCAGCCGTCGGCCAACGCCTCCGCTTCTTTCGAAATGTAGCCAATATCACGATGGATTGTGCCGGCGTAGAGCGCGTGGTCTTCCATGCGTTGAGCGGTGTAGATCAGGTGACCGTCAATAATTTGGCCGGCACGCAGGTCGCCCAGGTTCTTGTCGATCTGTCCAGTTCAGCCGCCAGTGGTGATGGCCAGGCAGACACCATTATTATCAATGGATCGGCTGCGGACGACCACATTACCCTCACCGCATCCGGTTCCGAAGTGAGTGTCGCAGGCCTGAGCGCGGCAGTTTCTGTAATTGGGGCCGAGCAGGGTCTCGATAAGCTCGTCATTAATGCTTTGGGAGGCAATGATTCAGTGGATTTTGTTGGGTCAACCACAAATCAGTTCGTGGATCTTTCAGCTAACGGCTCGCAACTTCACTTCTTCAGCAGCGAGGTGAATATCCTCGTGGATTGTTCTGGCGCGGAGCAAGTGGGTTTCCAGGCGCAAGGTGGTGCAGAACATGTAACCGTCAATGATTTGACCGGTACCACTGTTACCAACGTCAGCATCAATCTCTTCGGCACGACACCCGGCTCCGGTGACGGGGTTGCCCAGACGGTCACCATCAACGGGACAGTGGGCGATGACCACATCACCGTATCCGGATCGGCCGCTGGAGTGAATGTGCTTGGCCTCAGCGCAGCAGTAAAAATCGTCGGCGCCGAGCCAGCGCTGGACAACTTGGTCATCAATGCACTCGCTGGCAAAGATGCCATTGATGCCTCCGCCTTGCCCGCGGGTGTAATCGCCCTCACCCTCAATGGCGGTTCCGGCGACGATCTGCTGGTTGGCAGTCGGGGAGACGACCTGCTAATCGGTGGCTCGGGCAATGACGTCGTTTTCGGTGGAGCGGGTAACGACACGTTCATTTGGAATCCCGGTGATGGGAGTGATATCTTGGAGGGGGAAGCCGGTCAGGATTCGCTCATATTCAACGGTGCTAATATCGCTGAAACGGTGGATCTTTCGGCCAATGGCCAGCGCCTCCGTTTCTTCCGAAATGTAGCGAACATCACGATGGATTGTAGCGGCGTCGAGTTCGTTCAGTTCAACGCTCTAAGTGGAGCTGACGCCATCACGATCAACGATCTGACTGGAACAGGTGTCACGGCCGTCAAGTTGGATCTGGCCAGCCCTCGGGACTCCGGTTTGGGCGACAACGTGGCGGACACAGTCATCGTGAACGGCACGACGAATGCCGATAACGTTGCCATCGCTGGAACATCCGCCGGGGTGAGCGTCACTGGCCTTTCTGCGACCGTAAGTATTGTCGGTAGTGATCCGACCCTGGATCAACTCATCGTCAATGTGTTGGCCGGGGATGATGTGGTAGTAGCCTCAGACCTTCAAAGTGGTGTGATCAATCTGACCGTGAATGGTGGGCCAGGTGCCGATTTGCTGATCGGCAGTCATGGGGCTGATGTGCTCCTGGGTGGTGAAGGCGACGATGTGCTCCTGGGTGGTCCTGGGTTCGACATACTCGACGGCGGTCCGGGGGATAACGTGATTATCCAGGACTAGCTCGATTCATGGGGTTCGCCCGGGGTGGAGGACCTGATCCCTGCCCCGGGCCTAAGGCGAACCAACTCTCCCTTTCTTTTAATATGAATTGTCACTCCAAAGGATCGACGCTCCGCCCAACCTGCTTGCAAACCTCAGCGCCGTCCCCCACTGCCGCGAGTGACGCATCAGTGACTGAACCGCTCGTGCCGCAAATTGTCGATTCCGAAACCACTCTGGCTAAGGCTGAAGCTCCCGTGATTTACGCGGTGGACGATGACCCTGGTCTCACGGAACTGTACCGCATCGTGCTGAATGGAGCAGGCTACCAGGTAAAGGTTTTCAACTACCGCACAGCGGCGCTGGCAGCTTTAATATTGGAACAGCGGAGACCGGACCTCCTGATTACGGACTACTGCGGCCCTGTCATGCCTGTCTGTGTCTTTTTACAGCGGTGCTTGATTGTCCATCCCACGCTCCGAATTCTGATGGCCAGCGGATTCAACGAATTGGGTTCGGGGCTTTGCCCGGTCAGACCCCACCGATTCTTGCAAAAGCCTTTTGCCGCCACTGAGTTCCTGCACGAAATCAAAGCCGCGTTCGCTGCGTGAGGTTCACCGATCATCTCCTGCACGTTTCCCAGTCGAGTCCGAATCGGGTGAGGTACTTTCGCAGGCGATCCGCATCGTTTTGCACCTTTCGTTTTTCGCGCGTGGAGCCGTAGAGCTTGCGCCCGGCTTCTGAGAGCGTGCCGCAGTCCCGGCACATCTGAATGACGAAGGCCAGTTGTACTCGGTCGAACAGGTCTACCTCTTCGAGTGCTTTTGGTCCCAGCACCGCCGCAAGCATTCCTTCATTGTCAGTCGTGTCCGTCGGAGTCGCCCAGTTCAAACGCAATTGCTCGATTTCGGCTTCCAACACTTCCCGGGTGATCCGCCCTCCCGCCGATAGCGTTGCCATCCGCGTGACGCAGGCATTCAAATCTCGAAAGTTGGCATTCCAACTCGCTGACGGGGAACGGGCGAAATTAAGAAATTCCGTGCGCACCTCCTTGCTCAGTGTCGCGCGCAATGAACTTCGCCGTGCGAACTGCTCCAGCTCGTAATCGAGATTGGGTTCGATGTCCTCAGGGCGTTCGGCCAGTCCCGGCAGCCGAAAGGTCCAGAGATTGATTCGCGCCCGCAAATCCTCCCGGAACCTCCCGTCTCGAACTGCCGTTGTAAGATCCTGGTTGGTGCCCGCGATGAGCTGAAAATCACTGGTCACTTCACGATCGCTTCCCAAGGGAAGAAAACGCTTTTCCTCCAGCGCCCGCAGCAGCATGGCCTGCTCGTCCAACCCCAGTTCCCCAACTTCATCCAGGAACAGCAAACCCTGGTTCGCCGCCCGCAACAGACCGGGTCGGTCCCTCACCGCTCCCGTAAATGCCCCTTTGGTGTGGCCAAACAGGGTGGACATGCCCGCATCACCGCGAAGCGTGGCACAGTTCACTTCCACAAAGCCGCCGGCAACCTGATGCCGACTTTTCTTAAGTTCGAAGATTCGCCGGGCCAATTGCGATTTGCCGGCTCCGGTCGGGCCCATGAGGAGAATGGGTTCTTTGGCGTGGATCGCGACATGTTCAATCTGCTCGATAAGTTGGTTGAATCGCAGGTTGCGGGTTTCAATGCCACACTTGAGGAACGACGCTGCATCTTTCGCCTCACGCTGAAACCGGGCAGCGATTCGATCGTATTTCGAAAGATCCAGATCGATGATGTTGTATTTGCCATCCGGCCCTCGCCGCTTGGATTCTGCCGGCGCGCTCTGTACCAGTCGCGCTGGGAAATGGCGCGATTCAGTCAGGAGAAACAGGCAGATTTGCTGCACATGTGTGCCAGTCGTAATGTGGATGAGATAATCCTCTTCCTCAGGCCGAAAGTCATATTTCCCGGCAAAGTCGTGCAGCGAGCCGTATACTTCTTCGAAGTCCCACGGATTCGAAAGCTCCTGCACGGTCAGTTGAGCCTCGGTGCCAGAGGAGACGCGCTTGATGTCGGCGGCCACGCAACGCGCGATGTCCTGATGTTCTTTCAGGTGAATCAATTCATAGCGGGCTATCGGCAGGTCGAGATGTTTGCAGAGGGATACGGTCGGACGCCACTTTTTCCACCGCTCTTCGTGAAAACCGGAATCAAGCACGCTGCCCAATAACCCGATAACGACTGTTCTTCGAGTAGTCATAGCTTATAAGCGATATATTTAGCATATGGGCTAGTGTGTGGTGTGGCGAGACCAAAGGGAGTCGCATCATCGAAGGTAAATAATCGCCAGTTTTCTAATGATTTCGCAGTTTTAAGTGGAAACTGTCAGCCAAAGCTAGTTGGCACGATTCATGTGATAGGGAGTCTCGCTGCTGAATAAAACCAGCAGCCGGGGGCAGGCAATTCGGCCTGCTCCCCGGACGCACAGTGAAATTTAAACGCGTTTGAGTCAGCGTTGGAATTACGGCATGAACAAAGAAATCGAAACCACAAAATGAATACGAAAGATTTGATCCAATTAGGCGTGCCCCCTGGCGAGCCGACGCGGCGCGGAATGGAATATATTGCTCGCTACATCTTGAAGGGGCTCGACAAGGCGAAGCTTGCCGAAGACGTGGCTGCAGTGGTGCACGATCCGGCTGCCTTCGTTGATGACGAGCTGCGTGGAGAATTCGCCAAGGCCTTAACTCGCTGCGCTCAGACAATGCGCCCGGCCCCGGCCCCATGGCGCCAGTGGGGTGAAGGGTTGGAGCCTGAGGCTATCAACCAAATGGGACGCGCCTGTCAATTGCCGGTGGCCGTCTCGGGTGCCCTCATGCCGGATGCGCACGTGGGTTACGGCTTGCCGATCGGCGGCGTGCTGGCGACCGATAACGCCGTCATACCGTATGCCGTGGGCGTCGATATTGCCTGCCGCATGAAACTCACGGTGCTCGACTTGCCGCTGCGCGAATTGGATCGCCAGCGCGAACCATTGATCAAAGCTATCGAAGCTGAGACGCGCTTTGGCGTGGGCTCCACGTTCAAGCGGCGCCGTGACCATGAAGTGCTTCAGGCAGATTGGTCGGTCAGCCCGGTGACGAAGCAAAACAAAGATCGGGCCTGGTCGCAACTCGGCACCAGCGGAAGCGGAAATCATTTCGTCGAGTTTGGTGTGTTTACCAACGAGAACGCGGTCCATGGTTTGCCGCCCGGTGAATACGTCGCGTTGTTATCTCACAGTGGCAGCCGGGGAACCGGCGCCGCGGTGTGCGATCACTACAGCAAGCTCGCCATGGCGCAGCATTCGAACTTGGCCAAGGAGCACAAGCACCTCGCGTGGTTATCGCTCGATTCTGAAGCTGGCCAGGAATACTGGGCGGCCATGGAATTGATGGGCCGTTACGCGGCGGCAAATCACTCGTTGATTCACCGGCACATGGCCCAGCATCTCCGGGTCAATGTGCTGCTGGATGTCGAAAACCATCACAACTTCGCCTGGAAAGAGCGTCACGTAATCGATGGCGTGGAACGCGAAGTGGTGGTCCATCGCAAGGGTGCTACCCCGGCGGGAGTGGGTGTGCTCGGGATCATTCCGGGCTCCATGGCCACCCCGGGATTCCTCGTCCGCGGAAAAGGCAATGAGGCTTCGCTCAAGTCGGCGTCTCACGGTGCCGGCCGCGTGATGAGCCGCACGAAGGCAATGGAAAGCTTCGAGTGGGAAAAAGTGAACCGCATCCTGAAGGATCGCGGTGTAAAGCTCATCTCGGCTGGCCTGGATGAAGTGCCTGGTGTGTATAAAGACATCCATCAGGTCATGGCGGCTCAGGCGGACCTCGTGGAGGTGCTCGGCCGGTTTGATCCGAAGCTGGTCAAGATGGCGCCTCACGGAGAGCGTCCGGAGGATTGAGCCATAGGTGTAACCAGTGCTGGCGTTCGTCAGCACTGGTTCCCCTGTCGAAATAGGATTAGAGCATGATTACGATTGATGGATCGCAGGGCGAAGGCGGAGGGCAGATTCTGCGCTCGGCGCTGGCGTTGTCCCTGGTCACTGGACAGCCCTTCCAGCTCGATCAGATTCGAGCCGGTCGTAAAAAGCCGGGTTTGCTGCGCCAGCATCTGACGGCGGTTGAAGCCGCGAAAACGGTCGGGGCTGCTGAGGTCATTGGAGGTTCACTAGGGTCGCGTACACTCGAGTTTCGTCCGACCGTGCTGGTCCCCGGCAACTATCGCTTTGCTGTGGGCACCGCTGGCAGCGCCACGCTGGTGCTGCAATCCATCCTGCCTCCGCTTCTCACCGCAAATGGTATCAGCACTTTGACCTTGGAAGGAGGCACCCACAATCCCTTTGCTCCACCGTTCGATTTCCTGGCGCATTGCTTCGTGCCTCTTATTGGGCGCATGGGGCCCGCCATTGAATTGGACCTTCGGCGCCCAGGATTCTTTCCTGCGGGCGGCGGCAAATTTCACGCCCGCATCGAGCCGGCAAAATGTTTGGCGCGCCTGGATCTGCTCGAGCGCGGCGCCATCTGTCATCGGCGAGCCCGTGCCATCGTCTCAAAGCTGCCAACCGAAGTGGCCGAGCGCGAACTGGCCGTCGTCCGGGAACAACTCGGCTGGCGTGTGGATGAATGCAGCGTCGAGGTAGTCCAAAACCCGGTTGGTCCCGGCAATGCCCTGCTCTTGGAGATCGAAACCGAGCACGTCACCCAGGTTTTCACCAGCTTTGGCGAACGCGGCCGGTCCGCGGAAGAAGTGGCCCACGAAGCCGCCGATGCAGCAGAGACGTGGCTGCGTGCGGAGGTGCCGGTGGACGAACATCTGGCCGATCAACTCCTGCTCCCCATGGCCTTGGCTGGCGGTGGTTCCTTTCGCACGGTAAAACCATCGCTCCACTCAACAACCAATGCCATGATCATTCAGCGATTCCTGTCGGTGGAAATTCGCTTTGAACAGGAGACTGAAATGGTCTGGCGCGTTACTGTGACTGACAAATGAACGTGTATGCCAGCGCGCCTCGGAGCGGCCATCTCCCGTTGTTTTGGTTCCTTCATAACAGACGAATTCCAAAAAACACCCTGCATGCCATTTCCAAATACGATGCCAACGCAAGAAACCCGGGAACGGTCACGACCCATTTCTTGCCCCTCCCTTTTGCTGCCCACACAAAGACGATGAGCGTTAGGTCCACCACCGCCAACGGCAGAATGGTCAGAAACAATCGCTGATAGTTGAGCGAAGATGCTTGCGCCATAAATCCGACGAACAGACTCAGCGCTACCGACAAAATGACGGCTGTAAACTTTAAGACTCGAGAGGATTTTGCCGTGGATGCGGTCATGTTGTTGAACCTCCGCGCTCAGTCACGCGGCGCTTGTGATGTTCAGATTTGTAACAAATGCATCGTCGCCCGGTCGCGTGAATTGATCGGCTTAGCCCACGTCATCTCGTCAAATCAGCACCTTCCGAAGCATCTCCACAATCTTAATGCTCTCCGCAGTATATGCTCCCATGCGATACTCGCCATACCAGTAAGCGATCATCTCAGCAGTGTACCCAAGCTTGTCCTTCGGCCTCGGGTCAGCTCCGGCCTTCAGCAAAAGCTCCACAACCTCCGGCGCTCCGGTCTTGGCTGCGATCATGAGCGGGGTCTTGCCCTCCTCATCAATCGTTCTGAGGTCTGCACCGTCCGCGAGCAAGGCCTGAACGCGGGCGACATCGCGACGACGAATCGCGTCTCGCAGCGCCGAAACTGTCTGGTCTTTGGTGGGAGTCATCGGTGGGGGTATGTTGAGCGGCCTAAAGATCGTGGTCAGGCACGGCGCGCCGAAGGCGTATAACCTGAAAGAGAAGCATTACCGTGCATTTCCTCAAGCGGGACCTTTCGCCAAGGAGACGGTTCATCGCTTTGTGTTTAGGTGGTAAAACTGCATGAGGCCGATTTGCCCGCGGAGAACGTTCCAAAGCCCCGGGAGATCGTCGTAGCCGACCGAACGAAGAAAGCGGCCGATGGTGCGAAAGGCAGTAGTGCCCGACCCTGTAGTCCGAAAACGATGAATGTTGACTCTGGTTCCAGCGGACGAGCTGACCTCATCGGTTAAGAGGATCGGCTCATGGGAATTGCTGCGCAACAGAAGCGCGATCAAAAGCAGCGCCGGCAGCAAAATGATCAGGGCGATGAGGGCGACCAGCCGCCCTGCCATATTTTCCACTATAGCTTTGCCGGAACTACTCATGAGCACGGTGCCAGCACGCTGGCTCTCACATCTAAAATCAATCGCTTCTTATCATCGTCCCATAATTCAATGATGTTCTCCTCCGCCCTCGACGAAAGCTTCCGCTGCGCTGCGCATGGTGTCAGTGTCGTATGGATGCTCGTCAGGACTCTCTCTGAGAAAGAAGTAAGCGAAGAGTCCGAACAGTGGTACGAGCAAAACTGCTGACCAGATTAACCGAACAATCAAACGTCTGTGCCAGCGTTTCCTCCACATCCGGACGATAACGAGCAGCGCGATGATCTCTAACACTGCAAAGAAAATGAGTTGTGAATCGGTCATTCGCTTTCAGTAGCTTACTTCATAATGGAGGCTGTTAGCAATGGTTAGTACCTCGTGCTTCTTCGCTGGGACCACAGCGCCGACACAGCGAAACGGGGTCTTTCCGGCATCATTGCTACTTATCGTGCACACATGTCCCTGGCAGGTTTGCGTAACCAGTATTCCCAACAGCCATCGGAACTGCCATGCTTGGGCAATGGCGAACCATGAGGAATTGAAATGCCCTTACAGTTTTCCCCTAGGGATGCGGGATATTATATGACGCGTTCACAAACAAGGGTGGTTCTGTTTTTACTAGCAATATTGGTTGGTGCAACAGCAGTCATAATTTTCTCCGTGAAGTGGCTGCCGACTGACATTCGCTATCTTGAACGTATCACTGGATTACGTTTCCCAGGCGGAATTTCTAACATCCGCGTTGATCGTCCCAGGGAGTTCTGCCTTTCGGGCAAATTCAGGTTACCGACTAGCACCTCAGCGGAATTCCTCCGAAGGTATAATTTTACCGTTTCAACGAACTTTCCGTTAAATGCTGAATTCGGGCTCGATGCGGCCCAATTTGAGAGTAAGTCCACTCCGAACAGTTATCTCTGGCTCGCAGGTCGCAGCAAAGAGCATCGGTGGGAGTTCGCATACAGGCAATCTGACAGTTGTCTATGGTTTGTGCTCCTCTTTCCAGATGCACACGGAGATGCACCACCATGAGCGAACAGAAAAAGGCTTAGAAAAAGTCGGTTATGGATCGGTCATGGCAAAAGTTCTCCTCCTCTACCCACCAGTGACAATCCGCAGGCGAGTGAACCAGTATTCCCAACAGCCATCGGAACTGCCATGCTGGGCCCGCGACAACCACGAGAAAAACAGAAATGCTCTTGACCACCTCCACCACCCACCAGCCCGCAACTGACCCCGGATAGGAAAGCTCAGATGTCTCATCAGCCAAATAACATATTTGCTGGAACCCAGGTCGTTTCGCTCGTGGAAGTGCACGGGGCCAACGATTCACTGGTGCATCCAAGGAGGGCGGTGGGCGTAGTCACACGCACTCCGGCGGTGGCAGGCGAAAAATTTCTCGTCCGATTTCCCGATGGTTTCGAGAAAGGACTGGAGGGCTCTCAAATTGAAGTCTTGAAACTTTTCAAGGATCGACTTGGCGACGCCTCCAGCCAGCCAGGGCTCCCAGATTCCGGCTTCGACCTCGAAACCTTCATCATTTACCGCTGCGTCGTGGGTTCGCGTGCCTATGGACTGGACAACGAGGAATCCGACACCGACCGGCGTGGTATCTACCTCGCGCCCGCCGATCTGCAATGGTCCCTTTTCGGTGCGCCGGAACAATTCGAGGACAACGCCAATCAAAGCTGCTATTGGGAGCTGCAAAAATTCCTCACGATGGCGCTTAAGGCCAATCCGAACATCCTGGAATGCCTTTACTCGCCCATGGTGGAAAAGGTCACACCTCTGGCCTCAGAGTTAATCGCCGTCCGGCAAATTTTTTTGAGCCAGATGATTTTCCAGACCTTCAACGGCTATGCCATGTCCCAGTTCAAAAAAATCGAGCAGGACATCCGCAATCACGGCGAAGTTCGCTGGAAGCACGCCATGCACCTGCTCCGATTGCTGCTGACTGGTGCCGCCACTCTCCGCGAAGCCCGCGTCCCGGTGCGTGTCGAAGCGCATCGTGAACGATTGTTGGCGGTCAAACGTGCCGAACTGCCGTGGGCCGAAGTAGATGCCTGGCGCAAGGAACTCCATCACGATTTCGAGCGCGCCCTGGCCGAAACCAAACTCCCCGAACGCCCCGATTACGAATCGGCGAACCGTTTCCTCACCAAGGCGCGGCGAGAAATGGTCTAGCTCAGCGAAGCAATCGACGAGAAACAAAATGTATGAATGAGGCAGCGTGGAAAACCTTCCTGACCGAATACAACTCTGAACTGTTGTCATATGAGGCGGTTGTTGAAGCTCTTCCGCGTGAACTCATCAAGGCGGGTTGGTTGGGATATTCCAGCGCATCGGAGGCGGAGGTTGCGTCAACCGAAACCCGTTTAACCACCTGCCTGCCTCCTTCCTATCGAGCCTTTCTGAGAGTCAGCAACGGGTGGCGCTTTCCTTCCGTCTCCATTTTCGATCTGTTGCCGGCGGAGAGGGTGGCTTGGTTTCGGGAACAAAATCAGGATTGGATTGATGCCTGCGTTGGCCCGTCGGCTGGGTTGCCTCCCATCTCAGATGAAGAATACTTCGTGTACGGACCCAAACAGGATTGCGTCAAATTCCGCACGGAGTATTTGCAGGGCGCTTTGCAGATTTCGGACCTCCGCGATTCAGCGGTAGTGTTGCTCAATCCCCAAGTTGTAACGCCCGAGGGTGAGTGGGAAACTTGGTTCTTTGCCAACTGGCTTCCAGGAGCGTGTCGCTGGCGCTCGTTTGCCGAATGGCTGGCCCATGAGCGCCGCACCTGCCGCAAGCAACTCAAACGGTTGCCCAAAGCGAAGGTGCAGAGCTCTGTCACTGCGAAGAAGGCGGTGTCCGTCAAAAAAGCCCAGGCCGCTGCCCGTAGCGGTCAAGTAGAAGAGGCCTTGGAATCGCTCGAAGCCTTCGCCGCCCAAGGCAATGATAGCGCAGCCGCGTCGCTCGCGGAACTCTACGCCTTCCTTGGCCAATGGGACAAAGTGATCGCCAACGCCGGCCGGTTGATTGCCAATCCCGGAGCAGTGTACGCCGGGAATGTGTTTGATGACATGATCCGGTTGCTCGGTCGCGCCGGCCACCGCTCAGGCAAGTGGCCTGAGGTGATCAAAGTTGTCGAGGCGGCGTCGACCGCCAATGCCAGCCGGCATGCTGAGCTTTATCGCGGCCAAACTGATAAAATTGGTCGTGATGTCCTTAAGAATTCAGAAGAACGGAATGAAAAGCTTTTTCGCAATCTTATCCAGTACGCAAGGCGACAGGGCCAACCGCCGCACGAACTCTTGGCGATCTTTGGCGTGCTTGGGTGCATGGACCACATGAGCGAGCCGGAGCGCAGGGCCTGGTACGAGAATGCCGTCAGGAATGTCGATTCACTCAATCCGGCTCTGAAAAAGAATCCTCAAGCGAAGATGGAGCATTTCTTTTCGCTGGCGCAAAGCGTTCTGGAAGACGAGGCATTGAGACTTTACGAAGCCCACGGTAAGACCTTCGCCATGGCTTGGCAGTCCGTGGAATATGTCGCGCCGATTTACGCTCGTCGCGGGAATTCTGAGGCTGCCTGGGTCGCGATTGAATCCAATCTGCAGAAATGGTGGCCCGTGGATAATGCCCAGGTAGCACCATTGTTCCTGCTGCTCGATGAGAACCTGGAAAAATTAATGACAACTGAGCGATGTCAGCTTGTTATTTCCACGTCGCGCGGACCTGAGGGCGCGAAGGCGGGGAAATAGTCTTATGACCATCGACCCCCGCCTCCATCGCATTGTCGCAGCCCAGCCTTACCCGCTGCTCTTCGCCACCATCAGTGGCGCACACCTTTATGGCTTCCCCTCACCAGACTCGGACTTCGACCTGCGGGGATCACATATCCTACCATTGGAGAAGATTGTAGGTTTGGAGGTACACGAAGAGACAGTTCAGGATTCCAGCGTCATCGAAGGTCTGGAAATGGATATCGTCAGCCATGACGTGCGGAAGTTCTTCAAATTGCTGCTCAAGAAGAACGGTTATGTGCTTGAACAACTGTTCTCTCCACTCATTGTCCACACCACATCGGAGCACGCCGAACTGAAAGGAATCGCCCCGGGATGCATCACCAAACATCATTCGCACCACTACTTCGGTTTTGCGGAAACCCAATGGAAATTGTTCCTCAAGGAATCGCCGCGCCGAGTGAAACCGCTCCTGTACGTCTATCGCGTCCTGCTCACTGGCATCCACTTGATGCGCACCGGCGAAATTGAAGCGAATCTCGTGTCGCTGAACGAGGAATTTCGATTGCCCTTTATTGCCGAGCTCGTTGCTCGCAAGCTGGCCGGTCCCGAGAAATCCAAACTGGAAGACGCCGGCATCACCTTCCACGAATCAGAATACGAGCGACTTCGAGCCGAGTTGCAGGCCGCCCATGACGCCAGCACTCTGCCCGAGTTGCCAAGCGAAAACACGCGGCACGCACTAAATGATTTGCTCCTGCGCGTGCGCCTGAAATCCTCCCGGACTTGAGAGCTATGAAACTGCCCGACGAATTAGCACGACTATTGCGCGAAGTGCCCGCACTTTCCCGCGCTTACCTGGTCGGCGGTTGCGTCCGGGATGCTTTGCTCGGAATAACTCACAAGGATTTTGATATCGAGGTGTACGGCGTCAGTTATGAAGATTTGGAGCGAGCCCTCAGTCCACATGGCCGTGTCGATCTGGTCGGAAAATCTTTTGGGGTAATCAAGTTCACCGGTCGCACCGGTGGTCAGTGGGATTTCAGTCTGCCCCGACGCGATTCGAAAATGTCCCCCGGCCACAAAGGCTTTGAAATTGAATTCGAACCAGACATCGATCTGAAATCCGCTGCGAGCCGCCGGGATTTCACTATCAACGCGCTCATGTTCGATCCCCGCAAGTCCGAATACCTCGACTTCTTCGGCGGTCGTGAGGACTTGGAAAAACGCATTTTACGCCACACGAGCCCTGCCTTTGTCGAAGACCCCCTCCGGGTCCTCCGCGGCATGCAGTTTGCCGCCCGCTTCGCACTCACACCCGCTCCCGAAACCATCGAACTGTGCCGTTCCATTGTGGACACCTTCCCCGAGTTGGCCGTCGAACGCGTGGGCATGGAATGGTTCAAATGGGCGACATCGAAGCAGCCGTCCGCCGGGCTGAGGTTCCTTAAGAACACCGGCTGGCTGCGGCACTTTCCAGAAATCGCCGCCTTGGATGGCACGCCGCAGGATCCCGAGTGGCATCCGGAGGGCGACGTCTTCACCCACACCTGCCATTGCTGCGATGCCCTGGCGGAATTGACGGAATGGCAGGCAGCCGATGAAATCACCCGGCGTGTGCTCATGTTCGCTGTGTTGGCGCACGATTTCGCCAAGCCCCAGACCACCCATGTGGCCGAACGTGAGGGACGCCAACGCATTGTCTCGCCGGGCCACGAGGAACAAGGCGGCCCCTTGGCCGAAGCATTTCTAGCCCGGATCAACGCTCCCAATGAAATCAAAGAACGTGTCATCCCGCTGGTAACCCATCACCTGGCCCATTTGCAAATTTCGAGCGACCGCTCAGTCCGTCGCCTGGCAAACGCCCTGAAGCCAGCGACGATTGAGGAGCTTTGCCTGGTTATGACGGCCGATCATTTTGGCCGTCCCCCTAAGCCCCGCATCCTGCACGAAGGAATATCCGGATTGCGAGCCCGTGCAGAAACCTTGCGCCTGCGTGAATCAGCCCCCAAACCCTTGTTGCAGGGCCGTCACCTAATAGATCGAGGAATGGAGCCGGGTATCCAATTCGGCATCCTGCTCGAAGAAGCGTTCGAAGCCCAACTCGAAGGCCAGTTCACCGATCTAGACGGCGCCCTGCAATGGCTGGATAACCGCCGGTAAAAACGCGAACTTCGCGCGATTCACTGACTGACTTTGCGAGCAGGTTGAGGTAAAGCATACAGCCGAAGACGCCAACGGCGTCATTTATACCAGCCTGGGGCAAAGCCCCAGGAAACCGAGTTGGATTTGCATTGCAGGCCACCGGCCTGCCTCATACCTCCCCACAATCCAGGTTGCTTCTTAACAACCCTTGCCTGTGCGGCCCACCTGAACCGGGCTCTGGCCTGCCGCATCATTCTCGCTTCCCCTCGCCAGGAGCTTGTTTATTGGAGACCGCAATTTTGGGATGCCGCCTCTGCCAACCCGAACTCTACAATTCACCCCATTGTCTGTGAATGAGCGAAAACAAGCCGGGAATAAGGCTTGCTTAACTACGGATCAGGCAGAGGATCAGGGAAACACCCCGCGCCGATCGCGGAAAAACAACTCCCATATGGATGGGAAGTCTCACCTAAAGGCGCAAAATGCGATTGAGCAGATATTTGGTATGGTTGGCAGTGTTCCTTACTGCGGCTTCGAACGGTTTCGCCGTCGGCGAGGCATTGCAATTGAGCATCCAAATAACCAACAACGTGCCGCGGATTACGGTCAAAGGGGCCAATGTGCCGGTCAGGGTTGAATACGCAACCAATTTGAATCAGGCCACAAAATGGTTGCTCCTGACCAACCTGCCGGCCGGGAACAGTCCGTATTACTTTACTGACGCAATCACCCCGAACACGCGGCTGCGGTTTTACCGTGCCTCGATGGAAGACCCCGCCTTATTCAACCCGTTGCCACATCTGGTTTGGATCGAGGCCGGCACGTTTATGTTGGGAGCACCGAGCACCGAGTTGTATCGGAATTCCGAGGAAGGCCCCTTGACGCAGGTGACGCTCACCCGAGGTTTTGCGATAAGCAAATATGAGGTTACGCAGGAGGAATATCTGCCGTTGATGGGAAGTAATCCGTCATCATTCACAAACGACTTGCAGCTTCCGGTAAACCTGGTCACCTGGAACGAATCCACCAACTTCTGCGCAAGATTGACGGCGCGGGAGGTTTCGGCGGGACATCTCCCGTCGGGGTATGCGTACCGGCTGCCGACCGAGGCGGAGTGGGAATATGCGTGCCGGGCGGGGGTGACCAACGCCACCCCTTATGGGAATGGGCTGAGTTCAACGCAGGCTAATTTTAATGGTACCGGGCCGTATCTGGCTGCCGCCGGACCGAACCTGCAAACAACGGTGAAGGTGGGTTCCTATCCGCCAAACGCCTGGGGGTTGTTCGACATGTGCGGGAACGTCTCGGAATGGACTCTGAGCCAGTATTCGAATCTGCTCCCCGGGGGAAGCGTGACCAATCCAATTAATCTGAACGGCATCTTCGGCGGTTACACGTATCGCGGCGGATGCTGGCAGGATTACGGCTGGCAATGCCGGTCGGCGACCCGCTACGGCACCGGGGCCGCTACCAGGATTGCCCGCCTGGGGCTCCGCGTGGTCTTGATTCCGGGACAGCCGGATAGCGCCACAATGCCGGTCATCCTCCGTCAGCCTCAATCGCAAACGGTTGCCAGCGGAGTGACGGTGATTTTCAGTGTGGGAGCCACTGGAGCACCCTTGTTCTACCAATGGCGCTTGAACGGCGTGGATATTCCCGGGGCCGTGGACGTGAGCTATCGCATCGTCAACGTCCAGGTGACCGACGCCGGCAATTACAGTGTGGTTGTAAAGAACAGTGCGGGCAGTGTCACCAGCCTGGCGGCGACGCTCTCCATTGATCCGATTCCGAATCCCGATCCCGTACGCCTGGTCTGGATAAATCCTGGTACCTTTACGATGGGCAGTGCGCCGGATGAAGTGGGCCGGGGTGCGGAGGAAGGACCGCAGACGCAGGTGACTCTCAGCCGGGGTTTTTGGATAAGCAAATTTGAAACGTCGCAGGCGGAGTATCTGGCCGTCATGGGAAACAATCCTTCTTTGTTCACCGGGAACTTGCAGCGTCCAGTGGAGATGGTCACCTGGAACGCTGCCAGCAATTATTGCGCGCAGTTGACGGCGCAAGAACGGGGCGCTGGACGAGTGCCGGCCGGTTATGAGTACCGGCTACCGACCGAGGCGGAGTGGGAATACGCCTGCCGCGCCGGAACCACCACCGCCACCGCTTATGGAGACAGCCTCAGCTCGACGCAAGCGAATTTCAACGGCAACTTTCCCTATCGGACCAATACTGGTCCTTACTTGCAAACCACTGCTGCGGTGGGCGCCTACGCCGCGAACGCCTGGGGCGTGTACGACATGCATGGCAATGCCCGGGAGTGGTGTCTGGATTGGCTGGGCGTGTATCCGGGCGGAAGTGTGACCGACCCGCGTGCGCCAAATACCGATCCCTACCGCGCTGTTCGTGGAGGCGATTGGATCTCCCAGGGGCGGAACACGCGTTCCGCTTCCCGCACGTTCGCCCCGCCGGGCGAAGTGATCAGCGGCGGTTACGGATTTCGGCCCGTTCTGGCGCCGGGCCAGTGGAACGGAGACTTCGAACAAGCCACCTTGACTGGATGGAAAGCTACCGGCGATTTCATCGACTGGCGGCCGATCAATGGCGACCTGCTTTCGGTCAAACGCATCCCAGCCATGCAGCTGCAAATTTCCAACGTGATCGGCGGCGATTATTGGCGCGACCTTACCTATCCGCTCGGGCACAAGGGGCAGCGGTGGTTCAGCACGGCGTATCCGCCGACGGGAAACCAGGCGCCGGTGGACAACGCTTTTAGCGACGCGTCGACGGGTACCCTGATTTCACAAAGCTTCACCATTCAATCGAAGGTCATCACCTTCCTCATCGGTGGCGGCCAGGACGACGCCAGGCTGCGTGTTGAATTGCTCATCCAGGCCACCGCCGGAACGAACACCATTCAAATCGAAGGCCAGAATTATCAAGTTGCCAATTACGCGACTGGTCACGGCCAGGAATGGATGCGCCGGGCGTACTGGGACGTGAGTGCAGCCGGTTTGAAAAATCGGACCGCGCGCATCCGCATCGTGGACAACTCGGCCACGGGGCACCTCAACGTAGATGATTTTCGTTTTCAGGAGACCCTGCCAGTCAATGACGTGGTGACCGTCGGCGGCAAAACCTATCCTGCGACGATGATGTTCGGGGGCTATGATGTGGATTCGGATTCACCAGTCTGGGGTTTTGCGGACATGCACACCCACCCGATGAGTTATCTGGGTTTTGGCGGCAAGATCATGCACGGCCAGCCCGACGGCGGTCCGCTCAACCCCGCGAGCATGGCGCTCGGCCTCAGCGATTGCAAAACGAATCACGGTGGCTGGGGGTTGGACAATCCCCAGGGCAATTATTGGCGCCAACTCATGATGTCGGCCCTGGATGACGCGGGAACGGATCCGCACCGCGAAGGCTGGGCGGCCGAACCTTCGGTGCAGTTCAGGAACTGGCCGGTGTTCACCACCATCGCGCACCAGCAAATGTGGTACGAGTGGATCAAACGCGCCCGCGATGGCGGCTTGCGGGTGATGGTCGCTCTTTGCGTTAACAACCGTTTGCTGGCCACGTTCAGCAAGGGTGACAAGCCCGTGGACGACCTGGCAGTCGGGGATTCACAGATCGCAGAATTAAAAAACTTCGCCGCGCGGCATTCTGATTTCATGGAGATCGCTTACGATCCTTTCGCGCTTCGCGACATCGTCCGGCGGGGGAAACTGGCGGTCATCATCGGCTCCGAGCTCGATGACATCGGCAATTTTACGAAAAACACGAATGTAACCTCGAACGCCGACGCGCTGAGCAAGCAACTCGTCTCGGCTGAAATCCACCGGCTCCATACCAACGGTGTCCGCTACATTTTTCCGGTCCACCTGGTAAATAACAAATTCTCCGGGACTGCCATCGCCGGCGTGATGCTCAATATGGCGAACAAATATGCCAATGGAGAAGGCTTTCAAGTGCAGTTGGCGACCCAGGGGGACGACCTTACTTTCCTGCTGGACAATGTCGATTTCCGAACTTTTGTGGGTCTCCAGGACATTCCGCCGGACATCGCGAACATTATTCTTGGGGCCGGGGCGGCGGTGGGCGCGCCGCTCGGGAAAG
>JADMIO011667573.1_pt1 | contig 21764 bp, 18 predicted proteins | sample 8958161 | NCBI WGS metagenome assembly JADMIO01 (sample SAMN16585339, study PRJNA669376) | soil metagenome | isolation source: Crop rotation soil | place: USA: Cullars Rotation, Alabama | collected 2011
GCAAGCCCTCAAGACAACACCGCCTGCCCCCTTCTCGCCGCCGGATGTGGTGATTGGCTCCAATCCTCACCTCCTTGGCGCATGGGCTGGGGAAAGGCTTGCTCGAAAATATAAGGTCCCGTTTGTTCTGGAAATTAGAGATTTATGGCCGGAGTCAATGGTTCAGCTTGCCGGCTACTCGCCCAGGCACCCGCTGGTCCGAGGGCTTCAGAAACTTGAACATTACCTCTACCGGCGCGCGGACTTGATTCTTACCCTTCTGCGTTACAGTAAAGACTATTTCGTCAAAGCTGGCGCTCGTCCCGAAGCAATTCAGTGGCTGCCGAATGGTATTGACCTTGCTTTTTCGCCCCCTCCCGTCGCGCCAAAGGACGATTCCTGCCTGAAATTCTTTTATACAGGCACCCTTGGCCGCGCCAATGGATTGGATACGTTTCTTGATGCCGGCAAGCTTCTGCACGCGCGGCAAAGACGCGGCATCGAGATCCACATTGTAGGCGACGGCCCCGAACTGGACCGTCTCCGAAAGCGGGTTACTGACGAATCAATCCCGAACGTATTTTTGCCTGGTCCTGTTGCGCGCTCTGAGGTCTCCAAAACCCTCCAAAACGCCTCCGCCTGTGTCATTACTATCATGGGCGCTGGACTTTTGGAATTGGGGGTTAGTCCAAACAAGCTTTACGATTATATGGCGTCCGGAAGGCCAATTATCTTCAGCGTCCAGGCTACTAGAAACGATGTCAAAGAAGCCAATTGCGGGTTTGCAATTCCTCCAGAAAATCCCATGGCGCTGGCGGAAGCCATGGAACGATTGGCGGAAATGTCCCCCACGGAGCGGACGGAAATGGGCCAGCGCGGACGCGCTTTTGTTGAACAACACCATAGCTACGATAAGCTCGCGGAACGTCTTGCCCTTCATCTAAATCGTCTCTGCGAGGATTGGAAGTCCCAACGAAGACGCAGTTGAGGACACGCCCGGGCGACAAGACTGCGTGAACCAAATGAGTGCCAACAATGGGCCGGGATAAGGATATTATAACGAGCTCCGTGCCGCTTCTCTCGAAACCATTGACCATTTATGGCGCGGGAGGCCATGGCAAAGTCGTCGCGGAAGCAGCCCAGGCGGCAGGATACGGTCCGATTTCCTTCATAGATGATTTGTTGACAGGTAAATCGGTGCTTGGAATCCGAGTCGGGGCTCGAACCCCGGAAATACTTCGAGACATCATTGGCCGCCACATCATCATTGCCGTGGGAGACATTTCGGCACGCGAGCGGCTCTTCGAAGAGTTTGTCCATTCTGGAGCTGCTCTGGCCACTGTGCGACACCCTTTCTCCTGGATTAGCCCCTCAGCCGCTATTGGCCACGGCACTTTTGTGGGCGGCGGAGCAATTATCAATGCGGAAACCGTCATCGGAAAAAACTGCATCATTAACACCTCCGCCTCGGTGGACCACGACTGCGACATTGGCGATCACTCCCATATATGTCCCGGCGCGCGCCTCGCTGGAAATGTCACCGTTGGCCGCAGAACTCTAATCGGGACTGGCGCTTCCGTAATCCCCGGCATCCGCATCGGAGAAAGTTGCGTGATTGGCGCCGGTTCGGTCGTTGTCAAAGATATTATGGACAATACCCTTGCGTATGGAGTTCCGGCCCAAAGCGCTGAAGTCCCTCTTTCATTGTGACCCCAAAACGGATACTTCTTTCTGTGCCTCACATGGGCGGAGCAGAGCTTCGCTATGTAGAGGAGGCGTTCTCCTCAAACTGGCTTTCCACCGTCGGCCCCAATCTCGACGCGCTTGAAAAGGAATTCGCCACCATCACTGGGTTGCCGGCAGTTGCTCTGGGTACCGGCACCGCCGCAATCCATCTGGGTCTTAAGCTCCTCGGAGTGAAAGAAAATGATGAGGTGGTGTGTCCCTCTTTAACATTTGCCGCGAGCTGCAACCCTGTCCTCTATCAGGGCGCGAAACCCGTCTTCATTGACAGCGAAAGAGCTTCCTGGAACCTCGATCCCTGTCTTCTGGATGAATTCCTGAAAAAACGAGCTGATCTCAACCGCTTGCCCAAAGCAGTGATTGTAGTTCACCTTTTCGGCCAGAGCGCAGACTTAGACCCGATTCTCCAAAGCTGTAATCGGTACGGCGTGCCCCTGCTGGAAGACGCGGCGGAAGCCTTAGGCGCCACCTATAAAGAAAAGATTCCGGGCGCGATTGGAGACATCGGAGTTTATTCCTTCAATGGAAACAAAATTATCACCGGCACCTCCGGCGGGATTCTTGTTTCTCCGCGCCAGGATTGGGTCGACAAGGTTCGATTCTGGAGCACCCAGGCTCGCGACCCGGACCCTTTGAATAACTATGTTCATTCTGAACTCGGTTATAATTATAGGTTAAGCAATGTCCTGGCTGGAATTATCCGCGGTCAGCTTCAAGTACTGAAGCTCCGAGTCGAGCAGCGGCGGGCCATCGCTTTCCGTTACCGCGATGCACTTGCTGACCTGCCCGGTTTCGAACTGATGCCCCAGGCGCCCTATGGCCTGCACACAAACTGGCTGAGCTGCTTTTTGATCGATGAGAAAAAATTCGGCCTCGACCAAAGGCGATTAATAAAATTTCTCGATTCGCGAAATATCGAGAGCCGCCCTGTCTGGAAACCTATGCATGCTCAAAAACTTTATGAGGCCTGCGAGCGAATTGGGGGCGCTGTGGCCGAGGACATTAACCGCAGAGGCATTTGCCTCCCGAGTTCCAGTTCTCTCACATTTGAAGAACAGACATATGTCATCAACCAAATCCGCGCAGCCCACGAAAACGCTTATGCTTTGCCCGCAAATTCTTAATTTTCCCAACGCAGATTAATTTTGAAATCCGCGCAGTCAGAAGTTGCCAAACGCGCGTTTGATCTTTCCCTGATCATCCTGAGCGCCTTTCTTTGGATTCCCACCCTCCTGGTTCTCGCCTTTTTGGTCAGGTTCAAGCTGGGTTCACCCATCTTTTTTAAACAGTTGCGCCCGGGTTGGAATGCCTTGCCCTTTACCCTCGTTAAATTCCGGACCATGACGGACCAAAGGGGCCAGGACGGCTTGCTCCTGCCCGACGCCGACCGCCTCACGCGATTTGGCCGTTTCCTCCGTTCCACCTCTCTCGATGAATTGCCGGAAATTCTTAATGTCATAAAGGGTGATATGAGCCTGGTCGGTCCCCGCCCCCTGCTCATGCAATATCTTCCGCGTTACTCCTCTCGCCAAATGCGTCGCCATGAAGCTCGGCCCGGCATCACGGGCTGGGCTCAAATCAATGGACGCAACGCCATTTCCTGGGAAGAAAAATTTGAGCTGGACGTTTGGTACGTTGAACACAAATCTCTCCTTCTCGATGTCAAGATTCTCATGCTAACCTTAAAGGCCGTTTTCTTCCGGGAAGGGATCACTGCTCCCGAATCTGCCACCATGCCGGAATTCCTGGGTTCGAATCCTAACCAGAGCCCTATCCACGTACAGGAGATTCATTGAAGGCTTCCACGTTGCATCAGGCCCCCGGCGTGCGAGTTGGCGCCCTGGTCACACTGTACTGTTTGATTCTGAGCGGCTCCTTTTGGCTGGCTTACCAGCTTCGCTTCGATTTTGATGTCCCGCCCATTTTCAAGGCCCAACTCCACCTTCATTGGACCTGGGTTGTGCTCCTGAAACTGGCTATTTTGGCAGTGTTCGGCCAATTTTCAGGCCTCCTTAGCTACTTCAGTATCCCGGACCTGCGCCGGCTCGGCAGTGCCATGGCAACGGCCTCATTTTCCCTTTTTATCATTCGTCTCTGGTCTCCCAATTTTTACCCTGCGCCAAGGGGCGTCATACTTATCGATTTTCTTCTCTCAGTTTCTGCCTTGGGCGTGTTACGGATTGGATTCCGTGTCGTTCGCGAACGCTATTTGTCCCCTAATGCCAGGTCCAGGCATAGAATGCGCCGGGTCGGCATCATTGGCGCTGGCGACGTCGGCGCAAGTCTTGCCAAGGAGCTCTTTGCCAAACGTGGGCTTGGTCTCCATCCGGTTGTTTTCTTTGATGATGATAAATCTAAATGGGGTCTGCGCGTTCATGATGTTCCCGTCGTTGGAGCCCCCGAAGCGTTGCTTGAAAAGAATCTGAATCTCCGGCTCGAAGAAGCAATTATCGCCATGCCTACCGCCTCCGCAAAACGGATCGGCGAGATCATCCAGATCCTCCAGCGCGCCCATCTGAAATTCGAGACTGTCCCTTCGATGGACCAGCTCGCCACCGGCCAGCTCAAGGTCAGCCAGCTTCGGAATGTCGAAATTCAGGATCTGCTTGGCCGGGAACCGGTCAAGCTTCAGGCTGAAAACATCCGTCAAATCTTGAAGGATCGTGTTGTCCTGGTCACCGGCGCGGGGGGCAGCATTGGCAGCGAGCTTTGCCGCCAGATTGCCAGCTTTAATCCGGAGCGTCTCCTTCTCGTCGAACAATCTGAGGTCCAGATCTTCCAGATTGAGCAGGAATTGATCGAACGCGGCTTTGGCGGAATTGTTTTGCCCTTGGTGGCTGACGTTCTGGATGTCCCTCGCATGACGTATGTGCTCCAGCGCTTCCGGCCGTCCATTATTTTTCATGCCGCGGCTCATAAACACGTTCCCTTGATGGAAAGCCAGCCCAGCGAAGCCATCAAAAACAATACTGTTGCTACCGCCCAGTTGGCCGAATTGGCCCTCGAACATGGCGTCGGTCGGTTCGTCCTTATCTCTACCGACAAGGCCATTAATCCCACAAACGTAATGGGGGCCAGCAAGCGCATGGCCGAGATTTACCTTCAAGCCTTGGCCGCAAAAAATGGAGGCCCGACTAAATTCATGGCGGTCCGGTTTGGCAACGTCCTCGGCTCTTCCGGAAGCGTTATTCCCATTTTCAAAAAGCAAATTGCGGCTGGTGGCCCGGTAAAGGTAACCCATGCCGAAATCACGAGATACTTCATGACCATCCCGGAAGCGTCAGGCCTTGTTCTTCAGGCCGCTTCCCAGGGTTCGGGTGGCGAGATTTTCGTGCTCGACATGGGTGAACCCGTAAAAATCGTCGATCTGGCTCGGCAGTTAATTGAGCTCAGCGGACTCAAGCCCGGCGAAGACATCGAAATAGAATTCGTTGGCCTCCGTCCCGGAGAAAAACTCTTCGAGGAATTAAGTTACGAAGGCGAAAACATTACCAGGACCGACCACCCGAAAATCATGCGCTTCGTCTCCCAGGCTCAATCGCTTGACATGGCTCGAACCCAGCTTCATAAGCTTCAGAAGGACCTTCATAGTGCCGAGCCAGACCGCCTTAAGGTCCTGCTTAAAGAATTCGTCCCGGAGTATAAGCCTTATTTGACTTGAACCGCTCCAGCGCTTGTCTCTTTCAAGGGCATCCTGATCAGTACCCCACCGAGATTCCTAACATGACCCGGTTCACGTCATAATCCTGAATGGGAGGCAAATCGGAACGCAGCCGCTCATAGTCATAGGCCAAAGTCCCATGCAGCCACGCCTTAAAATCATACGTTACCTGAATGGTCCCGCTGACCAGGTTATCGGACCGCTGCGAGAAAGAAGGATTCGGCTCGTAGTTCAGTCCGTTATATCCCACCCTGCTGTTAAGATGAAAGCGCCCATCGTTTCCAATATTCTGCAGCCATTGCAAAGTCACGCTGTCCGAGCTGTAGCCGACCGCCGCAAACTGCACAGAGACATATTGATGCCGGGAATACATCAAAACCAGGGCCATGTTTTCCGTGAAATTCTCCGTCAGGCTGATTTCAACCACAGGCAACCCCTTCCCCAATCCAGGTTGTGAAAACTCCCGTTGTTCGTACCCGGCCTTCACCAGTCCGGTTAACTTTTCGGTGAAGTTTCCTTGAGCGCCCAGGAAGCCCCCAATGAACTCGGCATGAGGTGGTTTCGTTGGCTGTGTATTAGGGGAAGTCGCTGTCTGCCCGTAGTAAATTTCTCCGAAAAAGGCCGTATGCGGCAAGGCCTGGAACTTGAAGCCTCCCGTCCCAATGAGCGTGCTGGAGTCGAACAGCGGAACATCCTGGTCGAAATCGGTCAATGCGTTCAGTATCTCTCCGTAAACCCCCGTCTTCTCTGTCAGCCGGTAGTCTAATCGATAGTGATCTGCGTAAACCATGCGGTCAATTTTTATTCGGGGCACCTGGATGCCTCCCGCCAAAATGCTCGAAAGGAAATCAATCTGATCACTCCCCTCGATTTTGAAGCGGCTCTTCTCAAAATGATCTGCAATCGTAAAATGATGCTGGTCCGCATCCAGCTCGGAATGATCGATATAGTTCAGATGATCGAAGGCATACCCCAATTTAAAATAATTGTAATCCACGGTCCCTATCTGAAGGTTCAGCCCCGGGGAGATGGTCGAGTAGAAATCGCTTTGCTTGGCCTCGTTGTTGTAAAGAATATTATCGTTAAAGGTTTCTGTCACCGAAAGCTGCGGCCGAAGCGACACCGGCCCTTTGCTGAAAAAGAGCACATCCGAAGCTTCCAGTCCAAAACAGCGAAGCACAGCCAGCCATGCCCCGGCCAGGGCAAACGATATTCTTTTAAATAAACGGGTCATTTGTTCCCTTCTTGATGCGCATGCAGTGTAACGATCTGTGCAGGCCAGTCAACCTTCTCAACAAAAATCCACGCAATACCCCGGGATAGAAGCAAACGGAATGTCCACCAATCCAACTCCGCCGGAGTTTTCCCCAGGCCAGCCCCTCTCCATTGAAACCTTGCGGCGCCATCTTAAAAGCGTTGGCACAAATGTTTGTATTTACCAGGGCTGCAGGCTTGCTGGCGGGGCTGATATTGAAATTGGCGATTTTACTCAAATCGACGAAGGAGTTCGCATCTTCGCCGGTCTCGGCGTCCGGATAGGCCGGCATGTGCATCTGGCCTTTGATAGCAGCATATCAGGCGGCGGCGAGTGCATAATCGAAGACTTTGCCGGCATCGCAGCCGGCGTGCGCATCATTACCGGAAGTGAGGGCTTGCAGGATGGCCTCAGTAATCCAACCATCCCGCCGGAGTTTCGCGTAGTCTCCCGAAACAAAGTTGTCATCGGCTCGCACGCGATTATTTTCACCAATGCCGTAATCTTGCCCGGTGTGACCGTGGGTCAAGGTGCTGTCGTTTCCGCCGGGTCTGTCGTGCATCGCGACTTAAAGGCGTGGTCCATCTATGCCGGCTTTCCTCTGGTCCAGGTTGGGATTCGCGATTCCACCTCCATCCTTGAAAAAGCCCGTCAATTGCTGGAGAATGAGCAGATCAAATGAGTGGCCTCTCTCCTCCATTGCGTAAAGTCGTCCTTCTTGTCGCTCCATTGTGCGCGGCGATGATCATTTGCCTCGGCTTTCCTTATTTTTGGTACGCCAAAGCCGTTCCTGGCCAAAGCTATTTGTGGCTCAACGAACAGACCAATCTCACCGGCTGGAATTTTAAACCCGTCGATGTCGGCCAGGCCGCCGAACGCATTCTTGTGGCCGACAGAATCGTTAACGGTGAATTTCTCTCTCAGAAGGCCCCTTCCATCCGGGTCTTTTCCGCAAAGCGCTACAAGGAGAATTCTAACGAAATCGGGCTCTTCGTCCACACGCCCGATCGTTGCTGGACTCAAGCCGGCTGGTCCATCCAACCTGCCCCGCCAGACTTGGTGGAAATTAAAATTCACGGCACCCCTATTCCTTTCGAGCGGCGAATTTTTTCAGGCGCTGGCGAAAAGGAACTTGTCTACTTCTGCGGCCTGACGGCCGGTCAGCCTTTGCCCTATCGCCTGGACCACAACCTCAGCGTCGGCATGCGCTATCAATTGCGCAACGGCCGGGAAAAAACCGGCGCGGCTTTGCGTGCTTCCGATAAAACCCTTTGGACCCGCGTCTGGGAATCCTTCAAGAGCCGCCGTCAGCTCTTTGGCCCAAAGCAATTCCTGCGGATTTCTACCCCTATTCAGGCTGGCGACAACATTGCCGCCGCCGATCAGCGCCTTCAGGAATTTTTATTCCAATGGCTTGTCCCCGCGAATTATGCGCAGGAAATGATTGCATGGCAGGGTGCCCATAAAAATATCTGAGAAGCTGCAACGGTGGAAACAACGCTAGATCATCCTCATCTGGAATCGTCCCGCCCATCTCGGGGCCGCCACAGCCCCCGTCAGGTCCCCATGGCCTACCAGATCATCGATATCGTCTCCGGTGTCTTGATCATCGCCATGGCTACAGTTGCTCCCTGGCTCTTCGGGGGCGTCGAAGATTGGGCCATTTGGACTCTGAACGCCACAGGCTATACGCTCGGTCTGCTCCTCGTTGTCAAATGGCTTTACCGTCTTTTTACACGATTTTCGCCGCCGCGATTTATTAACGAAAAGAAAACGGGCGCCTGGATAATAATTGGAACCGCCATTCTTACTGTCATTGCTCTTGCCTATTGCCTGGTCTCCGCTCTCAATGCCCGGGCTACCTTCAATTTGAGCGAACGAAGCTTCGATTATCATGATTACAATCCTTCCTGGCCTTTTACATACGACAATATTCGCTCCTGGCATGTCTTCTGGATTTATCTCGCCCTCGCCTGCTTCTTCTGGAGTTTGAGAGACTGGCTCTTGGGGAAATCAAAACGCGAATACCGTTCCTCCCGCTCTTCCCTTCAGGAACCCCAAAAACCTTCGCACTCTACATCCGGGGTCTCCGACCGGCTCAAACTTCTTCTTTGGTTCCTATGCATCAATAGCGGCTTGCTCGCCTTCGAAGCTATCTTGCAACGGCTTAGTGGAACCACCAGGCTCCTTTGGCTCCGGGAATCTTATTGGCATTCCGCGGATAGCTGCTTCGGGCCTTTCTCCTACCGGACGAACGCGATTCAGTACCTCAATCTGGTTTGGCCCGTTACCCTCGGATTTTGGTGGACCCTCACTCAATCACATCGCCGTCACGTCTCGCGCGCCGCCCGAATGGGAGAAGGACCTCAATTGATTCTTTTGCCGCTCACAATTCTTATGGCCGCGGCTCCCATAATTGCCCTCAGTCGCGGCGGGGCCATCATCGCTCTATTCAATCTCGTCCTCTGTGGTTTCGTAATCCTCTTGAATCGTCGCACCCGTCGTTCAACCCGAATTGTATTAATTGGCGTCGCTCTGGCAGCTCTCGCCTCTGGCTGGTACCTGGAAGGCGCTAAACTCCAGAAACGCTTTGAAAACCTTGAAAAGGACAAATGGAGCCGGCGAGGCGAAATCTATGATAATTCAAAGAAAATCGCGCAGGACTTTAGATGGTTCGGGACCGGGCCCGGCACTTTTCGTTCCGTTTACGCCCTCTATCGCAGCGAGTCCAAACAAAGCTGGGCCGCTTTTGTTCATGACGATTGGCTTGAGACCCGAATCACTTTTGGTGTCGTCGGAATGTCAATAGTTCTCACCCTTTTGCTTCTCGCCCTGAGCCGCTGGTTTGTGCCAGGTCCTATTCTTATTCCACATGTGCTTGGCGCGACCATCGGCATTTCAATTCTGGGCTGTCTCATCCACGCCAAATTCGATTTCCCCTTTCAGGTCTATTCCATCCTTCTCCTCTTCCTGGTGAACAGCGCAATTCTTTTCACCACCTCTCGAGCTCCCGCCCCAGCTTAACTCTTCTCCCTCGAGGTAGCCCCGCCGCAATCTGCGGGGTTCCCACCGGCTTGGGATCTACCTGGGAAACACGGTCGAACAGTCGAAACTCGCCGTCATCTCGGGCACTCTCGCTCTGCAGGGCACCCTTGCAACTGAAGAAGTCCTCGGGAATACTTACTTTATCGAGGCGGCACGAACTCCTCGCGTAGCATGAAACATCTCATTCTCACAGTTCTGACATGCTTTAATCTGTTCGCGGCTCCCGGTGTAACCCCTCCTCAGGCAAACGGAAAGGACGTGACAGGTCACAACGACGTTCGATGGTATGGAGCAGTTGGGGATGGCGCCGCCGATGACACAGCAGCCATCCAGGCCTGTGCTGATTATCTTGCGACTACGGCCAATGGTGGGCTAAACGGGGTCCGACCGGAAATTTATTTCCCTCCGTCTGCCGGGTGGAAAACAACCTCCACGATAACCATAAACGAAGGCATCACTGTCAGGATGGATTCACCAATTGTTTCCACCGTTACGAATGGCCCGAGCCTCGTCATTGGCAGGGCTGGACAGGCCAATTGCGGCGTCAGGCTTCAAGTGCGCGTCAGGAAATCAACACAAAGCGATTGGAGCAACGAGGCCAATGTCGGCATTAAAATTATCAATGGAAATGCCTGTAATATCGAACTGAATGAGTCGAGGAATGCAACCATAGGCGTACAGATGCTCGGCGATGGGCAGGGTTGCGCTTATAACACAGTGCGCATCGGTTACCTGAACAATAACTGCATCGGGCTTGATTTGGCTACCGCAAACACCAACGGATATTGCAACCAGAACATCTTTCATGGCGGCAGATTCGGGGAGGAAAGCGGAATTGGAACAGGACACGCAAGGTACGGAGTTCGGATCAAAAGTTTGGACGGGATTTATTTCCTCAACAACGCAAACGTGTTTTACGGCCCTAGTTTCGAGTTGCGCAAGTCCGAAGCGGGATCGGCGGACGCAATTCCCTGGCTGGTTGTCGATGGCGTGCACAACTACATCTACGACGCAAGGGATGAGGGAAATGATCTCATTTTCGCCAGGTTTCAGAATGGGAGCTTTGGCAATTTTGCCACAGTGTCCTACGAATCGAATCCAAATCCTGCCTTTTCAAACGAGGGCGACTACTCGAATAATGGAGTGCAGTTCCCGCTAAATTTGCTCGGCGATAGAAGTGGCCAGACCATCTTTGAATCCGGCGCGGTTCATAAACTCGCCTGCTACGCAAATGGCTCGAACACCGTCAATGTTCCCGGTCTGCATATCGCTAACAGCGCAAATACCAACATCGCGTCGAGCATGAATGGATTCGCGTTGAACAGCAATTACCTGCAAATAGGATCAAACCGCGCAATCGGGATTTTAGTGGATACATCTCTTGCAAAGCGTTTCCTTGTGCAGCGCGATTCTGAAACCAACAACGCCGGCCGATTGCTTGTCCGGTGTTATGACGCAACCGGAAATGTTTACACTAATTCCGATGCATTTCTTCCCAACTACAATCCTCCATTCAAGTTTGTTACCACGTGGGGGGGCGTGTTCGGGACCACATCAGATCACCGCATGGATGCAATTTTCCAGGTTGGGCCGAATGTCAAAACTATTGCAGTGATGTGCGCGGTTGGATCGGCGCCCTGCCGGATTCGGTCCTTCAAAATTCTCTCCTTGGACAACTCTACAGCGGCTTGTTATCCGGGCTACGAACAGGTGGTAGCAGGGGCGAACATCGGAACCGCCTATCCTACGACTGGGGATTTCAAGAAGGGCCGAATGATCTGGAATTCCAATCAGAGCCCAACCGCCCCGATCGGTTGGGTCTGTATCGCTGATTCAGCGGGGAGCAATGGCGGGACATGGAAGCAGTTTGTTGGCGGCGGTGGATACTCCATTACATTACCGATGGACACCTTTGCCGCTCCCGCCGCCCGGAAGACGTACTACATGGGGGCCGATACAGTGGAGATGCGGACGACTTATGCGAACGCTTCCGTTCGAATTCCTAAAGGCGGCCTTCTCAGGAATGTTTACATCAAGGTCAACGTTACCGGGAAATTGGCAAGCAACGAGGCTGTCGCCCATTACCTTAGAGTCAATGATACCACAGATGTCACAATCGGAAACCTGACCTATAATGCAAACGTCAGGGACATCTCGACTAACACCTCAATTCCGGTCCAGGCGGGAGATTCTCTTGCCGTGAAGATTGTGACTCCTGCCTGGATAACGAACCCAACAAACGTAAGATGGTGGGCAAGCCTTTACATAGAATGAGATCAAACGAAATACATCAGCCTAACAGTCGTGACTTGCCTGAACAAAAGCACCAAAACGAACCATTGGGAAGAAAAAGTGACCAAACGTCACCAAAATTCTGCTTGCGAGTTTGCGGATTTGGTAAAAGATTGGTTCAACCAGTTTGACTATCTGTGTGTCTTCTGGCCCTTTGTAGCCGCCCTTGTCTGGGGCGGCTTTTCTTTCATGCCTTCCCCGGCGGCCCTGCCAGGCTCGCAATCGTTCCCACTGAGAAGGGAGCCGCCAATTGTTAATCCGGCTATCAACCGGAAGGCGAAACGTAACAACATAGAACCCGCTTTTGGATAGGTAAACAGGTGATGCTGTTGCCTCAGCCTTCCGGGAGCGGGTTCCGTCGTTTAAATAACATGAAGAATCAGACAGCAACAATTGTCTCGCGGTCGCACGCGCCAAGCGAAATCAGAAAAAAAGTCCAAGGCAACCAACCGTCGGTACCAAGAGAAGGACGGTCCTCCCATGGCGATTACGATCTGCTGGGCTTTCTGTCGCTAATCTATGAGCCTTGAATCTCAGGCCGCGCTTACTGCCCCGGGCCCTTTCCGGCTTTCCGGAAAGGGCTTGGCAGTCGATCTCTCTCGCTATCGTCAATGCGGCGGTTGCTGCATGGAAGCAAACAAACCCGGATTCTCCTCCTTCACCTCCTGCCACGCTTCGTCATAGGACAACGCGTCCTTGTCCATTTTTGCTTTGAGCAACCGTTCGATCTGCTTCCGCCGAACGGGTGCCTCGTCGCCCTGCTCGCCCGTCGCCGCGAAGGATTCCCGGCGCGCACTTGTCTTCAGCGCGGGCGATGCATTCGCCAGTTCCGTCGATTTCTCCTCGAAGTTTTCGCCTAGCTCACGCGTCCAGTACGAACGCTGCGCCGCCGGTATTCGCCCACTCGTCACCGCATTGTCGATCACCACCGTGACCAGGCGCTTCTCTAGCCTTTCTATTCGCTCCCCAAGCTCCCGCGCGTCTGTGAACCCTATTACCGACGCCGCATTTTCAGTCGCTATCTGGGCCTTGGACCCCGTCTCGGATCGATTCGAAGAGAAATCCTTCCCCACCCTCTGCCTCACATCGTCCATTGTGGCGGTGGCAGGAAGGTCCAGGAGGCGCAGCACCTCCCGAATTTCCGGCACCATTGAAGATGCCATCTCGTTTTGTTCGTTCACCCCGCTGGACCCGTCAAACGTGCTCGTAGCATTGCTCTTCTGTTCTTCTTGCTTTTGCTCTCTCTTGCTGTTTTGCATTTTGTTTTCCTTTTGTTTCTGGTTTAAAAGTGATTCGTATGGTGCTGCCGTTTCAGCGGTTTCCAGCTCCAGGCCCGGAACACACACAGGCGCTCCCAGGCAGTTGATCCTCGCGCTTTCTTGGTTTTCCAAAGGCAGCACCGGCAAATTGGGGTTATTCGTCAGTCCCACGGAAAGAAGCTTTTCCGGGCGGTAAATGGGTTCGCTTCCATGCGCGCCGACGCGTGTCGCGCTCCAGAACGGCGAGACGAACCGATAGTGCCCCTCCTCAATCAGCTCTTTGCCCGCCTTGCTCCAGCTCACATTGGCGTACAAGCCATCTGTCCTCCCAACTAGCTCTTTAACCCAGCCGTAGGCCCTTCGGTCCGGAAAAGAATTCTCCAGTCCGGGTACATCCGGGTGTCCCACATAGAAAGGGATACCAACAAAGAACCGGCCCAACCGGCCCAGTACCGAGTTGAAGTTCAGGACCAACTGCTCGATGGCCTCTTGGTCCACACGTTGCACGCCCTTCGCGTGCGGATAGTCGCCTACTGGCGATAGCATTATTTCTTTCATAAATATTGTTCGTCCAAATGTCGGTTCCCCGTTGTCGCCTTTTCCTGATCGAGTGGGGCAGCAATTCCGACCGCGGGTTTGCCCGGTTCCGCCTCGGTGCGCCCATACCGTTCCAGAGTCTTTGCCAGATCGAGTTTGACTCCCTGCCGGATAAAAAACTCGTCAATCGCCAGGTCCTGGGCCGTGCTTTCCTTCGCCGGCACCACGATCCGAATGTATGCTTTAGGGACCGCCCCTTCCCCGAACAGATATTTGATTACCCAGCGGTCCACTGTGTTGTTCAAGGTTTCTGAAATTGCCTTGGCGTCATCCGTCTCCAAAAGTTGGCTCTCCGCCTCCTGCAGGCTTGCCCCATACCCTTTGTCCCGGCTGATTGTGCTCAGGTCTGCCCCACGCCAAATCGCCGCCATGATGCGATCCATCCGCTCCACCAGTGCCGCAAATGGTGCCTCTCCATGTCCTTTTAGGTCGATCACCTCAATGCTCTCGCTGCTGTTCGTCACAACCGCCAGGTCGCTCAGAAAGGTCTGCATCGCAGCCGCGAATGTATTCCACTCCGCCGAGTCTCGCGGCGCGCTCGTCACTCCCCGAATCCCCGGCGTGCCGAACTTCTGGCAATAATCCAACCACGCTTGCAGAGGGAGGTGTTTGAAAACAAACGCCCGGGCGCAGGGAACCATCAACGCCTCGCCCGTCCTCACCAGCCATTCTCTCTCCTTCAGAGGCTCGCCAACCGCCTGAGGTCTCGCGACGAACCTCAGCCGCCCAGTGCTGTTTTCGAAAAACCAGAGCGGCACGAAGCGGAACCCTGCCGTCAGCAAGTCCGGGCCCGAGCTCCCACTGCCATTGTAGCAGTTGCGATTGCAAGGCTCGCTACTGCCCGCCGCGCCCATCACCGAACGGGTTTGCTTGGAGAATTGACCGGATTCATAACCTGACCTTCTTGACGTCGAGAACTCATCAACCGCCCTTGGCACGCCCAATACAGGCTTCCATGTAATCTCGTGAACCGACCACCCTTTGGCGGTTGCATCCATCATCTGGTTTATCAGCAAGTTAAACCCGCCTTGGACATCCTCTTTTAGCGCGTGCGTGCAGGTTAGATTGCTGTAAAAGAAGTCCAGCGCCTGTTGGTGCTTCAACGCACTCTCGCTCCCGTCGACCGCTAGCACCTCCCACGTGTGGCGCGAGACCGCCTTCTTTCTCTTCAGGATCACATTCAGCAAAATGTCATCACGCGTTTCCATCGCCTCGGACGTGGCCGCAAACTCTCCGATCCAGCCATTGGCGTAAGCTTCAAGTTGTCGGTTGAGCCGTTGCAGGGTTAAGCCACGTATCGGATCAGGTATAGAACGAATCCATTTCATAGCAGAAAGTCTCTTGGTATTATTTCACGGCCTTCGCATGGAATGACCTCTACCTCCCCGGGAGCTTTTTCCATCGCAGCGTCGATGGCCAGGGCTAGGCTCCAAAAATGATCCGCATGCCCATTCGCGTCGCGGCTGGCTGCGATGCTTACACGCCCGCCAGGACTCACCAGCCGTTCCGGCTTCCGCAGGTCTTCTCGAAGCAGATCGTCCGCCGGATGCTGAATTCGTCGGTCCTCGTAGACCTGCAGCAACTGCGTTGCGAGTGCTTCGGGCGCCCTTACCCGCTCTCCAGTTGGCCCATTCCTTCCCCTCAACTCCACTGACGAAGCGAAATTCTGCCCTCGAACCTTCGATCCAAACTGTTGTTCGGTATACTCATACAGACCCAGACCCAGACCCGTCATGTCGATCTTCACACACACCACGCCAGGCAGCCGGCAGATCATCGCCAGCCGCTCCTGCTGCTGCGGCAATCGCATCCCCCGTATCCGCAGTATCCCCAGGACCAGAAAGCTGTCCCCGCTTTTCTCCAGCACCGTTATCACCGTCAAATCTGCGTGTCGGCCAACATCGACACCCGCAAAAAGTCGTCCAGGGTTCATACTCAGTGTTTCAAGCGCCTTGGTGGACCAGTTCTCTTCGCACACGATCCCTGCGTCCTGCCGTTCAGCCGCCGAGATTAGCTCATATGTCAGCAGCGCCATATTCTCTGCCTCGAACGTGCATTCGTAATTCTGATCGTAGGCCCGCTTGTCCGGTGCCAAAGCGCGGGCTTCCTCCGGCGTAATTGCCGCCCGCGTCATCGGGTGAAATATCTGCAAACCGCTTTTCCACGCATCCGTCCGGGTCACCCGCCGCACCGCGACCCCTGCGGAAGTAACCAGCCGGTAAAACATGTTGTGGCGGCCATTGGGCGTGCTTGCTATCCGGCACAGAAAGTCCGGGTTCGATGCAAGGATCGGTTCCGCTGCCTCCCAAATCGCTCCGCTATCTTCGTGGAAAGCAAACTCATCAAGAAGAAGATCTCCCGAAAATCCGCGCGCCGTTTTTGGGTTGGCCGCGAGCACCTTGATTCGGCCCATTTCCCCACGGACCTTGATCCGCGTTTCATAATTCATGGTCTCGAATCGCCCATCGACACTAAGGTCCTCTTGCTCGAATGCCTGCTGCATTCTCTGGCAGATATCTCCGCATTTCACATTGAGTTCCATCCCATTTGCCCGCGAGTTGGAAAGGACAGTTACAAGTCGCCCCGGGCGGGTTATCAGGCGGTCAACAGCCCACGCCGCCATCGTCGTGGATTTGCCGGTCTGTCGGCCCCATAGCCAGCACTCAAGGCCTGTGCTCCGATCCTTGAATGCACCTTCCTGGTAGCTCCTGAACAACAGCGGCTGCATTTGGGATTTCGAACAGCGCGGCGATGCCTCAAATTCCCGAGGGATACTGCTCTCCGGCAGCGGTGGAACCCCGGACCATCTTCTTCTCGTTAACTTAAATGTTTTCATAAGCTGCGCTTTGCCTGTTCTTTTGAGCCATCTTTATTCGGGTAGATTTGGACCGAACAGGCGCTCCCGAGCCCGCCTGATTTTCTCCTCGTCATCAAGCGATGGCTGTTTAACGATCGCGGTTAGTTCCGCGGCGTGCTCCAGCGCCAGTCGCGCGGCATTGAATTCGAATTTCTTTTTTTCCAGCGCCAGTTGCTCCTTTGCCAGCGCGAGATGTTCCTGCGCCACCCGCAGGTAACCGGCCTTCAGATCAAGCCCCTGCGTTCGTCCCACCCAGCGGCTCAGGTCATTAAAGTTGGCTGCGCTCCCGCCTCCGCTCGCAAGGTCATAACCGACGAACTCAAGCGTCTCCGCTGCCGCCTCCGAAAAGTTCCTGACTTCCCCGCCCTCTGTCCTCCTGCTCAGCTCTTCCGCCGCCTCCCGCCGGAGCTCCAGCGTCCGCGTCCGAAAAAACCGTTTCAATGAAGTCAGGTGCGTTTCAATTCCAAAACCCTCTGGTCTCGGCAGCGCCAGCTTCTTCTTCACATCCGCGTACGATTCCACCTGCAGCCAGTCGTACAGTGTGTCCTTTTCCTTCTCGCTCAGCTTTGTCGCGAAACTGTCCGATCTTGTTTTCGCGCTCATCTCATCTCTCATTCCGCTTTCTTTACTCATTTTTCTGTCCTCGTTTTTCATTTTCTGCCACGAACCATATAAAAACTGGTATGACAACCGCAGTCATACCAATTTATTATTTTAAAAAAATTTTCTTTACATCTCCTCTTCGTTATTGCAGGATTCCAAAATATTCGGCTGTGCTTGATTTCAGCCGCCAGGACGATTCAGAGTCTCCGGAGCTTGGAACTAAGAACTTCTCCTGAAGCCCGGCACAGTTAGGCACGCTAGGGCACACTGAGGCACGCTAAGTCACAATAAAAGAGGGGGGGGAGGGGGTCACCCGGTTCGGGTTTTCATCGGCGGAATGGAACAGGGCGTTGCCAGTGGAATTTTGGCTCTTTTGGTGTATTTATATCGGATGTTCGCTGTTCGCTTTGTTTTTCTGGTAACGATTATAGGCTTTTTGCACGAGGCTCGGGCGGCTGAAAATGTCGTGATTACCGATGTTCCGGATTACGATTGGTATGCGGGATGTTTCGGGGCCGCGTCTGGGAATTTAATGGGTTATTGGGATCGGCATGGCTTCCCCAATTTTTACACCGGGCCGGCCAATGGTGGAGTCGCTCCGCTTAATGCCAACGGGAGCAATGCTGGGATTCGTTCTCTCTGGGCTTCGAAAGCCGGATTTGACGGAAGGCCTGCCGATAAGCCAGGCCACGCCGACGATTACTGGGAGTTTTTTAGCACCGACGGAAAAGTCAGCTTCGAAAGCACCGCTATTGATCCCTACGTCCTGGCCGGTCGTCTCGAACACGGCCCGGATTGCACCAGCGATTTCATGGGATCGAGCCAAAATAAATGGACGGATCTGAATGGCGAGTGTGGCGGGAACATCGACGGGTATTCTTTCAACTACTGGGATAAGACCGGCGCAAAACGAATCAATTTCATTCCGCCACCCTCCGGAGACATTCCTGTGCGGGACATTCAATCGGGATTTCGGGCTTGGGCGCAATCACGCGGCTACGACGCGGAGGCGTTTTCACAACAGGTCGATTTCAACTCAAACATTCCCAGGGGAACTGGTTTCACCTTCGCCAATCTGAAGGCGGAAATTAAGGCCGGTTATCCGGTAATGCTTTTCCTGCAGAATCCCTCCCCGCTGAGCCGGGCACTCCCGGGAATGCCGCGCGCGAATCCAACCGTCCATGGGATGATCGCTTATGGTTTTTTTGAGACTGACGAAGGAGACCAGTTTGTGCGCTACCGGACAAGCTGGGCCAGCGGCGATTTTAGTTTTGCGCGCTGGCTGCCGCAGGTCTGGGAGGTCGGATTAACATTGCGGGGTGTGGTTGGTTTTCATCCGCTGCCCAAGATCACGCAGATCAAACGGGAAGAAGGCCAGATTACCATCAACTGGGAGGGGCCGTCGTCAATGGTCATTGATAGTATCGCAGAAACAACTTCTCCAGCGCATTGGTATGTGGTGGAGAAGTCCGATTCGCTAACGCCAGCGCACTTCCAGGCAATTTCGGAACCGGTGAGTGAGTTTCAGACCACGATCACGAATTGTTGCGAGGGCAACAGCTTCTTCAGGGTGAAATTGATGACTCCTGAACAGGCGGGGCGATAATGTTTTTTCGCGATCAGCGGGTGAAGAGTTGAGGCGAAGTCTTGAGCAGGCTCTCTATGTTTTCAGGAGTTGCTAAAATATAACGCGCGTCGAATTCGGAGCGATATTCGGCTGAGACAGGTTTGGTGTCCGGTGGCGCGCCTGGTTTATCGAGCACGGCGGCCAGGAGTTTTCCAGACTTGAACGCATTGAGAATTCCCTGGGTGTCGCCGATCATGCGCCAATCGGGAAGCAACAATCCAAAAGCTGGAGCAGCTCCCTTGGTCCAGGATTCAACGGCATTCAACTTCACCGGCAATCCGATCAGGCTGACAATCACGTCGCAATCGGAGTTCTTGCGAGCCACTTCGTCAAAGGCATCTTCTGCCACCAGGAAGCTCAGAGGCGTTTTGGTTTGAGGATCGACGTAAACGCCGCCCGCCCCCTGCAAGGCCTCAGGCTTCAGCCTCGGAAATGCTATCCGAAGTTCGGCCTTTACGCCGAATCCTTGCTGCAGTCCGGCAACCCCTGCCTTTTGGTAGCTGTAAACCTGGGCGGGACCGCCCCTCGTCTGGGTGAAAGGATTGGACATGACGAGCACGTGCGCGGGATGCCGTTTGCTGGCTATGTATTCCGCAAGCACGCGGGTGGCAATTTCACGCTGAGATAATTGCGGGCGATGTTTTCCGAATAATTGCCAGACAGCCAATAGGATGATGACTGCAACCAGAACGCAGAAAAGGAGAATTTGATGAGTCCGTCGCATGAAAAGCGCCCCGTGGGAGTGTCCTCAAGCTGGGATGGCGTCCTTCTCACCCTCGGGAATGGAAAATTGGTCTGGACGGTCGGTGGCTTGTTTCATTGCTCCTTTGTTCCCGTCTTAGCTGCGAGCCGCGGGAAAATCGAAGCATTACCTTAGCGAAAGTTCGGGCAGGGTCAAATTTCGAAAAGTTCGAAGGAGTTACTTCAAATGGGGAAGAACCCAATTAAGGAAACAGGGGAAGGGTAAATGGTCCCAAAATCAAAACGCGCTCGCCGCCACGGTCGCGGTTGCACCAGCGAAGGTCGAAGGAACGGGTGCTTGTTTGATCGAACCGACGTGAGCCAGCGCATAAAGGAATGCTGCGTGGAGGACAACCACCACACACACAATCATGAGGGCCTCGGGAGAGAGCTTTAGTTTGGACTTATTCGCACGTTGATCAGGCGTAAACATGAAAAACCGTAAAGCTCAGACCGTGCCATTCTCAGGATTTCGCAGCCCGAATCGAAGTTTTTGGAGATGGAGAGGCTCGATTGGCCCGTTTTTCGGGGTTTTTTGGCGGATTTTCCAGCAACTCTCGCAGAATGGCCAGGTTTTCCACATCCTCGTGTAAATCATCGGATTTGGGGGTTTCAAGGCATCCAGGGAGGTGTTTCACCCGAGGATCGTTCACAATGTGCCGGAAGGCTTCGCGTCCGATCTTCCCCTGGCCGATTCCGGCATGTCGATCGACCCGCGAACCCAGGTCGGTTTTCGAGTCGTTTAAATGAAAAGCAAGCACCTGGTCCAAGCCGATTAGATCATCGACTTCTTTGAGAGCCGCATCCCAACCAGCGGGTGTGCGAATATCATAGCCTGCTTCAAAAAAGTGGGCTGTATCCAGGCATAGCGCCAAGCGATCAGGGTTCTCGACCCGCTGGTAAATGTCCGATAAATCCCGAATTTGGCATCCCAAACAACTTCCCTGTCCAGCGGTATTCTCCAGTGCAATCCGGACTGGGGCAGCTTGGGTCGCCCGAAAAACTTCGTTCAAGCCAGCGACAATTTGCCGAATGCCTTCCTCGGTTCCTTTTTCCAAGTGAGCGCCCGGATGCATGACTAGGAAGGGCAGCCCCAAATCCGCGGCAAATCCAATTTCCTGCAACAACGATTTGATCGAATTATCGCGCTTGGCGCAGGGAGGCGAAGCGAGATTGATCAGGTAACCGGCATGGCCGAAGACAGCCGAAAACGCGCAGCCCACAAACGCGTTGGTGTATTGGGCGATGGCCGAGGGATCGTACGGCTTGGCGAACCATTGCATGTTGTTCTTCACAAAAATCTGCACCACATCGCAATTGATGCTCTTTCCACGCTCCAAAGCTTTCCAAACTCCACCACTGGTCGACATGTGCGCGCCAAATTTCATGAGGGGTAACTTCTCACCAGCAGCTTCGCTTGTCAGTTCAGAATCTCGGATTTGTCTGTGGGCGCGAAGAGGATTGACCTTTCCGACTTGATGCGAAGGGCTTCACGTAACGAGGAAGGATCGCGGAGGGACATTGTAGAACTAAAGTGGCATTGGCGGCCTCTGAGGCATCATATAGCGTGGCCGCCACATGAAAATAAGTAATGAGGGTTTGTTGTTACGTTTGCTGGTTATTGCAACCTTGGCGGCTATCCTGGTGCTTTCAAGCAAAGGGGCCGAATCACCTGATGAGTTTGCATCGAAACTGAACGGGAGGCTTGCGAGGCGAACTGTCGAGGGCGGGACTCAAGCCGCCGGCGCTTCCGGCACTGAAGCGACAGGCGTCGCAGCAGAAGTTTCAGCAAAATTGACCGAGTCGATGTCCCAGATGGCCGCGATCAACCATGCCCAACCCGTCGCGCCACAGCCCCAAGGTGGACAAGCAATTCGCGGAGCACAAAACGGTGCCGCTGATGGAGCCGAGATCACTTTGCGGCCGGCGAATGGCACGGTCCTTCAGATCAAGGGCAAAATCTTGGAGCAGCCTCCCGCGGGAAAATTATTCGCATCCGCGGGAAGCCGCAACGAGCATACGGCGCGGCAATTCTTGAGGCGCAATGCCGCTTTCCAGCACATTGGGATCCTAAGCTTAGAATTCCACGTGGACAAGTTGTCGCG